>Ga0209353_10002419_pt1 | contig 10169 bp, 16 predicted proteins | sample LauGreSpBDMM15SD_2_FD_187561 | JGI IMG/M metagenome (GOLD analysis project Ga0209353, IMG submission 187561) | Freshwater lake microbial communities from Lake Michigan, USA - Sp13.BD.MM15.SD (SPAdes) (version 2) | ecosystem: Environmental > Aquatic > Freshwater > Lake | place: Lake Michigan...
TTTATGAATACCAGTTATGTTTATCTGGATTCCCTAGAGATTTTACCTTCTAATGTAAAATTTAAAAATGGGGGAAGTGTATCTTTATATTCCATAAAATCTATTCCTCGGGGAACTATTTTTGAAAATGGGAGAGGTGTATGGTTAGATTCTTTTGGAATAGATACGGCCGACTCAGAGGAGGAAAATAATATTCTTAATATAGAAGGAATAAACCCTAAGAGAATATTAAACCAAATGATTAAAGACGGTCTATTTAATAGATGACACCTAATTTTACCAACTTCATCTGTAGGTGGATTCGCCTTAGATTATTAGGGCAATCCTAAATATTAATAATATTATAATTTATTAATGATATCAATAAATATCTTCTTGGTATCTTCTTTACCTAGCTTTTCTTCTATGTCTTTAATAAAATTTACAATATCCTGTTTGTAATCTATTTTAGTATCCATAAACACCGTAGGTTCTTCTCCTGTACATTTAGTTACAAGAGCCTCAACTTCTTTAATAACCCTGTCTACTTCAGTACTATTTGTAAACGCTATCTTTATATTAGGTAACTCTAATTGAAATTTATTGTAGTCAAAATTTTCAGGAACTCTTACAGATACATGGGTAACACCGGCGGATCTTCCTTTAAAATCTTTAGAGCCAATTCTAATTCTAAGAACATTTTCTGAATCAATAGAAGATAAGTTCTTATTATCCTTTTCATTATCATATCTAAAGTTAAAGAATTCACGGGGATCTGTTATTATAAGCTTATCAAACGAGGTTTCACTATCAAATGATATACTTGGATCATCTTCTTTTACTTTAGTGTACCCCTCAATAGTTGAATTAACATTAAATCTTAATTCGCTATACGATAGGTCTTCTTTATTTTTTTCGTAAATAAAATCCTTAAATGTTTTCATCAATCTATATATCATTTTTAAATTAACTTATCCGTGAAATAAATTGTGAATTTATCTCTATAAAAAGTAAAATGAATCTTAGAAAAAGTAAATTCTATTCGCCCACGCCCTTTAAAGAAAGAGCTTTGGATTTTTTAAAATCCCTACCGTTCTGGAGAAGCCGGAAAAAAGGAATGATAACCACTATGAAAATAAGGCTAAAAGATATCAGAGCAGTATTTTTCCCCCTGAGCTTTCATGAAAAGTATTCTTATCTTGGGTATATTCCTTGGAACGAAGAGGGGGGTATATTTAAAGCAATTGAACCTTTAGTTATCTTCATGGACCATAAAGCAAAACCAAAATTGTGTCCGAGATGGTTCCTTAGATTTCTCCATCTATTCGGATCCGATAATTCTATTGCAAGGGTTAGAAATTTTACTCTTCATAATTTTAAAAAAAAACTAACTAAAGGAATTATGATATGGGATTATAAAACCAAATGGGTGTATTATGATTTAAGAATATCTGTGTCGGGAGACGATCAAATAAATAACATGGCAGAAGATATAGAAGAAGGATTTTATAAAAGAGGGGAAAGAGAAGAGAAAAAATCGAAATAGAAACCCTACATTTTTTTGATATATAATAGATTAATATCCCATATATAAAATGAAAAAAATAAAAAATTTCTCTGAGTTTTTAAACGAAGGATTTTTCGATAATCCTGTTTTAGGAAAATTAGGATCTATACTTTATGGAAATAAAAATTCCTCAACCGTAAATCCTGAAGTGGAAACCCCTATCATTTATAAAACAATGCATTCAGGAAAAAGTTGGATAATAGGGGATTCAATTGTTCCAAATTTTGCCGAAAATCCATATAATAAAACTAATTTAGAACTATTTTATACATCCTCGGGGGTACTATATAAAGGTGGTATAGGGGTAGGAAAGCTTTTAGAGTTTGCTAATGCATATACTACCATTCAGCCAACTATCGGAAATGTTATTATTTCTATAGGAACAAATGATCTATATAACAGAAAAGAACAGACGGTTATAAAATTAGCAGCTAGATTAAAAATATTATTTCCGAATGCTGAACTTTTTGTAATACAAGGAGGATATGGACCATTATTAGGTAAAGGACAGAATGATCCATATGGAACTTTGAAAATACTACAGGAAATGTCCCAATCAAAAGTAAATATTTACTATAAAGACTTTTCAGATAATGGAATAATAGTTATTACCCCTGCAATTGGTAATGTAGCAGATGTTCATAATCGTAATCTCCCTATTTACGAAACTATAGGAAAAAAAATTAAGCCTGAAATTAAAAAAGATGAAATAAATGATGTTGATACCGGGGATTTAAAAGAATTTAATTTTCATCAAATACCTGATAAATTAAATAATTGGAGATCCGCGCAAATAACCGCTGATTTATTACCCTCTGTAATTAAAAAATATAAAATAAAAAATATTATCAGAATGAGTGGTGATGATGAAAAACATATGGGTAAACACTCTAAAACATCTATGGATACTGAGAAAAAAATATGCGAAGAAAATGGATGTACCTACAATTTTATTAATTCGCATGGTGATTTTAAATTAGGTAAAGGGTATACTACATCAATACAAAAAACTAGTGATATTTTATCAAAAGGAAATACCCTAATTCATTGCGCTCACGGTGCAGATAGAACTGGGGGTATGGTTGGTGCATACCTTAAAAATAAAGGTCACATGACAAATAAAGACGAACTATGGAAGTACACCACACAATATAATGGTTGGCAAAAAATGGTTGATAATAATAATTTTTTTGGAACTGGTTACGACAAATATGCTGATGGATTTTATCCTATATCAGAATTAAAAAACTCAAAATGGGTAAAATAAAATGAATTTAAAAGATCATATTTTTGATATATAGATTAAAAAAGTATGAATTCTTTTAAATTTATGGATCTTCTGGACGAAGAAGAGTATTCTTTTAGAGAACAAGGAAATAAAATAGTAATAGATCACGATGGCGATATTTATTTAAGTGATCTAATTAGCATACCTCCTAATATACTATTTCAGAATGACGGCGGTGTTGATCTAGCTGGTGTTTTGTCTATACCCAAAGGAATAGAATTTGATAACAAAAGAGATGTTGTTTTATCAGGTGCATTATCTATTTCCTCCGGAACCAAATTTAGAAATAGAAGAGACCTTTTTCTGGATTCACTCCAAGATATAGTAAAAGATATAACATTTAAGAACAGAGGGGAAATCCGTTTATATTCTCTTAGCAGTATCGGCAAAGGTACGATTTTTTCTAACGGGGATTCTATAATCTTTTCAGGTAGAAAAATACCAAAATTTTCTAAGGGGGTAAGATTTGAAAATGATGGAAATATTTATTTTAATGAAATTAATCCCGAATTTTTCATAGAAAATATAAAGGTTAAAGAGATTTTAAATTGCCTTATAAAACAAATATACGGATAAAAATTCATAAATGGAAAGAGATTTAACTATAGGAAATAATATTATTCTTGTACCAAAAAAAGGAATAGATGATATTGATGATATAAACTCTTTCATGGAAAAAATAGGGATCTCCCCTAAAGAATATCTAAGAATAAGAAATTATATAGTTAAAGATCTATACAAATTAGGGATCTATTCCAATATTCAACAAAAATACGCAAAGGAAGTGTGTACCTTTATCGATGTTATTATAGAAGGGGATCACGGAAGAGGATTTAGCGTCATTATAGATGATCCAGATGAGATAGCAAAATTCTTAGCAGGAGAAGTAGCAATAGCAATAGATCGTAATGGAGAAGAAAATGAAGTTTGGAAAGAAAAAGATAGTGTACTAGACTGGAATTCCGAAGACTCTGATTTTTTCTTTTTCAAAAAATAAAATAAATGAGGGATACACTTAAAATAAATTTTTTTAATATCTCGGAGGTATCCAAAACCCCATTAATTATCAATGGTAAACCGGAGAAAAAAATTACCTATACGGAAGCTTTAAAATTAAATCTAATAGAAGGAAATAAAGACGGGTGGAGATTACCTACGATTAAGGAATGGCATTTTTTAATGTGGCTAGAACCATTAGAAATTATTTCCTTTAATGAAAATTATTATCTCACATCAGAAACAGGTCCTGAATATATTCCCGAAAAAATAAGGAATTCTGATCTTGAAATACAGAATATTATAAAACAAAACTCTTTTTATTTACAGGGTTCCGGAATATCATCTACTTATATATGGGATAATTCTGAGAGCGAAGCGTGGGAAGAATCGTATGACGGATATGATTATCCTTACGTATTAGTTAGAGACCTAAAATATAAAAAATGAAAAATATAATTTCTTATGAAAAATTCGTAAACGAGGAAAAAGATCCTTGCTGGACAGGATATAAACAGATAGGGACAAAGAAGAAAAAAGGAAGAATTGTTCCTAACTGCGTAAAGAAATAGTTGTTGCCATTTCTGAATAGAAATATTAAATCTAAGCTACCCCTCCTAAGTTGGCATAAGCATTTTCCCCTTCCCCTTCTCTTTTAGCATATTCCTCAGGAAATTTATCCTTTCGAGGTAAATCTGCATATTTAGGAACAAAATACCTATGGAAATTTAGCATTCCATTAGTCCACCCTTTGATATAAGTATCTGCATTCTTGTATGAAGTTTTATTTGTTCTAAAAGCATAAGCTCCGTTACGAATTTTTCTCCTACTTTTGCTATACCATCATTTAAACTAGGATACCCATATTCTTTTAATCTCTTTAGCGTGTTCTCTACAGTTTTCTGTCCGTGGGCTAATGAAGCCCACATTGCAGTTCCTATACAATGATTCGTTAAAGAACTTTTAGTTTCTAAACCTTTATCTTTTACGTGTTTATTGTAAAATGTTAGTTCATAAACTTTTCTAGCATTATCGTCAGTCATTTCGAAAAATCCTTTTGCAACATCTAATGGTTTTGTTATACCCAAAAAAGCTGCAGTAGCTTTCCAAGTTGGCCATATAGATCCCCTAGATGTGTGCCATTTATTAGATTTGCCTGTTCCTGTAATAGAACTAATGCTATCTTTTAAATGCGGATTTATTGCCAATTGGTATTCTTTACCTTCGAAATTCAATTTTCCTGTTTTCGCATCAAATTCATAAGGGCATGGATTTCCAGCTGGACTTGAATCCTTAGGGTTATCAGATAAACCCCCTTCTTTTTTACTATTGAAGATATACATATCCTTAATGATATCCCCGGTGAGTTTTAATTTATAGTCTAAAGCTCCCTCTTCTTTCCATTGCTTGTCATAATAAGGAAGGGTTAATCCTGTATCTATATAGGGTTTAAGCTCCGGATTTTTAGCTTTCAACGAGGCATCCCTTGTTTTTATAATCCTCTCAGGAAGATCTTCTGTCATTTTACCTATAGCTTTAGATGAAAGATAATCTATTAATCTATCTTTTGTAGAAAAATCTGAAAAATCTAAATATATTCCACCAGTTAGAGAGCTAAGAGCTTTTTCGGTTTCCCCATTAAAATAACAGGTAATCCCATTTTTAATTGGCCCTGTTTTAGAATTAAGAAGCCCTATTTCTTTTAATAGAGATTGTAAATGTGCATTCCCTTTTAAATTCGTTATATTTTTACCTAGTAATTTAGGTCCTATATAATCTTGCATAGGATCTACTATTTTTTTTGCAATTTTAGCTGCTTCGCTTTTTTGGTATTCGTCCATTTCCTTTCTCCTTTGCTCAAGGTATTCGGATTGTTCTTTTGTTAACTTCTTTTTATGATCAAGTGCCCATTTAAGATCTTTTAGAAATTTTTCTTGTGCTTCACTAGATTTATTTTTTATTGATTCTATATCTTTTTTTGTGTCTTTAATTTCTTCTTTGCCGAATTGTTTCGCCAATTTTTCTAGATCTGGACCATCTAATTTAGGACCTCCCCCGTCCTCGTATAGAATTTTTCCTCTTACGAAATCTTCAAATTTTTCAAATACAGGCCTCATTTTTAAATTTTATATTATATATCTCGATATTTTTTTATTTTTTTTCTTACGATTTTATTCTTAAATTTGCTAAAATAAACTTAATAAATCTAAAAAATGAGTAGTAACTGGAAAAAAGAGTACGAAAAAAGAAATTTGCAAAGAAAAATCTCAATCTGGGGGATATCATTTTCGGGTGTAGCTGTTATCTCTATATTAGTCTATATAGGTATGCTATCGGTAAGTCTAGATCAGAATTGTTTGGGCCATTTTAAAAGAGCTGCTGATGCTTCAACAATAGAGACTGCTGAAACCGAATTAAGAATTGGTCTAGATTATTTAGAGAAAGAAAATCTTACTACTGGATACACTTCAGTACTATGGAAAACCCCAGACGAAGATATTAAATTTTGGTATGAGAATATTAAATCAGCAAAGAATGAATTGAATTCCCTCCCAAAAAATTCTTCTAATATGGAGAAAAGTAATATGCTTATTAAGCTAAGGGAAACCCTATTGGATCATGGAAATAAAGGGTCAGAATCTATTACGTGTCCGGATGGGCTTTCAAGATACCCCAATAATTTATTTTTTGCTCTGTCCTTAATGGGGTCATTAATAGTCTTAGCACTCTTCACGGGAAAACTATTAAATAACCTATAAATATAGGAAGGAGGATTTTAAAGACCTAATATTTGGCTAAATAGAAGGTCTTTAGAGTTCTCTGCTCCTGTTTTTTCTATATCCCTTTTCATCATAGAAAAAACTTGGGCGCCTGCAAATTCATTTACTCTTAGTCTTTTTTCTGAAGAATCTATAAATCTAGAAAATCCCAGATCCCTCATAGAAGATATTGCAAAATCGTTAGCTTCTTTTTCTATTTGTCTATAATAATTAGAAAATTCCGTAACATTTCCGTATTTTGCTAGATTAAATTCTTTTTCCATCCCACCCCTCATATCCTGATCACAATGGAAAGATTCATGAATGACTACGAACAATTTGAAATCAGGTAAATCCCTTGATTTTTTATTTATGCACACCTTATTTTCCCCTATGTAAACCCCAATTATAGGATCTTGACTACCAAATTCAAAATAATGTATGGATATTCCTTTTCGGTTTTCATTCCACCATTCAGAAATTGGGGAAATTAAATTTTCTCTTATACCTATTTCAAAGAGAAAATCATCTATAGAGATAAGACCTGGCAATTCGCCTTCAGCTACTTTTGATTCCTCCAATATAAAAGCATTAAATCTTTTTATCATAAACTATATATCACATTTTTTATTTACGAAATCTTATTTATATTTGAAATATGAAAGAAGATAAACAATGGTTTTAATGTTGTTTATCATTTGTTATGTGTGGGTTATTAACCACTAAATTTCATTCGGAGATTTGAATAAAAATTTTAAAAGAAAAAGAAAGGTGGAAATTTTAATTCTTAATATTTATATATAAAAGAAAACAATGAAAGATTTGAAACAATTTATTAAAACAACCATACGAGAGTTTTTGAATGAAAGTTATGAAAAAGATTCTGAAAAAATAATATTTTCTAGGAAATACTCAGATGGCTTTTTCGACCATTGTAAAAAGAACATAAAAAAAATAGTTAAAACATTGTTATCTGAGGCGTATTATGAATTCAAATTATATGATTTGGATGTTGTGCTAACGATAGATGATTTAGTAAACGCTAATGGAAATAGAACTATTGGAGAATATGATGATGAAATAAATGAATTAAGAATTGTATTATTCAGTTATTTTAAGCGTTTTTTAGATGGGTTAGATGACCTTTCTGAGTTGACAAAAGATGAAAAAGAACTTATTGGTGGTGGAATTACGAATATATTGATAACGGCAGATAATGAGTTTGCAAAAAATATCCAAGATTCTATAAAACAGGTTTTTTACCACGAAATGACACACCATTATGATAATATTAAATATGGTAAAGGATATTCTGACTCAGCTGGAAGATTAGAGATAATTAAAAGCGAAATAGAAGATGAAGAGAAAAGATTAGGTTATTATGTTAATATACCACATGAAATAGATGCCAATTTTATTTCCACATTAACTATTATGTTTGATAAACATGGTGAAGGGTATGGAGATTTTAGAACCTTTCAAGAAATGTTTTTAGATTATTTTCCAAGATGGAAAGAACTATCTAATGAAAATAAAAATAAAGTTATTAAAAGATTATATAAGTTTTTTGACAAATTAAAACATTAGAGGTATATTCTACCTAAATATTAATTAGAAGGATGAACGGAACACTTACACATAACGGTCACAAATATAAAACGTTTTAACACAGAATTTAAATAGAATGAATAACTGTCATATGACAGAAGGAAAGAAAGACCTATGGGAAATCAAAGATGAAACCCTTATATGCTACGGGGATAAGAAATCTAAATCCCTAGATATTTTAGAAAATATCTAGGGATTTTTTGTGATATATAAGTGAATGACAAAAGAAGAGTTTATACAGATATTAGACAAGAAAGGTTACTCCTACGAGATAGAAGGGGATAAGATAATAGTTACCGAAAATGATTCGGTCGAGTTGTTTTTCCTAACGAGTATCCCTCCTGGAGTAGAGTTCAGAAATGAAAGAGGAGTCCATTTAGATGACCTAACAACTCTTCCTCCGGGGACGGTGTTCAGAAATAAAGTTCATGTCATTTTGGGATCCCTAACAAATCTTCCCTCGGGGGTAGTGTTCAGAAACGGAGGGAATGTCTTTCTGAATTCCCTAACGAGCCTTCCTCCTGGTTTCAGTTTCGAGAATGGGGGACAGGTCACTTTGCCTTCCCTAAGGAATCTTCCTCCTGGGGTATTCAATAATGGATGTGCCATCGGTTTTGAATTACTAACGAGTATTCCCAGGGGTGTGGAGTTTAGAAATGAAATTCAGATCGAGTTAGAATCCCTAATTGGAGGATACTTTCATGATTGGCCTGGAAATATAGAAGGTATAGCCCCTAATGGTCTATTTAATAAGATGATTTCATTAGGGTTATTTGACAAAGGAAGATGAGAACATTCAGAGCAGGTAATCTAGAAGTGGCAAGAGAAGAAATCGAATACCCAGATTTCCCATTAATTATGGGGGATTCTGAGATCGAATCTTTAGATCTGGGGAATTATGGAGAAGAAGGATGGAGAATACCAGCATTAGAAGAAATTAAATACCTATACGATTTGGCTAACTGTGCATCATATGATAGGCTAGAATGGAATAGCCAAAAATGGTCAATAGGTAATTTTGGAGATAATACATATTGGGCAGTAAGGTCTAATGGGGATTTTATTATGTGGGATTTTATATCCGGATCAATTGATTACGGAGCAAAGGCAAGATTAAGATTGGTAAGAAATATATAGAATAATGGAAGGACTAGAATCTTTATATCCCCCTATAAAATTAGGAGCAATAGAAATATCTTCCAATGATTGGGAGGAAATGTTAAATTGGGAGGACACAAATGAATTGATATCCGAAATCGGAGATGGATGGAGGCTTCCTACCCCAGAAGAAGCTTTATATTTTATAGATCTTTCTAGCAATCTGGAAGTAGGAAAATTCGATAGATACGGTAATAATGATAGAAGAGGGTATTGGACCCAATCCGAAGATTTTCAGGGTACTACGCAATTAAGAACCGGGGTTTATATAGATCATAAATACCTCTATGGGTATAATACAGCTAACCCTTGTTTGGTAAGATTAGTTAGAGATGTATAAATGAATATAATTATTAGAAAAATAAAACTGTTCGAAGAATACATAGGAAATATAAAAATAAACGAACCGATTCCGCAGAATAAAAATGTTATATTTTTTGATGGGGTATGCGGGTTATGTAATAAATTTGTAGATTTTATATTAAAGATAGATCATGATAATGAATTTATTTTTACCCCCTTACAAGGGGAATTCGCAAAAAAAGTTTTGCCTGAAAAATACACTCAAGATATGAAATCTGTTATATTATTAAAAAATAATGGGGATTTATATAGCCAATCCAAAGCAGTAATAGAAATACTTAGAGATATAGGTGGGGTTTGGGGATTAGCTAGGATTGCAAATATTTTACCAGATAGAATATTAGATAAAGCATATAATCTTATGTCCGAGAATAGATATAAGATATTTGGAAAAAAAGATACATGTAGATTACCAGATCCGGGGGAAAAGGATAAATTTATTAATTAGATA
>Ga0209353_10002424_pt1 | contig 10162 bp, 25 predicted proteins | sample LauGreSpBDMM15SD_2_FD_187561 | JGI IMG/M metagenome (GOLD analysis project Ga0209353, IMG submission 187561) | Freshwater lake microbial communities from Lake Michigan, USA - Sp13.BD.MM15.SD (SPAdes) (version 2) | ecosystem: Environmental > Aquatic > Freshwater > Lake | place: Lake Michigan...
CAGTTGCGTACCTGTCCGCCATTCTTGCCTTTCTTTGTGCCTTCAGCATGTTTGCCTGGCCAGCATTTGGTGAAACCATTTGAGTCTTTAGAGCCTTTCTTGATCTCGGTGAGTGAGCCGTGTGTTTGGCACATGCCGCAGGTTTCGCACACCATCTCCATCTCAACACTTTCATTGTGTTTCTTTTTGCCAGCACAATGAGCCCGTTGGCTAAATCCTTTTGGATGGCTACAGTTTATACTGCTCTTGTATTTCTTACTCCATTTCTCAGTTAAAATTTCACTTGCTTTCATGATTTGTTAAATCCTCAATAGTTAACGGTATTCCTGCAAGGCCGCATCCAAATAGTGCTAGGCCGTTATACAGGGCTGTAAGGGTTTCTTGGACGATCGGTGCCATCATCTTCAGGGTATACTGGATAGTCATTAGGGTTCATCAGTTACACCAACTTTGTTTTGCATCGCCATAGTACTCACGAGCAAAACCATTGGCAATCAATTGAGCACGTAAGCTCTGTCCGTTTAGAATGAGATCACCCAATACACGACCGCCAAATTTATCCCAACCATATAGAATGACTTGTCGCTGTTGACTGGCATTAATGAGACCCTTAGTGAAAACTGTAGCGGCTTGACCTCGAGTCTTTTCGCTGTCGCATTGACCTCTAAATCCTTTTTCCGGAGTATCGACGCCATAGACTCGTACCGCAAGCTCGGGCTTAAGGGGTGCAGGTAGAAAGGGTGCGGCGATAACAACTGTATCGCCATCCGTTACTCTTAATATCTTTGCGTCATATGTAACGCCTTGGGGTGTTTTTTGTGCAAACGCCAGTAGTGGTATCAGCAAACATAAAGCCAGAAGCTTTTTCATAGTAATTGTCCTTAATAACAACTACTATTTACCTTAGAAGCTGTTGTTGAACCATCCGATCTTGCGGCCTTCTGCAATGCGGTTTTCATATTCTTCAACTGAACCAGGCCAGCGCCATGCCCACACTGCCACAAACAGCATGAAGATGCCTGTTGACAATATACCAATGGGTTTGACTCCGGTGAACCACATGATGATCAAACTGGAGCTCATCATGGCCAGCATGAAGTATTTCATCTTTGTTGGGAACACACGTTTGGTATTCCAGTTGGTTAGGAACGGGCCAAACAGTTTGTGATTGTACAACCAGGCATGCATCTTAGGTGATCCTTTGGCAAAGCAATAGGCCGCAAACACCACAAAGATACTGTAGGGTATGCCGGGTGTGACAAGCCCAACATACGCCATGCCCAGACTTAAAAAGCCCAGGACCTTCCACAAGAACTTCTTTACTGTATGAATTGTAGCCATTCTGTAAACCTCACGTTAACGAAGCCTTGCTTCTTACGCTTATTTACAAGTTCGTAGTAGTCTGGCTTGTAAGGTTTGATTCGTGGCTTCCATCCCTTGACTTTGTCGCTCTTTGAAGCATTGCAAGGTGCGCAGGCAGTGGTACAGTTTTCCCATACACTCTTACCGCCTTTTGACACAGGCAACACATGATCCAGTGTAGATTCTTTACGTTCAATCTTTTCAGCGCAATATTGGCATTCACCATTGTCTCGTAGGTACACATTGCTACGACTAAAACGCACAGATACTTTTGGTTTCATGTAGTCGCGTAGAATCATAACGCTGGGCACTTGCGTTTCCCAACGAGCTGAATGCACAATCCAGTTGTCGTGCCACAGCAATACATCGGCCTTGTCCAGAACCATGTATTTGATAGCATCTTCCCATGTTAGGGTGCTTAACGGCATATAGCTAACAGGATTACCGTCAGCATTAAGGAGCAGAACATCTGCCATTTTGATTACCTCTTTCAGTTGCGTTACAGACCCAACCTATGAAGTGTTTATTGTACACTCACTTTGTATTTAAGTCAATGGCTGTTAAGATAACAGATTTTGGGCAAATTCTAAGCCACTTCGATCCAAGGCGTTGCACCACTGATCTTTGTTGTCTGATCCAAATACCAAATCCATTGATGATGTGGACAAACACCAACTGGTGTTTTGGCTCCAAGGAGGATTACCTTTGATTTCGCCTAATAATTGGTTTGGACTCCAACCACACATGCCTAGAAACAATCTCCAGTATATGGGATAGTCTCCTTGTGACATCCTGGGCAGTATATCGTCAGCACTGCTCAGACTAAATGTGTCATTCATACGCATGGTGTTTTTACTGGACCATTCATTGCTGTGCAGGAAACTTAAACTTTTAGAGTTGACTGGGCCGCCTAGATACACAAAGCCTGGTATGTTAAGTTCAATGTTAACCTGTTCTCCAAACTCTCGAATACTCATTTCGCTTCGCTTGTTCAACACTAGGCCAACAGTTCCACCAGCATGGTGTTCTGTTACCATTATGACAGATTTGTGCCAGAAGTTGTTTTTTACGGCTGGGGGCGCGATTAATAAATTACCTACTAAATTCATGTAGGTATTTAGTTATGCAAATCGTTGTACAGATTGTTTTACGTCAGCAATGGTGATCTTGTCGTCTTTGTTGCGATCAAGTCCACTGTTCTGTCTATAAACTGCACCCGAAAAGCCCGGTGCTCCACGTTGTCCCAACACATGTTTATCATCGTATCCAACGTACTTTGGCATGAACACTGCCATGTACAAATCACCCAATGTGCCGTTGCCAACGCCAGTCATTTTGAAATACCTGTAAACATAATCCAATTGCTGAACGCCATCCATCTTGTACAAATCATCTGTTGTTGTGCCTAATGCAATTGCAGTCTTGGGCATGAACTGAATAAGTCCTGTTGCGCCGCTGGGATTACGTGCTTGTGGATTAATACCAGACTCTTGTTTCATGATAGCAATCAAGTCACTGGACCTAACACCCAATGCAGTTGCCACCTTTTCTAATTTCTTTTTGAAGTCTGGATCTTGAATAGTTGTGGTATCAATCTTTTGTGCATTAACACTGTCTGAGCGAGCAAGCACACTGGTATACTTGGCCGCTATCTCTGGATGTGCGGCAGCGGCTCGTCGAGTATACTTGCCCAGTCTTCCGTCAATACCGTCGCCTTTAGGACCAAACGTTCCCAAGTTTGCACCAGCGGCTTTGAGTTCGCGTTGCATGGCCATAACGTCTTTGTCAACAGCTTCTGTAATTTTAAATTCGGTAAATCTCATCGTTGTCCCTTCCTTGTTCCGTAATCTGGCAAAGGTCCACCATACTTTTTACCTTTGATCTTCTTGCCGCCAACTGTGATGCGAACACTGCTTCCGCCGTGTCCAATCAAGTGACTCTTCTCGCCGTCTCTAGCACGTAGGCCCTGACTCTTACAACTGGCCAATTGACTGGCACCCAACTGGCTGTCAGGCTTGCCGCTTTGACACAAGCCTCTACTGGCTTTGCCTTGTTCTGGTAGGAAATCTGTTGCTCTCATAGTAGTGTATTTATTGATTTAAATACTCAAATACATTTAACCACTTGCGTTTACCCACAGTTTCCTTTAGATGTTTCAAATCAGCACAGGTTTTGCTACGAAAACGTGTTAGTTCTTGCGGCGGAACAGGTTCATACTCTATTTCTACACCCTCTTGTTCTGCTATTTCTTCTGCTATGTCTAGAAAGCTGTGTGCTAGTCCTGCTCCGCAGTTCCAGATTCCTGACCCATTGACTGTTTTAATGAAATCAATGTGTAGGCGACACACATCACCAACCCAGGTCCAATCACGCTTAACATGTTCAGCATTCTCCCACACTGTTAGCTTGCCTTCTTTTCGTGCTTGATCACGCCATTTAACAATGGCATTGGCACGTCGACCTCGCAGGTGCATCCACTTGCCGTACACATTGAAGTAACGGAATCCTTGCACATAAACATTAATGGGCTGTTGAAACACCCAACGATCAAATAAGTATTTGCTCCATGCGTAAGGAGTTTGTGGATGTAGTGTTGCTGTTTCGCTAAAGTCTTTGCTGTCGCCATAAACACTGCTTGAGCTGGCATATTGTAGATTTACACCATGATGATTGCACTCGTTGAACAACCACTGGCTGAACTCTAAATTCTGTCGCATGATTGCTTCTACATCTGTGCAAGTCATGTCAGCTATTGCTCCTAGATGTATAACCCAGTTGTAAGCGGCAACATCTGGGAACTCTTTAGGATCCCATTCCCATCCGTCAATATGCCAGCCTTCCTCTTGATTGAGATAGGCCAGCATGTTACGACCAATAAATCCTTCATGTCCTGTTACTAGTATTCGCATGAAGATATTTACTTCTAAATTAAATTAGATACCAAGTATCCGGAACAGTGTTGTATTTCAAACGTTTTCGAATGTTAGGATGATCGATGTCACTTAAATGATCTATCATATCATTGTACTCTAATCCGTTTAAATTCATGTCTTGAATAAATTGATTAAAGTTCTTTTTATTTTGCAATACCCATGTCCATTTATCTTTGGGAAAATTTTGCAATGTAATGTTACCTTTGGCACTGTCTTGACTAATATACTTGTGATATTCTTTATTCACTGGCATGATGCACATGAATTCGATTAAGTTTATTTTGTCTGAAACATAATCTGCATCTAAGTATGTTCCTCGGAATACTGCACTGGGTGTGCCGCATTTATCTTTACTGATGCCTGCATGACTAGCAACATAAGCTTCTTGTCTAATATGATTAAACTCTAGAGTAAATCTAGTTTTAGGCAACCCTGTTACTATATCGGGTACGTCTGTTCTAAAACCTGGCAAGCCGGTTATTGCACAAGTTAGCTCCTTATCTCGACTGCCCATCCACATATGGCGCAAAATAGGCAAGTTATAATTTTTAATTTTAGCCTTTCGATCTTCTCCGTAGGCGCCAGGTTTGCTTGATTCAAAAATATGTAACATAGTTACTTTCGTTTGTGTGATGATTTAATTGTACTGCCAAGCAGTCAATGTGTCAACTACAAAAATTGACCCGGATTGCTTTGTTCCAGCTCGTCTAGTTTTTCCCAAACAAATTTGAGTAAGCCTTTGCCCACTTCAGTGTCGTGACTCATCAACAATGTCACACGGCTCAACAGTATCCCTGAAATGCCAGCGGCAGAAAAGTCTTCTTGATATTTGGCAATGACTGTGTCAATGTCGTGGGTAAAACTTATTATCTTATCATCATCCATTCAGCATCCTTATCAGTCCAACGGTGTCGATGGTGGTGAGCAAGATGTAATTAGCGAGCATACCAAAGGAACGCCGACTATAAGCGCACCAAGCGTATATAGCACAACCTGTAATCCAAACTGGGTACAAGGCAAGAAGAGGAGGAGTAGGCACGGTGACGGCCATAGTGATAGCACAACCAATAGATATAGCCCAAGCAAGGACCTCAAGATAAAAACGTACTCTATTACTTTGGTAGTCATCCTTTATCCAATCAAATGTAGGTTTTAAAATATTATTAATCATAATGTAGTTATAAAAAAAGCCCAGACAGAGCTGGGCTTTTTGATTAACAATTAATCTAGATTAAACTAAACCAAGTGCCAATGCTTTGTAACCAGCGGCAACAATCTTGCGGCTTGGCTTGCCAATCACATACTCAGTAACTTGAACACCGTTACCAGCTTTGCGGCTGTTAGTGTAGACAGCGTAACCGCTTTGACGGATACGGCTAACTTCTGCACTGATGTTCTTGATACCAAAACGCTTTTCAGCTTGGCTGGCGCTTACTGCTTCGCCATTGTACATTGCATTAAACAACTTGTAAGTCTTTGTTTCTGGATTGAAAAATTTCATCTTTATTTCCTTTTAGATTATGCTGAAATTCATCAGCTGTATCTATTGTAACAAAGAATACACATTAACTCAAGCTGTTTGGCTATCTTGCTTGAGTTCAGGATGCCAAAACTTCTTGCCTGGAAAACGTTTGGCAGTTTCCAGCATGACTTGATGTAGATTTTGCGCCTGCGCCAAAAACTCACCAGTTGCTTTGTTGTAAGCAAATACCAAATCGTTCACACGTTCAGTTTTGACTTCAATGGCATCCTCAGGCATGCCAACTTCAATCGAATCATTAATATCTTTGATCTGTTTGATCATCTGAATAAAATCTTCTGGACGTTTGGCTAAATTTTGCATGATTTGAAATGTGCGAACATGACTACCAATGTTATAAAATATAACTGCAACAGCCACAAAGGGCAAAAATTCCAAGATTGTTTCCATATATACTCCTACGAGGTAAAGTTATTTACTCAAATTTGTCGTCAATAAATTCATTGACGGCTTTACAAACCAATGCTACCAATACAAATGCTATCAGTATAAACACTATTCCTTCAATCAAGGCTATCATAGTTTCATTATCCTTTCAATAAGATCACGAGCTTCTGGACAGTCATTACGTTCAACTTGTGCTTCAATAGCTCGTTCAAGTGCTTCATGTAACTGTCTAAGGTATGGGCGTTCTTTGTAAGATGAATATGGTTGTGTCCATCGGATGGTGTACAAGTGTCTAGATTCCATTAGTGTGATCCTTTGTTAACTGTGCCACGAACAAGAACCGTTCATAGGCTAATCGAACACTAGGGTTCTCTAGTAGTTTATCTGCTTCTGCCATCTGTGCTTTGATACCTGCTTCAGCAACATCTCGAGCACAGCCAAGGCTCAATGTAGCTAGGTCATCGCCAAACTCTTTAGCTAACTTCTTCCAAGCCTTTTGTTGGCCTGGTGTAATAGGTGTTCTCTGTGGCCGCATTTCGCTGGCTTTTCTAATAGCATCACACATGGCATCTTCGGCCACACGCCCTGCGGCAATCATGGCGGCATAGTTAGGATCAATATTGTATCGGCGGCTTTGTCCACCCGGATAACACATCACAATGTGTGTGCCCTTGGAGAAACTGTCCAAATACTCACTGTCATATTCTGATATAGGCACATATCTGCGCCCAATCTTTTCGTAGTAAATCTTTTTCATTCCACTACACCTTCCACATGTTTGCCTTCTTTGATAGTACGCATCAATTTACGATTGCGTTCCTTTTGTTCAGCGGCCAAACGCTTTTCATCTGTGCTGATGCGACACAGCATATCGTAATCTCTGGACCATTTTACGCCAGCTAGCCAATCTTCCAGTCGTTCGATGCTACCTACAAACAGTTCAGCATCGCGACTGTAAATTGGCAATGCGTCTGCATCTTTTGGCACAAGGCTTAGGGCACCGTGATCATCTGTCCAATCACCGTGCTTGCTCTTGCTGAACTTGAATCCAAGGCGATCAATTTCTTCTTCAATGCGTTTGATTCTTTGAATTGTGTTCCAGCCGCTCATTGGATGTTCTCATAAAGTTACTATGTTGTTATTATATACTAAAAGCGTTCTTCTTGTCAACTTCGTTGCCCCACTTCAGTACCCAAAATGAGTAATCAGATCCTTTGAGAAAAGCTTCAACTGCATATTCATGACCGTAATTGACAACATCAGCTTGTCTATGCCATATTGGAGTTTCAACACTTTTCTCCATGACAAACTTGCCCATTTCACTTTCTTGCCATTCCCAAAGTGGTTGGGCCGCATACAAGTCCGGGTCTTCAACATCACCCATTCGAAATCTGTGTACAATTACTTTGTGTACTCTGTGTACCTTGTCTTCTATAATCATGATATCCACCTGAGAGTAAACCACATGGCATCTTTTTCGTTTGCAAAAAAATAATCAATTCTTGAGCTATCGTATGAATTGCCATATTTGTGTATGTCGTTAGTGATGTAACTTGGGCAATATTTCTTGGCCCATTCTAAAGGCCGCCATGCAGGATCATAAGGTAGTGTAACTGTCATTCTGCCCACCTAATTAGGAACATGGTGATTTGCTTTTCGTTTTTAAAAAGCCACACATTAAAACTCAAACGAGTACCGCAACGACATTCTTCGGTCCATGCCTGCACAGGATCCATATCGGTTTCTCTCAGTCCTCGCCCTGGGCGATTTTCCGGGCGAATATCATCCACATAGGCTTGCAGTTTGAGTCCTGGCAAGCGTTGCCATTTGATCTTGGGTTGAGGCATCATGTTGGCATAGAAATGCCTAATTAAATCATTAACTTGTGACTTGCCCATTTGTCTACCGTGCGCAATTACAGTTTGCGCATAGGGTCGAGTATTTGTTCCAACCATGGCCTGCATCCTTCCCAAGTGCGGTAGATATGTGCTTGTCCACCTGCACGAGTCCATTCTTCACAGTTGCTCACACGGTCATCAATCAAGATGTCACCTGAAGTACAATGTTGCCACTTGTCTTTGCTGTAGGGTCCTATCAGCATGGGTATGCCTGGAAAGTGTCGGTCTGCCCAATGCACTTTGTCGTACACAGCATAGGGCACATCATTGCCATGTGGCAGTGCTGTCAAGAAACGCAGGTCATCTGCTAGTCCACTTGCCACTGCGTCTTTACAAAATGCAACAAGTTCGTGTGCGCCTGGCTTGAGTGGCAAGTCTCGATAGAATCTAGTCTTGGCCTTGACTTTGTCCCAATCTTCAGCACTGACCTGATCACTGCCGTAGGTCCAGTCTCTGTTCACTATGGCCCGTGCCGCTGGTATCCAATCAGCTACCACGTCATCCATATCCAAATATATAATCATGCGTCTACTTCCGTTCGTGTTCTAGTCTTGACATCAGCATCAATGCAAGTGCCTTCAATGTATTCAATTTTGCCTTTGCCTTTTTCTGCTATGTTTCTCATGTGTTGCTTTTGCGCATCAATTTGATCTCTGCATTGTGCTTGGGTTTGATAATATGTTTTGGTTTGCATGAACTCGCAAGAGCCGTTCATGCAAATAACTAATACTGGTATAAAAATAATCATGGTGTGTTAAAATTGTAGCCTACAAGAACACTGCCAACGCCTGGTTCATCATGTTCCACAAACTTGCTGAGTAGTTCAAAGTTATCTTCAGCACGTTTAACTGCCTCTAATGCTTTCATCAGTGCGGGATTGTTTTGAGCAAGTGTAAGTCTATTCATAGCCATAGTACGTTGTGCTCTGGCCCATTGCAATAAATCCTGTGTGTCTTGATCTAAACTCACAGTGGCATAACTGCTGGGTAGTGATTGCCAAGCTGTGCCATTGAATACTTCTAAGTCTGTGTTGTTAACTCGTATCATACCTTGGACAGGGTTATTGACATTTGTGCTGATATAAGGCAAACTGGTATCACCACCGCTTACTATTAGACCTTTGCTACCCATTAGACCTTTGATCATTTGCGCAATCCTTTGATGTCTTTGTATGCAACAAGTATATAATGATGCCACACAAACCCAATCAGCATGGGTAAGTCCAAGTGAATGCTCACCATAGGGCCTTCCAGTTCACTGCGCATGTTGTCACCATATGCTGTACCCACAAAAGGTATGCCCTTGTAGGTGCCTTCAACCCTATCCCCAAAATTGTACTTAGGCTCAGGGCGATTAGTTTTAAAGTAGTCTGCTAGAGTCATTCTTCAACTCCTCACTTGCAACGGAATACCAACAGGTACAACAGAAATAACACAATGCTTGCGTTGAAGGCAGTTACAGCATAAATCATCGTTCAACTCCGAAATGTTGTTCAATCTTGTTCATAATATGTTGGCTTTGCTGGATTCTTGCTCTATTCCATACTTCATCCTCAGGATTGTGTACTTTCTGATCCTCTACCCACTTCTTTTGTTCTAGGGCAATCTCAGTACATTCCTGCACAATCAACTTGGCGAACTTTTCTTGGTCAACTTTAAACCTTATGAATGGAGGACCTCTAAGGGTGGTAGCCTGTAGCAAAAGTTCTCTAATTCGTTCATTCATTCTTCAACTCCAAAATGTTGTCTAATCGAGTGTGCTGTTTCATCAAGAGTCACACACCATTCGTCGCCGCTGGTTTGATCAGGCTCAACAATTTTCAAACATTCCCGCACAATCAACTCGGCAAACTTTTTTGTGAACTCTGCCGAGATATACATTCGATCAACATCTCTGTCCGGATCGTTGCCTTTTAGCACGCCGATTATAGCCTGTCTTTCAAGTTGTTTGATTCGTTCGTTCATATAACATGCCCCAGTCCTGCATAGATCAACTGATCCAATTCCGTTTGGTAGTCTGTGCGACCCATCCTGCGTTTGAGC
>Ga0209353_10002431_pt1 | contig 10147 bp, 5 predicted proteins | sample LauGreSpBDMM15SD_2_FD_187561 | JGI IMG/M metagenome (GOLD analysis project Ga0209353, IMG submission 187561) | Freshwater lake microbial communities from Lake Michigan, USA - Sp13.BD.MM15.SD (SPAdes) (version 2) | ecosystem: Environmental > Aquatic > Freshwater > Lake | place: Lake Michigan, USA...
TAATATGATAAGGATTTCTTTGAAAAGCAAAACTGGATAATTTCTCTTTCAAAATCACCAGCTCTACCTTCTTTTACTTCGGATTTAATCCATTCGTTTGATGAATAGTATTTCTCCCAATCGGAAGTACTTCTAACAACTCTTTTTCTAGTCTTGCCCTTAAGGGGCTTCAATCTTCGAACCTGATTTAGGGATTTTTTCCCTATATAAAATCTACCAGTTGGTATGTGTGTCATTTTATAGACAAATCCAACCGCACCTTCCGGTGTGTTTTCCTCTGTAACAATATTTTCATTAAATTTCCAACTCATTAATTACTTCTTAATAGTATCTGAATATTTTAATGTATTCAGATTTCCTCCTCTTGCTTTTTTTAGAGCTTTCTCATCTTTAGATAAATTCTTACCACCATCTGGGTTGATTGGTGTTTTATCCTTACCCTTTGGGTCTATTTTACCATTTACTGGTACTGATTTTTCGTATAATTCTAAAATACTAGCCATTTTTGTGTTGTGTTTACTTGTATAAATATAACGTTATGTGTCAAAACGAACAATAAAGTTTAAAGGATAGTTTGGTTCTGATTTAATTGGTTGTGGTAATTTTGCCACGGCCACCATATTCAAATCATTATCGTATAATCCAATTGTTGTAATATATGGCGCCAAATAAGAACCAGTAGGGTCTAACGAACCACTATATTCAAAATCATCAAAACTACCAAATCTATTAGGGTCTATTTCTGATATGTATGGGTGATATGCACCTCTAACTACTTTAGTACCAGCTTCATACACAGATATTTGCTTTAAAGTATTTCCAGTTATATCATTTTTATCAGTAACCATATGTTTAACTACCTGTCCACCATATTCTAAAACTGCGGATGGGTTTTGTGAATAATTAAATTCATTTTCTAATACAGAAAGAAATAATTCATTTTCATATATTGTTTTAGTAGAACGAAAGTTTAATGTAAATTGAGATAATACAGAACCACTAACAACATTTTTAGTTAAAACAATCAAGCCTCTATCATAAAATACATTACCAATAATACTACCAGTTGTATCAGTTAAATTTGAATTACCATCATCTGTATATACTTTACTAACCGTGTCATCTTGTAATACAACGGTACTAGCTTTAATACCCTCACCATAATATATTTGAGGAATTGAAAAAACTGCAATATTACCATCCAACACTCTTTCATTTGCAGATGCGTATGATATACGTCTACCAACTTCCGTTAAAATTGAAGCAGTTGCAGAATTACGATAGAATTGAGATTTTATTGATGCATATATTACCTTTTTATTATATCCATGGCTTTTCTCATCATTATCAATATCAACCAATGAACCTGAATTAGTTATACCAAAAATTGGATTAATATCATTCTCATCCAATGTCCATTCCTTATAAACCTTAATAGGTCTTGTTATTATATCCGATTTTGGAATTTCTTTCAACATTTAGTTTTGATTTTATATAAATATTCCAGAAATGAAAAACCCCCATTAAAGGGGGAATTTCATATTATGCTAATTTTTAATTAGAATGATAATTTAACTTTTATTAATACTTCCTTATCAAAAGATTTAACAATTGGTTGAGAAGTTTTAGCTACTGCAATCATTTCGTTTGAATCGTTTAATAATCCAATAGTTGTTATAAATGTTTGAGGGTCAGTATTGAATGTTGATTCAACAAAAGTACCATCGGTATTTACATATGTTGGGTTATTAGAGTAGTTGAATTCTCTATTTGTTGCTCTTACAAAGAAATGCTGTGTAGATACATTTTCAGTTCTTCTAGCTTGGAAATCGGAAACTACTCCATTATATCCAGTTTTGATTGATGATAATAATCTATACTGATTAAATTGTTCAGATGTTTGTACAGCACTACCACTTAAACTACCACTTATTACAACACTTCCATCAGGAGTGTAAATTGTTTGGTTAGGTATAACACCAATTTTAGAACCTATTGCTTTTGCGTTAAGAACTATAATACCTCTATCTGCATAGAACAAACCATATCCTTCTCCATTTGTTGGGTCAGTAGCTTGTTGAAAATCAGCTTCGTTTTCAGTACCTAATTTCAAATCACCCACACCCACTTTAAATACGTTGCCACTCAATCCGTTAGTATCAGAGAATTTTTTACCACTATTATCAATAAATGTAAAAATACCATTAGAACCTGAAAGTGGTATTGACCAGTTTCCAGCATCCATTTTTTCTCTATATCTACCTCTAGCTATATTAATAACATATATTCCATTTGCATCAGTTGCTATTGCAGAAGAATTATCAAATTGAAATTTAGTTGCAGTTGGGTCTAACAACATTGCTCTATATTGAGCGTATGTTGCTTTTGTAGACATCAACGCAGAATCATTATTTTGCAATGTCATAGAACCACTTCCATTAACATGTCCATATGCTACTGCAAATTGAACTTCTGCAGATGAATTATATAATGGATTTACATTATAAGCGTTTACATAATAGTAACCACTTTGTCTTTGAGCTTCAGTAGAAGATGTGAAAAAGCTTGTTAAAGAGCCCGAATCACCACTCCACAATCCAGTTGTTACTATTTCTACTTTTGCATTTACTTTATCAAATTCACCGAATCTTTTATAAACTCCAGTTGATATAGCTCCAGATGTTCCAATTTGTTGGCCTGCTGGTAAAACTGAGTTTAGTAAAGATACCAATTGATTTGAATCCACCGTACCAGTGTTAGCCAATGCTGCTATTTGTGCGGTTATATTTGGGTCATTAATTAGTGCCATTTTTTATATATATTTTTTATTATATTATATTGTTGCTTTGTAAATTACAGTTACCGGTATAGTTTGAGAACCTCCAGTTTCATTACCATAAACAGTCAACGTTGTTGAAATATCAATTGTTAAGCTTGGGTTTGGAGTAAATCTAAACATTCTACCACTAACTACTTGTGCAGTTGTTGTAATTTCTTCGCCTAAGAATACAGGAACAGTACCAGTACCATTTGCTCCTTGAGTTACAGTTATTGTACCAGCTCTTTGGTCTGCTAATACCATTGTGTATCCAGCATTTACGTTTCCAGCAGGAGATGTTGTTGGTTCTAATGGAACACCACCTTCTGATTGATTTACACTAATTTGAGGATATCCCAATTTTACAGTTGGAATTTGAGTAGTTCCTTTTGGTAAAGTAACTAATTTATATCTCAATACTTGAGTCTCATCAGGAGATGCTTCCGTTACAGGAATAGCTCTGATTGCTGAATCATAATAAGCTGAACCTTTTGGATGCGCTGGTTCATAAAGCGTATAGTCAATCTCATCATCACCTAAAGCGAACTTTGTAATGTTTAATGATTGACCGGATGCTAACTTTTGTCTACCTTTTTTGGTAAGAATTGCATCTACTGTAATTTCGGTGTTATCTAAATATGCCATTTGATATTGTTTTTTATCTATATTCTATAAATATAACTAATTTTTATTTTCAAATTAATCCACTTCCAATATTGGTTCTCCACTACCTCTACCAGTCTTAGCCACTCTAAGAATATTAGGATTAGTAGTAAATATTTCAACTGGGTCTAAACCATCCGGCGTTGTTTCAGCCGTTTGTAAAGAACCATTAAAGTATGACCTTCTCATTCCTTCGGATAAATTATTAGTAAATCTATAATGCGTTGGTAGATATCCATTAATTGCCGTAACTTCTGTTATATCCCCAGCAACTGCAATACTTCCACTAAAAGGTAGTATTGATACAATATATTTATCGTAATTTGTTGTAATTGTTTCATATATTACAGAACCAGACACTGTTGTTGGATAACCACTCACTTGTATTTTTTCTTTTAAAGATTTTGTTTCTTTTACTAAAAATACACTCTTTCTACTTCCTGTTATTTCGGTGTTACCAAATAAACCATCATAATCCCTATAAATCGCATTACCTCTAATTGCATATAAACCATATCCAATATTTGCTAAAGAATTCTTTTCCATTCCAATTTGTTGAAACTTATTAATATAATCACCAGTTAATGTTGCTCCAGAAGAAACTACTATGTTTATAGAACCAGTTTTAGGAAATGTTGGATAATCACTTTCTATATTATAATCATAATTTATTTCAGAATTATAAGTTGCATTTGCGCCTTCTAATATAGTTATATCCTTTGCATCTAAAGTTGTATCATAATTATTTAATTCATATGATAACGAAGATACTTCCTCTGCATTTATATGTGCATCTTTTGGAATAGAATCTCCATTTAAAAATACATCTTCATGCGTATCAATTAAAGTTTCAAAATCATTTCTTAATGATTCTGGCTTATCCCATTTTATTTTACTTCTTTCTAAAAAATGTGGTTCAATTAATAATCCTTTAGATATATTAGTTCTAGCAGGTGCTAAATCAGAAAGTACTTCAAATAAAGATTTATCGATATATTTTACTAATCTTATATATTCATAAATGTCTCTACCTTCTAATCTTTCAAAATAATAATGCCTTAACGTATCTAATTGAGAATATGTAGTTTTATATTCATCTGATGGGTCTCCAATATAATTATCAATATTAAAATCCCCAAGTACCTTAAGTATGTCCATATTCAACTCCTTAATAGGAGAGAAGAATAATCCTAAACGATTTGAATCTATTGGTGCTCTATCAAATGCTTTTTTAGTAGCCCTTACTTTATGAGATAAATTACCAACAAGTTCTTGCTCCTCAAATCTAATTTTATTTGAATAATTAAATCCTAAAGATGGAACAGTAGCTGTAACAGTCCTATCATATGGCGTATATTGATACGGATATGCTGAAGCTGAATACATATTACTTGCTGATGCGAATGGTTCTCCATAAGATTGATTTATTGAAACGTTTTTAATAAACGAATCTTTTGTTCTATCTTTTGGATATTCAAAATCTAAGCGGAATATTAAATCAGATGTGGATGCAGTATATGAATTACCATTAATTGCATCTGGAAATAAAGTATGATTTTCAAATTTACTTCTTTGTAAAGGAACAGTCCATAAACGGAATTCATCTATATTACCAGCGTATCCATTACCACCTATTTGTAAAGTAGAACCAGTTGTCCATTGTCCATCAACCGATGCAATAGACATACTAACCGAAGTTATTATTCTAGTACCATTTGAAGTTGCTAACCAAACTTCATACCAAGAAGATGAATCAGGACTATTGTGTCTATTAATAGATACGTTAGAATAGTGCTCCAATGATATTGGGAAATCCAAACTACCAGTCTTCCAATCAGGCCCAAATACATATTCGATAGATGATGTTATATATGGATAATATGTTCCACTTGTTTCAAAGTAAGTACTAACGGATTGGTCACCACCAAAGTTAAATTCTAATTTACCAAATGAACCAGTTGTTTGTATTAAATCCAAAGTCCACTCACTACCACTAATTAAAGTATAAGATGTATTTGGTATTTTAGCCGGTTTTATTCTGAATTCAATACCATTTGGATAATCTTGCGTTAAAGAAGAACTATGCCAAGGTATTTTAACATTCGAACTACCATTACTATTTAAACTTCCCGTTAAAAATATTGCAGCTGTTCTATCATCAAATGTAAATTGTGTACTTCCTCCTTTTGTTGGGTCTTGAGGTCCACCAAACTCCATTATAGTCAACATAGATTGTGGTACACCATAACAAGCCATTACAGCTTTTAATGCTCTAGCAGTACCCTTATGTTTTAATAGATATGGTAAGTTATTTGCAATTCTTCTCCAAACTTCAAAATTTGCATCTTGCAAACTTGTAGAGAATTTAGGCCTACCTTCTTTATCACTACCAAACATATACTCCCAAAGGAAATTGGAATTAAATGCTTTTTTACTTTTCCATCCTAATGAATCAAGTAAAGAATATATTAATTGATTTGGTATTCCAGTTTCTTGCTTATGTTCTAATTTTTTAGTTCCTCTTAATGCGTTTATATAACACCAAATAACATCGAAATGTTGTCCAATCATATCTAAGAATAATATAAATTCATTATTCTCACTATCAATGGTTATAAATTCAGGCATATTATTTTTCATAGAATTAACATTGTACTTATCATAATACAATGCACTTTCTAATGCGTAATTATACCAAGTAGTAACGGTTGTATCCGTAGCTACTTTTAATACTCTATAATAAAAATCTTTTTCAGTATCATACAAATCCTTCTTAGGATATGCTAATGAATTTTCTGATTTGAATAAAAACTTTTCAAATCCATCAAATGTTTTTACTAAATTTGATATCTTTTCTCCAAGAGCCTTTGCTTCCAACTCAACATATATTGGAGAGTATTGTGGGTATTCCCATTGAAGTCCACTTATTGAATCCTCTGTTTGTAAAATATATCCATCAATAGTTGAATATTCTTCATGCTGTGGTATTGCTTCTGCTAACAAATAACCAATAGGAAATGTCTGATTAGTTAAATCAAAATATTTTTCTTGATAACTTTGTAATACTTTTACTTTATAGAAAAAGTTGTTTACTCTTTCGGCAGCTGCTCCATAGTGTACATAATTAGTCCAAGTATAATCAGAACCGCTTACATACTGTATATTTAATTTTTCAGTATCTATATTATTTTGGCTACTTATTTTATTTATAATATCATTATAAGTAAATGAACCACTTGCTACTAAATCAGAAAATGCTTGATATCCAACACCATTATCAGCTTCTATTGAAAAGTTAGGTCCTTTTAATGGTGGACAAAATGATTCATCAACACCACTAATTGTTACAGTTTCAATTATTGGATTTGCTTGTAATTTTGAAATCCAAATTTCTTGATTTGGTTGGACTGTAGTTTCTAATGGTTCATATAATTTTAATATTACAGAATCACTATCTTCAGCCCAAGTTGTAATTAATTTATTATCAGCATTTCCAAAATGTGCTAAGTGAGTTAAATATTTAGATGTCTCATCGGCAAATATACTTAAGTCAAATTGAGAAATAAATCCTTCTGCTAATCTACTAACAGCTACATCTCTTGGGATTGTTAAGTCACCCTTATCAAATTTTATGTTTAAAAATTCTTCAGGACCAGATATAGATTCTCTACCACTTTTATTAAAAGGAACTAACTTTAATCCTATGTTTATAATATCAACATTCTCAGCAACAGAAGTTCTAAAAAAATCTAATAGTTTTTGAAAGTTTAATGTTTGCTTAGTATATCCATCCTTTTGACATGCTAATCTTAAAAAATTAGAACTATAATCATTTAGGGTTGTTGAATTGGGTGATGTTGCAAACAATCTAACTTCGTCTGTATTTACAGTTTGAAATTCAATTGTAAAGTCTACATCAGTTCCAACAAAATCAGGTCCTCTTAATACAGATGGATATCTTATATTTCTAATATCAGGAGTACCAACGTATATATCATCAACAGAGTTTAATGTAAACTCAAGTGGTGCACCATCTCCATCTTTACTAGATGGTACTATAATAACTTTATATCTACCAATTGTAGTTAGTACTTTTGCCGGTATTGATAAAATAGAATAGTTTTCAGAATTTGCCGTATCAAAGTTAAATTCGTTACTATTTACATATATTTTTACTGCAGTTGTTCCTGATGATTTTTTTATACCAATTGGAAAATCAGCCTTAGTATTTTTATTATATGGCTTTGTTAATTCTTCAATTGTAACAAACTCAATTAATGGTACATCTTTTTGTAATATTACAAAATTTTCAGAAGTTATATCAATAATTGTATTATCATATGCAGTTATTGTTGTTGATACTGATTCATTTTGTTCAATAGCCTCAACAACTATATCTTCAGTACCATTATTTGCTTTTATATATTTTGCTCTATACAATCCAATGTTAGCAGTTTGTATAGTAATATCACTACCAACAGGTATTGTTAGTTTATTTATTCCATTTACCAATGTAATGATATTACCACCACTTAATAATCCTGCAATACCTTTTCTCAATACTATTACAGAATTTTCAGGCCCAACTAAATTAATAGTTACATCTACGTTTGGCGGTAATATATCAATTGGTGTTTCAATTGATTTTTTTACAAAATTATCAAAATTTACACTTAAAGAACTATCTTTTGTATTATAATCAAATTTTTGTAAATTTCCATTTAAATAATATTGTACTCTAATTAAAAATATAGGTTCTGTTGAAAATACAGAATAATCTTCTACATTCGGAACATATGGTTGTCCATAATATGTTACGCCAGTACCAGAATTATAAACATTATTAAATGACATATTATTAAAATCCTGATAACCATATAAACTACTATATGGGTCAACATTAATTTTTATATCAGTAGGTAACTGATGAAATTGTTCAAAACTTAGATTATTTACAACATCAATAATATATTTTTCATTTGAAGTAAATCCTTCCTTTTCGACTGTTAATTCAATTGGAGTTGTTAATGCTTCATTTATATCTACAGTAATACTTGAATCGGTAGTGGAAAATGTATTTTCGCCATTTTTAAAAATAGATGCACCAGATTCTTTTGATTTTATGTAAATTACCTTTTTACTATTGTAATTTGAAGTTCCGGGAGTTTCAGAAACCACAACAGAACCGCCACCAGTTACTGCACCTCCACCACCACCACCAATAAATGTAGAAACACCACCCGAGCCAAAGTATCCTTGAAGCTGATTTTGCTCATTAAGCATATTGCCATCTTGGTATTGTTCTGTACCAAACCCCATATCAAATGCTTGTTCGTCTACTGCTCTCATTACTTTATAAGTATTTTATATTATTGAAATTCCATGTTTCTACTCCTATCACCACCCAATTGGCGGCCGTATGAATCCCAAGGATTATTTTCGGATAGTGATTGTGTATCAAATTGTCCACCTCCGCCACCGCCGCCTCCACCATATGATGGTGGTTGCTCAACTGGAGTTTCTATAACTATTGCTGGTTCTGGTATTACTTTTACTGGTTCTTCAATTGGAGTTACAACAACAGGCGTTCCTATCGTTTCATCAGGCGGAATTTGCTTTTTTATTTTTTCTGCAAAGTAAATATCACTATCCCTCTGCATAGGTTTTATTTTTGTAATTTCTTTTAATACTGGCTTTGATGTGTCTATCACCGTATTACTTTCTAATCTTTGTAATATAAGTTGAACTTCATCTAAACTTTCATCTACTGTATTATCAAATGTTGTTTGTGTGTTTATATTTTGCTGAGGTAGGTATTTTGTTATTGTTTGAATTAATAAATTTCTACACCTGTCACGAATAGTTTCTTTTGATAATCCAATTTCAGGACGAGTTGTTTTTGCTTTTCCATAGTTTAAATCAGATACATCTGATATTCTATTTGTAAATTCATAAAAACAAGCTTCTCTAAATTTATTATAAATTGTAGTTGTTAGTGATTCAAAATCTTTAACTTTAAATTCACCAATCATTTTATTAGTCCATTTTTCAGAATACTTTGTTTTCATAAAAGTACTTATAATACTTGGATTAATTTTTTCTATAAAATTAAATGCTAAATTAATGGTATCATCTCTAAACTCTCCATTCTTTTTAAATAAATTAAATCTTTCACCTAAGTTATTTGAACTAGCATCTAATCCTTTTTTTAAAGGATATAATCTTATTTCAGTTCTTGATGGAGATATTTCGGATATCCACATTTTATCGTTTATATCACTACTACCTACTCTTTTATTTAATAAAGTAATTTGTGTTTTAAATATACCATTACTATACCCAGCTTCTCGTATCAATCTTTCAATATCAACAAAATATTCACTTGGAAATTTATTTTTTTCTAATAATGTTCCCTCTGGTATTAAAAAGTAATCTTTTATAGTATCGGATGTTAATGGTACATATCTAACTAACTCGTTATTTCTTTGAGGTAATTGATTATCATTTACATCATATAAAACAAATTCAATTGCATCCGATTCTCCAAATCCAAAAAAAGATTGCAAGTTTCCTTCTTCAAATACCTGCCTATCTTTAGAATCAATTTTGTATCCTCTATTTTGTATTATATCTTTGAATCCTTTTACTGCCATGACAATTTTTTTC
>Ga0209353_10002434_pt1 | contig 10144 bp, 10 predicted proteins | sample LauGreSpBDMM15SD_2_FD_187561 | JGI IMG/M metagenome (GOLD analysis project Ga0209353, IMG submission 187561) | Freshwater lake microbial communities from Lake Michigan, USA - Sp13.BD.MM15.SD (SPAdes) (version 2) | ecosystem: Environmental > Aquatic > Freshwater > Lake | place: Lake Michigan...
ATCGATTTTTCCATGGTCTTCACTAAAGTATACTGCAAATATCTTTTCTTTTTAAACAATTACAATCGATTTCATTTTTAATCATTTATGAATTAACATAAAACAGCACAATTATTATGCGCTTATATTTTTTAATTCAATGAATAATGTCACCCTTTTAGCATGGCAAACGCATTAAAATAGTTAGACTAAAAATTCAATGTAAAAAGCCTCATCCCAAACCCAGCGCTACGCTCGTGCTCAGTTACAAAGAAGAAGGGCTTTAAATCCCGATGAAATCATCAATGATTTTTGAAAACGGTAGGTTTTCTATGAATTCATCTCCAATGGAGGATTAATGGACAGCTGCCTCTCCTTTATAAGCGAGCACGAGAGTGCGAAGGTTACGAGCGTAGCTCTGGGTTGGGGTGACGCTTTTGAACTACTTTTTATTTTCATGCGTTTGCCTTGGACAATTTAGTATTTAAAGAATATATATCAACCTAGATAAAAAAACATTTTTCATTTCGGTATAATACACTATATTTGTAGGCTTATAGTGCGCGTATTCAGTTAGCAATAGCTTCATAACAAATAGGTAATTGTCCCATAACAATACTGGAGAGGATTCAATGAACGAAGTAAATCAAGGTCTTTACGACCCAAGTTTTGAGCACGATGCCTGCGGTATAGGTTTCGTTGCCAATCTCAAAGGCAGAAAGTCTCATCAAATTATTGAGGATGCCATTCATATGCTTACGCGTATGGAACATCGCGGTGCTTGTGGTTGTGAAACCAACACTGGCGATGGAGCAGGTATCTTAATTCAAGTGCCACATGAGTTTTTTGTGGATGAATGTTTAAAATTAGCTATCAAACTTCCTGCTTTTGGTAAGTATGGCGTTGGTATGGTGTTCTTTCCTGCCGATGTCAAGCAGAAGGAGGAATGTAAAACCATTCTAAATAGAAATATTGAAAAGCTAGGCTTCAAATTGCTAGGCTACAGGGTGGTGCCTACGGATGCTGCTCGCGCAGATATTGGCCCTTCTTCTTTAGCGGTGGAACCATCTGTGGAACAAGTATTTATTACCAGCAACGAAGAACTTTCCTCTGAAGCTTTAGAAAGAAAACTGTATGTATTGAGAAATTATGCTACCAGGTTAATCAACGAATCGGTGAGTAACCTTGGGGGTAATTTTTACTTTACTACTTTATCTTATAAAACAATCGTGTATAAAGGTCAATTGACTACTGGTCAGGTTCGCCCTTATTTCTCCGATTTACACCATGAAAACGTGGTTTCTGCGCTTGCCGTAGTACACTCTCGTTTTTCTACCAATACATTCCCTTCTTGGAAATTGGCGCAGCCCTTCCGTTACATTGCCCACAATGGTGAAATTAACACGGTGAAGGGAAATGTGAACTGGATCAAAGCCCAAGAAACCAATTTCATTTCTCAAAATTTTACCAAAGAAGAAATTGAAATGATATTGCCTGTGTGCGATATCCGTCAATCAGATTCTGCTAACCTCGACAACGTGGTTGAATTACTGACTTTAAGTGGTCGTTCTTTACCTCACGTGATGATGATGTTGGTGCCTGAAGCTTGGGATGGCAATGAGCAAATGACACAAGAGAAAAAAGACTTCTACGAATACCATGCTTCCCTTATGGAACCTTGGGATGGTCCTGCTTCTATCTCCTTTACAGATGGAAAAATTGTAGGTGCAACCTTGGATAGAAATGGTCTTCGTCCTTCTCGTTATATTGTAACCAACGATGACCGCATTATCATGTCTTCTGAGGCGGGTGTGGTAGATGTTGATCCTGCAACGATCGTTTTCAAAGGTCGTTTACAACCAGGTAAAATGTTTATTGCGGATATCGAACAAGGCCGTATCATTTCTGACGAAGAACTTAAAAACGATATCTGTACCAGACAACCTTATGGTGATTGGTTAAAGAAATATAAAATCAACATTGCGGATTTACCAGAAGCTTCTGCCAATTACAAAGCGTTGGAAGATGATGTGTTGATGAAAAAACAAATGACTTTTGGTTATACTGCGGAAGACCTTAAAGTAATTCTTGCGCCTATGGCGGAAGATGGCAAAGAGCCCATCGGATCGATGGGGATAGATACGCCTTTAGCGATTCTTTCTGACCAAAGTCAACATTTATCTTATTACTTCAAACAGTTATTTGCCCAGGTTACCAATCCTCCAATTGACCCTATCCGTGAAAGAATGGTGATGTCATTGGTCTCTTATATTGGTGGCTCCCAAAACTTATTAGAAGAAACGGCAGAACATTGCCATACCGTTGGTTTAAAACAACCGGTATTGTCAAATAAGGAGTTAGAAAAATTAAGGTATATCGATCACGCCAAATTCCAAACCAAAAAAATTCCGATGGTGTTCAAAGCCGACGGAAACAATGGTTCTTTGGAAAAAGCCTTGACCAAAATATGCCAATATGCCTCTGATGCCATTGAAGACGGCTATGAGATTATCTTGTTGTCTGACAGAGAAATCAGCAGCGATCATGCCCCAATTCCTTCTTTGCTGGCTTGCTCAGCGGTACATCATCATTTGATCCGTAAAGGATTACGTGGTCAGGTAGGTTTAATTGTGGAAGCGGGAGATGTTTGGGAAACCCATCACTTTGCTACTTTGATAGGATTTGGGGCTTCGGCCATCAATCCATACATGGCTTTCGAAACGATAGATGCCATGAAACGTCAAGGCTTAATCAAAGCTGATTTGACGATTGAAAAATTGCATTACAACTACATCAAAGCAGTAGGTGAAGGCTTGTTAAAGATATTCTCTAAAATGGGAATTTGTACTTTACAGTCTTATACTGGTGCACAAATATTTGAAGCTTTAGGGATTCATACCTCAGTGATTGATAAATATTTCACAGGTACCATCTCTAGAATTGGTGGTTTAGATTTAGATGGCATTGCCAAAGAATCTTTATTGAGACACCATATTGCGTATCCAAATGTAGCATTGCCAAATCCTCGTTTGCAGGTAGGTGGTTTTTACCAATGGAAACGTAGAGGAGAGTTTCACTTATTCAATCCCGATTCTATTCATTTGTTGCAACATTCTACCAGAACAGGTGATTATGCAACCTATAAAAAATATGCGAAGGTCATCAACGACCAAACGCGCAAAGCGGCTACCCTTAGAGGTTTATTGACTTTCAAAAAAGGAACACCTGTTCCGATTGAAGAAGTGGAGTCTATGGATGCCATCTTAAAAAGATTTGCTTCTGGTGCGATGTCATTCGGATCTATTTCTCACGAAGCTCACGCTACTTTAGCGATTGCCATGAACCGTATCGGTGCCAAAAGCAATACAGGAGAAGGTGGTGAAGATGAAATGAGGTTTACACCTTTAGAAAACGGTGACTCTATGCGTTCTGCCATTAAGCAGGTAGCATCAGGTCGTTTTGGGGTAACCATCAACTATTTAACCAATGCCGATGAGTTGCAAATCAAAATGGCGCAAGGCGCGAAACCTGGTGAAGGTGGACAATTGCCTGGTCACAAAGTAGATGACTGGATTGGTCGTGTGCGTCACTCTACGCCTGGCGTAGGTTTGATTTCGCCTCCTCCTCACCATGATATCTATTCTATTGAAGATTTAGCGCAACTTATCTCGGATTTGAAAAATGCTAACCGTGCTGCTAGAATCAATGTTAAATTGGTTTCTGAAGCGGGTGTTGGTACTATCGCTGCCGGTGTTGCCAAAGCAAAAGCGGATGTCGTGTTAATTGCTGGTCACGATGGAGGAACAGGGGCTTCACCTTTGTCTTCTATCCGTCACGCAGGTTTACCTTGGGAACTTGGTTTATCAGAAGCACATCAAACTTTAGTAAAAAATAAATTAAGAAGCCGTATTGTTGTTCAAACAGATGGTCAACTTAAAACTGGTCGTGATATCGCCATCGCTACTTTATTGGGAGCGGAAGAATGGGGTGTTGCCACTACTGCTTTGGTAGTAGAAGGGTGTATCATGATGCGTAAATGTCACTTAAATACTTGTCCGGTGGGTATCGCTACCCAAGACGAAGATTTGAGAAAACGTTTTACAGGTAAGCCAGAACATATTGTTAATTTCTTCCATTTCTTAGCCACTGAGTTAAGAGAAGTAATGGCTGAATTAGGTTTCAGAACCATCAACGAAATGGTTGGTAGAACTGATTTATTAGAAGTTCGTCCTGAAATCGAAAACTGGAAATACAAACACCTTGATTTAAGTAAATTACTTTACAAAGAAGAAGCAGGTCCTGAAGTTGGTTTATACCACCAAGAAGCACAAGACCATGGTTTGGAAGGTGTATTAGACTTTACCTTAATTGAAGTGGCCAAAGCTGCTTTAGAGCAAAAAACTAAAGTAAGTGGTGCTTACCCAATTTGTAACTTAGACAGAACTACAGGTACCATTCTTTCTAACGAAATAGCCAAACGCTATGGCGCGGCGGGTTTACCTGCCGATACCATTCACTTTACTTTTAAAGGAACGGCAGGACAATCATTTGGTGCTTTCGGTGCACAAGGCATTAAGCTTGAAATCGAAGGAGAAGCCAATGATTACTTCGGAAAAGGACTTTCTGGTGCTACCTTAATTGTATATCCTGATAAAGCGTCAACCTTCAAAGCCAACGAAAATATCATTATCGGAAACGTAGCCTTCTATGGTGCCACTTCTGGTGAAGCGTATATTCGTGGGATTGCTGGCGAACGTTATTCTGTACGTAACTCTGGTGCTAAAACCGTAGTGGAAGGCGTTGGAGATCACGGATGTGAATACATGACTGGCGGATTAGCGGTGATTCTTGGTGACACAGGACGCAACTTTGCTGCCGGTATGAGTGGTGGTGTGGCGTACGTATACGATCCAAATACATTGTTTGCTGCAAAATGCAACATGGAGATGGTGGACTTAGAAACACTTGATGAGGAAGACAAAGTCGAATTAAAAACGATGCTTCAAAATCACTTGAACTATACGAAATCTGACGTAGCAGATTCCATTTTGAAAAACTTTGAAGGAGCACTTAAAAACTTCATCAAAGTAATGCCACGCGATTACAAAGCAGTTTTATTAAAGAAAAAACAACAAAATAAGAAGGAGGCTTTACTGAATGGGTAAACCAACAGGATTCAAAGAATTTACCAGGGAATTGCCTGGTAAAAGAGATCCCAAAACTCGTGTTAATGATTATAAAGAACTTTATGTAGAGTTCTCTGAAGAAAAAGTAACCCAACAAGCTGCGCGTTGCATGGACTGTGGAGTACCTTTTTGCCACAATGGTTGTCCATTGGGTAATATTATTCCAGAATTTAACGATGCGGTGTACCAACAAGATTGGACACAAGCGTACGAAATTTTGTCTTCGACCAATAACTTCCCTGAATTTACGGGAAGAATTTGTCCGGCACCTTGTGAATCAGCTTGTGTATTAGGCATTAACCAACCTGCTGTAGCCATTGAAGAGATAGAAAAAAATATCGCGGAACATGCTTACAACAATGGTTTGGTGAAACCACGTACCAACATTGATCGCACAGGTAAAAAAGTGGCCGTGATTGGTGCTGGCCCTGCGGGATTAGCGACTGCCGATCAATTGAATAAAGCTGGCCATACGGTTACTTTATTTGAAAGAGCAGATGCCCTAGGAGGTTTATTGCGTTATGGTATTCCTGATTTCAAAATGGAAAAATGGGTCATCGACAGAAGAACCCAAATCATGGCGGAAGAAGGAATCGTGTTTAAAACCAATGCACACATTGGGGTAAATGTAAACGTAAGTGATTTACAACGCGATTTTGATGCCATTGTCATGACTGGTGGAAGTACGGTACCAAGAGATTTAAATATCCCTGGCCGTGACTTGAAAGGGGTACATTTTGCGATGGAATTCCTGAGCCAACAAAACAAAAGAAATGCTGACTTACCTGTGGCGCTAGACCATACTGGCACTGCTTATACCAATGGCGAGTTATTGGCGACCGGTAAAAATGTATTTGTGATTGGTGGTGGTGATACTGGCGCAGATTGCGTGGGTACTTCTAACCGTCAAAAAGCAAAATCTATTACACAAATAGAAATTACCATGAAACCTCCTACAGATAGAAGTCCTTCGACACCATGGCCAAACTGGCCGATGATGTTGCGTACGTCTACCTCACATGATGAAGGTTGTGAACGCCAATGGGCCATCAACACCAAAGCATTTGTAGGCGATGAAAATGGTAACCTTACAGGATTGAAAATTGTAGATGTTGTATTTGAAGCACCAAGTGCTCCAGGACAATTCCCTAAAATGAATGAAGTGGCAGGTACTGAAAGAATAGTACCCTGCGAACTGGCTTTATTGGCGGCAGGTTTTTTACACCCACAACCAAAAGGCATGCTCCAAGAATTTGGTGTAGCGCTTGACGAAAGAGGCAATGTAAAAGCCAACAACTACCAAACTTCTGTGCCTAAAGTATTTGCTGCCGGTGACATGAGAAGAGGACAATCTTTGGTAGTTTGGGCCATCTCAGAAGGAAGAGAAGCTGCCAGAGCAGTAGACATTTTCTTGATGGGAAGTTCTAAACTAGAAGCCAAAGACCAATCTTTGGTAGATGTGATGAATGCTTAAGCATATTTGATATATTAATTTGAAAAAAGACCGTTTTGTAGACGGTCTTTTTTTGTGGGTGTATATTCGAGTTTTATACTTAATTTTGAATAAACTTGCGTATATATGCTAGTTACACGCCAATTTAATGAGCAGTAAACTTATATTTGGGCAGACGAGTAAAATTCCTTATTTTTATATAAAATTTAATCGTCATGGTAATTCAAAGGACTGACTCGGAAATTATTATTAGGCTTCCATCGTATGTAGACACGAATGGACTTCAAAGCCTTGTTGACTATTTGACTTATAAAGAAGCTACCGACAAATCTAAAGCAAAACAATCTGACGTCGACAAATTAGCGAAAGACGTAAATAAAGGTTGGTGGTCAGAAAACAGAAGCAAATTCATTAAATGATAGTTATTATTGACACTAATATCATTTTTAGCACTTTATTAAACTCTAATAGTGCAGTTGGAAACTTATTATTTAATTCAGACAGATGTTTCGAATTTTATAGCTGTAGTTATATGCGTTTTGAAATTGATAAGCATTGGGAGAAAATCAAGAAAATTTCAAAACTTAGTGACGAACAATTACAAATCTCTAAACAACAAGTTTTTTCAAAACTCAAATTTATAGACGAAGCTATAATTCCCGAAAGCGTTTGGCTTAAATCAGAAAAGACTGTTAGAAATATTGATCCAGACGACATTGCTTTCGTTGCTTTGACAACTTTCTTGAAAGGCACTTTATGGACAGGAGACAAAGTTTTATATAAAGGACTTACAGAAAGTAAATTCAGAAAAGTAATTAATACTCAAGAACTACTAGAAAAACGAGAGAGGAAATCGAAGAAGAAATAAATCGGCGTGTAACACTGTGCTTAAGCATTCTGCCCTTTTCGCTTCGGTGGACGCTTCGACGCTTTGATTTCGAAGTTAATCCTTTATATTTACTTTGGTGGTGGGCAGCTTGCTCAAGAACCGCAACGTTATGCAAAAAAAATACTAGAAAAACACCTCTCCGGTGCAAGTCTTGAGCTTTTGCAAAGACTTGCACCGGTACAGCTCAGTGCGAGTCTGAAGACTTAAAATCATGCTGGACCAAGTCCCGCTTCGCTCAAAGACTTGATCCAGCGAAGCATAGACTTGAGCTATTGGCGCACACTTACCTTTGGACTACAAAATAGAGGCAATAAAACGAGTCTATGCATTTGATTTCTACCGCTGGTCAGCGTCAAATGTTAGCCTTTTCGCTGGTTCACGTATCGGAGTGGACCAAATGTTGGTATAAAATACCAAAGTAAAATATTTCTTCCTAAGCTTTTACCTTGGTACACGTCACCACTTCGTTCAGACGTGCACCAGCATTCGAAGTTCATGCGCCCCCGCTAGGACAAAACCTAGGCGAGTTTAGCTAATTAATCTTAAATGATGGGAATTTTATTATCACTATTTTTTTATCTCATGCAAAATAGTCAATGCCCAATTGTTTATGTTGCTATATTCTTTAGTGATTATTCCATCAATAACTCTAAATAAAAGTTTTGGATCTGCAAACTCTACAGAATTATCATAAACATAAGCTCTATCAACCATTTTGGAAACAATACAACAATTCGCAATAGATTTACTAAACCTAGAAATTATTTTGGTAATTGGAACATCATGTCCACCTTCCATAACACGTTGAGCAATTCTACTTGCATTTATCGTTGGACTCTCTGTTCCAACAAAAAATAATCGAATAAAATATCCTTTAACTTTTGCTCTTTGTATAAAATCAATTTTATCATCAGCAGAAAGAACGGTTTCAAATATTAAACTTTTACCTTCATTTATACAGTTTTCCCTCATTTGAGCAGAGAGTTTGGCTGCATTTAAAACAGCTTCATTTGAGTTCCAATCTCCAAATGTATCTCTTGCAATATTATCAGGGTTAATATAAATGCAATCTTCAACCCAATCATGTTGTAAAACTTTATTTGTTAATGACGTTTTACCGGAGCCATTAGGACCACCAATCACAATTAAAATAGGTTTTTTCATAGAAGTCGTGCTCTATGCTTTGATTGTGCAATGTTTATTTCAAGTATAATTCTGTCATTTAATTGTTTCTGAGCAATTAATGCTTTTGCTTTTGCTTCTTTTGATACCTCAAACATTAATTCACTCAAATCAATATCTGAAGGCTCATCAAAACTCATTAATACTTTAGTTTTCATAGCTTTGTATTTAATACACAAATATACGTTCTTCTAAGATAATTTTTCCAAATTAGAAATATAATAAATCCATAGTCTTTATTTCTAGTGATTTATATATCATGTTGTTGTTTGATGTAAGCAATAATGTGCTTTAGACCTTTTTTTGCTTCATTATCCCAAATTATCCTGTAATGCTCCATGTTCTTACCAATTTTTGGCTTCTTTTACAACATCTTCATGGGTGGTAAATTCGCCTTTATTAATTCTATCTAAAGCCTGTTCATGTAATTCAACGAGTTCGTTAGTAGTAACGGGGTTATTATTGCTATCGTAGCCGATTGCAGCATCCTGCGTTTTGTTTTTAATGGAGGCAAGGTATTTTTTTATTTTGTCAAGTACAGATACATCCTCAATCTCAGTGAGATCAGCAATGATTTGGTATTTAATTTCGGCAGTACTGATAAGTGTAAAGTTTAAAAACAAGCGGTGTTTATTCCTAAGCTTGTCTAAGTTCGACTATTAAAATTTATAAAACATTAATGGTAATTGAAGTATAAATGGTTCAATTAATTGTTGAAATTGAATGGCTTGGAATGCTCTTTCTGACCTCTGGTGCAAGTCTTGAGCTTTTGCAAAGACTTGTGCCGGTACAGCGCAGTGCAAGTCTGAAGACTTAAATCATTCCCGCTTCGCTCAAGACTTGATCCAGCGAAGCGTAGACTTGAGCTATTGTAGAAGAAGTTGAATTATTTTACCAATTGTTTCTTAGTATTTACTTTAGAACACGATTTCACTTTATCTTTTTGGATAAACTCAGAAATTGATTTTCTTTCAACGTCTGTCAAAGGTTCGCTTTGAATAATAAAATCAACACCTTTTGGTTCTTTTATATGTCCCATAATTTTAAGATTTAAAATATTTTTCAACAAGTATTTTAGCAGATTTGAAAGGAAATACTAATCTATTTCCGCTAATATGCTGAGCACCTAGGGTTTTTATGTAATGATCAATGAGTTTGGTTTTAGCTGTAAATACAAGATATCCCCCAAAACCGTGTTGGAAAGAAACCTTACAAGCATAAGCTATTAAATTTCCGGCAACACCTTCGTAAAGTTTATTTTTCCCAAGATTGAAAGGTGCACTTTCGAGTAAATTCATAAATACATGATCGGCTTCTATGGTTAAGCTTATACCAAACACATATATTAAATAGTCTAATACATTTTGACAAATATTTCATTAAAAAAACACAAAAAGATTTAGTACATCCGCTTTGCGTTAGCGGGTAGTCCCGATGCTTCGTCCCGATGCTTCG
>Ga0209353_10002437_pt1 | contig 10136 bp, 5 predicted proteins | sample LauGreSpBDMM15SD_2_FD_187561 | JGI IMG/M metagenome (GOLD analysis project Ga0209353, IMG submission 187561) | Freshwater lake microbial communities from Lake Michigan, USA - Sp13.BD.MM15.SD (SPAdes) (version 2) | ecosystem: Environmental > Aquatic > Freshwater > Lake | place: Lake Michigan, USA...
AAATACGGCAAATGATAATGCACTCTCAGCCAGTAACTATGCCAACGGAGCTTTTGTAACAGCCAATTCAGGTGCATCATTTGCTAACGGTGCTTTTGTTGCAGCCAATTCAGCTGCGGTGTTTGCTAATGCGTCATTTATAACTGCTAATGCATCCTATGCATCACAAAATACAACTGCATCATTTGCTAATGGTGCTTTTGCACATGCTAATGCGGCGTATGCTCAAGCTAATACTGGAGGTGGCGGTACAACGGATGCATATGCTAGAACACAAGCCAATAGTGCATATGATACAGCCAATTCTGGTGCAACATTTGCTAATGCGGCTTTCATTACAGCCAACTCAGCAAGCACATATGCAAATGGTGCTTTTGCACATGCTAATGCGGCGTATGCTCAAGCAAATACTGGTGGTTCTTCAACAGATTCATATGCAAGAAGTACCGCAAATGCTGCATTCATTACAGCCAATGCGGCGTATGCTCAAGCTAATACTGGAGGTGGCAGTACAACGGATACATATGCTAGAAACACCGCAAATGCTGCATTCATTACGGCCAATGCGGCATTTACACAAGCAAATACTGGTGGTACATCATTATCAAAGGCGATTGCAATATCAATTGTTTTCGGATTCTAAGGATTTAAAATGGCAAACCCAAACATAGCAGCATTAACAACAATTAATGGAAATACACAAGTACAATCTGTTACCACAGCAGCAACGGCAATCGTAACCAATTCGGCTGCCAGTGGTAAAATTATAAAAATTAATTCACTGTTCATTTCAAATATTGATGGTGTAAATGCGGCCGATATTACAATAGATTTGTTTAGAAGTTCTGTTGCTTATAAAATTGTTAATACAGTTTCCGTGGTAGCCGATACATCTTTTACAGCCATTGACAAAACACTTTCCATTTATTTGTTAGAGGGTGATACATTAAGATTGACAGCAAGCGTTAATAGTAGACTACAAGCCGTATGTTCGTTTGAGGAGATCAGTTAATGTTTAATGCCGGTTCTAGAGGCAAAAGAGCAAAAGATTCAACAGGACTTATTACAGTTGGTGAACATTTTAATCAACAAAATTTCCTGGTACCTACTGTTACTCGTTTTGCGGTAACTGATGGTTCTTATGTTGACACAAATGATACCGCAGCAGACCCAGCAGGCAGTCAAACCATCGTCCTGTATGGGTCAGGTTTTGCACCAGGCGCAACCGTTTTGGTTGGGTCTACTACGATAGGTGTAGTAACATTCCTGGATTCTGGCCGACTTACATTTAGTTCTCCTGTATTAGGTTCTGGTAGTTATACAATTTTTGTTACCAATGCAACTGGTGGTACTGGTATTCTTGTACCAGGTTTGGTGTATTCTGGTGTACCAACATTCACAACGTCAGCAGGTACATTAGGTTCTGTATATGAAACAACCGCAATCAGCACACCAATTGTTGCAACAGGCGATGCACCGATTACATATGTTTTGTCTTCTGGTTCTTTACCTTCAGGCTCAACATTGAGTTCTGGTGGTACAATTTCAGGTACTGCGCCTGTGGATGGTTCAAGTACAACATATTCATTTACCGTACAAGCAACCGATGCAGAAAATCAGGACTCAGTTCGTTCATTTTCTCTTACAATTAATACAGATGTTGTTTCATTTTCATCACCAGCAAACAACACAACAACTTCTGCATCACAAAATGGTGCAATATCAAATGTGACAATAGTTGCAACTTCTGCGGCCGGTTATGGTGTACTGTATACTTCTAGTGGATTGCCAACTGGTCTATCAATGAATACCTCTACAGGTATAATTTCTGGTACACCAACTATTGTTGCAAGTAACACATCAATCATAACTGCAACTGCAAACACAACAAGTAGAACTGCGGCACTATATTTGAACTGGACAATCAACCTTCCTGGTGATGTGTTCTGGAAGTATGCATCATTATTAATGAGTGCAAATTCTGCGCCAAACGGAAACACATTCAACACAGATGCAAGTACAATTAATAATGAAATTGTGGTTAGTGCAGATACAAAGCCAAATATGTTTCATCCTTTTAAAGAAGGATATTACAGCAACTTCTTTGATGGTACTGGAGATTATTTGGCCATATTGACCAGTTCCGCTTTCAACATTGCTACCAATAGTTTTACAGTAGAAGCATGGATCAATACCAGTTCAGCGACACAACAATCAATTTTTAACATTTCAGATACCGCCAGTTCAGGGTATGGAGCTGTTCGTGTTCAAGTATTAGCCGATAAAACTGTACAATGGTTAATGGGTCCAGGTGGTTCTTGGGGTGTGGCAGTAACCGCAGGATCAATTGTTTTGGGAGCATGGAACCACATTGCAATTACTCGCAACGGATCATCTGTATATTTCTTTGTTAATGGATTGCAAGTGAGTACAACACAAACTTATGCAACTTCTTTAACAACGGGTGGCACAACATACATTGGCTACAATAGCGGCACAGCATATGGATTTAACGGTTATATTTCCAATTTTAGATTTGTAAATGGCACCGCATTATATACCGCAAATACAACTTTATCAACTGCACCACTAACGTATGTGGCCAACACATCTTTGTTGACATGTCAATCTAATAAACTGATTGACAATTCAAATAATAACTTTACAATCACAAAAGGTGGTGATACAAAAGTTAATCCATTTAGCCCATTCAATGGTACACCAACAACAGTCACTGTGCCTGCTGCAAATAATTACAGTATGTATTTTGATGGCACTGGGGATTATTTGGATGTAACCGGCGCCGGCGGTGGGTTTGTATTTGGTACAGGTGATTTTACTATAGAATTATGGGTACGTCCAACAGTTGCACCAAGTACTAGTTGGAATCCTATTTTAACACTAGGAGCTAGTGTAGGTGGCCAAGAAATTAGAATTGGTCAAAACGTTAACGGCGCCGGATATGGATATTTAATACCTAATAATAGTAATAATGATAGTGTATATCCAGGATTTGGCACTTTAACTTTAAACCAGTGGCATCATCTAGCTTTAGTAAGAAATGGAAGCACTGTTACACTTTATAGAAATGGTGTAAGTGTGGGATCAACTACATCAGTATCATTTAATTTTACAAACAATACACTTTATAGAATAGGTGGACCTCAAACAGCATACACAGATGGCAATTTTGGTGGATATATTAGTAATCTGCGTATAGTTAAGGGTTTGCCTGTTTACACAGGTAACTTTACTGTTCCTACCAGTCCGTTGGCAATCGCACAATCATCATCCGCAAACACATCAGCGTTAGCAATAGTACCAACAAATGGCGCTAGTGTTTATTTTGATGGTACTGGAGATTATTTGAGTGTTCCGGGAAATGCGGCATTCCAATTCACAGCTGATTTTACTGTAGAATGTTGGGTATATCTAGAAAAGGTAACAGGATATCAGGTAATAGTAGGACAATATCCGGGCTTCAATGTGTATGGCTGGATGCTTCAAATGAACAATGGGGCAACAATGAGGGCTATATTTAATAATAGCACATCAACAGGAGCAATTACTACATCAGCTACACTAGCAGCAAACCAATGGTACCATGTGGCATTGACTAGATCTGGAACAGGTATCACTTTGTGGTTTAACGGAACAAGTGTTGGCACATCAACGTTGTCTGGCAATATAGGAACAGTAACTGACGCAGTCTGGATAGGCAATGGCGGTTCAGCCGACTATGTTCAGGGATACATTTCCAATCTTAGAGTGATAAGGGGTACTGCGGTATACACCACAACATTCACACCATCCACAACACCACTAACAGCAGTTACCAATACCAGTCTATTGACCTGCCAATCTAGTTCAACATCCAATAGCAGAATAATAATTGATAATTCTACCAATGCATTTACAATTACAAAAGTTGGTGATGCAGCAGTTGCCAACACATTTAGTCCATTTGGAACTACAGCTTCATTTTTAACAGCTCAAGCAAACACAGTAATTGACAATTCTAGTAATGCACTTACAATAACTACAAATGGTAATGCAGGTCCAGCAAGAAACGGACCTTTTGCAAACACAACAACAGTTACTTTAGTTGGCAATGAAGGTTCAGCATACTTTGATGGTTCTGGGGATTGTTTAGGAGCAGAATCATCAAATGGTATTTTACCTGCGGATTTTACTGTAGAAATGTGGGTGTACTTAACATCATCTATAGCAAACCAACCGCTTGTTGCGTTTGGCACTGAAGTATCTGGTAGATTTTCTTTATTGACTAATGCATCGGGGCAGTTGAAATATGCTGTTTACGGAGATGCAACAGAATATACATATACAACAATTGCTATGGTACTCAATACTTGGACACATGTGGCCTTTTCGAGAACTGGCACTAACATGTATGCATTTATAAATGGCGCTTTAGCGGGCGCAGTAAGAACACTATCAGGTTCTAGAGGTAATGGTACTAGAATTAGTGTGGGTGCAGCAGCGGCTAGAGATAATTCTATGACTGGATATCTGTCCAATGTAAGAGTTGTTAATGGTACTGGATTATACACCAGTGCATTCGTTCCTTCTTTTGCACCATCGACACCTGTGGCCAACACAGTATTACTAACAGCACAAACAAACCTATCTTCAAATACAAAAGTAATAGTTGATGAAAGTAATTTAAACAATATAGTTTCAGGATTTGGAAACTCAAACTTAGGCACATTCAGCCCATTTGGCAGTTCACGAAGTGTATATTTTGATGGCACTGGTGATTGGTTAAGTATGCCGTCAAGTACAATATTTGAATTTGGAACTGGAGATTTTACTATTGAATGTTGGGCTTATCCTATAAGTTTTGGAAATGGTTTTACATTGTATGCACATTGGAACAATAGTGGCGCCGCAGCAAGATTTGCTTTTGCTATAACAGCTACTGGTATTGTAGTTGATACATTATCAGGAATGGCTTTGACATTCAGTGGTACCACAACAATTACAGTTGGTCAATGGTATCATGTTGCTGTAACTAGAACGGGCAGTTCATGGAGAACGTTTATCAATGGTACAATAATATCAACTGCAACATCCTCTAGCACATATTCTCCAACAGGAATGCCGGTATATATTGGAGATTATCCTAGTGATTTTTCAACAGGATATGGTTACATTTCTAACCTTCGTGTTGTGAAAGGCACCGCAGTTTACACCGCAAATACAACTGCGCCAACCACACCATTAGTATCAGTAGCTAACACAGTATTACTAACATGTAACTCAAATCGATTATTTGATTATGCTGCGGCCAATAATGTTATCACAAAAAACGGTGATGCTGCTGTGTCTGAATTCAGCCCATTCAGTACAGTCACAGTAACGCCTGCAAGTTATAGTGGTTACTTTGATGGCACTGGAGATTATTTGGTTACACCCATAAATGCAGGATTCGACATGGGCACCGGAGATTTTACTGTTGAGTGTTTTGTAATTAATAATGGTTATTCTGGTTCCCAGTATGGCCGAGGTCTTTTTACAATATATACTAGCGGAAATTATAATAATAGTCGGCTTATGGTTAGGTTGAGTAATGGTTATAACCTAATGAATATGTACGGTTATAACGGATCATCAATTTATTTGGGCAACAGTGGTACCAATGGCACAATACTTCTTAGTGACAGCAATAAGTGGTATCACATTGCTGTGGTTAGACAATCTGGTGTGTTTAAATTATATGTTGATGGTGTACAAGACATTATAGTTAGTAACCAAACATCCATATCATTGCCATCATCTAGTGTTATTGAAATTGGCCGCAATCAAGACGGAACAATTCCAGATTGGAATGGTTATATCTCAAACTTTAGAGTAGTTAAGGGCGTTGCAGTATACACCGCAGCATTTACTCCACCTACTGCTCAGTTAGGTCTTTCACAATCAGCATCCGCAAATACAGTAGCACTAGGAATACCAGCAAATGGTAACAGTGTTTACTTTGATGGTACTGGGGATTATTTGAGTGTGCCTACCAATAATGCACTTGATTTTAGCACAGGTGATTTTACTGTAGAAGCATGGGTGTATCCAAATTCTATAGCGGCTGATTGGTTTATTATATCTTCTTCAGGGTCTGGTGGATTCTTTTTTGGTTATAGCCCTGGGTATGGTATTGGATGGGGACGAACTGGTGTAGCTTGGGATTATCGCAGTACAGGAGTCGGCGGCACCGGCACTTGGCAACATATGGCTATTACTAGAAGTGGCACAAGTATGAAAATATTTTATAACGGCACTCAAGTTGGTACTACTCAAACTTTAGCAACTGCTTATAATCTAGGAACAACCAGCACCACAATTGGCAGTCAAGGTGCTGCCTATTATCTAAATGGTTATATCTCCAACCTGCGAGTAGTTAAAGGCACCGCTGTCTACACAAGCAACTTCACACCAAGCACAACACCACTAACAGCCGTTGCAAACACCAGTTTGTTGACATGCCAAAACAGTACACCATCAAACACCAGAATAATAATTGATAGTAGTACTAATGCATTTGCAATTACACCATTTGGTGACACTATACTTTCAAGGTGGTCAAGCCCATTCGGTAACACAGCATCATTGTTGACATGCCAGTCCACAACATTTGTTGACACCAGTAATAATGCATTTGCAATCACAGTCAATGGTAATGCAAAGCCAGTAATACAAAATCCATTTACTGATACTGTTAGTCTTGCAACAAGTTATTCTGCAAACACTTTTGGTAACAGTGTTTACTTTGATGGCACCGCAGATTATTTGAATGTGACTCCTGCAACAGCATTAGCGTTTGGAACCAGTGATTTTACTGTTGAAGCGTGGGCATATCTTCCTAATGTAACATCACAACAATCTATTGTTTACTTAAATGGAAATACATCAGGTTATGCGGCCCTAAATTTGCAAGTACAAAGTGGTGCGTTAAATTTATGGATGTCATCAACTGGCAGTGCTTGGTCATTACAACAAGGAACAATAGGTTCAATATCCGCAAATACTTGGACACATATTGCTGTCACTAAGTCTAGTACTACTATGAAAGTGTATATTAACGGAACACAAGCTGGTACTAATTACTCTGTGGCATCATCATTGATGGCGACATATACATTGAATCAAATTGGAGTATACAATACTTCATCATACTTGCTAACTGGTTATTTAAGTAATCTCAGAGTAGTAATGGGTACCGCATTATACACCACACCATTCATACCTTCTGACCAACCATTACGTACAACATCAAACACAACACTGTTGCTTGCAAGCACAGTAGGACCATCAACAGCAGATGCAACAAGAAATCACAACATAGAAACTTTTGGTACCGCAAGACATGTGGCCAACAATTCACCATACTATGATACATATAGTGCGTTCTTTGATGGTACGGGAGATTACTTAACATTTGGTGCAAACCAAGCAAACTTAGGTCTTGGTACCGGCGATTTCACTTTTGAATTCTGGTTCAATGCAGCAACAATACCTTCAACTGAAATTGATATTTTTGAATCACAAACAACAGGATCATTTAGAATATTAAAGCGTGCATCTAGTTCTGGTTTAAGTTATGATTGGTATGGTGGTTCATCATATTTAATTAAATCTGATGCAACTATTACAACAAATGAATGGCACCATGTTGCGGTTTCTAGAACTTCTGGAACTGTAAGTGCATATTATGATGGCACTAGAGTTATTGACCAAGCAGATTCTACCAGTGGTGTAACACCAACCGCAAACTATAGTGTCGGTGGTCGTGCATCTGGTGCATACTATTTGACTGGTTATATTTCAAATATGAGGCTGATTAAAGGTACGGGACTATATTCTGGTACAACGATTACAGTTCCTACAAGCCCACTGACAGCAGTTGCAAATACACAATTGTTAATCTGCAACAACAATAGATTTATTGATGGGTCGACCAACGCATTTACTATTACAAAAGCAGGCGATGCAAAGATAACCGCATTTGAACCTTTTGCAAACAGCAATAACTCAAGATTTAATTCTGTATATTATGCAACCAAAACAGATTATCTTGCTGTAAGACCTCAGCCAAATATTATAACATTCCCAGGTAATTTTACAGCTGAGTGTTGGGTATATCCCACAGATTCAACAATTACATATTTTGGTTTGTGGGATTCTAGAAGTGCTGGTGCATCAGCAATACCAATGCTTTTCCAATTAGCTCCTTTGGCATCTGCTGTGGCAGGTTCTTATAGAATGGCTTATTATAATGGCACATATTATTATGGTACAACAACGGTTTTATACAACCAATGGACACATTTGGCTTGGGTTCGTAGTGGCACAACAATGACATTCTATGTTAATGGTGTTGCAGGCGGAACAGCAACAATTTCTGGTACACAAACAGGTACTGCCACGGCAGCAGCACCAATATACATTGGTTCAAAAGACAATGGATTGGCAGGTTATGGAACAACTGGTTATCTTGCAGATTTGAGAATCACAAACGGTTATGCAAGAACCATAACTGTACCAACAGCCCCATACGATATCAAATAAATAATGTAAAAAGGCTATAATTAATGTCAACACAAGTACCTCCATCAAGATTAGATTCAACCAAAGACTTTTCATCTTTGGTACCTTCTGCATTTGCAAAGGCTAATGCAGCATATGCACAGGCAAATACAGGTGGTGGCGCAGGTGGTGCAGGTAATGGTTTTTCAAGTGGAAGATGTAATGGTGCTGAAGGCCGTGTAGGTATTTTTTATGGTGCAAGACCACCACATCCAGATCCTAGATTATAAAATTGTAAGAAGAAAATATGAGTAGTAATTTTAATTTATACATAGAAATTAAAGATGGAGAACCAATTGGGCATCCATATTTAAAATCAAATTTGGAAGAATTTAATCCAAACTTTCTTGATCCGAATGCAGAAAGAAAGTTTTGTCAGTTTGTGAGGGTATCAAAGCCTCTTCCACAAAAATGGGATGAAATTGTATTAGACAATGTGGAGTATAAAATTATTGACGGCATTTGTTATGATGTTTGGACTATTCGTGATTTAACATCAGAAGAAAGACAAGAAAGATTAGATAACTTAGCCGCATCCAATCCTTATTCATCTTGGACTGTAGATGAAGTAAATTATGATTTAATTCCACCAACACCAAGGCCTAGTGAAGGTTCATGGCAATGGGACGAAGCGACATTAAATTGGATTCCTTATGTTGAACCAGAAGAACCCGAAACAACAGAGTAATAAATGACAACACAAATAAAGTTACCTAATATAGATTCCTCGATTGATTATTCATCGTTGGTTGGTTCAGCATATACTAAAGCAAACTCTGGTGCAACATTTGCTAATGCGGCTTTTACAACAGCAAATTCATCCGCAAACCTTTCAATGACGGTAGCTTTGAGTGATGAAACAACGGCGATAACTACGGGTACTGCCAAGGTAACTTTTAGAGTTCCATATGCAATGACGTTATATCAACTACCAAGAGCATCATTGGCTACTGCAAGCACATCTGGAATTCCTGAGGTGGATATTAATAAAAATGGAGTGTCGATTTTTAGTACACTTTTAAGTATAGATGCAAATGAAAAAACAAGCGTAACTGCTGCAACGCCAGCTGTTTTGTCTACAACGACTTTTGCAGACGATGATGAATTAACATTTGATATTGATGTTGCTGGTACAGGTGCAAAAGGTTTAAAAGTTACATTATATCATAGAAGAACATGAGTTTCCTTGTAAATTCTTACATTGTTGGACCAACCGGTATTGCTCCAGGGCAATCTGAGTACACAACACCGGGCACATATTCATGGGTTGCACCGGATGGTGTTACAAGTGTGAGTGTGGTTACAATTGGTGGTGGCGGTGCAGGTGGTGCTATGGGTCAAAGTGGTGCAGCAACAAGAATGGCTGGTGGTAGTGGTGGTGGATTAGGATGGAAAAACAATATTTCTGTTACACCAGGTGTATCATATACAGTAGTTGTTGGTGCAGGCCAATCAAGAGTGACAGCAAACGTTTCACCTGATGCATATCCAGGAGTACACACAACAGGTAATAGTTATTTTATTAACACATCAAC
>Ga0209353_10002438_pt1 | contig 10135 bp, 13 predicted proteins | sample LauGreSpBDMM15SD_2_FD_187561 | JGI IMG/M metagenome (GOLD analysis project Ga0209353, IMG submission 187561) | Freshwater lake microbial communities from Lake Michigan, USA - Sp13.BD.MM15.SD (SPAdes) (version 2) | ecosystem: Environmental > Aquatic > Freshwater > Lake | place: Lake Michigan...
TCATTGACGAGATCAGCGGTGCGCATGATACCGACGCATTAGGTGCCGAAATCCGCAGGCGATATCCAGGCCATCGGCTTTATGGCTACCCAGATGCCAGCGGCGGTAATCGGTCTACCAATGCGACGCAAACCGATATTCAGATATTGGAGCAATATGGCATCAGCAACCAATCACCTAAAGCAAATCCGCCTGTGCGCGATCGTGTCGCGGCAGTGCAGGCATTACTTGAAAATGGTAAAGGTGAGCACAGGTTGCATATCAGCCATACCTGCAAACGCATGATTGAATGCTTAGAGCTGCAATGCTATAGCTCTAACGGCACGCCAGATAAGGAAGGCGGACATGACCACATGACAGACGCGCTCGGCTATCTAGTGTGGCGTGAGTTCAACCCGATATACGCTGGGGCTGGGCGCGGTACAGGCATTAGAATATATTAGATTTATAGGTCACTGCTTATGGCTAAGGGAGGCAAAGGCCGTAAGGGTGGCGGTGGTGGCGGGGGCAAAACTCGTAAATACAGCCGCGACAATAACGGCAGGTTTGCTAGCACTGGTACAGGCGCAACGGCTAGAGGCGGGAGGTTACTAACTCCAAAAGGCAATAAACGTAAAACGCAAACAATCGAGGCAGGTGGAGCCAAAGCAGCCGGCACCATCAAAGGCAAGGTAAAACGCGACCCAGCCGCCGCTAGCAAGGTTGCGCAGCGTAAGGCAGCAGCTAAACCCACAGCAGCGAAACGCTCCGCACAAGCTGAATCTGACCGTGGATCTGCTGCTGATCGCAAGGAAAGAGCAAAACTTTTAAGCGCAATGCCTAAAGAAGGGCGTCGTGCTGTCCAAACTGCCAAAACAGCTTCCCGCCAAAGGCAAGCCAAAGGGCAACTTGGCGTTGGGATCGAAGGCCGCAGGGGGCGCAACACGGATCAGAGCATTAATTCTGTGAACGAAGGCAGCACGAGGTTGCGTTTTGACGCAGGCAAGCGCAAAAGCGACCCAACCAAGCTCACAGAAGGCCTGCGAGCCTCGACTGCCAGATCAATGGCTGGTTCTGCCAATTCGCTAAAAGCCCGTATGAAAACTACGGCTGCAAGCAAGAGAACGAAAGCCTTCGGCGGCACTACAACGCGGAGACAACTCCCAGGAGTAAAGGGAACAATCAAAAAGCAAACTAAACCCCCTGCAGCTAAGCCCCCTGCAGCAAAACTTCCTAGGGCGCAGCGTTTAGAGCGGGCAACCGCTACTGCAAATCGGATTGCAAAGGATCGAAGCGCTAAATCAGATGCGGCGACAGCAGCATTGATGGCCCGCAAAGGCATTTCACAACGCGCATCGTCTAAAGGCAAATACGCGGCATTTCAGAAAGAGGACGCCGCTGGCAAAACCTCTGCTACTGCGATGAGAAAATGGCAAGGAGCTGAGAAAAGAGCTGAAAATCTCAGAAAAGCCAAAGGGAGCGAAACCACAGCAGCTAAGCCCCCTGCAGCTAAGCCCACGGCAAAGGCCCTAGGCGGTCGCCTAGACCCAGCCAAGAAAGCTTTCCGCGCTGCTGATAAGAAATTCCTAAGCACAATTCAAAAAGAAGGCTTTATTTCCAAGGCGGCGCAAAATACTCGCCGCGATGCAAAAGCAGATGCTTACCGTTCTGGCGTCAAGACCCCAATAGCAAAAGGGGCCAAAGTAAATAATACAATTAGCAAAACAAAAGAAAAGCGCGATCTAGGCGCTAAACAAAGATTGTTTAAGCAGCGGATTACTCGCGCTTACGATCTTCCTCAAAATAAAACTGGCGCTAAAGGTAAAAGGACTGCACAAATTCGAGCAAAAGCAATTGCTACTTTACAAGGCGCTAAACGACCCGATATATCAGATACCACTGTTGGGGGGCTTCGCAGAAGTAGAACATCTACCGGATATAAAGCACCAAGCTCTAGGCTCCCAGCGCCTTCCCGCGCAGCTCGCGTCCAAGGCAGGGCTAGGGCTTTAGCTCAGACACAAAGATTCAATAAAGCTGGCAATCGTATAGGTAATCCAAAGAAACTTGATAGCAAAAGGATCATAGGAGCAAGAGCAGTCGATTTTGGTAACAGGCCGAAAGCGTTCCTAAGAAGAGAGTTAGTTCAAAATGTTAATAGCAGAGGTGTCAAAGGCACCGCTGGATTCGTATCTAATCCCCGCAGCCTTACGCAAACACCAAAGCGCATTAAACCTCAGGCCGCAAAGGCAACCAGCGCAAAAGGCGCACGGTTAGGAGGGCCAAGAAGCACAACTAAAGCCGCAGCACCTAAGAACACCACATCTAACCGTACCGGTCAAAGCAAAACTCTTAATAGATTCAACAGCCGCCCTGTTGGGACAATGGTTGTGGGCAAGGGCATCAATTTGGTGCCTAGTACTAAGCGCGTGCCCCTTAATATCCAAGTGAAATTAAATGATCAAGCATTTGCTCGAATGGCAACTAAAGCTGCAAGAGCAAGAGCAGCAGCACCTGCTAAAGCAAAAGCACAGCGATCACAATTAAATCGAGAAGCCCGCGCCCTTGCGAATCAAAAACGAACTGCGCAAGCAGTGGTAGCTAAAGGAGGCAAACGCCCTAGCCCAACACGTAAGCAAAAGAAAAGTCTTGCTATCGCTGATGCGGCGCGGACATTTTACTCAGCAAAACGCGTAAATAGTTTGCCTACTTTCAAGGTAAACACAAGCAAGCCAGGTTTCCGTAAACCACGCCCTATGCGCTAAGCTAGCGACGTCCACATTGAAGTCATATGGAAACGTTTCTTGAAGAACTTGATGCTTTGATTGCAGAGCAAGACCTGTCAGTCATTGAAGTTGTTGGTGCATTGCAATATGTGCAGCAGCGGCTAGTGATTGATGCTTATGTTGACAATGATGATGAAGAAGAGGAGGAGGCTGATGCAGAAGCCTAAAGTAACGGCTGTTGGCCGTTTGCTAAAACCTAAAGGCAGTGAGCCACATGTTCATCATGTGATTGCCATTAACGCTGATGGCGAGGTAAGGACGCTTATCAAGGCTAAACTATAAGCAAATAGGCCGGTTGCATGTACACAGGTTTTAATTTCTACGACCGGCCTACTGCTGACCGCAAGGTCACGAAGGTGCAAGATGCAAATACTGCATGGTATGCGCAAGAGCCACATTGGATGCTGATTGAAGATTTAATGCAAGGCACCTACGGGATGAGGCGCAGGCATCGCCGTTACTTGCCGCAAGAGCCACGCGAACAGGATGAGTCTTACGATAATCGCCTAGCACGTAGCGTTTGCCCGCCTTACTATCAACGCTTAGAACGGATGTTAGCAGGTATGCTAACACGTAAACCCGTTAGGCTAAATGATACCAGCGACAACATACGAGAACAACTATTTGATGTAGATTTGCAGGGAAATGACTTAAATGTTTGGACTTATGAGTCAGCCCGCAAGATGGTGCGTTACGGCCACATTGGAACATTAGTTGATGCACCATCAGATGGTGGCAGGCCGTACTGGTGCATCTACACACCACGGCAAATTTTAGGCTGGCGCACTGAAGCGAAAGACGGGCAGCAACAACTGACAATGTTGCGCTTACTAGAATCGGTAATTGTGCCCGATGGTGATTACGGTGAGAAGGCAGTGCAGCAGGTTCGGGTCTTAACACCAGGTGCATATGAGCTACACCAAAAGCAAGATAACAGCGAGTTTAAAATTGTAGAAGAAGGTAACACAAGCCTTAGCGATATACCGTTTAGCGTTGCATACAGCAACCGCGTTGGTTATTTAGAATCAAGGCCACCATTAGAAGATATCGCAGAACTAAACCTTAAAACCTATCAAATACAATCAGATCTTGACAATATCCTCCACGTATCTTGTGTGCCGATGTTGGCATTCTTTGGCTTTCCGTCAGCAGCGGAAGAGGTATCAGCAGGCCCGGGTGAAGCAATTGCGTTCCCTGCTGATGGTCGCGCTGAATATATAGAACCAGGTGGTACTAGTTTTGAGTACCAATTTAAACGGCTAGAGCAACTTGCAGGGCAGATTAATGAGCTTGGTTTATCAGCAGTGTTAGGCCAGAAGTTAAGCGCCGAAACGGCAGAAGCAAAGCGCATTGACCGCAGCCAAGGGGATTCAACGATGATGGTTGTAGCCCAAAACGTGCAAGACATGATTGATAATTGCTTACGGTTTCATGCTGAATATCTCGGCACCAGTGAAGCGGCTGGCAGTTGCCTAGTAAATCGTGATTTTATTGGCGCAAGGCTAGAACCTGCTGAGATCCAAGCATTACTACAGCTTTATACCGCCGGCACCATCACGCAAGAAACATTATTGCAACAGCTTGCAGACGGCGAGGTTTTGGGCGATGATTTTGATGTTGAAGAAGAATTAAGCGCAACTGCTAACGGAGGGCTGAATGACGATACCGGCAGCCCTATTTCGTAACGCAATTGACTTAAACCGCTACAGCAATAGTGTAGGGCGTCAAGTAATTACAACTTATAATGATATTATTATTGATGCGGTAAACCAGCTACGAACAATCGATGAGCTGGCAGCACCAGTAAAAGCAGCAAGGTTACGTGCAATACTTGCCCAGCTCAAAGACAGCCTTAATACATGGTCGGGTGATAGTACTGCTATCACTGCAAGCGAATTGCAAGGTTTAGCAGAACTGCAATCAGATTTCGTTACTGAAGAGCTGCGCAAGGCACTACCCGCAGGTGCACGCAGTGCAGTCAATACAGTTGAAATCAGCCCGCAATTCGCGCAATCAGTAGTTACAACTGATCCGACACAGATTAATGTCGTGGCATTATCGGATGATTTATATAAATCCGTCTATGGCGTAGAAGCGTTAGCCAATCAAGCAGGCACCGGCACATTTAACCTCACGGCAGCAAAAGGCGCAACAATCACGCTGCCTAACGGTGAGGTGGTAAGCAAAGCGTTTCGTGGTATTGCTGTTGATCAAGCCGAACGGTTCTCGCAGGTGGTACGCAATGGGCTGCTAACAGGTGAAACCACACCTGATATCGCAAAGCGATTGATTGGCAGGTTAGAGCGCGGCGAGCAGCGATTGATATTTGGTGAAGCAGCAACTACAACAAGGCAACTCCGCGCTGCTGGCATTAAAAGTATTATTGCGTCTGGGGGCGAGCTGACCGCTGTAGCTAACAACCAGATTATGGCGCTTGTACGTACAAGCATTAATCAAGTCGCTAATGCTGCCAGCCAACAAGTATATGAATCGAATCAAGACATTACTAAAAAATATCGGTACATCGCAACACTTGACACTAGAACCAGCGCAAGATGTCGCGCCTTAGATGGTTTTCAGTTTGAATATGGCAAAGGGCCAACACCGCCACAGCATTTTAATTGCAGATCGACGACAGTACCGGTGCTTGATTATGAGCAGCTTGGCAAAGATTTAGGCATTAAAGATTTAGAACCACCGCCAAGCGGTAAGCGTGCAGCATCAGGCGGCATGGTGCCATCTGACACAACATATGGCGAATGGCTTAAAAAACAACCTCGCTCAGTGCAGGAAGATGTATTAGGTAAGGATAAAGTAGTTTATTTTGACATATTAACCGAAAAGTATGGCGCACGCGATGCAATGGCAAAGCTTGTACGTGACGATGGGTCGGAGCTATCATTAAAAGACCTCCGCGAGCGTTACAGTGCCCAAAAAAGCTAAGCCCGGTCTTTACGCCAACATCAACGCTAAACAAGACCGCATCAAAGCCGGCAGCAAGGAACGCATGTCAGGTAAAAAGGATCCTGATCGCCCCAGCGCAAGTGATTTTAAAGCTGCTGCGAAAACTGCTAAAAAGCCTAAACCTAAGAAGAAGTGATCACCTATCGCGGCGGCCATAAATTTGAAGGTTATAACAAACCGATACGCACGCCAAATCATCCTAAGAAATCACATGCGGTATTAGCCAAAGAAGGCGATACTATTAAGCTCATACGATTCGGGCAGCAAGGTGTAAGCGGCAGCCCACCATCTAAAGGTGAGTCTATGGCTGATAAGGCAAGACGCGCTAACTTCAAAGCAAGACATGCAGCCCATATTGCTAAAGGGAAAATGAGTGCTGCATTCTGGGCAGATAAAGAAAAATGGTAGGTAAGATACAACTGCAAACGCAAAATATCAATGTCTGAAGAAATCCAAGCAACAACAGATGAAACGCAAAAAAGCATTGAAGCACTTGAGCGCAAAAACCAAGAATTGATCGCTGAATTACGTGCCGCAAAAAAGGCACCAAAGTTGCCTGATGGTGTGGACATTGACGAACTGCTCGAATTTAAGCGCCAAGCCCAGCAAACCGAACTTGAATCCGCCGGCAAATATACCGAGGCAAGGCAAGCTTTGGAGCAGCAGTTCCGTGAGACGACGGCGCAAAAGGACCTCCGCCTTACTGAACTTGAAACCAGAATCAAAGACCTAGAACTCGTAGCACCAGCGATTCAAGCATTAGCTGATATCGTGCACGATCCAGATATGGTTTTAAAGAACAAACTAGGCAGCGATCAAATTGAACGTGAAGCTGATGGCACCGTTGTAGTAGTTAATGGATACCAACGCACGCCAGTAGCAGAATGGGCAAAAACTTTACCGGCATGGATGCAAAAGGCACCGAAACCACAAGGCAGCGGTGCACCATCAGGCGGCACACCAAGCAGTTTGCCTACAGGCGTTAAAAATCCATTCGCGCCGGAATCATTCAACCTGACGGAACAGGCGCGATTGTTTAGAACTGACCGCGATCTGTATGACCGCTTTAAAAGCAACCGCTAGAGTATCGACAACCGGCTGCGCTGGTAATAGGGCTGCGCCCTAACCTGTAAACCATTTCTATGAGGACTAATGGCAACTTTACGTTCTGATTTAATTATTCCGGAGATCTTTACTCCGTATGTGATTGAGCAAACAACCCTGCGCGACGCATTTTTGTCGTCTGGTGTTGTACAACCAATGGCGGAATTGGACGCTACCGAAGGTGGCGACTTTATCAACATTCCGTACTTCAAAGCGAATTTAACTGGCGATTTTGAAGTGCTTACTGACAGCTCTTCATTGACACCTGGCAAGATCACTGCTGATAAGCAGGTTGGCGTTGTATTGCACCGTGGCCGTGCATTTGAATCACGCGATCTGGCTGCATTAGCTGCTGGCGCTGATCCTATGGCAGCAATTGCAGCAAAAGTCAGTGAATATATAGCCAACCAGCGCCAAAAGGATCTCATCAAGTGCCTTGAAGGTGTATTTGGTGGCCTAACATCTAACACGGGTGCCGCATTCGCCGGATTATCGCTCGATCTCAGTGGAATGACTGCACTTGGCCCCCGCCAATGTGCAAAAGCTCGTTCACTATTGGGTGATCAAGGCGACAAGCTAACTGCTGTGGCAATGCACTCTGCGGTGTATTACGACCTCGTAGAACGCAAAGCCATTGATTACATCACCAACACAGAAGCACGTCTAAGCACTGCTGCTACTGGCGCTAGCACCATTAACGCAATCGCCGGCAGCATCAGCGGTGCATATGAAAACCCAACAGTGCCTACATACATGGGCCTGCGCGTTATTGTTTCGGATGATTTAGCACCTACCAGCACCAACTATCCGGTGTATTTCTTCACTGCTGGCGCTATTGGCAGCGGCGAACAAATGGGGCTTCGGACAGAGGTCGATCGTGACATTCTGGCTAAGTCAGATGCCATGTCAATTGATTTACATTACTGCTACCACCCTATCGGCGCCAAATGGGCGACCACCGTTAACCCAACCCAAGCTCAGCTTGCCACTATTGGCAACTGGTCTAAAGTGTATGAAACCAAAAATATCGGAATTTGTAGAGCCACAGTTTTATCCAACTTCTGAGGTAATTAATCATGCCATCTTCAATCTTTGAGCTAACTTCTGACCTTGCTGTTCTAGAAGTAACAGCCGTTAAGCGGCCCCTAAAAGCTGCTACAGATGCAGCTACGACCCTGACTGCTGAGGAATGTGTCGGCGGGATTGTAACCATGACCCCAACTGCGGGCCGTGCGCTTACAACCCCTACAGGCGCTGAACTCAAGACCTTCTTTGGAGGTCCACTTGAGATCGGCACCAGTTTTCAACTTAATGTTGTTAACGTTGCCGCCGCCACTCATGCGATCACATTAACTGCTGCTGCTTCTGGCATCACCCTTGGTGGTGTTGCTGGTATGGCAACAGTTGCTGCTGCTACTAGCGCCAGCTATGTGTTTGTTTGTACTGCTGTTGGCACTCCTGCTTTCACAGTATTTAGAGGCTGATGGGTTTATTTGCATTCCGCAGAATGCGTGATCGTGAGGCTATCTCCCAGGAGGTGGCCTCATTTTCTATTGCGGAGCCTACACTAATACCAGAGGAGGCTACTGATGGCAATCGTGATAGTGGCGACCCCAAACGCCGCCGACGCAAACTCGTACATAACACTGGCGAATGCCCAGTTGATAGTTGACGGATTGGTGCAAGACGCAGATATCACCGCATGGGGTTCTGCTACTACAGACGCCAAAAATCGTGCACTTTATACCGCCACACAACGATTAGATCGCGAACGATTCCTAGGTGCTAGGGCAACTGATACGCAGGCGTTGCAATGGCCGCGTACTGGTGTGCGTAAACCTGATACTTACATCAACACCTATGCCGTTGGCTTTCCGTTTCGCATTACCACTGATTATTTTGATGACAATGAAATCCCGCAGCAGGTGCAATATGCACAGGTGTTGCTTGCGGCATACCTAAACAACAACACCGATGGCATCGGGCTTAGTGGGCTAGAAGATTTTAAGAATGTTCAGATCGGTAGCCTTAATGTTACGCCAAACTTTAGTGGTGCAGTTGGTGCAGACAAAATACCGCCAATGGTTGAACGCTACCTAACAGGCCTTAGAATAAGCGGACCAGGCAACTTTGCAATCAAACGATCATGAGCGAATATCCAGGCGCTGAGTTTATCGATGATACTGCCGCTCATACTGGCAGGTTTGGCGAAATTGTGGCATTAGAAGATTCAGTAATTGCAAGCGTTACGGCGCTGGATTACACCGGTAATGCACTTACTGCAATTCCAATCAAGGCATCCTGCGAGATGTGTGGTGTATTCACCTCTATAACGCTCACCAGCGGCACCGTTGTGGCGTACAAGATATGAGTTTCAAGGGGCACCAGGGCGGCGATGTTGACTACACGCTCGGCGGTGAGGTTATTACTGATACTGTTGCTCATACTGGTAGGTTTAACCATATTGATTTTTTTGAAAACACTCATATTGATACAATTGTTAGCACTAACATGACTGGCAACACTTTAAACGGTGAGTCCTTCCCGGCTGGATATGAATTACGTGGTGTATTCACAAGCATCAAGCTTAACAATGGCGCTTGCATCGCGTATAAAATATGAGCCTTTCCAGCCCGCTACGTAAGGTCGCTAGCAAGCTGATGGCTAAGTTTGGCGGTGTGGCAACTATCCGCCGCATAACAGTAGGCGCATATGATCCTGCTACTGGCAGTGCAGCCGAAACCGCTGTTGATACCGCAGTGCGTGGCGTATTAGAAGATGTAAACATACGTGAAGTGAATGACCTAATCCAGGCCGGTGATAAGCGGTTAACGATTGCCGCAGCAGATGTTGCAAATGCACCAACCACAGCCGATAAAGTGCTAATTGCATCAGTAGTGCATCAGATAATCAGCGTTGCAACCACTGAGCAAGATAATACGGCGATAACCTATGAGCTGATCTTGAGGGCATAATGGCACGACGTATAGCCCTGTCTCAGATTGGTGACTACTCCAGAGATAAATATGAGAAGTTATTACGTTATGTGGTATTTGAAACAGATAGGCAACTGAAAGAAGGTAGCCCAGTAGATACTGGTAGATTACGCCTTTCATGGTCAATTGGCGAAAACGATGCTCCTGGCTATGACCCTGGCCCGCAAACTACCGCTTCAGGTATTACACCACCGCGAAGGTTAAACTACGGCACTGAACGCGCAGGCAATGTTTACCACATCCATACAAATATAGAATATGCTTTGCCAGTGCTTTATGGCGAAAGTTTACCGCCATCATGGAACGGCA
>Ga0209353_10002439_pt1 | contig 10126 bp, 10 predicted proteins | sample LauGreSpBDMM15SD_2_FD_187561 | JGI IMG/M metagenome (GOLD analysis project Ga0209353, IMG submission 187561) | Freshwater lake microbial communities from Lake Michigan, USA - Sp13.BD.MM15.SD (SPAdes) (version 2) | ecosystem: Environmental > Aquatic > Freshwater > Lake | place: Lake Michigan...
ACAACCCAAAAAATTAAAGATTCACCCCGTTGTTCGCCGCACGTTGGCGAGCACGGGGTGAATTTATTTTTATCCCCTGAGTAAAGATTCGCGCGCGTAAGTAGCGCCCACACACAGCCTCACCGCGCCTACTTGGCCCGAGCGCCAATCCTTCGCAGATGACAATTACCAATAACCCAACTAATCGGAACCCAAAACTTAAAGATGGCGCTGCGCTATATCGCCAGAGCCATGTAACCAACGGCTACCTCATCGGAAACTCGCGCTCGCAGGTTGCGATCTATTCCAGCGATGCCCCCGCGCTTTACTCGGCGCTAAAGGCCGGCGCCAGCCGCAACGAAATCTGCGCCAACTTATCGATCTCGCATGAGAGCTTTGAAGAACTTATAGCAGAACTCGTTGCGCACGAACTCTTGCAGACAGAAAACAGCGCGATTCAGATATCTCAAAGATTTATCTCGCAGATTACTGAGCGGGCAGAGAAGTTTGGTGATCGCAGTAAAGATGCCGCCTTCTCTCAAATGAGTAATCGCATCGGCGCTGAATTAACACTGACTCGTTGGTTGCCAGGCGTTACCGACTCCGGTGTAAATAAAGTTAGCGCACGACAAAGTGCGCACATCGAAATCTCTGGAAACTCTCGCGCCGCACAACATCTCTTCGCGCAATTAATAGCAAGCGGTGTCACTGATACGCAATTTGCTCCAAATTTTCGCCGAGGCGCTGAAACAATTGGCGATCTTGATGTAACTGGCGGATATCTATCAGCAACAGATAACGGACAGATATTTGTAAAGAGCAGCACTGCCATTGCCAAAAGTCTTTCGCTCTTTCCAGCCGCTAATGAGAGCGCAGAAGAGATACCCAATAACTTCGCCGAGAATGTGATCAAGGTGCACTTTGGAGAAATAGATCCAGCAATTCATGCGCTCTGGATGGCAGCGGGGCAAGAGCATATTTTAGTAAGCGAGATAAGTGGCGCCTGTTTAACAATTTCGCATTTAGTTAAACCAGGTTTAACGCCTTGTACCCGCTGTTTAGAGCTAACTATTAACGATCAAGGAAATTGCGAAGTTATCGAATATCCGAAAACACGTGATGAAATTCCAGTAGTTGGCGCGCATTACCTATCTTCGATTATTTCAGCACAACTGCTCTCGATTATTGACACAGGTAGCGCCGTTTTAACGCGCGATGCGATTGCGATCGACCTAACCGATCTCTGTAATACAGAACACATCACAATTACCCGCCATCCCATGTGTGGATGTAGTTGGTAGGCCGATTTCAATCATTTTCGAATAGCGCGATACCTGCTTTTTCTGAACAATACGGGCATGGCCAAAAAGGAGCAGATCGAAACGGAGATTCCGAAATCCACCGCTGCTCGTTCAGCGAAGATGGTTTCGATCCCCGTCGGTTTGGCAGGTCGTGGTGTTTTAGGTCTTGGTAAACAACTCGTTGGCCAATCATCTTCTGTAGTAATCACAGATATTCAAGAGAAGACTGCAGAACAACTCTTTAAAGTTCTTGGCGAACTCAAGGGTGGCGCTATGAAGTTCGGCCAAGCGCTATCTGTCTTTGAGGCCGCGCTTCCCGAAAACATCGCAAAGCCTTATCGCGAGACTCTTACTAAGTTGCAGGAGTCCGCTCCTCCGCTTCCTACGCGCGTTGTACACAAGGTATTGGCGAAAGAGCTCGGTGAAGATTGGCGCGATAACTTCACATCATTTGAAGATAAAGCAACCGCTTCGGCATCTATCGGGCAAGTACATAAAGGTGTTTGGAAAGATGGCCGCCCAGTTGCAGTAAAGATTCAATATCCAGGAGCGGCAGAGGCTTTGATCTCTGACTTAAATCAGATTCAACGCTTTGCCAAGATCTTCCAATTAGTTCTACCTGGTCTTGATATGAAGCCACTTCTTGAAGAACTTCGCGCGCGCATCATTGAAGAAGTTGATTACAAATATGAAGCAGAAGCACAAGAGGCTTGCTGGCGCGCATATGAGAACGATCCTGACGTTGCGATTCCAAAAGTTGTTATGTCATCGGACAAGGTTTTAGTTTCAGAATGGTTAGAGGGAACTCCGCTTTCCAAGATCATCACTGAAGGAACACAAGAGCAGCGCAATAACGCCGGAATGCGTTTGGCGCGTTTCCACTTCACCGCACCTGAGCGCGCAGGTTTATTGCATGCAGATCCACATCCAGGAAATTTCCGTTTGCTCGCAGATGGGCGCATCGGCGTTTTAGATTTCGGTGCCTGCAACCGTCTGCCAAATGGCTTCCCAGAACCATTTAAGAATCTCTTGAAGCATGCACTCGATGATGATGCGCAGGCTTTATACGATGGATTTAAGAAAGATGGATTTATCTTACCTGAGGTAGATGTAGATCCGAACCTAGTTCTAGATTTCTTGGTTCCACTTGTCGAACCACTGCGCACCGAAACCTTTAAGTATTCACGCGAATGGTTGCGTGATCAGAGCGCCCGCGTTGGCGATCCCCGCAATCCAACTGCGAAGATCGGTTTCCAACTTAATTTGCCTGCTGAATACGTGTTGATCCACCGCGTTACTTTGGGAACAACCGGAATCTTCTGCCAGTTAGAGGCTGAAGGAAAGTTCCGCGATGAAGCGCTCTCTTGGTTCCCCGAGATCGCACCAGCAAACGCTTAATTACAAATTAGCGAGATAGCTTTCGAACCATCTTCCAGTGGTACAGATAAACCGGCACTGTTACTAGAAGCGTTACTAGCGAACTAGTTATTCCCCTAATTGCGTTGCGACGATTCTGATCGATATTGGCTTGTTTGATAACTTCTGGATCAATTTTAGGATCGTTCTGCGCTGCATATGGGTCCACATATCCTGCATCAGGAACGATCAGATCAAGCCCACGATTGATAAGGCTAATTACAGTGAAAAGGCATACCAACAAAGTAATCAGGCTAACCGCGTACAAATAAAGTGAACGCCAATCAACGCCTTGGTGCGCAACTTCTTCCTTAACTGCGCTCTTCTTAACCACGGTCTTTTTTGCAGAAGTTTTCTTAGCTGCTGTCTTCTTCGCTGTTGTTGCCATAAATCGAGAATACTCTCAAAGACGCTAGATAGAAACTACCCAGCGCTTAAATGGCGCATCGGCAAATTCATAGATAACTGCAGGGGTGCGCTTGTAGATTGCGCAGAAATCTTTTCCGCCTTTAATGCGCATAGTACCCAGCAGAATTACATAGGGAATTGCGGTGCCGGGTGCACGTACCCCACGTAAATGTTGCTTTGTCCAGGGGTTTGGTACCTCGGTCTTTGATATCAACTGGCTACTTGCAACGGAAATATCTCCGTGAAGCGCGCCAATTTTTTCCAGCGCGGAAAGTTTTAGAGTTAATACGCCGTCTTTCTCGATTACCTTTGCCATCGAACTCTCCTTGTAATCAACAGTTGAATTAAATGCAAGAGTCGTGACCGTTCTGCACCATGCAGAAAGGATGACCCGCGGGATCAAGATAAATACGGAAGCGATGAGGTTTTGGCTGAAACTCAGCTTTAACCGCACCAATTTCAAGTAACTGCTTTTCTGCAATATCTAAATCTTTTGCGTGAAAATCTATATGTGCTTGCTGTGGCAGACCACCGGTTGGCCAAGTTGGTTTCTGATAGTTATCGATTTTTTGAAAGCCCATCTTCGTGAAACCTTTTTCATCAAGTATTTCAAGCCATTCGCAAGTTTCTGCTGTTTCGCCTTCATCAAAAGGCTCAACTTTATGTCCGGTAATCTTTGAGTAAAAGTGCGCTAACTCGACTGGGTTATCGCAATCAAGTGCGGTGTATGCAAGATGTGCAATCGTCATAAGTTAATTGTGGCACGACCCCCGCACTGAAAATGACTTCAATACGAGGGTCGTGCGAGCAACGGATTCTTACCGATAGAACGAATTAAACGAACGCTGCAATACGTGGCGGACGACCCGCACGACGCTTGCGTTCGATAATTACGCCATCTTCGATTAGCTGTCCGCCCCAAACACCACATGGTTCTTCGCGTGACAACGCTCCGTCTAAACACTTATTGCGCACGGGGCATCCACCGCAGAGCGCTTTAGCTTGCGCGATGCCTTCATCGCTTTCCGAGAAGAAGAGCTCGGGATCAGCGTTATGGCATGGCAAGGTAAAGGCGATCGCCGAGTCATACGTACCGGTTACTTCATAGAGACCGATCTTCTCGCCTGTTTCCGCCCAGCCTGGTACCTGTAGTTCGCTGTAGAGAACGCTCATCGTTCTCACCCACTTTCTTCTCTCTCGTTTTCTTTCTCTGGATTGGTTTGGTTTTTGGTAATAAAAAAAGGCCTTCAACTCCTTTGTGGAGTTGAGGCCTTAGGTTGGGCTCGTATATCGGCTTTATCCGATCGAACCTCCTGTGGCCTCATCCACGGCATAAAAAGCGGCGTAAAACGCTGGCTTTGATGCTGCGGGCCAATTCGTATGCTTCTTTGTAGTCGCATGGAAATTGGCAGGCGAATTAGCAGCACCGCGTGTAACGCGTGCTGTAGTGAATGACTTAGATGTAAACATCTTGCATTCTCCTTCGCCTAATGAGCTTTTCACCAACTTGGTGAAAGGCAAGGGTAAACCACAGATAGTGATCTGCGCAACCTAATTAAATCTAGCTATAAATTGCTCAGCTGAGAAGGCCGGCTTCACGCAGGAAACGGCTCGGGTTCTGGCGATGGCTGATGTGTAGATCCACCTTCGCACGCGTCATTCCAACGTAGAACAAGCGGCGTTCTTCATCTATCACCGCATCGGACTGGCCAGTAACCCCAGATTCCAGCGGCAGAATTCCTTCAGATGCGCCGATCAAAAATACGCGCTCCCATTCCAAACCTTTAGCTGCATGCAGAGTTGCCAGCGTTACCACCGGCATCGTTGGCGGATTATTCTGCTGAACGCGATCTTCGATCTCGCGTAAATAACTGCGCAGCGTCTTTGGGCTAAATCCGGCATCGGCATCTAGTTCGCGCGCTAAATGCAGAAGCGCGGCAATGCCATCGATGCTCTCGCCAGTTAAAAAAGGTTGTGCAATTGTGCGGAGTTCATCGATCCAAGAAACGCCTTCCGTTGGCAAGACAGAGGCACGACGTACTTCCTTAAGAAAGTCGCGGACATCTTGGCGATCAAAGAATCTTTCGGTGCTGCGCACTTGGTATGGCAGACCCAATTTATTCATCGATCTTTCCACGCCTTTAAGTTGGTTATTGGTGCGAGCCAAAATCGCGATCTCTTGCGCTTGAGTTCCGCTCTGCAGCAGCGCAGTGATTTCGGCAAGTACGCCAGCTATCTCGGCATCTTCATTGGCATAACCATCTACAGAAGGCTTGGTGCCATGATCGTTAAGGGCGACGAGTTCTTGTCCCATCGAACCATGGCGCAATAAAGAGTTTGCAGCAAAGGTAATTTCGGGGGTCGAGCGATATCCAGTGCTTAGGCGAATTACTTCGGCATCTGGAAAACGATTGGTAAAGCTATTTAGGAAAACAGGTGTTGCGCCCGCGAATGAGTAAATAGTTTGTGCTGGATCTCCTACGACGCAGATATCTTGGCGAGTACCAAGCCAAGCGTTAATTAAACGTTGTTGCACTGGTGAAATATCCTGATATTCATCGATAGTGAAGTAACGATATTGATCTTGCACACGTTCGCGCACGGTGCGCTCTTCTTCGAGCATTGCAGCGGTCAAAAGAAGTACATCTTCAAAGTCGATCGCCAGTTCTTGCTTCTTAACGCTTTCATAAGCGGTGTAAACCTTGGCTAATTTCTCGGCGCTAATACGCGGCTTCTGAGTTCGCTTATCGATTTCAGAAACAAAATCTTCGGGTGCAACTTGTGAAACTTTTGCCCATTCAATTTCACTTGCGATATCGCGCATTAGTTCGCGCGATGTGGCACGGAGTTCGCCAGATAAACCTGCGCGATTAATTGCCTCGCCAATAAAACCAGCCTTAGCGGTCATGAGTTCAGGTACGCGGCCGCCGAATACGGTGGGCCAGAAGTAGATCAATTGCTTGAGCGCTGCTGAGTGAATCGTGCGTGCGGCAACGGTTGGAACGCCCAGCGAGCGAAGGCGGGTGCGCATTTCGCCTGCGGCGCGTGATGTGAAAGTTAGCGCCAATACTTTCTGCGGATCCATCGTGCCAATAGCTGCTGCATAGGCAATGCGATGTGTGATCGCGCGGGTTTTTCCGGTGCCAGCGCCTGCGATTACACAGACTGGTCCGCGAGTAGCAAAGGCTACAGCGCGTTGATCGTCATCAAGTGCGGCGAGAATTTCTTCGGCGCGAATATCGCCAGAAGAACCATCTAGCGCCACGTTTCACCACCGATAAGTTTGGTGCCACCTTTACCTTCTGCACCACTGGCAAACCAACGATCGATCATCTTGCGCGCAACTGACATATTCGGTGGCAACAATAAAGTTCCGGCATCTGATTGCGCTTTTACTTCAGCGCGCGAGAACCATTTAACTTCGGTGATCTCTTGGCCATCGGGGCGGGCGACTTCTGGAAAATCTGTAACAGCATCAAATGAGATCATGATCGATGCTGGGAACGGCCAAGGTTGTGAACCTAGGTAATTAATTTCGCGCACAGCAACGCCAGATTCTTCAAGAACTTCGCGGTGCACGCATTGTTCAAAAGTTTCACCAGGTTCTAGAAATCCTGCAAAGCATGAGAAGCGACCTTCCGGCCAAACTGGTTGGTGGCCAAGCAAAATACGATCATCGTGATCGCGAACTAAGACAATTACCGCAGAATCTGTGCGCGGATAATGCTCGCTCTTATCTTTATCGCAGGTGCGGATTGCACCGCCTTGAGCAACCGAAGTTGGTGCGCCACATCGCGCACAATGAGTATGCGACCTATGCCAGTTAGCCAAGGCCACGGTATGCAGAGAAACTTCCATTTCGAATTCCGAAATCAGTCCGCCAATTTCGCGCAGCGTTAAATATCCATCTGGCGCCTTCTCACCTTGCGGTTCGACGGTGGAAGCGCTCCAAGCGAAATATGGCTCGTGATCTAACGCATCTAAACCAAGGAAATACTTCTCACCTGATTTGTATTCATTAGATGAAATCAACGATTGCACTTGGCCAGCTGTTAAGTAGCGGAGTTTGGTTCCGCCTGCTTCAACGGCTAAACGAGAATCCGCGACGTGAATAATCTTGGCGCGCTGCCACATCTGATCGAGAGTGGTCTGGTTTGTGCGCAGGTGGCCGGCGCGGTCCATCTTCGATACCTGTCCGTTGACCGCGCTCATAAGGGTGAACGCTACTAGCCTTGGCCATATGCGCATCACCTCGTGGAATCTGCTCCACGGCCAGCCAATCCCGCCACTTTCGGCCGGGCCCAGCCAGGAATCCCTTGCTGCCGCGGTGCGCCAGCTCGAGACCGAGGTCATTGCAGTTCAAGAAGTTGATTACAAATTACCGCGATCAAAAATGCGCAATCAGGTTTCAGATATCGCAGATGCCATCGGCGCTAAAGATTGGGCCTTTGCACCGAGCATCATCGGAACACCTGGTGAGAAATGGCGGAAGTTAAAAGATTCAGATCCGCGGATAGTTAGTGGTGAGAATAACTCTCTAGAGGGAAGTTATGGAATAGCAATTGCTTCAACTATTCCAGTTGTGAAATGGCATCGCCTTGATTTAGGAAATTCAGTTGTCGGAATGCCGTTAATTGTTCCAACCGAAAGTGAGACAAGTAGCAAACCGAAGATCCGGGCGATCTATGTTCACGATGAGCCCCGTTTAGCACTCGGTGCAACGCTTGCAAATGGCTGGACGATCTTTAACACCCATCTCTCATTTGTGCCGGGAGTTAACTTATTTCAGCTAAAGAAGTTAAAACGTTGGGCGCTAAAGGTTGCACAAGAGACAGATACCAAACCGCTGATACTTGGTGATTTAAACCTGCCGAAGAATTTGCCAGTTGTAGGATCTGATTGGAAATCCCTGATCCAGCAAAATACTTACCCTTCTTGGGGTGCCAAGATTCAATTTGATTACTTGTTAACTCATGGGGCAGAGAATCAATTCAAAGATTTAGGAACAATTGCAACCGGCATAAGCGATCACTTGCCGCTGCGCGCTGAAATTAACTAGCGCCGGTAATAAGCGCGATTAGCTGTGCTTCGCTTAAGAGATCTGCTGGGCGATCGGTTTTGCTAATCGGCACATAGTGGAAAGCCGCTGAAACTAGCGCTGGATCAATTCCCTTTAACTTCGCCCAAGCTAAGCGATAGACCGCCAGCTGTACCGCCGCTGATTCACCGAGCGTTGTTGCACCGGTCTTCCAGTCGATAACTTCAAAGCGACCGTTGATCTCATAAACCGCATCGATGCGACCGCGGATCAAAACCCCACCTAAAACAGCCTCAAATGGAACTTCTACTGCAACCGGTGAACGGTTGCCCCATTCAGAGGCCAACCAAGTTTGCTTAAGAGATTCGAGAGTCTGATCTGGTTCAAGTGGGTCAAGGAAATCTAAATCTTCATCATCAAATAACGTTGCTGCGTTGAAGTGATGTTCGATCCACAAGTGGAATGCAGTACCGCGACGAGAGTATTGATCTTGTGGGCGCGGCATTGGGCGGCGAATCGTAAGCGCTAACTCTTCGGGATCTTTATGGAGCGCAACCAGCGTTGAAGTTGAAAGTCGCGGTGGCATTGGAATTTCTAGTACTCCGTTAACACCAAGTACGCGCTCTTGAATTAGCGCACGAGCATCTTCAATCCATGATGAGGTTTCGATATCAACTGATTGCGCAGTGGTTAGATCAAGTGGCGCCGCGTTCTTAACAAGTTCTACCTTCGCGGTAAATGCAGCGCGGCTACCACCAAGAGGATCACGTGGCCAGATACCGGTCAGCGGATTTTCGAGCGCTGGATTTTTCGCATCTTTATCTGGACGTGGAACTTCGCTGATGATCTTGCCATGTTCTTGCGCAACTAAAGCGACTTGTTCAAAGATCGTAGATGGTTCAACCCAATCTTTGCCATCGCGATACCAAGAGGTGGTGGCAATTAAATGGGTGCGAGCACGTGTAAAGGCGACATAACCCAATCGGATTTCTTCGCGAGTCTTGGTTGCCTTACAGATATCTGCATACTTTGTAATCTCTTTACCGGCATCAGCGTTTTTAGTTGCACCGTTAAATGAGAAACGTGGGAGCTCAAGATGGTCACCACGTAGATGAAATGGAATATGTCGTTCATTGGTGATCCAGTTATCAGGATCGTTCTTATTCAGGCCTGGGAAAGTTCCTTCAGCAAGACCTGGAACTGCAACCACATCCCATTCAGCACCCTTCGACATGTGAACGGTGAGGATCTGCACAACATCGCTACGGACCTCTGGGGCCGCTGATTTGAGGCCTCCTTCTTCCTTTCCGGCGATATCGAGCCACTGCAGGAATGAATTTAAAGTTCCGCCGCTTCGTGCAAACTTTCCAGCTTCATCTAAGAAGCGATCGATGTGGCGACGACCAGAACCTGTGCCATCGCGAAGCATTACTTCAGTTTCTAGACTCAAATAACTTTCGATCCCGTTAATTAAATCAGTGATGGTGCCGCCAGCGCGAGAGCGCAGACGTCGCAGGTCAGATGCAAAGTTAACTAAGCGCACATAACCGATCTCGGTAAAGGTTGATTTATCCGCGCCACCGATTTCATCAAGGGTATCGATGAGTGAACCTAAGAATTGATCATCGGCTTCGGCTTGTTCGGGGTTGCCGGCGGCAATTTTCTTGATTAATGACTTACTTTCGGCGCGCGAGCCTTTAGCGCGATTGCGTGAGTATGCACCGAGCGCTGCTAAATCTTTAGCGCCTAAGTTAATTCGTGGTCCAACTAGGTGGCGCATCAACGCTGCACCTGAATCAGGATCGGCGATAACACGGAGCATCGAAACAATATCGGCGACTTCAGGAACATGGATAAGTCCACCAAGTCCAAGAACTTCGACTGGGATATCAGCGGCGCGTAGCGCACCTTCGATAGTTGCAATTTGAGAGCGTTTACGAACTAGAACAGCAAAGGTAGAACGTTTTTCGGCAGGTTTTGCCAA
>Ga0209353_10002441_pt1 | contig 10121 bp, 12 predicted proteins | sample LauGreSpBDMM15SD_2_FD_187561 | JGI IMG/M metagenome (GOLD analysis project Ga0209353, IMG submission 187561) | Freshwater lake microbial communities from Lake Michigan, USA - Sp13.BD.MM15.SD (SPAdes) (version 2) | ecosystem: Environmental > Aquatic > Freshwater > Lake | place: Lake Michigan...
ATAGGAGTAAATTAGAAAGTTAAACCAACAAAAAGCCGAATTGATTTATTTGCCAATAATATATATTTGGTCTAATTTTTTTGCTCGTGATAAGGCTGTATAAAACATTCTGGCATTAAACATTTTGGATGCATCAATAAATAAATTATTGTAAGCAGTCTCGCCTTGAATTGAATGAGTAGTATATGCGTGTCGTAACTCATTTTTACATTGGGGTTCTTCACCTATGACGATGTCGCCATTACAATATAACCGATTATTTTCTTTACAGTAATATTTCGGTATATGTTTAAACAAATCTGTATAAATATCTTTGGTCTCGTTAGTCCCTGATAAAATCATATCATTGACATTATATTTTTCTTGTAATGATTCAATGCTAATAATTTTATTAAATTTTTTAAATTCCTGTAATACGAAACTGTTAATGACATAACAACTTACATCATCTTTTATCATCCCCCGTAGTTTATTTAATAACTTTAACAGTTTTATATCATTGGTTCTATAATTTGTATCATTCTGTATAATTTCATCAAACCCTGATGAGTTCATTTCTTGGCCTGTAAATGTTGAAAGTTGATAACCCAAATCACCGCAAAATATAATTTTCATATCATCATAAATTTCAAGAATTTTGTTTTTTTGGTCTTCGCTTAACATAGAAACCTCGTCAATTAATAAAACATTATTATGACGCTTTACGTAATTAATCATTTCGGGGTCATCTGTAATAAGTCGCGCCCATACGCTAACATTACAACCATATTCTTTTTGCTTATTTCGTGCTAATTTCCAAGATGGCGAAACATATAATAATTTTGTAAGTCCCTTATCAGTAAGATTTTTATGAGTTTTACCATTTCCCCCTGCTCCAATATGCAACTCTTTTTTATTGTGTCTTCTGCTTTCGCCGTTAAATATTCCCTCAAATATGTCGCTCTCGTCGTCTTCTCCTATTCTAATTAAATTGCTTATGTAACTATCCCCAGCAATATTAACAAATGTTTTTTCTTCAATATCATTTTTATGTCTAAAAGCATTAACGCAGTTTAAAACTTCTGTAATTGTATAAATACCATCAACGCAAACCCTAATGACATTATCATAATCAATAAGTAGTAACTGCTCTATTACATTTAACCGCTGATATGCTGTAATAAATGATGTAATATGTCCCAAATGATAATTATGCTTTTTATCGTATTTAATGCATATTTCATTATTATCATACGTTTGAATATTTCCCGAACTATTTTCTTTTAATACCATAGCAAAATTTTCGTCCCCATTTATCCATGTTTTAGATTGTAAATAATGACTGTCACATTTGCCACACCATAATGCGTAAAAACTATTTCCCTCTTCTGTCTTACCATCAAGCATTTTCTCGTTAAATCTAAAATCTAATGGTTTTACTCCCCAAACGCCGCCAACAATATTGAAAGAACAACCAACCGATAATAAAAAAGTTAATTCAAATGAAGTGTAAATATTGTTACTATTATAAATATTTAACTTATCATTATACATCTTAAATTTTGAAACTGGAATAACTAAATTAATTATAAGATACAAGCCGACGCCTTCCATTTTATCCGTCGTTCTAAAATCTGTAATTTTACCCAAAAAGCCTTCGTAAAATTTACATTCATAAAACTTTGCGTAAGCCTTCTTCATATCAATATGAAAAATATTATTTACCTTATAGTCTTCAACATTTTTAAAATCAATTGTTCCGTTATAGTGAGTGCCGTTATGAATGAACCTGCTTAAATTCGCATCATCAATATCGTCAATTTTACAATTAATTAAATTATTTTCAATCTCAAACTCATTGAAAGCCTCTGCCATATCATTTTTTAAAGAATATGTATTACTAATGGTATTAATTTTACTTAAACCCAAATTATCTCTATTAAAAGTATAGTATATGTTATCTGTATCTAATTGTTGCTTTAATGCTCTTAAATCTGCTCTTGATATACTAATAGGTTTATCATTTAGAACATATTCGTTTAACATTGCCTCAATATGATTTAAGCGAGTATTTACATAACTAAACTTCTTTAATGCCTTCTTTATGCTCTTACATTCAATAAATTTTATATCGCATAATGGTTTTTCAATCACAATATCAATCTGTAATGTATTGCAAACATCATTAATATTATTCTCATCTACCCCATTAGTATAGTTGGCTTCTAATACGTCAAGGTCCTTTAAAATCTTGTTATATCTATATTTAGCGTCCTTACTTTTTTTAATAATGGCATTATCATATTTATCAGTAGCCCATAAGCGGATAGGATTAAATACGCATTTGCCATTATCTGCATCTTTAAAAGATTGAAGATATTTTTTATAATTAATATTATTAATTTGTCTTGGTTCGTGTGCGAATAAAATAGCATCTGGATATAATCCGTAAATGGATGTCTCCACTGGGTATAAATAAATAAACTTTGCGGAAAGTTCAAACCAATGGTTAAATGCTCTATTTGTTTCTGGTATTTTGTGTTGGATGGTATCAATAAATGAGCCATCTTCCATAACATCCACGATGATATCCTTACCCTGAAACTGTTTAAAAAATTTATATAATTCATAAACACTACGGCCTACTTCATAAAAGACAAACTTTTTGAAATTTTCCATAACAATTTTTTTCTTATCATTATCAGTCTTGTTTTGTTTCTTTTCTTGTCTCTTCTTCTTTTGCTCTTGTTTTTTGATTTCTTGCTTAATAAGTTGTTGTTTAACCTCACGCTTTACCTTATCATTGTATAGTCTTAATTTTTCTTTTTGGTATATTTTATATTCTTCATTGTATTTTTTCATTAAATTTTTATTTTCACTTTCCACGAAATTATTCCAATCTTCTAATAAAGGCTCATAAACATCTCTTATGTTAGTGACACCTAAAACTTTCTTGGCCTCTTGAATATTCTTAAATCCCGCCATTTGTAAAAGATATTGCTTAATATTATCTTTTTGTTGGTAAATATCGTTTTTGGTATTTTTCAAAAGTAGGGTAGGAAGTCTCGGGGCGTTCATTCTATATAAACAATATAGAAAATAAATTTTTAAGTTGTTTTAATTATATATTATATAAACATTTTTCCTAAATAATATATCTTTTTTATAAGACATATTATTTTATTGCTTGGTTGTAAAAATTTAAATTCTAATAGACATTAAGCGTTTAACCTCACATTCATAATTAATACTTTTTTTATAATAGTAATATTCCATCCGTAAATCATTAAATTTTTCTTTATTTTCACTTTTATAATCCTTTTGGTATTCGTTCCATTTATCCCGATGATTGTTAAAATATGTTGTCATATATTCACGTTTTTTTTCAGTTGGTATTTTTGGCATATTCCTATATATATATACTTGTATATATTATTTTTCTAAATTGTTTTAATTGTTTATATATTATTCCTAAATTATTTATACTTTTCAATATTACAGCTAAAATCATATGCATCAGTTGTCATTGTTTTAATTCTGTGTAATTCAAAGGACAATTTTCTAGCATTATTTATATATTTAACATCATATTTACAAGAACTATAAAAATTTAAATCAAAATTAAAATCTTCATCGGGTATATAAAAAAATTCATTTTCATCTTCAATTATTTTTAAAAGCCTTTCATATTCATCATCATATAATTTTTCAATATATTTATCTTTAGTTTTTCTAAATCTAGGTTGTTGCCTAAAATAACAATCAGCATCTATATGTAAATGTTTATTCATTCGTTCGTGTACTTTTTTTATGAAAAAGTTTTTTCTAAAAAACTTATATAAAAAGGCGCGATATCCATATTTAATATAATAGCAATACATAAGCGAAATAGTTCTACCATCTTTTATTTTTTTTAATATTTTCTTCTTATCTCCTCCATCTTCATTTAGTTCTTTATTTAATTCTTCTTCAATATTTTTATCCGTAATATGAAACTTAAGTAAATTAATTAAGTAGTCGTCTCCCTTTACATATTTTCTAAAATAATCTTCATCTTCATAGTATTTAACTTTTTCAATATTAAAAAAGTTATGGCTATCTTCTGGAAAACCCATATATTCGTCAAAATCTAAATTTTCAATCCAGGATGGTATATAATTTTTATCTTCTGTAAAAATTTGATTAACTTGAGGTTCTTCGTAGTAATTCTTTATTTTTTTAAAATACTCTGTATAATATAGTGAATTTTTTTGACTATTTTTATCTGGGTGGTATTTTAGCGATAGTTTAAAATATGCCTTCTTTTTTAATTTATCATAATCTTGACTGCCTTCAAATACCTTATAACAAACTCCATTTATAAATACGACATCATCATCGCTTACTATAGTTTCATATTCGTTTAAAAATTCTTCTTCAATCATTTCATTAGTTATATTTTCAATTAATAAAAATTCTTCTTCAATTAATAAAAATTCTTCTTCAAACTCTTCAAATGTTTCAGTAACAACTTGTTGAATAACAATTGGTTCATCTAGATGAATAAAAATAGGTTTTTTTACTTCAATTTTAATATATGTTTTTAAAACATAATTCTTTTCAATAATTTGTTTATTAATTTTTTCTAAAGCATTTACACAGTAGAAATACATTTGTTTGACATTTGGAAATAATCTAATTATTTTGTCTTCCTTTTTTTCCTTAATATCTTCTTTTTCGCAATTATGAAATCTACAATTATGTTTTAATAGATTATCAAATGTTTTGAAAAATTTAACTTTTTTGCATAAATAGCAAGCATAGTCGGTGGCTTTGGAAATACTCATTTTATATATATACAATATTATAATTCTCTAAATTGTTTTAATTGTTTATATATATAAATTATTTAACTCCACAATAACAATTTTGCCAATTTTCCTTTTATTTTGTCATCATCTTTATGGCGGATTAAATAGAGTTTTCTTCTTTTATCGGCGTAGCCAGGTTTTACATTCCCCGCTTTTTCTTGCTTTAAATAATTTGGATAATCGGCGTAACCAGTTGCTCCTATGCTTGTCAAATTTTTATTTTTATCAGCAAATCCGCTTGCGGTCGGGGGTGATAGGGGGCTTCGCCCCCTTATAACATCAATTTTGTATTTTGGATTCTTGGCGGGTTTAACTGTTAAATTGTTTTCTTTTGCTATCTGTTTTGTTCTTGGTAATATTATATATTCGCTCATATATAATACTACATTATAATTTAACCCAAATTATTATTTTCCTCCAGTAAAAACAATTGATATTCAACATCTAATAATTGACTTTTTATATTGTTATAAGTTTTTAATTCGTTACGACAACGTGAGCAAAAACAAATTAATTTTAATTCCTTTAAGCCATCAATCTTTTTGCTAAATATTTTATAATGTTTAAAGTATGTTCCACATTTAAAACACCCTTGCATTTATATTATACAATATTTTATTTTTCGTCTTTTTCTTCCTTGTCAATTTCTCCGTCTAAAACAAATTTGCTAAATTTAGAAAGTTCTTCTCTTAATAGTTCTTGTTCTTGTTTCTTTTCTAGTAAAATATCTTCAACTAGATGCTCTTTATTATATTTCCTGCAAATACATATCAATGCAAAGTCTTCTGGAATTCCCGCCTTAACTAAATTGCTAATTTCAAGCTTCATTTTGTAATCCATTTATATTATACTGGAAGAAAATATTTTTTTCTTAATATATATTATATTTAGGAAATGCTGGAGGATGATAAAGAAATAGCCCAACCAACAGAGGGGCAAACAGAAGAAGACGAGGAAAAGACTATTTTAGCAACAAAAAAGGGCCGAGGAAGACCTAAAAAGCCTGTAGATAAAGAAGCCGAAGAATTTAAAAAAAGAGTTGCCGAAGAAACAGAAAAAGCATATAAGGAAGTAATAGAATCAAAGATTAAAAGCAATATTAAGAAAGAATTAAGGAAGAAGGCTTTAGAAGACGGCGAAAAATTTAAGGACCCCGAACCAGACAATGAAAAGAAGAAGAAAGTTTTAACAGAGAAACAAATTGAAAGCCTAAATAAGGGCCGAGAAATTGCTATATCAAAGACACGAGAAAAGAGAGAAGTTAATAAAAAAATTGACGAAGAAGTTAAGACTATAAAGGAAGCGAAGAAGAGTATTAGAAAAACATTGCTTGTAGATAAGATAAGAGAACAAATAGACGGGCTAGATAGCGACGAAGACGAAGAAGAAATTATTATACAAAAGAAGCCAAAAGCAAGGCCGAAGGCCAAAGAACCCGAGCCACCCCCCCTGCCTCAATTACCACCCAAGCCAACCATACGCTTCTTTTAAACAAACCTTTTAAAAAGAAATTCCGCTTTCGGTCGGGGGCAAGGGGGCAGAGCCCCCAAGGTTATACCAAAAGTTACAATAGAAGAGCAAGTAATACAACTATTTTAAAATGTGACAACCCTATTTTTGCTAATATACAATATGAAATTTCATATTTTATATTATCAATAACACCCTTTAATTGTGACGACAAAAAAGAAATTAGCAAATCTTTTTTTTTAACCATGATACAATAGAACTTTTAATTTTCTTTGATTTTTTGATTGCTTGTATAAGACCATTAGAATGTAAGAACTCAATAATTTCACCCGCGACTTTACTTTCCGCATCATTAAGACCTAGTAAGGGTTTAAGAATATTTAATACAAGTTCTTTTTTATTCAAACCGTCTGCTTTACATACAACATTTTCAACCAACTTGCAAACATATAAAATAAATTCACTATTATTTTTATACGAAATGCTAGGGGGCAATGATGCCAATTTATCTTTAACAATAATATTAAGGTCTGCTAATCGCTGGTCCTTAATAAGTGAGTTTTTCATAGTGACAAGATTTACATCCGCTACTTTTCCAAGTCGTTCAGCCGATTTTTCCATTATAATTTATGTAAATATTTTATTTAAATTTTGGTATAACCTTTTTTTAAAAGGTTTTAAACGAAGGCTTGAACGGATTTAGACGCAATATCAAAAACAAGAACAACATCGCTGTAGCCCCAAGCGTTACATGTAATAGTGGCATTGAGAGCATTTTGAATATTCAAGTTCAAAAATGGAGGAGTAGAACGAGTATTAATACCTGAAAACATAACACCGCCGAGCCGTTCAAGGTCATAACCGTGAAAATGACTACTTGGATAAGCCATAACCCCCTGACTCCCGATATCACTTCCAACCGGGGCTGCTCTAACAACAGTCGCGGGTAGAATCAAAAATGTGTCGACATTTGCTCCCGTGGGAATAGAAGCAACCCCACCAACTGAGTTATACATTTCACGAGAAATAACTGTACCTAATGCAGAAGGAATAGATCCTCCTAATGATTGAATAAGATATAAATAACCTTCACTTGGTCTTGATATATCATTAATTGGCCTATTTGGATAAAACGACCCTCCAACTTGTAATTGTCTTGAATTAGTAGTAATATTAATCGCATCGTAATATCCATTAGGGGAAACCAGAGATTGAGCGGCTACACTATTAGATTGACCAAACTGAGAATATACCGATTTTACAGAAGTATTTCTAATTTGTAACAACAATTGCTGAGCACCCGAAGAACCTGAAGGTATAGTGACTTGTGAATTAGTATAAGTAGCAGATTTATACAATATGCGATTATCTGGGAGTGTCATCATAAGCATTTGGGCGGCCGACTCTCCAATGTCAATATATTTAAGGTTTAAAGAAAACTCACTCAATAAAAAGTTTTGAGAGAACACAGGCTGAGTAGCAACCGCTGTGCAGTATGCTACGATTGGGAGAAGCGTTGAGGTTGTCATTTGTAATTGAAGATTATTCACCATTCCAACTGGGAAGAGTTTTTCACTATTAACACCAATCATAGACAAAAGAGGAATACTAAAATTATATCTAAATGTTGTAGCAGAAGCGTGTCCTAAATCAACACCATTTGCTGAGTTAGTATCTGTGCCCATTCCAATTGTAATACCTCCATATCTCTGTGCTAAATTAACTGTATTCTGTAATAAAAAGTTCTGTAAAAGTCCATACTGATTAGTTTGTTCTAAAGGGGTTGAATTTGAATAGAGCACCATCTGGTCAAAAAATGAGGCGGCTGAAGATATTAGTTTAACCACAGGTCCTGTAGCTGAAGAAGCTGTGGAAATTGTATAAGTTAAACTAAAAGACAAAGTTGTATGCGAAGGGTCTAAAAAAACACTGTTTGAATTACCTGATGGAATGCTAAAAGATACGATTTGACTATTGAACTGTCCTTGTAATGATTGATTTGCTACGAAAAGATTTTGAGTAGGAGCAGCGACTTGTGTTATACCGTCTGGAGACAGATTGACTGAATAAGAACGGCAAGAATCTGAAGCTGAGGGGGGCATATTATAATCCAGAGATTTTGGAAGACCGATAGAGGAAGAAGGAAACGCCGACATTATAGATTATGAAAAGAAAATAATTATTTTACTAAATCATTGAATGTTAAACTATTATTAATGACATCAATATATTCGACATCTATTTGTAAAGATATCCTTGTATCTTGATTATTAAAATTAATAAAATTTCCGTCATCATCCGTTATTGATATTACAAAAGATGTTATGTTTTTATCTTGAACACGAAATTTTATACCCGTTTGATTGACATAATGAATCATACTATTTGGGTTCGTATTATTTTGAATACTTAAAAACAAATCATTGCTGAAATCAACCCCGTTAAAGTTATTAAAATTAAAAAAGTTACTCTTAAAACTTATTCTGGGTAATGGAACAAAATTTACCGAATACGGAAGCGTTAAACTATAAACTCCTAAATTTAAAATTGCGGTTCCATTTGTATTTCCTAAACCTATAATACTTCTACAAGATGAAGATGCGTTAATTGTAAAACTTGATGTATTCGTAAAAGTATATCTATTTGTAATACTGTTATATGTAATCGTATAAGTTGGAATTAATAGTAATAAAGCCGTAATTAAATTATTGGCGTTATAATTGCCGACGGGTATTTGGTAAGAAACTGAATTAATAACTATAACATTATTTGTATAATTGACTACATAAAAACTATTTGGTATTTCTGCGTGTTGGACGCTAAAATAAATATTTTCTATCTTTTCGTGAAATGATAAATCCGGTAAAGAAATACCTAATTTGCTTTTAAAACTATTATTTAAACTTGTATTTTTAGACGATATATTAAATATTCGTGTTTTTGTCTTTATCATCTATTAAATTATATAGATATAAAACTTTTTTTAACTCGTGATATGAATAGTTTTCTAGTTGTGGTTTTTGAGGGCTTTCTGTTTCTTCTAAATGTTTTCTGATTATCTTTATAATGGTTGTTCTCTTCATTTAATATAATATATAAAGAAATATATTAATTATGCACATCTTGTCGCTGATATTTTTCCTTGAAAGTTTAACCCTCCTGTCCCTCCAGTAAAAAGCGGTAGTAATCGTAAGTTGAGTTCTGTGCTTGTGCTAATATAACTTATATAAGTTCCTGACCCTGATATTCTCATTTTTTTACCTATCGGAACACTTGAAAGTTGATAATAATTTATTACATTTACTCCAATAATATTTAAATCATTTGTTAAATCATCTGCTACATAAATCTCTAATGATGTTAAAGTTGTTAATGTCCCGGTAATTACAGTTATTGTTCCTGTATATGATATAGTCCAACTTCCTGCTGGTATATTTATTTGTCCTGAATTATTTGGAGTATTATTTGTTAAGGTATTAGTTGAACCTGTATTAGACATAGAATAACCTAAACGGGTTGAACTAAAATTGAAGGGGTTATAATAGGTATAATCTAAAAAAAGCGTTAATGGGGCCGTGATGTTAATTTCGTTCGCATCCGCGGTTAATCTAGTATAAGCATTACCTCCCGCATCTTTTGTTTGTAATAGAATTTTCCCACTATTAACCGAACACGCTATTCCTAATAATCCGCTTGCTAAATCTATTGAACTTTCTTGAACGTTATTAGAATCTTTTAATAATAAAGTGCCTCGTATAGAGATTCCATTTACATTTGAAAATGTGTTAAATCCAGTAAAAGTATTATTTAAACTTAAAATAT
>Ga0209353_10002443_pt1 | contig 10105 bp, 2 predicted proteins | sample LauGreSpBDMM15SD_2_FD_187561 | JGI IMG/M metagenome (GOLD analysis project Ga0209353, IMG submission 187561) | Freshwater lake microbial communities from Lake Michigan, USA - Sp13.BD.MM15.SD (SPAdes) (version 2) | ecosystem: Environmental > Aquatic > Freshwater > Lake | place: Lake Michigan, USA...
AGATGGCGCTCGCCGGTATCTTTCGGGTTGCTTGGGTCCGGCTCTTGGAAGAAACGAATGGTGCGTGCGTCAGCGGGGCCGGGGCCAGTCTTGATCGGCATCAGGTTGCCGGGTTTGCCTGTATTGGGATCAACTGGCCCCATGCCTTTGCCCAGCGCTTGTAAGCCGTACGCCACGCTTTTCGCAGCATTGTTGGTCAGCGCCATGTCCGTCAGGAGCAGCGTGTTCTGTTGAATGGCTTCGTTCAGGGGCAGCAGCTTGGTCTGGCCCCCTTTGAGTTCAGCAAGGTATGGTTGGCGGCGGATGTCGCCCACGTTGAAGGTGACGTTGTTGCCAAAGTTCAGCTCTGCCATGCCGTTGTCGCGCACACGGTAGTACGGGACGTAATCGCCGTCTTTCAGCAAGTCGGCTGCGGTCTTCTTGGAAATGCGTCCGGTGCTGGCTAAGAACTCAATAAGCCCCTTGTTGTATGCGTTGTACTTGCGGCGCACGTTCTCCAACGCGGTCTTCAAGGCAGGGTCGGCATCGGCAGCGGCCAAGGCAGCGTCAAGGGCTTCTTGTGTGACGCCCAGTTCACCGAGGTCTAGTTTTGACAGCCCCTTGTTGTTTGCGCGGATAGCAACTAGATACGCCTGTGCGATGTTGGTCTTTAACTGTGGATCGTCCACAGGTATGTCCGCAATGGCATCGAACACATCACGGGCGCTGTTCTGGTTGGAGCTTCGGTAGCCGACAAGACCTTTCTCGTCTTTGTAGGAAACCAGCGGGCCGCTGTTCATGACCGTGAACATCTGCGCCATCTTCTGCTCGGCCTTGCGCACATGGTACATGGCTTGAGTAAACAGGTTGTCATCCCCAAAGCGGAGCGTTTCACGCAGACCTGCACGCATGTCCGCCGCATTCATCTCGGCTTGCAGGGCAAGATTGCTGCCCAGCTTTTCCTTAAATGTTTTGGGCTGTGTTGTGATGTCTCGCGCTAGCGCCTCTAACGCGTTAGCCGGTTCTGTCTGCTTAGTTCGACGAAGTATCTCGCCTCCCGGTGCCGTGCCTTTTGCTTTCTCCCCGCCCTCAATAACCTGCTTGCGGGCATTGGCAACGAGTTGCTGGACTTCCGCATCGCTAACATTGGGCAAACCAAACGTCTTGCGGAACCAAGCCTTCAGCGTTTCGTAGATGCGGCGCAGCGCACCTTTCTCGGCAGGCGTAACGCCGCCGGTCTCGGCCATGTCGGCCAACACTTCTTCCACCGCAACTTGCTGAGTTAGCGTGGGCTCCTTTGCCAGCTTCGCGTCGGCTTGTTTGCGTACATCCGGATTGCCTGCGTAGAGGTTGTCCATCGTGCGTGTGTAGTCGCCGCCAAGTAAATCGCGCAAACCAAAGTGGCCCGTTGCTTCGTGTGCAACCGTGAGCACCACATCTTGGGCACTACGCAAATTGCTGGCGATCAAGTACACCTTGCCGCTTGGAATATCAAACAAACCGGGAGTATTTTTGGTGGCTTCGCGTTTGACAAGCAGCCCCAATATACGCAGGGGCAACTCGTTCTCCGTTGCCACGACAACAATTTCAGGAGCGTTTTTCCAGTCAGCGGTGATGCGATCCGCAATGGCGGACACTTCTTCGGTAGCCAACGTAGGCCCGCCCCGGGTAGTTGTGCGGAATACAACACCTTCGTCTTCGGCTTTTACCTGTGCTTTGCGAACCCGTTTTGCTTCGTTGCGTTCTTCTTTGTTGATATCGCGCACGGCTGCAACAGTTGCTTTCTGCGCGTCTTCCGTTTCTTTAACAACTACTTTTTGCTTTGCAACTTTTTCCTGCACCGCTTTGAAAGCTTCAGTGAGCTTGCCACCAACCTTGTCCTTGCCGTTGGCTCGTAGGAAAGCAACTCTGTCTTCAAGTTCACGCAGCGCAGCACGTTCCTGCGCAACGCGTTCAAGAGCGCTACCGGCCATGTCACTGGCAGGGGTGGCTTTCTTTTCGCCTGTCTGTACGACGCGCCCCCCGGTTTGTGGGCGATCTAACGTGCCTTGCCTGCGGTTGGAAAGCGCGGGGCCGTACTCACCGCTCTTAATACGTGCCTTGGCCATCTGCTTGTCGTACGCAGCAATATGAACGTCATCAAACGTCTGCTCAAACAGGAGCTGGTCTTTTTCGGCAATAGCCGTTGTGATACGTGGGGCGTCCGCGTAAACAGTTTCCAGCTTAGCCGCCGTAGCGTCTATCTTTGCTTGGATAGCTGCTTTCTTAACGGGGTCTGTTTCCGCATTGAGCTGAGCATCGAGCGATCCCATAGCGCTGCGGATGTTGCTAATCTGCGTCCGCATCTTGGTCGTGTCAACCGTGCTGCGCAGTCCGGGCAAGTCCAAGCCTTCACGAGCACGCTGCGCAGTATCACGAAACTCCGACTGTACCGACTTAGTTTCTTTAACCTCTACGGCAGCTTCACGTTCGGCCCTTTCCGCCGCACCCAACTCTTTGCGTGCATCCTCAACCGCTTGCTCAACCCGCCGCTGCTGTTTTTCAAACGCTTGGAACCGACCGCCTGTTTCTCTAGTACGCCTGACTTCTGTAGTAGTTGTGACTTCTTTAGTGAGCATGTCAAACAACGTCGCACTGGCAGCGGTTTGTTTGTCTACGGCAACAACCAAATCTTTAGCAAAATCCAACGCCGTCTGCGTTTCTTTCAGCCGTTTTTGAAGCGCTTTTTCCTGCCCCAAAACACTTGGCGCTTGGATCATTAACGCCATGTCCGTTGTTTCTTTTGCTAACATTGAACGAATGTCGGCAATTTCGTCAAGTCTTTGTTGCAAACCCGCAAGCCGATTTTCCAATGCGTCAACAACTTCTCTTGCGCCCTCACGCTCTTCTGTAAACACATTTTTTAGCTTACTAACAACTGAAGCATTTTTCTGTTCTTGTGCAAGCGCCGCGTTATACGCTACGCGGGCTTTAGCGGTACGTGCTGCACGCAGCGCTGCGGGGGTGTTACGTGCGGCTTCTTGGATTGCTTCTAAATTGTCCGTGCGCATTTTTGCAATGGCCGCACGCATACCCTGCACGTCTTTGGAGTCCAGCATCTTCTGGAAGTTCTTAGGCGTGGCGCGTTGTGTGCGCTCTCCAACCTCATCAAAACCAGCCAGCGACATTTGCGGCTGGGCACTGGTGCGTTGCAACTCTTCGGGTGTAGCGCCGGGGCGCGTGGTGCTCTGCACATCCTTGGCACGAGTGGCTACAAAGTCTTTAAGTTCTTGCTGCGTCAATGCGCTGACTTTGCGGCCTTCGGCCACGTCTTGCAGACCTTCTTTGAGACGCGTGATAAGCGCCTCGTCCTTGATCTGATCTAACGTGTCGGCTGCAAGGCGAACAAAGTCCTTGGTATCTTCGTCAAGAGACTCTGCGCGACTGGCAATATCCGCACGCATCCCGCGCTCTTGAGCGCCAAAGGCAATCGCCATGTCTGCGCGGTTAGAACCCTCTTTGCCTTTAGGGGCCGGTTGTTCTGGCCTAGCGTATGTGCGCTGGTCGAGCGTATCCCGTAGCTGCGTTGCCAACTCGGTAGCAATGCGCTTGTCGTCTTTTGGAACGGTGGACTCGGCGCGGAGCTTGAGTTCGTCAGGAGTGGCGATGCGGGCTCCGCCTTCGGCAGTTTTAGTTTTCCCGGCTTTATCCCCGCGTCGCGCCAAGTTGATTCGCTCTGCCGCGTCGTTGATGGTCTTGAACATGCCACTGCGAATCTGCTCTTGCAGCACTTCCATAGCCTTGACGGGCGCAGCAAACGTCCCCAATCCCGGCGCTGCTGCGCTAGATGCAGTCCAACGCTCACCAAGCTCGTTGAGGTTGCGCATAACGCGTCCCGTGGCGATCTTGGCTTCTGTTTCTGTAAGTTGGGGCAAACCAAACGCATCCAAACGCGCATTCACTTCGTTGACATGCTGCTTGGCGTACGCAGCTTTAAACTCGTCGCCAGCGGTTTCGAGTCGTTCTTTGCGGCCCAGACGCAGCGTGCCACGCGACTTGCCGCGTTTTTTATCTTCCAAAAACTGGATGTACTCTTGCAATGTACGACTCTGCTGGTCGGCAAGTTTCTCCGCCTCAATCGTTTTCTTTTCTGCTTCGGGCAGCAAGCCTTCGCCGGGCAAGCGCTCGCTCATGTTGGCTTTGCTGCTGGCTTCGGCATCAAGTTTGGCCAGCGCTTCACGCAACTGCGCTACGTCTTCCGTGCCTGTGTGGGCTTTGGCCACTGCAATGCGGGTGAGTAAGTCGCGGCGGCTGGCCGTCTCAAACCCCAAGCCTGCGTAAATTTTACCGGGCGTCGTGATGCTGCTCATGGGCAACGTAGCCAGCAATTGATCTACGCGCTCCTCGTCCGCTTGTTTTAAATACATGTCGCGGAAAATGGCGTCTGCGTTGGCGGAACTAAAAGCACCTTCGGGCACTTTGCCCAACCGCTTGAGGCCCTCGACCTCGGGGGCAAGCCGAACCGTGCGTTCTGCATCAGCGCGTTCCGTCTCCATGCGGGTAGCTTCGGCTTCGTCCGCAGCGCGTTGAGCTTCAATTGCTGCTTGCTCTTCTTCTTCCACAGTGCCCACACGGGCTTGGGACGCAGCGGTTCCTGCTTTGCCCACCGCAGCGCGTTGTTTTTCAAATGCTTGCAGTTGCAGTTTTAGCGCACCGCGTACAACATTTTGTTCTTTGCGGTCTAAGCCGGGCAACGGCGTTTGGTTCTCAACAATGGCTTGCGCCATGCGCGGGCTCGTCAAAAGGTAGCTGACATAATCCCCGACATCAGCCGTAACGCCCATCTGCTCTTTGGCCAGCGCAATGCGGTCTTCGGCGTACGCAACATCGGGGGCTTCGACTGCGGGTTGTTCAATTGGCTGGTTCAAAGTTGCCAAGCGCTCGTCACGGGTACGGCGGGGGGCAACACCGGCAACATCGGCCTGCATCTGCTCCAACGAGTACTCTTCAGGCGTCAGTGCCTCAATTCGTTTTTGCTCAATTGCCTGCTTGATGGTGGGTTCAAGGCGAGCATATTCGGCCCCAAGGGCGTTAAGTTCGGGAGCTTGCGCTTTAAGCTGGTCGTTGATTGTCTTGTTAAATGCTTTGTCTGCGGTCTCTGTGGGAGAGCCTTTTGTTATCGGACGCAACTGTGCTTGGAGCGCGGCTTTGGCTTTCTCGGCAGCAGCGTAGTCGTCTGCAACTTTGAGCGCGTAGTCTGGGGACTTTTTGAACGCTTCTTCTTTGGCAGAGGCTTCCGCAGCTACGCGCTGCTCTTCTGCGTTTGCGGCCATTTTTGTTTTGCGATCTTCGGCAGCCGCTTGGCTCTTGGCACCGCTGCGCTCAAAAGCACGGCCAACAGGAGCGAGCGTGCCGCCCAAAACAGCGCCGCCAATGAAGCTGTCAATGTACTCTTTGCGTGCTTCGGGGTCAGCTATTTCAAGTCCGGCCTGCAAACGCTCAAGCACCTGTTGGGCAACTTCCGTAATACCCTCGCGCCCCATTGCCAGACCTGTTTTTGCGGTGTAGTCCGCAGCGGTGCGGGCCAGTGTTTGTGACGCAATTGCTTTGGCTTGCTCAGCAGTCAGTTTAGAGCCGACAGAGCTAAACAACTTGCCCACACCGGGCAAGAGGGCCATAGCCGCCGTGTCAATCAGCGCTTGCGGAATTGCTGCGCCGACCGCTTTGCCGAGGCTGGCTTCTTCCAGCGTCTTGCCTGTCTCTACCTGCGCGGCAAGGTTGGAGCCCGTGAACTGGCCTGCGGACACAGCCCCTGCGCCCAACAAACCAAGACCAGCGGCAACCGGAGCGGCAACCGGAGCAGCCAAAGCAGCAAGACCCGCAGCCGCAGGCGCGACCACGTACGGAACAGAGCCGCCAAGAAGCTCTCGAAACTTTAAAAGCGGGTCTTCGGTGAAGCCCTTTTCGGTGGGGGTAAAGCGTGCGGCTGCTTTTGCCTTCGCAGCTTCGTATTCTTTTTGCGCTTCGGCTTCGCTCTTTACGCCAAGCTTGCCTTTGAGTAGTTCAAACTCTCCGCCTAAACGAGTTGCACCCGCCGAGGCGGCTGCTTTAAATCCGGATGTGTCTTGTTTTGGCTCCGCAGATTGCGTTTTTTGAAACGCATCGGGGTACATTTGCTGGGCTACGGCCAGTGCCTGCTCCTTACTCTCGCCCTCCTTAACAGGAAAAAAAGCACCGTTGGGGAGTTGGATTTTGTCGGCCATAGCAGTTCTTAAATTGTGATCGGGGGGCGCAACCCCGAATGTTTTAGCGCTTGCCTATTATTGCAAAAATTAACGCGGCAGGGTAGCCCCAAATTGTGCCGCATAGGCGGCAAAAGACAGGGGCGGTGTCAAAGTTTCTTTGCCCGCAAACGCTTTTAAATAGTCAGCGTAAGAAGTGGTTACGCTAAACTTTTCAGTTTTTAATTTTTGAAGCGCCGTAGCGGCTGCGACTGGATCGTTATTGTTGTCCTTGAGCAGTTTATCAAAGACAATCCGGTCGGGTGTGTTAAGCGTGGCGGCAATTTGCGCAGCGGACCGCGAGCTTTGCCCTTTTTCTTGTAGTGCGGCAATGCCTTCCGTAGACGCCATTCGTTCGCGGTTGACGCCTACGTCCACAGTAGCCTTAAACATTTCCGCCGCTGTTTTGCGGTTCACGTCAGCAGCCATACGAAGGCCATCAATACCGCGCTTCTCTGCGTCGATGCCCACATTGCGGATGTCTTTTTCGGCAGCTCGGATTTCCTTGGCGGACATCTCAGCGCGGTTGAGCTTCAAGTCCTCCATCTTGTCTCTGGCATCGTCTAAGCGCTCTTGTGCGGAACGAATCTTGTCCAAACCGGCAGCAAACTGCGCGGTGCCAACCTGCGCACCCTTGCCAATAGCCGTAGCCAATCCGCCCGGAGTGGACATGATAGCCAGACCCGCGTTCAAAAACGCCAAACCTGTGTTGGTGTCTTTCTGCTTGCCAATGTCCAATTCGCGGTCAGACAGGCGTTTCTCCCGCCCCTTGTACGCGTCGTCAAATTTGGCTTGATCGCGCAAAAGTGCTGCTTTGTTTTCTTCGGCAGCAGCCCGTTCTTTCGTTTCCAAGGCGCCCAGCCTTGCTTCGGCAGGGTCCTTAAAATCCTGCTTTTTAAGGATTTCCGAATACGTTGTGGCAAGATCGCCAAGCCCCGCTTGAGCGGCGGGAGCAACAGGAGCAACGGGGGGCTTATTGCTGGCAGCAGGAGCCGGACGAGGACCCGCAGCAGGGGGAGGTTTAACACTAGAAGCCGGAGGTGCAGTCGGGGGGTATCGGCTCTCAACGGTTGGGGCACCCGGCGCGGCAACTACAGGGGGTACTACTGCGGAAGCTACTGCCGGTAGTGTTGAAAATTGTTTGGTTGCGCCGACGTCCTGCGGCCCCCTTGCCGCTTGGGTAACGCCCGTACCAGCTAGTCCGGTTGCATACGCCGTTTCCGCAGCCGTAACAGCTTGACTAGCCTCATTAAATGCGTTTTGTGCCGCCATAAACCCCTGCGGGTCATCCCTACGCTGGCGAAGCCCGTATGTGTACAGTGTTTGCTGCGCGGCATCTCGCCTAGCGCGAGCGGCATCAACCGCACCACCACCATCAAACCGCTGCACATCACCGCCGCCACCAAACGCCACGATGCCGCCACCGGCCATGCCCTGCATGTTGGGAGCTGGGAGAGCGCCGATACCCACATCTTCTGGCATGGGCTGAGGAGCCGGTGCCGCCATACCGGCAATACCCTGATCGACCACTTTGGGCTGCGGTGCCATACCTTGCTGGCCCTGCGCGGCATCGCGCATTTGCTTGCGGCGGTTGGACTCGGACAGCGCCAGCGACACCGTGTACGGGTCGTTCTTGTGCATCATGGCGTACTGCTGCAACGCTTGGTCTGGCATCCGGGCCAGTTGCGAAGTAATCTGATTGACGTTAATCATGGTTTACCCTTACGCCATTCTTGAGATTGCCAACTCAGCCAGACCAGCAGGTCGTTGTGTTACTGCGCCGCCTTTAGCAAACAGCCCGAGTTTAGACGCACCGAGCGCTGCCGTACCCAGACCCGCTGCGGTGGACAAGGCCGATGGTGGGGCCTGATAAATCTGCGATGACGACTGCGACAGGGGCAGGCCGCGCAGCATGTCGGACATGAAGCCCAACTGCTTGTACGGGTAGTTCTGCTGGTTCAGGAAGTCCTGATACTGCTGCGACAAGATATTTTGCTCTTGCTGCTGTTGCTGCGTGCCGTAAGACTGCTGGAGCTTGTTGATGTCCATGCCTTGAGCAAACTGCTGACCGCCGAGCTGGCCCATCTGACCCGCGCCCTGCAATGCCGTCTGGAGACCCTGAAGGCCAAGACCCGCGCCGTATTGTTTGGACTGCTCTCCGAGCTGCTGCGCCTGCAAGCGGCGGGCTTGGTCGGCATTGAACTGGGCTTGCGCCTGCTGATACGCGGACTGCAAACCTTGCGCTTGGATGTCGCCCTTTTGCATGGCCAGATTTCGAGCAGCTTCGGCGTCCATAATGGCTTGGCGACCACCGCCAAACGCACCCGACCTAACGGCTTGAGCGCCCCGCTGCGTGCCTTGAATATCTGCTTGGCGTTGGGCTTCCCGCTGCTGGATGTCAACAACACTCTGCATGTACGGAGACATGTACTGCTGCGCGTCTTGCTGGCCGAACTGTCCGCCTTGGAATTGGGTTGGGCCGTAGTTCGTGCCCAGAGCGCCCAGCGTAGCTGCCCCTGCATACTGACCGCCGAGTCCAGACAGGCCAGAAGTCTGCATGCCTTGAGCGCCTTGGAACGCCTGCTGCTGCATTGGGGTAAACCCTGCAATACGGTTGGCATCGTAGGTCTGGTACGGGGTTTCTGTTAGCGCCTCCGTCTTGCCCAACAAGCCCTCAACGTACGGCTTTGCGTAGTCGGGAATACTGGTCTGCGTAATGTTTGTTTGTGTCGGTTCGGCCATTTCGATTCCTCAAGTATTTATGCTGGCAGAAGTTTGGCTGCGCGAGCGTTCGTCGCTACTTTGTCTTTGCCGACTGTTTTCTTGCGGGCTTTCTGCACCCGGTCCATCATGGCGTACAACTGACGAGCGCCAGCTTCGGTGGAGCCGTTGCCCAGCTCAGACACGATCCGTGCGGGGACTACAAACTCACCATCGGCAAGACGGGCTTGCTGTTTCTGACCGATCATTGCCGGGATGCTGTCCGAGACGCCATCGCCGGGGCCACGCAGAAGTCTGCCGCCATCAGAGTAGCTGCCAAGATTGGACATGCCGCCTTGGGCCAGAGCGGATAAGCCGCCTTGAGCGTACTTGGGCGGGTAGTATTTGCCGTTAAGGTTCAGGCCCCCACGAGCTTCGCTTTCAGCACCCCCGCCCCCCGGGGTGTTACCGGTGTCAGAAACAGTTGAGCCATCAAAAGAACTTGAGTGACCCGACTGTGCCACACCACCTTCTGCGGGATTACCCACGCCAGATTCGTAACTTGTTTGGCCCATTGCAGGCATCCCCGCATAGGTGCCCATGTTATCTACAGGAACTCCGTAGTTAGGCTGGCTTCCGGGAGGAGAGAAGAAGTTTGCAATCGCGCCAGCTATAGGCGTGTCATAAAGACCGCGAGCCATTGTGGAGAAGGGGCTAAATACTGTTGGCAATACCTCTGTCAGAAAGTCGTTGAGCTTCTGATTACGCGCACTTTGCTCTTCAAAAGTTTCTTTAGCCACGTTGGGATTAACATAGTTGGTGGGATCACTACCCCCACTGTCTCCACTGGCCCCAGAGATACCGCCGGTAGGTGCAACCGTTGTGGCTCCTTGTCCGCCGGGTTTGGTGTAGAGCCCCGTTCTAGGATTGTATGTGTAGCCACCTACCGTGCCCGTAACAGCGCCGCCTTGGTCAAACTTATCCTGCCCCATGTACGCAGCCATGTCGTTACCGTTTGACATATCCTCAACAGGACCGCCCATTGCCATGTACTCTGGGCCGGGAGCCCGATAGGGGGTTTGTGCTGTATATTGATCGTTGAAATACTGCCGCTCTCTAGATGACAGCGGGTCGTTTGGCGTGCGGTCAAAAGCCCCGGGAACCTT
>Ga0209353_10002449_pt1 | contig 10067 bp, 8 predicted proteins | sample LauGreSpBDMM15SD_2_FD_187561 | JGI IMG/M metagenome (GOLD analysis project Ga0209353, IMG submission 187561) | Freshwater lake microbial communities from Lake Michigan, USA - Sp13.BD.MM15.SD (SPAdes) (version 2) | ecosystem: Environmental > Aquatic > Freshwater > Lake | place: Lake Michigan, USA...
ACAGTAGCGTGGCTCAAACAGTGTTTTGTTTTTAACCGCTTCATGGATCAATCCCGAGAATATCGGGATAACGCATTTTTTAAAAGGTCGTACGCAAGTCAATTCAAAGATTGCGCATGATTTGTTTGCACTTTAAAATCTATTATTAATCATAAATCACTGTTATTGATAATGTTAATACTTTTTCAGCAGGCCTAATTAAATGCCATAATTTTCGCTACTGCTTGGCAAAAATACTCCTTCAGCCCCAATTCCTAGCTTGGTTAAACTAGCGAATACTTCCTGAAAGATATCTCCTGTTAAGTCTTTTCACCAACGCCTTCATGGCTTTTAGCCACCACGAAGGATTGGTTGTTAGCGGTTCTGTTTTCTTGTCGTAAACCTTAAAATTTAAGAAGCTTAATGGTTTGCGATTGTCCGTTACTCACCAATTTAGCAAAGTAAGAACCTGGGATTAAAATGTTGATATCTATTACAAAGTATGGTGCATTCACCTCTTTGACCAAGACCTCCTCACCCAATACATTATACAATGTAATTTTGTCAATTGCTTTAGCTGCTTTGAAATACACATAATCTGTTGCAGGATTTGGATACAAGCTTACAAATTTTTCTGAATTCCCAATGGTTTGGTCTACAGATCCTGCAGCACAGGAGGGGTTAATTTGAGTACCCGGTGAACCTCCAGGGCAACCCACAAACCACGAGAGGCCATTATTTTGATCTAAATAGCCATTAGCATAGTTATACTCATTTGTGTAATAAGAAACCGCTGGCAGCGAAGACCAAGGCGCAACGCAGTTATAAACAAAGCTATTGATGATCTTACCCGTATTGTCAAATATTCGGATACCATCAGTGGATGAAAGACCAAAGTCAAAATTCCCCAATACATTATTGACCATTGGGTGCTTCTGAGAAAATTCGTTGAGGTCATTTGAAACAACAAGGTAAGCATTGGGAGCAATGTTTATTTCGGGGAAAGTATAAACATTGTCATTCTTTGAATCCTTGAAAACATAGGATGCAAGGTTAATCGTTGCCGAGGTATTGTTGTACAATTCAATCCAATCACCTGCATCGTATGATGGATCGCTGTTGTTGTAGTTGAACTCAGTCACGACAATTGGTTCTACGCATAGAGAATAAGCTTTTCCTGGAGACCCTCCAATGCAACCACAGAACCAACTTGCTGCATCCAATGGCAGTGTCGATAGTTTATTGTTTTCCAACGTTCTTCCCCAACCGTCGGCACATTTAGGGAAAGGTAATTCATCAGAATAACGGGCAGTTAAAACTAATTTGCCAAAAGGATTATACACCCTCACTGAATCCCACTTGTTACTCCAATCAAAGCCAGTACCACCAACAACATTACTGACCTCAGGATAGGTCGAATGAAATAAGTTGGTGTCTTCGCAAACAACCAGATAAGCCCCAGGATTCAAAATCGTTCGATCTTTAAAAGTAAATTTATCCCAATGGTTCTTAGTTTTTATAGTCCAAGCGGTTAAATCAATTGCTTCATTTCCAAAGTTGTGCAATTCAATCCAATTTCCACCGTCCATTGAAGGGTCAGGATTGTAATTGATCTCGGAAATTGTTACACTTTGTGGTTTTGGAGATCCCGTAAAATTAGCTACAAATAAATCATTAGTTGAAATGTTGTAATTTACACTTGCTTCTGTTAACGAGTGAGTAGGAATGGTTGCATTCTGCTCCCAATGTTGAAAGGTATATCCAGGATGCGCAACGGCTGTAATTTTAACGGGATTTCCATTGAAATAAACACCTTCCCAAGGAAGTTTTTCAGGAACAATAGTAGATATTTTTATGTAACCAGCTCCTTTAGGGAAGACATCTAAAGTTACGATTACTGTATCCACTAAATTAAAATGAGCTACTATTTGTTGCTTAACAACAGCATTTCTATGTGCAAATTGATCTAAATGCATGAAGTGCATGTTGTGGTAATGCGACATATCATCACTTTTATCTTCTCTCCAATGGCTAAGAGACCTAGGATAATCGGCTAATAGTTCGTTGTGCATACTTTCTGCTATTGGTTTGTATTGCTCTTCTTGAAATACAGTATTCATTAAGTCGGCGTAGCGATTGATATGGTAGTTCTTAAATTCTGGATTTTGCATTAAGCCATTATAAATCTCTCGAAATGGATTTGGATTTCCTCCAAAAAAATTTATATCTGAATAATCTCGGAACCATTCAAACATGTTGAAATTATAGTCAGTTCCATAACCAAGACCATATTCTAAGTCTTGTAAAAAGAAGCGCCATTTGTTATCATAAGTGCTGGTTCTGGCTATTTTCATGTTGTTCTGAATCCAATCGACATTGGCAAACCAATTTTCTCCTGCCATATAGTCTGAGAAATTATATAAATCTAGTTTCTTGTGGCAATCCGAAAAAAAACTTGGGCTGAGCGGATTGGAAGTCGTAATGAGATTTTTCATGTTATAAAAAGAAGAATCGTGGCCTTTAACCGTCCTCAGTGAGCCAGCACCATAGAAATAACTGATAGAAAGCAAATCCAGACTATCCCTATCATTTCCATAGTTGTTTTCAAAATAGCCTTCATTGGCTTTTTCTCTCAATTCATAAACGCCAAAATAATTTCCATTTATAAATACAACTGCAGGCGTGTACGCCTGAGCATTTACATTTGTATTGCTCATCATTCTCGTAAACAGCGCATCTCTTTGGGGATATTGATTCCAAAAATTACTTCCATTTCGAAGATACAAAGCATAGTAATCATTGATATAAGGTTTTTGAGGGATAATCGGGAAATGAATAGGCTTTCCTTCTCCAAAGATGGCGTTGGCAGGCTCAATGGTGACACTGTGTTGGGGATTGGAGCGGCTACCTCCAGCGCCACCATCAGGCTTAACAGATGAACGCGATTCAAATTGTTTTACGCCATTCTTATCAAAGTATTCCACTACACAAGGCTTTTTCCAATCTTGCCCCCAATTGTCAAAAATACCGCTAGCACCGTATAAGTCAACAGAATCTATGGTCAACAAAACAATTGGAAGTTCAAAATCTTCTGAGAATAAAAATGTCTCTGTTTCAATTATACTTGGCAACAGATTCGTCCCAACAGGGAAGCAGGTTACCTTGAGCACGCAATTATTATTTAGCACAATCGAACCCGTAACTAAAGTAGACGTGATATCAGGATCATTACCGTTTGTTGTATATCTTAATACTCCACCGGAAACTGAATTGTTAGTTACTGATACAGTTAAATTTGAACCCGTAAACACCCCTCCAACATTCACAATGGTAGGTTTTTTTTCATATCCACCAAAATAGGTAGATAAATTGTTTGAGGCATTTGGCGTTGGATCAGCAAACACAACTGATGTCGAGCTCCCATCAGGAAATTTCCCATTCGACATGTTGGGCTCTAAATCTAAAACGACCAAAGAATCTATTAAAACACCTGCAGGATTTGACAAATAAACAGTTTCTCCTGAAGCATTTAATTTAAAATTAGCCTCTAAATTGTCATCGACAACCTCAGCGAAATATTGATGAACAGTTCCTGAAGCAAAAACTTCTGGTTGATCATAACCAAAAGTAAGGTAAGGAATACAGGTTAAATCGGAGGACGTATTATTGACATTGTGAACTTCTATGGCAAAAACATTCGTCCCAATCACTAAAGCAGATTGAAGAGTTGCAAGATCAATATTGAATGTAGCAATCGTGCCACCTGTATATAATGTTGCTTCATGTTCAGTTGAAAAATCATCCCACAGAGGAGGAGTTCCATTTAAGCCCGATTTAGCAATTTCTACTCCATTTAAATACGCTACAAAACCATCATCATAGTCTATGTCTAAAATGGCTTTACTTATGGCGGCAACATTACTGCATTCAAATGTAGTTCTAGCATAAATTGTTCTATAGGGTCCAATTACATCAGTTGCATCATCACCATCTCCATAACCAATACCGCCAGTACCAGTTAGCCATGAACTACTGTTAAAAGCAGTACCATTCCAATTTGAAATTTCTTCTGTTGGGATAGTATAATGCCACATGTTCTCAGCAAATACGGAAGTTTCATAATGATTCACTGTATTTACTGTATTGTTTCCAGTGGCCAAAACAGTTACAAAACTCATTGGTTGAATTGTTGTCGCAGGGAAAATCCATTTATTTAAATCACTGAGGTCATCACTGAGTCCATATCCTTGCAAATTTAACGGAGACGAACCTCCGTTATAAATCTCTATCCAATCTGGACTCTCACCATTTGACAATAAATAATTACTCCCATTGCTGTTGCTTGCTTCGTTGATTTTTATTTGCCCAAACACAGTGATTGGGAATGTAAACGCAAGTATAACAATGGTATAGCTGAGTAGGAGGTTTTTCATTAAATGATATTATTTAAGAGGTTAGAAATTTTTTATTTTTAATTAGTTTTTACATAGTATAATGATAAGATAATCCAGATACAAAATTTGTGTTCGGATTTGAATGATTTAAATCACTTTGAATGAGATAATAGGCGCCAATAAGGTGTTTTTTAGTCAATTCATAATCTATGCCTGCAACATACCTTACTTTACTAAAGTTATTGTTTTCCATTTTAAATTTATAATATAATTCAGTACTCATATATGGAATGTATTTTTTATTTAAATCAAATGATAGAGTAAGCTTATTTCTGAAAAAATTTGTGATGTTTTTTCCGTTTTCAGAAGTACCAATATTTGTCATTTGAGATTGAAATTGAGTTCTATATTGAACTGCTACAGTTTTGAAAAACTTTTTTCGTACTATAGCAAACAAGTTAATTCTGTTTTTTGTATTGTAGTGGTCTTCTAAATTGTCTTTTTCAGCATACCTGTAGGCAATGCCTATTCTAAACCATTTATTGACTTTAAATTCGTCACTAATTTGACAATAAAATGTATTTAAATTTGAAATGTTATTGCCAAATCTAGTACAAACATCGATTTTAATTTCAGACCTTTGACCTATTTTTTTGCTTACCGCCACTTTTGTCCATACTTGTGCATCATTTTCTTGTGCAATTGTATATGAAAGTGATGCCAATAAAATCAATAGGTTTAGTGAATACATCTTAAGCATGGTAATAAACATCAATCAAGGCCATATCTTTTAAATAATCAATTCTTACAATATTTACTTTGTAAATGTTTAATCCAGTTCTTTCTTTAAGGTCAACAATTAATTCAGGCAATTGTGCTGGTCTTATTAATGTTACATTATCATAGATGATTGGTTTTACGAACTGACGTTTAAATAAAATGTTACCGTCAAATAATAATACAACAGCAATTAAAATTGAACAAATAACAAGTAATGTTAGTATTGAAATTTTGATGGCACATATCATACCTATTGCAATAACAATAAATAGGTAAGTCATGTCTTTTGGAGCAATACCTTCAGTTCTGTAACGTAACATGGAGAAGATTGCAAATAGACCAAATGCCGCTCCCATAGATAATTTCACATGATTCATGACGTAAGTCAGTAGGAAAATGACCATGTTAAAGGCAAAAAATGTGAATAATATTTCAGATTTATTGTAGTTTCTTTGATAGATAAATCCAATAATAATGAGCATCACAATTATGTCAATGCCTGCATTTAATATGAATCTTGAATCGATATGAACTTCTTCAATCTTCTCTTCTTTTTTCTTTTTGTCTTTTTTCTTTTCTATCTTAATTTCATCATCTTCTAATGACGAGGCTGTATTTTCAACCAATTCCTGAGCAAAAAAATGATTGGGAGTTGAAACGCCTAGAAATACAATAAGAGTTACTATAAGTTTAAATGTGCTCATTTGTTCTTAGTTTATTAATAGACATTAATTTTGTTTTGAAATTATTATGTTTAATCAAGGGGTTAAAGCTAATCACACCTAAACAATATTTACTTAAGCCACCACTTCTGATACCCATATCTTTCATTAACAATGAAATAGGGGAGACACTTGCTTTTTCTTGTTTTAATTCTAGCACAATTAAAAAATTAAAATCTTGATGAATATCAGATTTTTCAAACGCTAGACCTACATCAATAGTGCATCTCTCCTTTCGTTCTAAACTTACAAAAGTGATTCTGTTATAGTTTACCCAGAATTGTGGTTCGAGAAGATTGGCATTATATCCAGCGCTAAGGCTTATGAAATCTGATTGTATTTGCTCTTGACTTAAGTTATTTACTATGCAATCAATTTTAATTCGGTTTTTAATAGTTCTTTTTTTGTTGTTTTTAAGTTTAACTTCTAAGAAATTAATTTTAGAAACCACATAATTTCGAGACCTAATTTTATACCTGTTACTTTTTCCCGTTTGGTGTTGATGATACAATTCTAACTGTACAGTGTCGTAGTACAAACTTTCATAACGGCTAATTCTAGAGCCCTCAATCTCAAGTATTTTATATTCTTTGCAAAGTGCGTCTAAAATGACGGGTAGTTTACTTGATTCAAATACATATTTGGAATCAGTTCTATTCATCAGTTTTACAGTGTCCATTTCTGCTAAAGAAATAGGCTTAAACTTTGGGTCAAATAATTGATATAGAGCTGATAACATTATTTTGTTATAAAAGTGTAAATCTTTTTTTCAATTAATTTATTTTCAGAATTATAGGTTAGTTTGTCCTTTTTCAAGCCTCTTTCATCATAAGAATATACTTCTTTTTGAATCATTTGGTCTTGACCATTATAGGTAATCTCAGTTGTTTTTTCGTTAAATGGGTTATAGTTGGTGATTTCTTTTTTTAGTAATTTCCCATTTATATCATAGGTATATTGTTCAATGATATCATTGTTTATATTGTATTTTTTAGTGCTTTTTTTCTTGATATTCCCATCAGAATCATAAATACTATGTTCTATAGGATTGCCATTTTTATTGAATTTAAATGTTTCTTTGGATTTCAATCTTCCATTGATGTATTTGCTTTCTTCAATCACATTGCCAGCGGCATCGTATGTTTCACTTTCTTTCACAACTTTAGTTTCTCCACCTTCCATTGTGCTAACTTCAGTCGAAGTGCTCTTAATTTTATGTTTTTTAATTTTGGCCTTACTTTGAGAAAAAGCTATAGTAGAAGACAATACAATCAAAAAAGAGATAATTAATTTGTTCATATTTAGTCTATTACTTTAAAATTAATAGTATTAACGTTACCGTTAGCGATAGTAATTGTATCATTATTAGTAATGTATTTTGGTTCATTGAAGTCGATCAAATGTTTAGTGTTTTTACTAATGGTGTAAACAATATATTCTCCATTAGGAAGCTCTAAAAATGAAAAAGCCCCAATATCGGAAGTAGATTGTTTGTCAAAATAAAAACTTTCGGATTTACGTCTTATAAATACATCTATATCAGCTTGAGGAACAGGGTTTCTACATGATGTGAAATAAGTATTGCAATAAGAAACATTTACTGTTCCATTGATTGAATATATTCCTTTGGTGAATTTTCTTGAATCTTTTTTACTTATATAAATATCCTCAATACTTGTGTTGCCATTTAAATGTATATCTTTTTGAATCGTTATTTCACCAGAAGGAGACATTAAAGTTGTGTCATCTGAGTAGGTATAGATTTTGTAATTGCCAGTTCTTAAATATTTAAATTCAAATTCTCCATTGTAATTGGTTTTTGTTTTATCTCCAAAACCTAAATTGTCACCATATATAATGTAAATATCTAGATCCTTAGCCACTTCAGTCCCTGTTTTAATGGAATAATTGTTGGTGTAAAAGTGAGTGTATATTTTTCCTTTTATAGTGTATTCACCTCCTTTACCCTCATCCTTACTGCAAGATGAAAAAGTAGATATGATCAAAGAAAAAAATATAAATACGTTTGTTGAATGATATTTCATAGAAGTAATGGATGAGCTAATGACAATAAATAAAGGGTTTCTTTTGGTTTAAAGGGACAGGCTTATAGGGACAGGCTTACAGGCGTAATTTCAAAATTAGTTTTATAATAGAATAAATCCAAATATTGCTATTGTTTTTGATAGCAGTACCAACGATAGTTCTAAGAACTACAAAAATTTGAGCACCTTTTAGTGTTTTGAATTGATTCGATATTTGTTGTTTTATGTTTACGTTGCTGCTTGCTCTTGCTGAACGATTATTATCGGCGTCTACATTTTTACATGTTAAAAATTGAAATAAGCGCTTTGGTTTTAATGCGTCGTTTTTTTAATGACTTAACTTCCTTGGTTAACATTTGTTTTTTTTTTCAAGCGGTGGGGAATACTTTCGAAAAAGAATCAAGAAGAACGCAATGTCAATATGGTTCAATCCTTAAACCAAAGCTTAAGCAGAAACCAAACTTTGTTATTCTTCTTGTAATTTTGAAAATAAGAAAATAAAGTTTAAGTTTGTTTGATTAATACATCACCCCAATATAAAACGCTCAAAAAAAAAATCAAAAACCATTCATCACTATGAAAAAACAATTCTTAAAAACCGCATTTAGTACACTGATTTTCAGTGTTTTATGGGGGGGGGGTAAATGCCCAAGTAGGCATTGGCACCACTACTCCTTCTGAGGTCTTAGACGTAGAAACCAACGATGCCAACAAAACGGCCGTTGACATTAACAATACCGGTACTGGCGACCCAAAAATTAATTTTCAAATCAATGGTAATTCTACTTTTTCCATAGGTATCGACAACTCCGATGCCGATAAATTTAAAATAGGTACTTCCGCCTTAGAAAACAATACCGCAATTACCATTGATGCTTCTCAAAATGTAGGCATTGGTACCGCTTCACCCAATGCTGCGGCGAAATTGGATGTAAACAGTACTACCCAAGGTTTTTTACCCCCTCGAATGACACAAGACCAACGCAATGCCATTGTAAGCCCAGCGGCAGGACTTATGGTTTGGTGTACCAATTGTGGTACTGCGGGAGAATTACAGGTTTTCAACGGTACTACTTGGACCAATTTAACTGGTGGCACAGTAGGTACTATTACAGCAATAGCATGTAGTACAGCAACCAATAATGGTACATTGGTAAATGGCATTGTAGCAAGTGGTGTAAATAGTGTTATAGCTTATACAGGCGGTAATGCTGGTACACACAGTGGGCAATCTGTAAACTCTACTGGTGTTACAGGTTTAACAGCAGCTTTAAGTGTAGGAAATTTTACTTCTAGTACTGGTACTTTAACGTATACCATTACAGGGACACCTGCTAGTGCTGGAACAGCAAGTTTTGCTATCAACATAGGCGGACAAACTTGTAGTTTAACCAGAACGGTAAGTTGTGGTTCTCCCGTAACGTTTACTTACAATGGCGCAAGTGTTACCTATGGCACCGCAACTGGAGCAAATTCTAAATGTTGGTTAGACCGTAACTTGGGGGCTACGCAAGTAGCTACTAGCAGCACCGATGCAGCATCTTATGGACATTTATTTCAATGGGGAAGAGGAGCTGATGGGCATCAAATAAGAACATCCGCTCAAACAACAGGGCAAAGCACCTCAACTACCCCTGGGAGTAGCTTTCTTATTGGCGCAGCTAATTGGTACAGTGGCACTAATCCTGATCTCTTATGGCAGGGGGTAAGTGGCACCAACAATCCTTGCCCAAGTGGTTATCGTTTACCTACAGATGTTGAGTGGGAAGCCGAACGAACAAGTTGGGGTGCAAATAACAACGCAACCGGCGCGATTAATTCTCCGCTGAAATTGCCCATGTCGGGCTACCGCTGGTGGAACAATGGTACGCTCCTCGATGTTGGTACCGGCGGCCGCTATTGTAGCAGTACTAATGCTGTGGCCCTGGTCTTCGCTAACAGCAGTTCCAACGCGAGCGGCGGCTTCTTTCAATCAGACGCATTTGCTGTACGTTGCCTTAAGGATTGATACTTTGATTAGCGCAGCGATTTGTCCCGATAGTTATCGGGATTGATACTTCACTATGCCATCCCCGCCTTTTTCGGCGGGGTGGCATAGTGTCATTTACCGCGAAGCGGTCGGTTTTTTTTAATAAAAAGCATGCTTA
>Ga0209353_10002451_pt1 | contig 10062 bp, 7 predicted proteins | sample LauGreSpBDMM15SD_2_FD_187561 | JGI IMG/M metagenome (GOLD analysis project Ga0209353, IMG submission 187561) | Freshwater lake microbial communities from Lake Michigan, USA - Sp13.BD.MM15.SD (SPAdes) (version 2) | ecosystem: Environmental > Aquatic > Freshwater > Lake | place: Lake Michigan, USA...
GGTTGAACTTCTATCGGTAATGGCTCATATAATTTAGCTATAATAGAGCCTTCACTTCCCGTCCATGTAGTAATTACTTTATTATCTCCAGCAGGAAAATGTAATAAGTGTGTTAAATATTTTGATGTTTCATTTGAAAAAATAGAATCATCTAATTGAGATGTAAAAATATCTGCAATTCTATTAACAGCTAAATTTCTAGGTATTTGATTTTTACCTTTATTAAAATTAATCTTAATTATTTCAGTTTTACCAATAACTTCCTCAACCCCACTAATATTATATGGTACTAATTTTAAAATTAATGAAATAGAATTTGCATCTTCTGATGCATTAGTACCACTTACATTTAAAAGATTTTTTAAATTTAATTCTAATTTTCCATCAGATTTTTCTTGAATGAATGTTTTGGAATCTCCAACATATATTCTTACAAAATCAGTATTTTCTGATTCATATTCAATATTAAAATCTACATTTGTTCCAGAATAATCAGCGCCAGTTAATTCTATCGGATATGTTATATTTCTTAAATCAGGAACACCAACATAAATTTCATCAACACAATATATATTTGTTTGAATGGAGTTACCATCACCATCGTTATTTGAAGGAACTATATATACTTTATAACTTCCAATTTTGTTAAATGCTTGTGCTGGAATAGCTATTATACTTATTCCGTTTTCATTAAATTTTGGAGTATCAAATACAAATTTAGATTCACCAATATATGCTGTTATTTTAGTTAGTGGTGCGCCTACATATTTTATACTAATTGGATAATCTGTTTTACTACTTAGATTATATTTTCTAATTGTATTGGGGCTATCTAATTGAATTATAGGAGAACTACTTTGTACTGTAGAAAATTGTTCCGATATTATATCAATAACATAGTTATTATCAAGAGTTATTTTAGTAGTTAGACTATCTAAGTTTTCAGAAGATAACGGAGATGATTTAAATCCTTCAGCGGTTGCAACAATTTTATTTACTTTATATAAATTCAAATTGGCTGAACTTATTGAATATACACTACCAACATCGGATACTATTGTATTTCTTCCTTTAACTAGTTTTGTAAAATCAGTTCCCCCATCTTTTGTAATTACTACAGAATTATCAGGTCCATCTAAACTAATAGTTAATATTTTAGTAGATAACGTTGTTTGACTATTTTTTTCTGCAATAGTTTGTGTATTAATTTCAAAAATTAATTCCTTTATTTCATTATTATCCAATGTACCATCGGTAGATTGTAATATTCCATTTTCATATTTCTCTATTCTAAAAACAAATGTTGGCGTTTGTGTATATACTCTTTTATTTTCGTTTGGTTCAATATTTATTAATTCATCTTGTTGTACTAACTTATTTTCATATCTATCCAATGCCATTTCATTAAAGTCAGGATTTTGGATAACGTTTATTACATATGCATTTATAGAAGTATATCCTTCTTTTTGTAAAGTTATTGTTTTAGCACCATCTTTTACAACATCCGATAATCTAAATCCTATTGTATTTGGTGTTGTTTTATATGTATTTTCTCCATTTATAAAAACAGACGCACCTGATTGATTTGATGAAATTTTAAATCTTATACTTCCATTTTCATTTATAGTTCCACCAGTATCTTCCCCACCAAGAGGAATTATATTATCTGAATTTGTTAATATACCAACTCCACCATTTGGCAATATAGCTCCTGCAACAGGATTTCTACCTGCAAAAAATCCTAATTTTTTATTTACTTTTTGTTCGGTGGTTTGCGTTTCTTTTTCTGTAATTGTCTTTCCGGCATCTAATTTATCCTTTTTTTTAAAAATCTTTCCCAACAACCCACCAGCCAATCCAGAGGCAACATTGGGTAATACTTTTTGCTTTTTAGCAAAAATGCCGAACAATCCTAAAGATGCTCCCCCAATTATACCTCCAATTGATTTCTTATTTCTTTTATTATTTGCCATTAGTTATAAATATTTATAAAAGATTTTGTTCATTTTGTATCATATCAATAGAATAATTTTGATTTCTAAAATCAAAACCAGTATTTGCAATTCTTCTATTATTATTAGATACGTTCCCATAAACACCAGTCATTGACCTATTTTCTTTAGAAAATAATTTTGCTTTTGATACAGGTGGTTCAATGCTTGGTTCTAATGTTTCTTTTAATTCTTCTTTTATAGCTTTTTCAAAATCTAATTTTTTAGAAGTTTCGTTTGCTGTTTTAAAAATAACAGTAGATACTATTGGACTTTGAGTATCTATTTTTAAATCACTTGTTTTTGTTTGAAGAATTTTTTCAGCGGTATCAATACTTTCTAGTTTTTCACTTTTTTTAGAACCAAATTGTATATCAGGAATTAATAAATATTTATTTATTGAGTTCACTAACAATATTTCAACTTTTTTTCTGACATCTTCTTTATTTAGAGCTAATGTAGGTTTAGTTGAAATGGGCTTACCATAGTTTATATTAGTAATATCAGATATTCTTCCTGTAAATTCGTTGATTGCTGATTCTAAAAATTTATTATATACATTTGTTACAAATATATCTATATTTTGTATTTTATATTCGTTTACGAAACTAGCAAACCATTTATCTCCATATTTTTGTTTAAGTAAACTTCCTATACTGGTTGCTTTTATATTTTCAACATATTGTATTGCAAATTTAGCCACATCATCTCTAAAATCACCACCATTTAATAATAAATTAAATCTGTCTTGAAGATTTCCGTTTATTTCAACACCTTTTGTATTTGGAAATAATCTTATTTCTGTTCTGGATGGCGATATTTCAGAAATCCATAATTTATCTAATTCGTTTTCACTACCTACTCTTTTATTTATAAGAGTTATTTGTGTTTTAAAGATACCATTTGTATATCCAGCTTCTTTTAACAATCTTTCTGCATCTATAAAATATTCTGATGGGAATCTATATCTTTGAAGTAGAGTACCTTCTGCAATTAAAAAATAATCACTTATATTTTCTGATGTCATTGGAATATATCTAACCAACCCATATGCTGATTGTGGTAATTGATTATCGTTTAAATCATATATTATAAACTCAATACAATCATTATCACTAAATCCAAAAAAAGATTGAACAGTGCCATTTTCAAATATTTGTCTATCGTTTGATTCAATACGATATCCTTTATTTTGTAATATTTCTTTAAATGTTTTTATTGCCATTTTTATTTCTTTTTCTTATACATTCTAAATGTTAGCGTAGAACTTCCACCAGGATTTTTTAATATTATAGTTCCGTCATGATCTTGGTCTTTACCGGCGATAAGCCCACCTAAAAATCCACCACTACTTTTGGGATTTTTAGTTGCTGCTTTGGCTGTATCAACTACTAATGTTAATACTTTTGTTTCTTTTGGTTGGATTGTTATTGGAGAAGTTTCTTTTAATAAATCTTGAGCTTCTTCAATAACCTCTACAGTTATCGCAGTATCTTTTGGATTGTATATTTCTATATCAGGACCATTAATCCAAGTTACACCTAGTCCTGCGGTAACTTCTACTCTTAAATCTTTATCATCCGGAGCTGCTCTTTTTACTATTTTAAAAGTTATATCACCAGAACCCTTATGTCCATCTGCTATTTTAGATGCCTTACCTTCAATTTCTTCTTTATATGTTTTATTTTGCTCTTCTAATGCCTGTGTACGTGCAGTTAAAGATACTCTTTGAATTGCTTCAGATGTTGCTTTTTGAATTGCGTTTGATAAGTCTTGTATAGTTGATTGTACTTTCAAATTAGATTGTTCACCTTGATTTGTTGCAGATGCAGCTACTATACTAGAATTATCAATTTCAACTCTTAAACTTTCTGTTACAATTTGTAATTCTGATACCTTTGATTGTAAATCTGATATTTCACTATCTAATCTAATAACCTCAATAGTTAAATCTATTACTGATTGTGTTACAGGATTGTAAATTCTTCTTGGTATTGTATCTTCTAATGGCGTTGATTCCTGTGGTAATAATTCTATAATTACAGTATCTATGGATTTTACTAATTCGTTTTCATTATAAATAGGTCTATTTAATTGCCCATTAATAATGCCACCACTTATTGATGATTGAAATGTATGAATTCCACTATCGTTTTTTGTTCGTATGGCCAAAGAACCGCATGTGATTAATTCACTAGTAAATTGTTCATTTCGTAAACCTGTATTTGCCATTTTATTTTATAATATTAAATACAATTTCATTATCAAAAAATTGAGTGCTATCATTTAAATTTATTTTAAATTCTATTTTATATGCTCTATTAGCTTCCCAATTTGAAAAATTTAATTTTACATAATTACCATCAGTATCACAGCTTATTTTTGAATAATCTGAAAATGGAATTATTACATCATCTGAATTAAAATCTTTTATCTGATAATACGTTGTTTTTGGTAAATATTTTACATTAGAATATTGAAACGTACTTGAAAATGTTTTTATTGGATATAGTTCTCTACCAAAAATTCTTAATTTATTAATGGTCCCAACTTTATACTCTTTTTTTAAATTAGTTATTCCTATTGTAATATTTTCAGAAATTATTGGATTTAATGATGCCGTTACAAATAATTGGTCATCCCAACCTATTCTTATTTTTGGTTGATATATTGTATTTGTTTCTTTACTAAATATTTTAACAATACCATAATTCAAAGAATCACGTTGTGCTTCAGTTGAATGTTTTATTATCATTCCTTCATTTAATATAGAACCACTTACCCAAGCTCTAACCATAGATATCACATCCATATTTATATCAGCGGTTTCATAATCAAACGATTGGTATCCGTATGGATTTGTATGCCAAACACCACCATCACCTGCATAATATGAAGATGTGGATGTGTTTAAAAATACATTAGTAGGTAACCAATCTAATCTAGAATCTCCTTCCCTATATCTCCAAGTTACTCCTTGCGTTGATATTTTATCAAACCTAGTACCATTACCCATTTGCCAACTTTGTGAAATTGGATAGGCGTATATAGTATATTCTAATGGAAGTTCTTCACTTTTTGTTTCTTTTAATATAAGAGTTGCTGAACTCATAGATATTGAAGTATTTACTAATGATGCTGATAAATATCCTACATCAAATTTAATAAGTGCATTAGATATATCTCTAATATTACCATAAAAAACTTTACTAACTTCCAATATCTCATCCAATCCAGTATTTTGGTTTGGTTGTTGAAGATATACCGATGCATCTTTTGATGCTGTTAAAAAATAGTATGCCATTATCTTACTCTACCTTTAATGTCTGAATCTGGAAACTTTATTTCAAAAACTGATGGGTCTAAAGATGGATATACAATCTTATCTTTAGTTGCTGCATCTATATTATACGAATGTGGTGCATATTTACCTCCACATTTATTTGTTATTTTTAACATTGGTACGGATGCAACACCTTCTATATTTGCTAACATCAATTCAATCTCACTTAAATTAATAGTTTGATTAAATGTCATATTATCTATTGAAAAATATTCTTTTAATGAATTTATACATTGTATTAATATTTCACTTTTATTGTAATTTGGATAACATATAATTTCAAAATCAACTCCAATATTAATAACAAATCCATCTAACATATTGACACCATCTGTTAATATTTTATATTCATTTAAATATGTTTTAAGATTTTCTTTAACTGCTCTGTTAATATTTATTATATTATTATTAGAATCGTATGCTAAAAGATATAAATTTATTGCAAATGGATTGTTTTTTTCATTTTCGTTAGAAGTTTTACCAACTAAAAATTTTGTAATTTGCTCTTTTACTTCTGCTTGCGATGGTTCTAATGCATCTGGTTTATTAACAAAACTCATTACCACATCCGTAAATTCTTGCAAATGATTTGGAGATGCTAATATAGATGATGGTGAATTATTATCTAATGTACCATCCGCCGTTGCATAAGCTTTTGCAATAGCTCCAAACTTTGAAGGCATTGATAATACTCTAATTTGATAATCTTTTGCAGTTACTGCTCTATTTTGTGCTGAAAAATTTGCTAATGCATTTTCTCTTATTTCATTTATACTATCACCGCTTCTACCACCGGTAGCTGGTATTTCATTATCTATTGCAATTGAATCTTTCATTCTAATATATAATGCCAATTGTTGTGTATTAAAATAACTAGTATCTTCATCAAATTCAATACTATCTATTGTAGTTATAGAATTAACAGGTACATTTGATATAACACCACCTCCAATTAAATATTTAACATTAATTGTTGTATTTGCTGGTGATGTACCATATGTTTTTGTTTTTAAGAAGTTTGTTGGGTCAAAAGATTCCTCTAATCTACTAATTGAATTTGGTAATCCCAATCCAACATTTTTAAGATTTGGAATTAATTGTTCATCATATGCGCTTGAATCACCACCACCAAATTGTAAAGTTGTAGTTCTATCGGCATTTATATTAGTTACAAATCTTCTTGATGTTTTTAATGTTTTCAATATAAAAGGAATTGATGATTTAAATTGATATAAATCAGGATCATTTGCTTCAGTATTTGGTTGTTCTATAAAAACCATTTCTTGTGCTAAATATGGAACTTCATACCATTTATTATTATTTGAATCTCTACAATCTAATATTTCTATTATATTATTTTCAGGCAAATCAATTCGTTGGTATGGGGAATATGCATCAAAATCATATGATTTATTAACAACAGTACCAGCCGATGCATCTACATATTTTTTTACAAGATAATAAGTTGGTTCTCCTGTTGTATTATCTCTTTCATAAACTGTAATTTCTCTATTATTTTCATCTGAAAAATCTACAACATCTTTTGTTATAAAATTTATACCATTTACAGTAGAACGAGCTTTCATTCCTGATTTTATTCTAATATAATATTTTGAATCTGGTACATTATTAGAAGAATTTCCAATTGATGGGACTAATTGATACACCGATAATTTTGTTACAGCAGGTGCAGTAACTTTTGGTTTATATCCTAAATATCTTGCTAATGGTATTACACTTTGAATGTCATCTGCATATAACATTAATGATTGTTTAAATGTATCATCTATATAATATGATAAAGTATCACCTACATAAGATGCCATTTCAATAAACATAGTACCTGGAGATGCTTCACTGAAGTCATTATATGTTTTTGGGAAATAAGTTTTTGCAAATTCAATTAAGTTATCTTTAAATTGATTAAAATCTTTATTAAGATATTTTATATCCTTTCCTTTATTTTTAAAATTTGTATTTGTATTATTGAGTGCCATATGTTATCCCTTTATATTAAAATCTACTGTGAAAGCTTGGTTATTATAATTAGCTATAAATGTAATACTAACTCCTACTTGATTTTCATTTTTCATTTCGTCTGTTGCTTCTACAATTATTTCCGCAATACTTAATTGGGGTAACCAATATTTAATTGAACTTTCAACGGCTTGATATATTTTACCTTCAAGATTATCATCGTTTTGTTCAAATAGTAAGTTATGTAAATTAGTACCAAAATTTGGTTGAGCAACCCTCTCTCCTTTTCTAGTTAAAAGTAAATTTTTTACATTTGATTTCAATTGTAATAAATTATCATATGATTGATTAAAAGTATTAGTTGACATTTGTAATGGCAATGTTAATCCTATTGCATAATCATTTATTTGCTCATTTCCATTACTTAATATATATGTTCCTAATACTACTGCCATTACTTCTTTTTAAATCGTTTTACCAATTCAGAATAATCTCTATTCAAAGCTTTATCTATTTCAGCTACTCCAGTGTTTACACCCAATCCAGTTGGTTGAGGTCCTTTAGCCATATCACCGTACCCCATTTTATCAGCTATTGCAGTTTTACCTACAATTGAACCCATATCACCTTGTCCAAAATTCATTGTTCTAAATCCACCATCTCCTTGCGGAATACCACCTCTTGTTTCATTGAGGATTTGATTAATCATTGGGTTTTTGCTGTATTGCTTTGTTGGTGCCGGATTGGTTTGAACTGATTCTTGAATTGGTTCATCGCCTAAAATAGCCTTAGCCATTGAAATACCCTTTGATACTGGTTTTGGAGCTACTTTTGTTTCAGATAGCATCTTTTTCATTTCAGCCTTCACACCTTCCTTAATTAAAGCAGGTAATTGCTCTTTAAGCTCCTCTTTAATCAGAATTTGAATGGCTTCTAATAGTTTATCCATGTCCATAATATTCTATTCTTTGTTTTGTTATGTTTATAAATATTTAAATAAAGTATTTTTGAGATTTGCCTGTTATTTTGCAAATATAGTACCTCCAATTGTTTTTGCGGTAGGTGGATTATCCTTTTCTCTTTTTCGTAAACCATACATGAAATTTATATTAGTACCATCTTTATATGCTGCTGGATTATTTGATGTAAAATAATACCAATTATTAGGTACATCTTTTAAAAATATAGTGGACCCATATATAGATTGTGCATCACGCGCATCTGGACCTGCTATGAAAGCTGGAATGGGCCCTGGATTGCCGCGTGTACCAGTAACAGGTTGAAATTGCCATGCTTGTGATATGATATCGGTTAAATTTGCAAACTTATATTTTGCGTTTTTGAAACCAGCTGGTGTGAAACCATCTCTAGTTCTATTTAATATAATACCCATAACCCATCCTCTTTCAGTTTGATTTGTTGATGATTCAGCGTTAGTTAGTGATACTAAATTATTCCATTCGGTATCATTCATAGACCTACCCAAATACTCTTCTGCTGTTTTTCTAGCCTCATTGTTTGAAGCTTTAAAATTAGTTTGAGGTGTATTTGCTGTATTTGGAGTGGTACTACCATCTACTCTAGTATATTGATTTGGGGTGAAATTGCTTCTATATTCATATTCCAAATCCACTTCTTCTGTAAATCTATCTCTTGTAACCAATGCATCCGATTGAAAATTTGTTCTACCGGATGTAGTATCTGTTTTTGGAGTTTCTATATCTGGAATTTTATAACCATTCCATCTACATATACTTGGTGCAGGTGGTAGCGGTGGTTGGTATGAGGATAAAACAGACGCCTGCCCAGATACAGTTAATAGATGAGCTTTTGCATATCGTATAAAATCATCTACTAATAATATTGGATTGGTATTTGGTTCTACATAGGACATTATAAAGCGTTTATTATTATATTTGCAATTTGTCTAGCCTGTACTGCGCTTGGGTGAATACCATCTGTTGTTAAAGTTCCAAGATCAAATATTCCTATAAATTTAGCATTTTGAATTGTAGTTGGTATTTGTTGTTGATATTCGTTATATCTGTCTATTAAAGGAATATATTGGGATTTATCTGTTAAATATCTTGTAAGTGCCATTCTAGTGTAATCCATATTTTTTACATCATATCCAATTATAACATATGCTTTAGCTCCATTTGAAATTACCAAATCAACCATTTTTTGTATATTACCCAAGGCGGCTTTAAACGAAACCCCAGAAAACATATCATTAGTACCACCCCATATATAAACTCTATCATATTTTGTAGTTGCTAATTGAGATGGTAGATTTTGTAACATCCAACTTGTTTGTTTTGCTGGGATAGCTAATACATCTACAGTTGCGTTTGGTAATGATTTTCTAACAGAGGTTGGGTAGGTCCATGTAATAATTGTTCCAGTTTCAGTTTTAATAGCTGATAGAGAATCTCCTACAAATAATATTTTTTCTGTTGTATTCGTATTTATTGGGTCTGCGGTAGTAGCATTTGCACCAATTCCTGCAATTCTATTGTTATTTGTGGATTGGTTATTGTTTATATTAATAGCAGCTAATGGCTTTATCCATTTTCCGGGGTTTGTTACTATATTTGAATAAACTACAATGTTAGCAGTAACTCCACTTATCAATTGTTGTATCGTTACTAATGGTATTGGAAAAATATTCATTGTTATTGCGCCCGGTGGTGGTTGGTTTGGATTTGGTGGGATTAATAGTGGTGGTGCTGGTTTAGTACTCCAATAAGC
>Ga0209353_10002452_pt1 | contig 10061 bp, 19 predicted proteins | sample LauGreSpBDMM15SD_2_FD_187561 | JGI IMG/M metagenome (GOLD analysis project Ga0209353, IMG submission 187561) | Freshwater lake microbial communities from Lake Michigan, USA - Sp13.BD.MM15.SD (SPAdes) (version 2) | ecosystem: Environmental > Aquatic > Freshwater > Lake | place: Lake Michigan...
AGCTAGGTTATCGGTACTCAGATAGACTGCAAGTGCCGTTGTTTAAAAATGAATGGGGTACATAATGAACGAACAAATTGAAGAAGCAAATGATCCGTTGGCAGAGTTCCTTGCAAAAGGTGGCAAGATTCAACAGGGTGCATATAAAGAGAGTGGCAGAGTAGAAGGTGCCAAGTTCAATCCATGGGGAACAAGAAAGCCAGGCAGACCTGCTGCTGATGCTCCCGTCCCTACTATCGCACCGGAAGACGAGTAATGATTAGCACCCGTATCTTAGACAACGACATGGGTGCGGTAGCCAAAGTGCCTCTTACTGGTAGAGGCACTGTTCATGGCATCAACGTTGAAATTGATAAAGTCAAACTACCCGAAATTGATATGAGCCTGTTGGAAATGTTATCTAGTGATATGGGTGTAAAACGATTCAGTGACCATTGCGAAGAACATCTGGGTAACAGCGAACTTGAAAAGCAGTTCATTGCAGAGTATACTAGTTTTGTCACACCACTTAACAAATCTGGTAAATACTAATGGGAATTTTTACTTCTGAGTATCAAGAAGTCTCTAGGGAAGAATACGAACGTAAGACCCGTGATTGGGAATTGAGGTTTTGTTTCTTACCACGCAAGTGTTTAGAGACTAACAAGTTTTTGTGGCTACAGTATGCATATCGTGGTCGCAAGTGGCGTAGATTTGATACTGAGTTTGTCTTATTGACCGACAAGTGGATGTGTAAAGAAGAATTCGTGATTTTGAGATTGATGGATAAAGTATGAGAGAGAAGATAAAAGAACTTGTAAAACAAGCAACCAGCTACACTTGGAATGGTGATGGTGTAACTGAGGAACTAGACACTGAAAGATTCGCTGATTTGATTATAGATGAGTGCATCATTGCCATTGAAGAAGTAAAGAAGTTCCCAGTAACAACATACGAACGGGACATGACCGATAGTCAAACAGTTGACAAATGTGTCCAAGCAGTTAAGGATAAATTTAAATGAGAACATACGATAAACGAATTGGCTTCTTAGTAAGCTATCAAACACTGATTCCTCATGGTGGCATCGGACAGTTCACTAAGAGTTTTATTGAATTGATGGATCAACATAACATCAAAGTTGATATCATCACAGACAAGAAACTTAATCCAGAGAACCAAGACTTTATCAATGGACTAGGACTAGGTAAGTTTCAGCCTCCTACAGTCATTGCACCAGACGACTCATTGCCGTACACTACCCACAGCAATATCTTTATGTACGGAGACACATTCTGCTATGAGCGCATGGCAAACTTTAGAAACAGTATTATTAAAGCACTAGAGCATAACCTATATGACTCATTCGTGTGTAATACGTATGAGACAGTGCAAGTAGCAAGCACTATGGGTCTAGAAGACTGTATTCAAATGATTGCATACACTCACTTAGAAAGTCAAATCTTCAAAGATACAAAGAACCCGTTCTTACACCCTACTAATGAAATGATGCGCCAACAGTTGACTATGAGTTCATTATATGTCGGCACACAAAGCAAGTTCAACGAGTTGCAATTTGACGAAACAGCATGGAATCTTCCTATCCCGATTAGTGAGCCCGCTTTACTCGAAGAACATCATAAATCTCGTGAAGGCGTACTATTTGTAGGTCGGTGGGAAGAAGGCAAGAACCCAGAGTTGTTCTTGGAGTTGATTGAAAAAACTCAATTGCCTGCTAAAGTAATGACTAGCGCAAATGGTGCTAAGAAATTTGAAGAACGACTAAAGAAGATTGGTGTACCGTACGAAATCAAAGTAGGTATCATTGGTAAAGAGAAAGTTGACTTCATGACCTCTGCACGTATTGCGTTTAACCCTAGCATCGTTGAGAGTTATGGTATGGCGTTCCATGAACAACATATTCAGATGCCAACTCTAGTATTAGAGAATCAACGCTGGACTAAGAACTTCAAACAAGACTTTTTCTACACTTGCACTAAGAAAGATATGGCTGAACGTGCTAAACAGTTGTATGATAGTTTCGAAAAGGCACAAACATGGTATAACTTAGGTTCTCTGCAACATGCACAAGAACAAGAGGCTACTGTATTTCATAAGTGGAATACTTGTTTCAATACGTTCGAACCAAAAGAATCAAACAGCAACACAGCTAAAATCTTAGAGAACACTACATTGAAGTATAGCGAGTTCATTGAAGGTCTAGGACGTAAGTTGATTTGTATCGATGATGTTAGAAGTGCATTAACTAACAGACACAAGTATCGTACTATCTATACTGACAATGAAACTTACCTGTCAAAAGACCCTAGCTTTGAACCAGTAGAAGAACTAACAGGTGCAAGTCTGTTCGAATTCGTATGAAGAAAATCTTAATCACTGGTAACTCAGGATACATAGGCAGTCACTTATGTAAGTTGTTAGAAAATGACTACGAATTGTATGGCATGGACCTGACTAATCCCCAACATCCCATCACGCATCATAGAAAACATGATATTCGTCAGACATTGCCCGCTAACAAGAACGAGTTTGATGCAGTCATTCATTTAGCTGCATTAGTTAACGTAGGACAAAGTGAGACTCATCCTACTGATTACTACATGACTAACTTCTGCGGTACATTGAACGTGATGAATGCAGTTAAGTTTAAGAACTTTGTCTTTGCAAGTACGGGCGCTGCCCAAGAGTGTAAGAGTGCTTATGGCACTAGTAAGAAAGCAGCCGAAGACTGTGTACGTGAATGGTGTACGTATAAGAACGTACCGTACACTACATTTAGATTCTACAATGTGATTGGGTCTGATGGTTTCGAACCAACTAACCCCGATGGACTGATGGCTAACTTGATTAAAGCCAAAGAAACAGGCGAGTTTACTATCCACGGTAACGACTACGACACTGTAGATGGGACTTGTGTTAGAGACTATGTGCATGTAATGGAAATCTGTAACGCATTGAAACTAGCGATTGATAGTCCTGCAAACAGTCTACAGAATTTAGGTCACGGAGTAGGGCACACAGTCAAAGAAATGGTTGAAATATTTGGTATGACCAATGATGTAGCTATTAATGTTACATATGGACCGAGACGTAAGGGTGACCTCGGGAAGTCAGTGCTTACGGACGTTAGTCCATACATGAAGAAACTCTATGAGATTGACGAATTGCTTAAGGTTGACAATATATCCTGATTGTGTTATAGTATGACTATGACTACACACACTAAACGCATCGGCTTTGCTTGTAAATGGGCAGAAGTCAACAAAAAGGGCGAGATTGTAAGTACACAGGGTCTTAACACCGGTGGCACTACTCTTGCATGGGCTAATCGTAATGGACGTAAAGTCGTAGAGGACAAAATCATTGATGTTGCTAAGACCAACATCACAAACACTCACGCACTCATTAAGAAAGTTGCAACACTTCCGAATGAATTGCGTATGCTGCGTATCACTAGCGACATGCTAAGTTTTTACACGCACGAAGACTACAAATATTTCTGGCAAGACCCTAGCAATCGTATGCTACTTGAACGCTGGTTCGCTCCACTAGGTGAGACTGCACGACAAAACGATGTGCGACTTTCGTTTCACCCTGACCAATTCGTTGTACTTGCAAGCGACCGACCCGAGGTAGTTGACAAGTCAATCGAAGAATTCGAATATCATGTTGATATGGCTAAATGGATGGGATATGGAAAAAACTTTCAAGACATTAAAATCAACGTCCACATTTCAGGACGTAAGGGTCCGCAGGGCATTAGAGATGTATTTGGGCGTCTTAGCCCTGAGGCACGTAACTCACTAACACTAGAGAACGAGGAATACACACATGGACTTAGTGATACTCTATTACTATCTGATATCGTTCCCACTGTACTTGACATTCATCATCATTGGATCCGGGAGGGGGAATATATCTCGCCTAGCGATGACCGCGTCAAACGTGTTATCGATAGCTGGCGCGGTGTTCGTCCCACTCTACACTATTCTGTTAGTCGTGAGGATGTACTTGTGGGGCACTCAGCTACAGTTAGCCCAGACCACGCTCAACTAATTGCAAGTGGTCACAATAAGCAAAAACTTCGTGCTCACAGTGACTACTACTGGAATGACGCAGTAAATAATTGGGCACTGTCGTTTTGTGATAAATTCGATATGATGTGCGAAAGTAAAGCTAAGAACTTAGCTAGCCATAAACTATACGAGAAAGCAAAGCAAGATGGGATTATTTGATAAACTAAAAAACGCATTTGGTAGTAAAGAGGCCAAGTCAACTGAGCTACCAGAGCCCAAGAAGACACCTTCTATGCCGAAGGCTAAGAAGCCTAAGGAAGAAGAAGTCAAGCTATCTCCTAAAGAGGAAGCTACACTCGCAGGTGAACCCTACATTAACATTCTCAGTATGGATGTTGACCCCAACGACATTAACGCAGGCGCGTTTGAGTTAGATTGGAATGACAAGTTCATTTTGAATTTGGTCAAAGCAGGATACAAGTACAAAGAAGCTGACACTGACATTGATTTGGTCAATCGCTGGTTCAGTCAAGTCTGCCGCAATGTTGCTCTGGAAGTGTACGAACAAGAGCAAGCAGATCCCGAGCATAGAGATTTGCGTAAGATGACAACAAAAGATATTGGTAATGGTCGTTCAGAGGTAAGTTAAATGGCAACGCTTAAACACTTGAAATGTTCAATCCCTAGCTGTACTAATACAGTAGGTCAGCACAGCAAGCAACTAAACAAAAACAAACAGGTGTGTGGCCCGCATCGTTCAAACAGAAAACATGAGGCTGACACATGGAAACTGAATCAAGGTTGTAATAACAAAGGGCAATATGGTATTCCCAAATGCACTTGTGTGATTACTGATGCCTGTCAATTAGATATCAACCATATCGATGGAAACAATGACAACAGAAAACCTGATAACATTGAAGTGTTGTGTTCTAATTGCCATCGAGTAGTGACTATCCGCAACGAGCATCACCTGCAACCCACTGCTAGTCGCAGAGCAAAGATTGATGACCCAAATGGATTGTTCACTGGGTTGTACTAAAGTACTCACTTCAGTGACGTACTACGAGTTTACCCATTTCATAAAGAAAGTGTTGACATTAAAGTAGTTTCTGTTGTATAATGTGTTTGTGCGGAGAATAAGATTACTGCACAGACATTTTACAAAAGGAAATATATGTCAACACAAACTAAGTTTAAATGGGTAGCCAACAAAAAGAAGGTAACTGCACAGGATCGTCCTGTTAACGAGCTAGACAAACAGCCCGGATATGTTGATGCAAACGGCATCGACCAGTTAGCAAAACTGTTCATGGACAGTCCTGAGTATACACAACTCAAAAAATTGCTAGAGACAGCAGAGTTTAAGACTAGCCGCAAGGGCAAGCCTCAACGATACGACCAAATGCCAAAGCTAGGTCGAATTAAAATCAAACACCTACTATCTGCGTTAGCAGTGCAACGCAAGATTGATTTTGAACACTTGGTTCGAATCATCAAAACTTGGGACAGCCGTCGCCCAGCAACAATCAATGTGATTAAGTTGCCAAATAGCAATACATGCTACATCACAGACGGTCAACATACTGTATTAGCAATCGCCCTTCGTGCTAAAATGGGCGAGTTCCCTGACGTTGATCCTAAGGATTGGTTAGAACTCGAAGTAAACTGCCAAATCGTTGAAACCAGCGATTTTAGTTTTGCACGTGAGCACTTCTTAGGTATCAACGGTGACGATAAACTTCCTATCATCCCATTCGAGTTCCACAAGATTCACGTATTCGGCAAGCGTCTTGATTCACCTCTCAAAGACACACAAGAAAAGTATGAGCTTGCTAACCGAATCCAAACTGAATTGGAAGCACACAATCTGTACCCAGTGCACCCAAACAGTCAGGACCGTTTCAAAGCAGGTTCAGTTGTACATGTGAACTTGCTCTCTAAACTTGACGTAGCAGACGTTCGTTTCTTCGGTAAGAATCACTCTACCTATTGGGACCAAGAACCTCTTGACTCAATGGAAATGCTTCCCTTCCAAGACTTGCGTAGACGCCTTGAAAAAGATGGTGAAGACTTCACATCAGCAGACCACGCAGCGTTTATGAAAGACTTGAATGCTATTGTAAAAGAAGTAGCAGGTGGTTGGGCAGAGTTTAAGAACTTAACTCAACAAGTTTACCCTGAGTACTACTGCTCTGCACGTAACGAAGACCCATCTGGTGTGCCGAAAGATGCATCGTTGGTATTGTTGCTACAGTTGTACGTTAAGGCTGGTGGCACACACTTGAATCAATTCAAGAACATGACAACCTTTGTCACTCGTTACACTGAGAATAACACCAACATGTTCAAGCAATTGGATGTGGCAAAGCGAGGTCTGTTCAAATGATGTTACTTTATATTGCAGACGCACATGGCAAAGTTAAGCCAGGTATCAGTTCTAGCCCCAAAGCACGTATTACCTCTTACACGAGTGGTAACAAGGATGCAGCTATTCACTATTTGTTTGTAGCTGAGGATGGGTATGACGAGCATGTGAAGAATTGTGAGAACTACGTAAAGCGAACATTGTTCCCTTTCTTAGAGAACCCTCACAATAGTCATACACCTAGCGAATATGTCGATCCAATTCACACTCACATTACTTACAAGTATGTCAGTGATATTGTAGAGGACCGAATCAAAAATCATCCTTTGCGTATCAAACGGGTCAAGCAAGCATTCTTGCCCATTACACGCTACAACATCAAAACTGTAGTCGATGGAATCAAGAACTTCCCAGACAAGTATTTGGAAGATATTTAACTTGACAAAAACGAATAATATGTGTATAATCTACACATATTATTCGATTACATAAGGACAAGATTTTGAAATACGCACTAATCGACACAGCTAACACATTCTTCCGCGCCCGACACGTTGCATCACGCAATAGTACTTTGGAAGAGAAGATTGGCATGGCACTACATCTTACACTTGCATCGTGCAATCAAATCGTCAGAAAGTTTGGTGTTGAGCACGTTGTATTCTGCTTGGAGGGGCGAAGCTGGCGCAAAGACTTCTACGAGCCTTATAAGAAGAATCGTGTAGTTGATACCCAATCTCAAACTGAGGCTGAGCAAGAAGAAAATACCATGTTCTGGGCCACATACGAAGCTCTAACAACGTACTTACGTGAGCGGACTAACGTAAGTGTCCTTCGCAACCCGACTGCTGAGGCAGACGACTTAATCGCACGATTCATCCATTTACATCCCAATGATACGCATTATATTATTAGTAGTGATACCGACTACGTTCAGCTTATTCATTCCAACGTACATCAGTACAACGGCGTCTCAGGAGAACTCATCACGCTCGATGGTTACTTCAATGATAAGGGCGTACTAATCAAAGACAAGAAGACTAAAGAGCCTAAGTTGCTTGAGGATCCTCAGTACTTGCTATTCAAAAAATGTATTCGTGGTGATGCAACCGACAACGTATTCAGTGCTTTCCCCGGTGTGCGTGAGAAAGGTACTAGTAAGAAAGCTGGTATCAAAGAAGCATACGAAGATAAAGAAAAACAAGGCTTTATCTGGAATAACATGATGCTTCAACGATGGACCGACCATAATGAGGTCGAACACAAGGTACTTGACGATTATAAGCGCAATGTCACATTGATTGACTTGACAGCACAACCCGATGATATCAAGGCGTCAGTAGATGCTACTATCAAATCAGACGTTCGAGTAACTACTACACCTCAAGTTGGTGTACACTTTATGAAATTTTGTGCTAAGTATGAACTTACAAAAATCAATGAGCAAGCTGAAACTTATGCTAAGTGGCTTAACAGCCCGTATAAGGGCACGATACATGAATCACATTCTGCATAAGCAAATCTACGCCGGTCTCTACGAGATTATCAAAGACAAAGACCTGTACTATCATAGTGGCGTGGGCAGAGACTACAGCCACTTGACTGAGCGCGGCAAAGAAGCGTTAGCTAAATGGATGAACTTGATGGCATGGGATATGATTGAACTTGAAAAGAAAGAGTTGGATGCACGTGCTAAGAAACTTATGTGGGAAGAATTGAAAAAATGAAATCAATCACACTTAACCGTAAACAACTACTAGACCTGTGTCAAATGTTTGACCACTTTAAGGAAGTAGAACACTTTACTATTGAACAAGATAACTCAAGTGGTATCGGTCCTTCTATCCATGTTAAGTTTGAATTGTTTGAAAAGCCTACCACAGTAGATATCACTGATGTGGAGAGTTGGTAATGAGCTTTAAAGAAATTAGACAAGGTGACCATGACTTCTACATGACTGATGGTATCAAGGTAGTTCCGCGCGCCTATATCGAAGTATCTGATGTATGTCCTACTAATATAAAATTAGCCATTCATCGTGCAATGGCTGATGGCTACCTTAAAACAGTAGCGTGTATGCAAGACAAAGAATATGTATGGGAGAAACTCGGTGGATAAAAAAGACCAACAAAAAGAACTGTTTAAATTAATCCTCGAAGAAGTGTTAGTAGGTATTACTGAAAAAGAGTTTGCCAATCTGATTGACACCTTTGTTGAATTATACGAAAATAAGTTTGGAACATTGACTCTGGAAGACACTGAGCCAGAGGAAGAAGAACTGATGCACACCAAAGAAGCAACCGAGTACTTAAAGAAATTTCAACTATGACAAAAGAAATCTTCTACAAAAAAGTAGGACGCAAATATGTCCCTGTCAGTGAGTATGACAGTGACCTTTCCTACGCACTGCCAAAAGGTGCGCACCTACTGATTGTATATCCAGGTGGACAAAGCACCCGCTACGATATCAACCCGAACTATGCTGCTATGCTTGCGGCATGTAGAGTAGCAGAAGATGCAATTAGCAAAGCTATCATGGATGCAACAGAGATTCGTAGACAAACTCGTGGTAAAAGTGAAACACCACTAACAGAATCACAGAAAGCAGCATGGGAGAATCTTGTAAAAGAATTCGGCGATGATGCTAAACAACTAGAGTGGCCCAGTGCCCGAGGTGCTGCCGAAGATGCAGTAAAAGCAATGATGGCAGAAGCTGAAAAGCTAATGTCAGTACCATCAGTGAAGAAGGCGTATGAGCAATTCATGCTGATGGCAGAATTAACAAAGGATAACAATGAACAATCTAGTAGCTAAACCTATTATTAAAAACGAGTATTGGGTCATCACTGATGGCAAGAAAAAAGTAGGCAACGTAACTGCTGAAGGTAGTGGCTTCGATGTTAGAATCGGTAACAACATCGAACATTTCAACACAACCAAACAAATTGAAAAGAACAAACACATTGAGTTTGCTAAAACAGAGAAAGCAAAGAAGGAAGTAGAACCTCCCTTCGCTGTTTTCCCAACTGATACAAATCGAATCTTCAACAGTGTCTTGGATGTAAAGCGCAAACTTCATTTGTACACAACTACACCCAAGAGTAAATGCTATCATGTTGCAGGCTGGTTTGCGTTGAAACAAACTAACGAGTACACACCAATCTTCTGCCCGAAGTACATCTTCGTCCAGCGATATGATTACATGGGTCCATTTAATACTGAGGCAGAGGCAATCGAGAGTATAAATAGTCTATGAGTCAAATAAAGAAATTTATAGATAAGATAGCAACAATGGAAGGTCGTCAAGCACGTGAAGTTGTATTGCCAATGGGCGATGCGAAAGAACTTCGTGATGAAATCACTAAACTATTACTAGACCAAAGGGATAATCCTAAGTCAGAGGAAGTGATAAACGTGGTGCTGAACGGCGGCAAGTGGTAAATAATGAGCAGAACACAACCTAAAGTCATTTTAGAGATAGTAGATAAAGAAACATATAAGTGCGACCAAATCGTAGAGGCTGCAGGTATATGGGCTGTGTTCTATGACGGTCAACCAATCAACCTAAAGAGCCAACACTACTTAGATAGTGAAGCTGTACCTAAGTACAAGAAGACCAGCTTTAGTAATCCTGGTCATGCAAGAAACCTGTGTCGTAAACTGAACGCACAATTTAA
>Ga0209353_10002453_pt1 | contig 10061 bp, 12 predicted proteins | sample LauGreSpBDMM15SD_2_FD_187561 | JGI IMG/M metagenome (GOLD analysis project Ga0209353, IMG submission 187561) | Freshwater lake microbial communities from Lake Michigan, USA - Sp13.BD.MM15.SD (SPAdes) (version 2) | ecosystem: Environmental > Aquatic > Freshwater > Lake | place: Lake Michigan...
ATCAACAAAATTAAATTCAACCTTCCCGACTTGTACTACTGGGTTGATGTGGTCAGGGCAACAGAAAAAAGACTGAAGGAAAAAAACAATGCGTAAAGAATCAGAAGACGACGACGACATCCAGACCTACAAAAGAGCGTGGGTGTCCCTCACCGACGAGCAGATACACAAGTGTATTGCCTACGCCAAAGGGGGCTGCGACATCGAGCAGACCGCTAAGAATATTGAGTTAAAACTAAAGGGGCTTAACTATGATTGAAAACATATTGACCATCATTGTCTTGCTAACGCTTGGCGCTGCCATTGCCGTTGCTATCATCTTTGCGGTTCTGTACTTTGGACATGAGGACAAATGAAGGCAATCAGATTGCCCCGTCTAATTTCCCTGATCACTCAAAAGGGGTATACGGCAGTCGAGCTGGCTGAGATTCTCTTCTGCACTATCAGGTCCAGTCGTGACATGATCGCCAAGCTGCGCAAAGAAGGCAATGTCCACATCCAGTCGTGGCGTAAGACCAGCGTGACGCAATGGTCTGCTGTTTACAGGTACGGGATCGGAGTCGATGCAGATAAGCCAGAGCCTGTGAGCAGCAGCTCGCGGTTGCGTAAGCACCGAGCTAAAGAAGATGCTGACGCAAAGGAAAGAAGACTAACCAAGCAGAACCAACTCAGACGCAAGATTAAGCGCGACCCGTTGACTGCTGCTTTCTTTGGTGAGATATGAAGACACACAAATTTGATTGGCAGTCCGAGCACCCATTCAAGCACTTGGTTATTGATGACTTCTTTCCATCGCAACTAGCGTTACAAATATCTCAAGACTTTGACACAGTAAAAGATTTCTGGGTGCATTACAACAACGCACTTGAGCACAAGTCAACCATGAATCATTGGGGTGCTTTCCCAGCCAGTATTTATAAAGCAATGCAGCATCTTGTGTCTCCAGACTTTGTGCAGCACCTTGTTCACTTAACTGGTTGCACGCTCTACGCTGACTCTGGTCTGCATGGCGCTGGTATGCACAGGCACATCTCTGGGGGTAAGTTAAACCCGCATCTCGACTACTCCATACACCCTAAGCTCCTGCTTGAGAGACGGTTAAATTTAATTGTGTATCTGACACCAGACTGGCACAAAGACTTTGGCGGTCACTTAGGGATGTGGAGCGAGACATCCAACCTCGTAAGAGAAGTGATGCCTAAATTCAATCGTGCTGTTTTGTTTGACACAACAAACTCATTGCATGGACTCTCACGACCCGTTCAATGCCCAGAAGACTTTGCACGCAAGTCTCTTGCGGTTTACTACTTGTGTGAGCCAAGACCTCAAGCAGAGGAAAGATACCGAGCGCTGTACTCACCAGCAAAGGGTCAGGAAAATGATCCTAATGTGCTGGAGCTTATTGCGCTGAGAAGTCGTGTTTAATTTTTAGGGGGATGTGTGATGAAGAAACTAGAAACAATGACGCAAGAAGAAAAATTAGAAGCTCTTAATACGCTTCAACTTTATATTGAGTCTGCCATTGAGTCAGAACAACAAGAACCAGCAGAATTTAAATTAGAGACGCAACATAGAGTTGATCTTTTACTTGTTAATCTAAAAGAGATTTTTGGCTTGAAAGATATTGCATGATGTTATCTAACCACTCTTGATTAGTTTGTTGTATTGGATTGGCTAATTGGAATGATCGTACATCGCCACTCTCTGGCGCTCCAATTTCTCTGCGCATTTTGTACCAATCTGGAAACATAATTTCTTTTGGTACTGATTGCTCTAATCCACCTAAATACTCACCAGCAAGTTGCGTGTTATATGTTTTATGAGGAGATACTGGGTTAGTTATCAGCTCAGTATTTGGCTTCATTTTGCCAACCGCTAAACCGCCAGAATACATTGGTTCATTCAATAGCAATGGGTCTGTAATTGCAAATCTTGTTTGAGCAATGTTTGGAAATCCTGCATTTTGAAATTCATCTAACTGCATACGATCAACAAATGCAATTCGCAAAGCACCATTTGACTCAAGTTGATCTCTAGACTCTGGATTCATTACGCCCTTCCACTCAGGACGCACCGCTTTAACTTGACGATCAAATGCTGCAATACTTTTTTTGCTTATCTTGCCAGCCTTCATCTGCTCAAGCAAAGCATCAGACATCATGGTGTTGTAATTCATTGATAGCGGACCCATCGATGTATAAGCACCATATACATCACCACTTCCATATTTGGCAGCTTCATTTATCTGGTTTAACAAACCTTGCGCAGCACCTTTTTCAGAAGCCCATATTGATCCACTTGGTGAGTTGGCACGCATAAAGTCATAACCACCCCCAAGATATACAGGGTTTTCAAACTGCACATCTCCAATTCCTAAAAGATTTTGACCAGTAGCAGACCTATCACCAGCAAGAGATACTATTGATCCACCCTTCATATTTTCTGGAGTTATAGAAATCTTTGGCGGTAAGTTTCCTACTGGTTCTAGCGTTGCCCTCATCTCTGATATTGGTATTGGTAACTTTTTACCAGCTCCAATGTCATGCCAATATCCAGCAGCTCTCGCTTCTTCAGCGCTCATGCGTGGTGCTTTGGTAATGTTTTTCTTTAATGATGTAGTAACTCCACCCATCTGCGACATAGGACTACGCATTGCAGCAGCCTCGCTTGGACCTAGAGTCAATAGACCGCGACCTAATGTTCTTGCAGCAGGACCAGCCATAGGTGCAACCGTCATCATGGCTTCAGCAGTCTCTGGCTTTAGCATTGGCACATTGGCGCGTCCAATGTTTGTCAACGGTTCACCGTAGGACATACGCTCAATGGTCTTAGGTATGCCAGTTGACTCAAGCAGACTAGCCAGACCCTGCATCTGCTGGGTGCGTTGTGGTGACCTTAAATAATCGTAGCCACCATAGAGCAAACCAAGCAAAGGGTTCTGCGGTGTAGCGCCAATATAGTCTGCCATCGTCTTATTTCCCTAAAAGTCCACCAGAGATATTTGGTGCATAGCTTCCAGCAGTTATTGCAGCAGCCGAAGGCAGTACGCGCTGTGCTGCGCCAAATAACTGCGCCACACGGTCTTGCAGCATCTTGATGCCACCCTGATCGTTGAGTGCATTCATCACAAACTTAGGGTCTTCAGAGATCAAGACCTGCGCGACCTTGAGTCTTTGATCATCTGTCAGGTTTGGTGAAGACTTAGCCAAGGCTTTTTTAGTCAAAGACACATAGCTTCCAATGTTCCCAGACAGAGCGCCAGCAACCTCTTCGGTTGAGATGTTCATGCCGATGCGGTTCTGGTTGAAGACCGTTGGCGCTGTGGCTGATCCACCAAGAATTGCAGTTGCAGCCTTCTGAGACTGAGACGCACGACCGACGGTTGCAAGCATTCTGTCTACTTCATCTTCTGGGAATATGGTGCGCAGAATCTGACCTTCTTTTGTGGCTGGGTCTGCAATTTCTTGCATCATGGTTTTTCTTGCAGGAAGAGTGGACTTTTTGCGCAAGGCATCCATAACTCCAGCCTTAAAAGCCTTGGCAGCACCTTCGTTTTTATTGGCTAGATTTTCGAAGTCATACGCAATCTCGTCTGCGCTCTTTGTAAAGACCTTGCGTCCAGCCTCAAACGACTCAGACGCTAAACGGTTCTGAGCAAATGTTTCGCGTGCAGTCTTTAAAGCCAATGATGAATTATCAAGCTGAATGCGAAGCGCATCTTCAGCAGCGCCTAAGTTCTTACCTACCTCACCGTAGCCACCAGTATAGGCAGCGTTCTTTGCGGACGACACGCCACGACGAATAATCTCCATGTCTTCTAATGTTGGCGTGCGACTCCAATTCACTTCACCTGCTGGCGTAACCGTCCAGAATGGCTTTTTGCCAGTATTTGACTGATAGGCATCATTAATTGCTTTACCCGCCTCTGGAGCGCGTTTTATTGCGTCTGAGGCTGCGTCTAGCATTTGCTTATTGACAATACCGCCCTGTTTGAAAGCACCTGTGTACAAATCTTTTTCTAACTTGCCAAGTTCTTTTTCACCTAAGCGATATGATTTAATTATGTTTTCGTCTAAGTCGCCAGCTAGTCCTGTTTGCAGTTCATTCATGGCTTGACCACGAAGAGCTGGAGGACGACGAGTAAGCGCTTCCTTGAGTGCAGTTGCAGCCTTACCACCGCCACGCGCAAAGGCACGCACAGCGTCTTGCAGGGTTGCGTTCTCTGCCATGATCTCACCGCGAGAGATTCTTTCAACAATCTCGTCGGCAGTAAGACCTGACTCAGTAGCCAGTCGATTGATCTCGGTCTCCACTACCTTCGCGCCACGGTCACCGACACGACGACGGGTTACATCAATCACGCCATTGACTAAAGCGCCAGTAAGTTTTATTGCTTGTTGTGTGACTGGAGCAACTATAGTGCCTTCAATAAAACCAACACCGCCAGCTTTAGCGCGAGACATTGCATCGCCTTCAGCGCTGGCTGCACCAGTAATACCGCTTTGCAGTCCACCCATACCCATCAACTTCAATAGTTGTGGTCCAGCCGTAGCAGTTCCAGCAACCACAGAACCGCCACCAGTAAACGGTGCAAGGACTGCTGCTGGCGCTATTGCACCACTTAGTTCGTACCCTACTGATTCTGCTGGATAGGCTTTCTTGTAAGCACCGAGCTTTCCGCGAATAGCAGACAGCTCGTCTTCGTACTTTGTGCCTTTTAGTTGAGACTGAACTAAGGCTTCTGCTTCGTCAGCAGTACCCATAGTCGCACCCTGAGCGAACTGCCTAATGCGTTGCGTATCAGGCTTTGGAAGCAGAGCAATGGCAGCAGCCATGTCTTCGCGTGACATCCCGTCTGGTAGAACTACTGGACCGAAGCCCTCAACATTAACCGTTGCCATTATTTGTAACTCCAAGTTTTAGTTTTGGGGTCAAATGTCAATACAGTACCAGTAGCAGCAGGATTGGCAGCCATGCCAGCCTTCATTGCCTCTTCCATTTTTACTTTAGAACTAATGTCTTCTGGAATTTGATACTTCTGGAATGTGGAATCAATGACTGATTGAGGTACATACCGACCAAGTAATTGAGCCTTGCGTTCTGCTTGCTTGTTGTATGTTTCAATAGCTACCTTTGCGCCTGATCTGGCTAAGTTAGCAAGATCAAGCCTTGCTTGCTCACTACCAACACCACCAGCAACGATCTTGTCTAAGAATCCCTGCATACGATCTGCAATGGCTTGCATCTGCTGCGCAGACTGAGCCTCACCCTGCATAACAGCAGAGTTTGGTTCAAGTGCTTTGATAGCCTTAATCAAGACACCGTAGTCAGAGATACCAGCCTGACCCGTAGTCACCAAGTCCTTGACAATGTTGTAACTAGACAAAACAGTATCTACTGGTGTTTTGTAGTTCTTATCCCACTCTGCAACCGTAGTCATAATCTGATCAGGCTTCAATGCTGGAGCCATGCCACCACCATAGGTAGGAGCGCCAGCAGTTGGCTTTGGTACTGTTCCACTTGCTACCACCCTATCTTGCACAGGCTGAGGTACTATGCCAAGTGGATTATTCATATCAATTAACTTCTTGCCACCAGCAGGTGTATCAACATACTGGTAGTCAGGACGAGCAACAATTTTTGTCTCACCACTAGGTAACCTATAAGCTAAAGTCGTTGGCGGTAAACCTAATTGCGTTACTTCTGACTCTGTTAGCCTGTCAGACTTTTGCGAAACTATTTTTGTTTCACCGCTAGGCAGCCTATAAGCCAAAGTGCCAAGAGGCAAACCAAGTGAAGTCAAATCTTGATCACTCAATAAAGCAGCCCTTTGACCAGCAGCCCTAAACGCTTCACCAATAGCCTCAGTTGGCTTCATTAACGGCAGAATTCTTCTTTGCTCTGGTGTCAATCCTGAGAACATTCCACCGCCACCTTGAGGAGCTTGAGCACCCATAGGCATTGCAGTTGGTGCAGCACCAGTAGTTGGCACACCTGTTTGACCTGCAACGGCTGGAGCACCACCTTCTCCACTAAGCGCTTGCATATAAGCCTTCATTCTGGCTTGTTCTAATGCGCCTTCTTGTAACTTCTGTCTACTGAGCAAATTCTGCACAGCACCCTGCTGTGCTTGCTGATACCCAGCAGAACCTGCTTGGAAAGCACCGCCAAGGGCTTGACCCAAAGAGATTCTTCTGGGGCTTGGACCGCCAGCCTGTAAAAGCGCTGCTGCTGCTTGCAGCATTGCTTGTTGCTGAATGTTGCCTTGTTGTTCTGGTGTTAGATAGTCTTCTAGACCAGTACCGCCACCACCAAACAGTAAACCGCCAAAGTCAGTTGTTGCCATGTCTTACCCCAGTAAACCAAGCAAAGCACCGAGACCAGCACCATACCCAGTACCCAATGATGGTATTGCTCTGCCTAATGCAGCACCACCCAATGCACCACCCAAGGCACTTGTGCCGTAGTTGCGGTAGTTAGGTGACTCAGTAGTCATGCCGAGATTTGGTAAATTTATACCTAAACCAGCAGAAGAGATGCCTAGTTTCTCAAGTCCCAGATTACGCATAGCATCGAGTTGAGCTTGCTCAAACGCTTGTCTCGTACCGCCAAGACCCAAGACAGTCTGCCCACCTTGCAGGGCTTGTTGCCTTGCGTACTGCGCGAGCTGTGACGCATCCCTATATCCAGCCTGTCTCAGACCCGATGCAGTTCTTCCTGACTCACGAAGCGCTGCCTCGTTTAGCATTCCTTGCGTGATGCCTTGACGAGAACCACCAAACGCTCTTGCAGACGTAGCCCTACTGCGATCTGCTAAATCTGCCATCTGCCTTTGCTTTTCAATGTCTGAAAGAGACTGCTGGACAACCTGCTCCTCGTAAGGATTTTGAAATTGAGCAATAGTCTCACCAGTAAATGGCGTGAGCGATGTATTGACAAGCTGCTCTTCGCCAGCCTGATACATTGGATTAAATCCAGCAAATTGCTTATACGGTAATGCAGCAGCGACATTCCTGCCTTGCTGCACATTTTGTAAATAAGCACTTTTTAAATCAGGATCAATCGACTGAGTTTGTACCGTAGTACCGCCACCTTTGCTCATAGTAAACCCCTTAATTTTGTCTTTGGAATTGACTCGCTATTTATCATATCGAGCAACCCTCTTCCATACTTTTGAACTGCTGATTTCTTGATGACATACTCGCCAAGTTGAGTCTTGCGATATGAGTCGTCTGGTCCTGCTGGGTTACCGCCAAAGGTGTTCTGTCTGGTGACCATGCCTTGTATGTATTTAGGCATTCCAATAAATCCACCCATGTATTCGCCATCACTGCCTGACGAGCCATCGCTTCCAACAGCACCACCGCTATCGCCAGAAGATGAGCCATCGCTTCCGACAGCACCACCTCCACCACCGCCAGAGATGCCACCGTCGCCTTCAGCAGCAGCAGCAGCCGAGGCAGCAGCAGCATCTGATTCAGAACCTTGCGTAGCAGAGGCAGAGGCATTGGCAGCAGCTACTGCTGAGGCTGCTGCATCTGCTGCCACAGCATCACTCGCAGTTGGCGCTGCCACCACATTGCCATTGGCATCAACGGTAACGGGAATTCCTAGTGCATTCATTGTTGCTATTGTGTCCATCACACCTGTCATTGCATCAATCTGACTATCAGCAATAGACTGACCAGCCAAGCTAGCAAGACCGCTAAGTGGGGCAAAACCAGATAATAAATCTGAGTAACCCATAAGACCAAGACCAAGGCTTTGCATACCGCTACTAACACCCTGACCATCACTTGGAGAGCTTGTGCCTAATCCGCTACTAATTCCATCGCCACCACTACCACCGCCATACAAGCCATCGCCATATTGGTAGTTGCTAGACGGGTTTAGCAACCCAAATTTAGAATAAAGGGACGGGTCATATCCTCCAGTAACTTGATTAGAGTAACTAGGATAGGTGAATGGGGCTTGCTGTCCATACCTATACATGATTTTTTGATACGGTGTCATTGCCACTTATAGCTCCTTGCTTAACATGAACCATTTTGGTTCATATCCTTCATCTTTTAGGAATGTCTTTTCCCATCCTTTGCGACCTGCGAGCGTAACTCTGGCGCATCCCAGTTGTTTAGCCCAAGACTCAATGACGGGTCTCATTGATTTGAGTTCATCTAGGTTTCCACCAGCCAAGAAGTAATGCAATACCTTGACCTGTGGGTAAACAATAATCTCTGTGATAACTGCCGAATTGTGGTGATTCCAGATTTGAAACCTTCCATCACTTACACCTTGGGCAACATCCTCAATCGTGTGCGTTCCTGCCGAGTATTTTAATGCCGACTCAATTGGTTCTCGCAACCTCCAAAACTCATCAATGTCACTCACCTCTTCCCCATCGGGACTACATCCATCCTGTTTACACCAACGCGCCAGTCGTCTAATAGATTTCCCGTGTATCTAATCTTGACCTGTCTGGCAGAAAACCGCACATCTGTCGGTTGCGCTGCTGCATACGGTCCGTAAGTAGTCTCAGTCGAAGTCGGGTACATCCGAGTCTTGAAGGACACGACGACCTCGCCCAGCGTTTGTTCGTCTGGGATAACTTGCCTAACGCTCATAATATTCTCGCCACTACCGATCTCGTATGGACCAGATTCCACAAATGGCACAGCACCGTCATACGCAAAGCCGACCTCGTGCTCGTAGATGAAACCATCTGACGAAATCATCACAGGATTGACAAAGACACCCCTATCAGTTCCTGCTGTACGAGACAAAGAGCCGATAGCCCAATGCCCTTCACGGTAGTTGTAGACGACATAGGAGTCGTTTTCATTGCTGGCGCTCGATGGATAAAACCAGATGCACTCGCCATACTTTGAGTTGTGGACGGCATAGACCTTGGAGGCTTGGCTGTAGTTGATGTTCTGGAATATGTAGTCGCCAACATCTGACGCAAGAGGCTTGACATAGCCGTCATATATCCAGAATCCTGACCTAGACATCCAGATCGCTGCCGTATCAATGGCTGCGACTGACTGAGCAGAGATCACGCCACACCCTGATCCTGCCTTCTCAAATGAGTAAACATAAGGTAGACCAATGTATGTTGCCACATGGACATCGACATCGGTAAACAGCAGATTGATACCCCTAACGCGCTTACCGCACTTCAGAGAGCCAACACTATTTATTTCAAAGTCACCTGCCTGATTCGTTGCAGATGGTGTCCAGACTGTATTGTCTTCTTGATCGCACCACGCTACTTTCCTTGCGTTAGTTGATGCACCTAAAGCAAAGACAAAACGCTCTGCGGTAGACATCACAGCTTGACATCCTGTTGGCGCGTTGGTGATAGCAGCAGCTAATGTTGGAGTGGTAAAACCTAACTGCCACTCGTACAGCTTGCCATCTGTGTCAGAGCATCCAATCAGATACTCACCCCAAGTATCCAGACTCCAAGTCGTTGCTGGCGCAATAGAGCCTATATCTGGACGAGCCACACCATAAGCAAACGATCCATAGGTGTTATAGCCGTAACCCGTACCACTAATGGCATCAGCGCGTCCTACCGTAAATCCTGATGGAGTGACATCCTTTAGGACAGAATTGTCATCCATCACATACAGCTTAGAGTGCGTACCAAGTGCAATGTATCTACCACCGCTATTTGATCTCCAAGTCAATAAACCTCGGCACGATCCAGTCATTTGTGATGCTGATCGCTTGCGCCACCCGCCCCAAGGTCTCAAGGTATTCTCAAACCAACGCACAAGATTTGAGTCGAACCAACGCCCCGCAGACTGGTACTCAGTACCGTTGCGGTAGATTCCTGCTAGGATTTTTAAGGGTACGAGTGCCATAGGTCAATTATGAGGGTTCTACTGACAAATTGGAGATGAATGAAAGCGTGGCAATGACTGATGGAACTGCTGGTCTAGTCGGTGAACTGCTGGTTGCAAAGTGCTCAATGCTTACACCAACATCTGTCGGTCTCCACATAAGCTCTACATAGTCATTAGTCGCCAAACTCACAAATAAGTTAAGTGCAGCAATTA
>Ga0209353_10002459_pt1 | contig 10048 bp, 4 predicted proteins | sample LauGreSpBDMM15SD_2_FD_187561 | JGI IMG/M metagenome (GOLD analysis project Ga0209353, IMG submission 187561) | Freshwater lake microbial communities from Lake Michigan, USA - Sp13.BD.MM15.SD (SPAdes) (version 2) | ecosystem: Environmental > Aquatic > Freshwater > Lake | place: Lake Michigan, USA...
AATCCATACATTAATTTACCATTTACAAATGCGATTATGTATAAAATATATGATTCTGTTCGAAAATCTAACTATCGCATGCCGGTTTTGTTACATCTATATTATTTATGTGACTTCGATATTAATCGATTTTATCTAACACATGAGGCAACTGTTCGCAGCGAATATATTAACAATTTTGTTAAAACAGGCGATACAGATGAGTTGAGTATATATGTGGATGAAATGCTCGACAAATTTTCTACACGACCTCGACTTAATATACATAACGAGTTTCCACAAGAGATTCTTCTTGATATTATGCGACCGTTTCTTCGGTTGTATTTTATACATCGATTTTCGTTATCTGTTACAGAAGATAAATATCGTTCGTATTATATTCTCAAATACAAATTGAAAAAATTTGTCGAATTTAATCCTGCATTTGGCCGTAAACGCATGATTCGTTCGTATAATGGCCGTCCTTTCTCGGGGCGTCGACATTATGTGGAATCTTTTAATACTAAACATATTACGTTTAATGATATTGACGTAAATGGTGTATCGGGAGTATTTGTAACCAATCCCGACGACGACGATCATGGAGACAACGTCGATGTTGATGACGAAGATCAAATCGATGATCATAACGCGGGCGTTACCGAAAACGTGCTTTTACCTGATATATTCGCATCCGATCCTTCTCTTGACGACGTTGATGATGATGATGACGATGATACAAACGACACCGATAGTATGTCTTAGTCATGCATTTTTCACCAAAATATTGATATTTTACAACGTATGTTAAAATATCAGCTGCATAAAATTGATTCTATGTTACCAACCATAAACAATCTCATCAAAATCTGAGTTACTTAGAAATCATATATTCAAAATGTCGAACGGAGTAAGTGTAAGCGGAACTATGCAAAACATCCTGCACCAGGGTTTCAGCACCACGGATGCAGTTTGTGAAGGTATAGACAATTCGATTGATGCTCGCGCCACGTTTATTGATATCCATTATGACCCCATTCGAAAGGGTCTCATTCTCGCAGATAATGGATCGGGTATGACTCCCGATAAATTACCAGATGCATACATCATGAATAATCGATCGGTTGATGTAGATAATACCAACGAAAAACATGGCCGCTTCGGAATAGGTGCGAATGTTCTCCCTATTGTTCTTACCGAATTGCTAGGAAATATGAGCGTTGTTACAAAAACCGCTGAAATGAACCATCCATGCGATATGACTATGAATTTTCCCATAGCAATTTCGACGGGTGTATTTAATCGGGCGGTAAATACAGTCGACGAAGACGGCACTGATAATCGAAGCGCGAATAGCATTCAATTATGGAACGAATACACATCGGTTACACAAAACCATTCGGGAACCATATTGAACGCCAAGTTGAGTGAGCGTGTATCGCGCGAGTTAAACTACAAAGTCAATGAGTCGACCGTATTACGCGATCAGATTGGAAAACAGTATCATAAATCCATCGAAAATGGTGCGAAAATTCATTTAAACAATGAACTGGTTCCGTCCATTGATTATTTGGAGCGTAATACTGCAGCACATTCCAATACAATCAATGTTACCGTGCGTAACATTGATGGAATTCCACGCGCATGTTTATTTCAAGAAATTCGTGGGGTAGATACAGAGGTGTATTTTACGCAGACCGCGAGCTCAAATGGGAAAAAAAAAGCAAAATATATCAACGTAGACACCGCAGCCAATGAACCAATCGGTAAATTTACCATAACGTCAACGTTCGACCCGTCTTGGACTTGTAATGCGCTCATTAAAAATGGGGGACAATATCACGACCGAAAGAACAAATTGGTCAAACATTTTCAAAGTGAAAAGGTTCTTAGTGGTGATCACGCGCGTCGCCCAATCATAGAGTCTGGACGTCACGAAATATCGTTCAATGGTGATCTTGATGATGTATTTGGAGTTTTGGTGAACAAATCCGATTTACGTAAAGAACGAATTGCCCCTACGATTCTCGAGTTTATTAATCACGTTACATCCGATTATATGAATACATTGTATAAGAATCATTATAAAATCGATCGTTCGACGGCTGCGAATGGATCGGACGCGGATGATAACAGTGTCGCAAGTTCCACCGGAAACGCGGCTCGAATTAATACCAACGAAAATCGCGAGGATCCAACGGTTGATGCAGCTGGCCAAAATGGTTTTGCACAGATTCAATTGGATAATCTACATGCAAATGATATTATCGAGCAAGTCGTCGATCTTCAAATCGCAGAAGAAGCAGAGACATTGCCCGTCGAGCGCACAATTGTTCGACCATCTCCTCCTGTAGTTGTTCTTGGAATTCGGTTCGCACTTGAATCAAGACAACATATTCTAAGCATTGAAGATGCGGATACGAATATCATCATCGCAAGGACCGAAACATACGGCGAAGGTTCCTCTTTACGCAAATGGCTGTGTGCGAAACTTCGGACAGAAGGGCTCGAGACATTCCTCGAATTTATTCGGACAAATCCGCTCTTCTCTTCAAACAATCGAACAACGGTCGCGATCGGCGAAAATGTATAAAACAGCCATCTCTAATAACATGATAAACATAAATAAAAATAAAATAAAATAAAATCCGTATATTTTTATTCTAGTTCCAAAATATAAAATATTCAATTACACCGGTCAATGGTTCATATGGCTTTTTTTTATTTTCGTCGGACTTTTTATCGTCTTTGCCCATACATTTTAACATTTCATTACATATTTTCTCACATTCCTTCGCAGTAACATTCTGCGCATTTTCAGACGGGGGCGCGCCCTCCGAGTTAGATGTGATGTTTGTTTCTACACTCTTTCGACTGGAGTTCATTTTTTATCAAAGTATTACTATATCTTGATAAAAAAAATATGTGTATTTTCAAACTCGGGAAACTACACGTTATGCCTCCAAACTCCTTAGTTGGATTGCAAATATTATATAATTATAATATAAATATGGTGCCGATCGAAACTCCATCTACAATGCTACGCGCGTCTACGGAGTTTACTCGATCTCCTGCGATTATCGTCTCCGGAAATATCCAAAGTCCGCGTACTCTTCGTAGTTCCGGATCGTCAGTAGAAAATCTAAATAGAATGGTAAAAGCCAAATGCGTATATGTGTTTTGTTTGATAAGTTTAATCGGGGTAACCATTTTTTCAATACCATATATAATGAACATCACGATTCCAACCATACCGAAAATAGAGGTTCCTCCTATAAATATACCAAAGATTCCATCAATTCCTTCGAATCCTTCAATTCCGTCAATTCCTTCAATTCCATCAATTCCATCAATTCCATCAATTCCTTCGAATCCTTCAATTCCGTCAATTCCATCAATTCCTTCAATTCCTTCGAATCCTTCGATTCCTTCGAATCCTTCGATTCCTTCGATTCCTAATTAATTAGATCCCATATATAATTATAAAAAATTGTAAAACTCCTAAAATAATATCTATATTCATTGATATATTATATACGAACTCTATACGGCCATATAATATGTCCCAACCTTCTGTTTCCCTCCAAAATATTCATATGATAACATTATCTACTCCGTCAATATTCTAGGAACCACGTTAATGGTTTGCAACTCTTGAGCCATTAATTTATACGAATATGGGATCTCGACTCTCGCGAAATCTGTAGTATTGTTACAAGTTCTACACAAATGAACTGTAAAATCGTCGCGTGCGTATGCCTTTTTCGATCCGTCATTATAGGCTGCGATCATCCCGCATTTTTTACATACGTAGGCCGAATATTTATCAGACGCGTCGTATAATCGCTCTCTGCAAAATCTCGATATACCGTGCGATAACATCACATCACGTTCCATTTCACCTATTCTGAACCCACCATCACGACTCCTCCCCTCGGCCGGTTGACGCGTGAGATTTACCATTGGCCCGATCGAACGACTATGTTGCTTATCATTCACCATGTGCTTTAATCTTTGATAAAACACTGGCCCGATGAATATATTTGTTTCCATCTGTTCGCCGGATAGACCGTCGTATAATACTTCGTTTCCGTAACTTTCGTAACCCAACTTTTGCAACTCCGCCGCAATTGTCTTTACATCCAAATTTCCGAAACTCGTACCATCGCCAAACATCCCCAATTCAAGCAAGACTTTACCCAATAATGTCTCCTTCAATTGTCCAATAGTCATACGTGATGGAATCGCATGGGGGTTGATGATAATATCCGGGCGAAGACCGTCCTTCGTAAACGGCATATCGCACTCGGGAATAATGTTTCCAACCGTGCCCTTTTGTCCATGCCTAGAAGATACCTTATCACCTAACACAGGCTTTCTAAACGTGCGAATACGGACCTTGGCGAAATTATATCCATCGCCATTTCGACCCGTATAATTTTTATCGATATACGTTTCTTCCGCCGTCCGGAACGTCTTACTCTGATCCTCATATTTAATAATCTTCGTTGGATCATTTCGATTCTCCTTAATCGGAACAATTTTCGCAATAATTACATCGCGATTCTCGACAAGTGTATTTTCCGGAATAAATCCTTGTGCATTTAGCTTGTCGTAATTACCAAACTTCACACCCTTTGTCTTCGCGGGATTAGGTTTGCATCGAATGATCTCATCGCGGATAATATTCTTATCCTCGTCCTTTTCCGTGTGATAAATCGTTGTTGAAAACAAACCTCGGTCAATGGACCCTTTGTTCACCAACACCGAATCCTCCTGATTATATCCCGTATGCGACATAATCGCAACGTGTATTTGTGTTCCGGATGGGATTTTATTCAACTGAATTAGGTTCATTAAACGGGTGTCTACCAATGGACGTGATGGATACGCCAATACATACGCGGTCTTATCCATACGAGTGTCGAAGTTTGTAGCATACACACCCATCGCCTGTTTCCCCATCGCGCAATTACTACTCGCAAATTGTGACGCGATAAACGAGTGATTTTCACTTTCAACTTCAATATCTGAAACAAGACCGTCTGGTTCGCGTGTAATATTGTAAATCGGAACATACATAAATCCATTTTTGATATCTACATTTTTTAAACACCATTCGTCATATTCAATAAACGGTTCACTGCCGGAATAACGTTGCTTTGATTTAATATATTCTACTACCTGGAAAGACTTGTGTGTTTTTGTCTCTGCATACGCATATCCGATCGTATCAAAATATCGAACCAAATTAGCATGGTTACTTGAAATTGTGTATGATACAGATGTGCGAAATTCGGATTCTAATTCAGTTCTAATTTTACCAGTAGTCATAATATTGTTTTGTTCTAATATCATAGCGCATTGATTCATGAAATGAACAAGTGATTCCGAGTGGTCTGGATGTATATGTTGAATAGTGTTCGCGGTTCGAATAATATACACAGTCGGATTACTCAGTCGTGTATCGACTGTTTTGAACCATGAAATTTTACATCCATCCCCGCCTTGAAATCCTTTTAAGAATTGTCTTCCATATTCTGGTGTATCCATAATCCATTTTGGAATTGGGTTACGTTCCGTTTCTGTTTTTTTACCGAAACTCATACCAAGTGCTATCAAGAATGCGGGAAAACAACCATTATACGTGCATGTAAATGTATGATGTGTTTGAACGCGATCACTTCCGCCTGCAGAGAATGTTCGCGTCCCTTCTAATATTTTTACACGACCAAATCCACATTCTACCACGTCGTTTGTAAACTGAACTGCATCCGAATGTTGTCCAAAATCAAACGAGCATTGAAACTCTTTATATTTATATTTATCGTCGCGTATCTTTGAATAAATATTGATTGACCCATCTGCATATAAGAACCCCATGATTCTGGACAATATGGGCAATTTCAAATTCGCATTCGATAATGGAAGTAAATCGGCATCTAGCAATGTAATTGCATACTGTTGAACCTTATTAATTTTACGATTAGTTGTTTCGTCAATATCGAGCGAACGCATTTTACCGAGAAACGCGTCTTCGTCAAGTATAATATTCGGTGTATCAATAATTGGTGGTTGAACTGTATAATTAGACATAGCAATTCCAATACGAATATTCGGATCATTTATCATATCGCAAACGGTTTTCCAACCAGAATTCGTCATGAATTTGTGATCTTCTGTCGCAATAATTTCTCGTCCACTTACAGTAGTTAATTTGTGAATTGGATATTCATTTTTACGAACAAACTGATTTACTACAAGGGTAGAGGTTACTTCCATGGTGGAGGGATGAAACGATAACACGGATTCGCCTACTAGAATTTCGCCAATCGGCTTGGTTACACCCGACGCCATCCAAACCGGTGTGCTCGGATGCAAGCACTGATAGGTGTTTCTCGGCGCCTGATTGTGTTCCGGGTAAGGTATACACGACGCAAGAACGCCGAATATTGTGCTTGGGTGAATTTCACAGTGCGAATAATTCAGATGCGATTCTTGAAGTAACTCGTTCTTGGTCTTCATCGCAATCGTCGAATATTCTTGTTCCTCTGGATCAATATACTCAATCACCGAATCCGGGATGCGACAATTTGTGAGAAGATCATTCCACGCCAACTCCTTCGATTCTAATCGATCCAATACATCGCGAGTTAAAATTGCCTTGTTGTTTTTAACTCTCAACACGGGTCGGGTTAAACGTCCGCCGTCGTTGCATATGCGAATCTCCATTGCCTTGAAATCAAACACAATCGACGTGTAAATGTTGATGATTCCCTTGCATTTTTTTTCGCGAATTTCTTGATAAAATTCCACCGGAGTTTCAGTAACGCCAACCCAACAGCCGTTGATAAACACCTTCACCTTTCCATGTAGGTCTTTGCGAGGTGTGTCGTCCACACGCAGAATATTTGGTAGTATATATTCATACAAAGACACACTATTGGTTGGTATGGTGAGATGCGCCATATAACTAATGTTTTTCACTACACCAATCGATTGACCCTCCGGTGTCTCTGCCGGACACAGAAACCCCCACGTTGTGTTGTGTAATTTTCGCGGCGCGATCAATTCACCACTCTTCTCAAGCGGCGTATTGATTCTGCGAAGATGACTCAAACTAGACACATACGTCAAACGATTCAGCACCTGTGCTACACCGACCTTGCTACTATTCGCCTGTTTAATACTGAAGTCGCCGGTGGAAAGTGCACGCGATATACCGTTTTCAATGGTCATAGATTTCATTATCTTGTAAATATTGGTCATATTGATAATATTTTCGTAGTCTTCGGATGATCGCCATGAACCGGTATTGATTTCGCGCACAACTTGCTTCTGCATCTCCTTCACCAATTTGTTAAAGTAGTTACGAAACAAATTATTCAAAAGTGTTCCGGTCAATTCAACGCGTTTGTTCAAATAGGAGTCGCGGTCCGATACAGGAATCCATCCCAAACTAGTTTGCAGCAATTTCTTCGTCATGTGGCCAATCATATACAGTTTTTGCGGTTTGGTCGTGCAGTGAGGAAACAGATCGTTCGCCAATACTTCAACCGCAAATTCGCGTTTTTTCTGAATGCCTGTATCTCGATCCATATTCATTGGTGTATATGCGACGTAACTGGTAATGTGTTGAAGAGCACTTTCTTGCGTCATGTATTTATTAGCATCGATGATTGATGCTTGCAAACATTCGGCAAGCTCCACATGTTTCGCATCCTCTACGTCCAACAGTATATATTCGCAAATTTCCTTGTCGGATAACACACCCAATGCGCGAAATAATACGAATAATTCAATTGGTTGCTTAATTCGCGGTATTTGAATATAAAGGCCATATCCGAAACCGTTGTTTTTACTCGAAACCATCATTTCAATTTGCTTTGGCGAAATGCACTTAAAGTCTGGGACAGATTTTATCTCGGCATACCACGTCCACTTTGTCGTGTTTTTTCCATCAAAACAATATACGCGATTCTCCGCAGCACGCTCTTGACCCAACACCGTTTTTTCAGAGCCCTTCACAATGAAATATCCACCACAGTCCATCGAACATTCACCCGTAAACGATGGGTGAATATGCTTGTTTTGATTCAATACGCATATCGCGGACTTCAACATTATAGGCATTTTACCAATATTGATTTTAGGCAATGTTCGCTGAATCACTTTGGGGGTGTCCATCGACTCGGTGTTACGAATAGTATACGTAACATTTACATCAACCGCCATTGTCGACGCGTATGTGAAATTTCGCAACTTTGCCTCTTCTGGTAACATGACCTTAGTCGCACCGTTGTTTTCGTGGATTTGTGGCGGGTAGAGCTTGAAATTGGTAAACGAAATATCCACGTCCAATAAATATTTATTGTGTTCAGGCACATAATCGTTTTCAGAGTGCACCGTTACCGAATTGAACATTTGAATGGTCCGCTGGATTTGATACGTAATAAAGTGATTATACGATTCAATCTGGTGACGAACTAATCGATCCAAGTGTTGACCACGAAAATACGTTTCAATCAATTGAAATGGTTCCTCGGTGTAAGATCCCAAATGCGATAATACGTGACTTTCTGCTTCGTTTATCGCGGGCGGAAGGGGGTCTTCGCAGATCGCGGATACGAGAGGACATTCATTTATCACAGGTGGAACCGGTTCTGGATCGGAAACGACCAACTTCTTAGGCCTCTTAATGCGAATACTTTTGTTTACCGTAGTAGGCATCAAAATATCATCGGACTGAATAGATGTAGTAATTGGAGGATGACTCATGTGAGATGCACAGGAATCGAATGATATTGACGCAGACATTTTTGCGATATAGATTTACTACTTACTATTACCTATGACTTAGAATCAATTTTTTATGTTGTTTGAACAAGTGATGTATCATCCAAATTGTAGGGGGCTTGTCGAAGGAGTTTTACAATAAATTATGCAAAAGATAATAAACACACCCACTGTATTTTGAATAATTGTGATGTTTTCAAAAAAGTTTGTTGAAATTTTGGATGAGGAACAGAAACGTAAAGATGCTCGATACGGTGATCTGTTAAATATACTTCGTCTTTCTGACCATCATTACATTGATCAACAATATTATACGGCAAATTTTGTAGGAGAACAATGCATCGCACCTCTATATACACCACCCAAACCAATCACTATAGATATTAAAACGTTATTTGACGGTTTTGCGAAATTCCCGCCGTTTACAATCCCCCCACCCAAAACATTGGCCGAATCTATACCAAAAGATGTAGTCAACCCAAAGGACGCCGTTAAAATCAAAGACATTGTTAAAACCAAACACGTTAATATAGATGCCGCGATTAATTCAATCGGCGATATATTAAAGGTTATCGCCGATTATGAATACAATGAAGACACCGAATATAACATAGATCTGAAGGTGCTTACTCAAATACAACCCGAACTGGCGGAACTGAATTCTATGGTCGGTCTCACTCAATTTAAGAACGATATAGTCAACCAATTACTTTATTTCGTTCAGCGATTGCATGTCGGCACAAACCCTGATTTTATGCATACTGTATTATCGGGTCCTCCTGGAACAGGCAAAACCGAAATCGCAATGATACTTGGACGTATGTATTCCAAGATTGGTATTTTAGAAAAGAATACATTTAAAAAGGTGACTCGCAGTGACCTAGTCGCCGGCTATTTAGGACAAACCGCGATTAAAACGCGAAAAGTGATTGATGAGTGTTTGGGTGGCTGTCTCTTCATCGACGAGGCATATGCACTTGCGAACGATTATGGTAGTGATAGTTTTTCGCGCGAATGCATTGATACATTATGTGAAGCGCTCAGTGCACATAAGGGGGAGCTCATGGTAATTGTTGCTGGATATAAGGATGAACTAAAGAATACATTTTTTAAAGCGAATCGTGGAATGGAGTCGCGATTTATATGGCGATTTCATTTAGATGATTATTCTTATTTAGAAATGTTAAAGATTTTTCAAAAAAAGGTCAAGGACAATGAATGGACATTACTAATTGAAGACCCCGCATTGAAACAATGGTTTCAGAAAAATCAC
>Ga0209353_10002462_pt1 | contig 10045 bp, 11 predicted proteins | sample LauGreSpBDMM15SD_2_FD_187561 | JGI IMG/M metagenome (GOLD analysis project Ga0209353, IMG submission 187561) | Freshwater lake microbial communities from Lake Michigan, USA - Sp13.BD.MM15.SD (SPAdes) (version 2) | ecosystem: Environmental > Aquatic > Freshwater > Lake | place: Lake Michigan...
TGCAACGTGTGCAAGGTTTGCTACGTGAGCACCGTTCAGGGTCTGCTAGATATCAAAGTCAACAAAATCCCGGTTACCTTAAATTGGTAATGATGGAACAGGCCTTGACCACACGTATGGCTGAAGAAGCTATTCCTGTTGCTCCTGTAGCACCGGGTGCTAAACCTGCACAACCAAGCACTGTGCAAGTGAAAGATCCCAAGTTGGCCGCTGCTTTGAAGAAGAGCACTGCTGGACAACAGCTGAATCCTGAAGAACAAAAACTGGTTGCTGGCGCTGCCATGATGCAGGCCGAAAGCCGACTGCGTCGTGTGATGACTCGCTTGAACGAATCAGAAGTACAACAAGCTCAGGTGGTTTTGGCTGCACAAGACATGGTTGACAAGATGCAAGGTATGTTGGAAGATGTAACTGAATTACAGTTTAAAGAATTACCAGCCCTGGTTGACTCTATCAAGAACCAGGTGGGCATTGATCAAGCCACACAATTCAACACAGATGCTACTACCGCTCTTGCAGGTCTAGTACAGAATCTTCAAGGTACCAAAGCTGCTTTGGATCAGGCCTTAGGCGTGGTAACAGGTCAAGCACCTGCTCCTGACGCTGGTATGGCCAGTGCCCCGGGTGCGGTTGATCCACAAGCAGGAATGGCACCACCTGCTCCTGAAATGGGTGGCGAAATGCCTCCTGAAGTTCCTGCAGAACCTGAAGCTGCCGCAGGCGGCGCTGGTCTAGGACGAGCACGTAGATAATGCGATTCCGTGAATTCATAACGGAATCCTCAACCCCCAGCCCCGACGAACTGTTAGGGCTGGTTAATTTTCTTGCTGGACGTGCCGACGACGAAGGCGCACAAAAACAAATTTCCCGTGACGCATTTATCAGCCTGGCCCAGAGCCTAGGTATCAATGTCACGCCTGACAACATTGAAGAAATAGTGGGACAGCCCCCATTGAGCGGTGTGTTAGAACCCATGACTCCCGACTCCCAAGAAGTCATATTCAAAGGCGCCGGCGAACCTGCTGAACCAGTTTCCATGCCTGTGAACAAAGCACAAGACATCGTGGCCAACGCCGCTAAATCGGCAATGAACAAATCCCGCGGCGTCTAATCAAAACTGTCAACATTTGGTTGACTTTAGGCGTTATATATAGTATAATAACTTAAAGGAGATCACCATGAAAAAGATCTTAATTTCACTAGCATTGTTAATGACTGTTGTGCCTGCACTGGCACAACACTGGAATCATGGACACAGACATCACGGCCATGCCAGACACTATGGTCAGGGCAACTGGGTTGTTCCTATTATCATTGGTGGGGTAGTAGGTGCTGTTATTGCCAATAGACCTGCACAAGCAGAAACGGTAATTGTGCAACAACAACCTATCTATGTGTCGCAAGAGTCTTGCACACCTTGGAAAGAAATCCAAACACTCGACGGTAGAATCTATCGCGAAAGAACCTGTACACAATAATATGGCATACTCAGACAAAGTTGTAGATCACTATGAAAATCCCAGGAATGTCGGATCTTTTGACAAGACTGATACTGATATTGGTACTGGTATGGTTGGCGCACCTGCTTGCGGTGATGTAATGAAATTACAAATAAAGGTTGACCATGATACAGGTATTATTACAGATGCGAAATTTAAAACTTATGGCTGCGGCTCGGCTATTGCAAGCTCGAGCCTCATTACGGAGTGGGTCAAAGGCATGCATCTTGATCAAGCAGGAGCAATTAAAAACTCCGAAATTGCCGAAGAACTAGCACTGCCACCTGTTAAGATTCACTGTAGTATTCTAGCTGAAGATGCTATCAAGGCCGCTGTAGAAGACTACAGGAAACGTCATTGAATGATCTATGTACTAGGAGACAGTTTTAGTTCAGGCGCCGAACTAGCCGATCATTTGTACCCCAGTTGGCCAGGCCACACAGACCGCACATCCAACCTAGTCAAATATCACAACTGGTGCGGTAGTGATATTGCAATAAAAGAAAGTCAGGAACTTCATAGAACTCTAGGTGACAAGGTACTTCAGGACCAGGAAGCAAAGTTGAGTTGGCCAGGGCAGTTGGCCAGAATAACTCAACAAACAGTAGTCAATCAATCTGTGGCCAAGTCGGGCCCCAGTTACTGGCCCTACAAGCTCGCACAAGATCTAGTAAAGATCAAACCAGACACAGTGATGTTGCAGTTTAGTTCTATTGATAGAGAAATACTATTTGACAATCCGTACCTGGATAAAATTTTACCAAAGTTTATAAATGCTGGTACAGTACCGCAACGAGGACCCGAAACTGATTATTTTGTTAACTTAAAACTGCTAGAAGGATGGGAATCTAATTTTTATAGATTTCTAGTCACAGTGATGATTGCACAGGCCATATGTCGCAGCCACGGAGTCAATAACATACATGTGTTTTCTACCAACAACTTTGTTAGTTCTGTGCTAGATCCAGCTGGTGGCATTGAATTATTAAACCAATTTCCTGACATCCGCGGACCCTGGGAAGACACAGGCATTGATTGGCTGAACATTGATAACATTGACACATATGCCAGTGATGCAAGAGGTGAGTTACCTGGAGGGCATTACAATGCAGAAACCAACAGACGGTTTGCTGAAATGGTAGCCAACAAATATATCTTAAATACATCATGATTAAAATTGAAGATATACGTGAAATCAATATAGAATTAAGTTCACGATGTAATGCAAGATGCCCTTTGTGCATTAGAAATTTTCACGGATTCCCACACAACACCGGCTATGCAGAAACAGATCTTTCACTAGCTCGACTTAAAGAAATTGTTCCTGAGTCTGTGGTATCGCAATTGGATCATTTGATGGTCAATGGCGATTATGGCGACATGTTAATGAATCCTGAAACGCCAGAAATTCTAGCTTGGTTTCGAGAACAAGGACATCAGAATTTCAAAATAGATGTGTTTACCAACGGCGGAGCTCGTGGACGTGAATTCTGGGAATCACTTGGCTCACTTGATTTAGACATAAATTTTTGTATTGACGGACTTGAAGACACCCATCATTTGTACAGACAAAATACTCTATACGAAACAGTGATACGCAACGCTGGCTATTACATGGCTGCTGGAGGCCGTGCTCATTGGTGTATGACTGAGTTTGATCACAATCGGCATCAAATTGACCAAGCACGTGAACGCAGTAAAGCCCTGGGCTTCTACAGATTCTTCACTAGATACACCGGAAGAGATACCGGACCTGTATATGATCAGAATGGACAAAAAGTATTTGTGCTCAAACAAGAATCCTCCACAGGATATACCTATCCAGAAATAATGACCACTGAATGGGCTGATCAACACACTAGAAATCCGCCAAGTGTGCCCCGACGTGAACTACGTTGCGAAGCATTGAACACGTGGCCTGTGAGCATTTATATTGCTGCCGACGGCACACTGGATCCTTGCTGTATGATTGGTAACTATACCAAACCTGGCAAGAATTGGGGGCAACATGATATGACAGCACTACGTGGTGAACAATCCATTACCACCTTAGAAAAAAACATTGCCTGGTTCAATCGTGTGATAGACACTTTTGGAACTGATGGTCAATTGAATGTTTGTAGCACATATTGCGGAAAAGACTAATGATTAGTATCAACGACATACGAGAGCTTCAAATTGAAATCAGTTCCATGTGTAACGCAAGGTGCCCCATGTGCATGCGTAACTATCATGGATTTCCTTACAATCTTGGTTATAAAGAAACCAATATGACCTTGGAAAAAATCAAAACAATTGTGCCCGAGTCTGTGGTTGCGCAATTGAACCATGTGTTAATAAATGGAAATTTTGGTGACCTGGTAATGAACCCAGAAACTCCTGTTATATTGTCTTGGTTGCGCGAGCATGGTCGACAACCTGTAACAGGAAAGCCAGGATTAATAATTTCTGCATTCACCAATGGTGGTGCCCAAGGTCGTGAATTTTGGCAAGCATTAGCAGCCACAGGAGTGTATCTGGAGTTTTGCATTGACGGTCTTGAAGACACACATCATTTGTACAGACAAAACACAGTGTATGAAACAGTGATCAAGAATGCTCAAACATTCATTGCCGCTGGTGGGCATGCAAATTGGTGCATGACTGAATTTGATCACAATCGACATCAAATTGATCAAGCACGTGAACGCAGTAAAGCCCTGGGATTTAAAAAATTCAATTTGCGAAATCATGGTCGAAACTGGGGTCCGGTATACAATCAAAACGGACAAAAAGTATTTGAACTTAAAAAAGACACCGGTACAACGTATCCAGACCAAATCACAGAAGAATGGATCAATCAGCACGGGGCTCGTAAATTACCAGCAGTACCCCACGATGAAGTCGAATGCAAGGCCCTACACAGTTGGTCGCCGGTAAGTATGTACATTGCAGCCGATGGCAACATAGATCCGTGCTGTTTCATTGGTAATTTTAGCAAGCCAGGCACAACACACGTGGAAGATGTTCATGTTCTCAAAGACGGAGCCACAATAGATACTTTGGAAAAAGGGATACATTGGTTCAATCAGATAATTGACACATTTAACACGCCCGATCAACTAACTGCTTGCAACACATATTGCACTAAAAAATCATGGTTTCAGTAACTGACATTGCGGCTCGCAAGATAAAACAAACACTCCAACGTCGAGGACATGGCGTGGGCATCAGACTGGGTGTACGCACCACAGGCTGTTCCGGCTTGGCCTATGTGCTGGAATACGTGGATGCACCCAAATCAGAAGATCAATGCTTTAGCTGTAACGGCTGTGAAATTTATATAGATCCCAAGAGCGGTGCCTACTTACAAGGTGTAGAAGTTGACTTTGTGCGCAATGGACTCAATGAAGGATTTGAATTCCGCAATCCCAACGAACGTGACCGTTGCGGGTGTGGAGAAAGTTTTAGAGTATGACCGACGCACTAAAAAAGTCTGTAGACCAACGACTGTTATGGGCTGAACAAAATCCAGCCCTGTGCATATATCCCTATGTGACCCTGGACACACGGTATTCAGAGCTGAGTTCAGAACCTGTGTACAAAACCTGTTGTTGCAATCTTGACGACAGAACCTTTGTGCCAAGTGCAGGCGCAGATCCGTTTGCTGAAATCAAAGAACAACAACTGAATGAACAATGGCCAGAGGCCTGCTGGCGGTGTAAAAAAGAAGAAGAACATGGTGGCGCCAGTGAACGCATAAATGGATTCATGGGCTACATTGAAGATAGGCTCAGAAGTTTTGTAGAAAAACAAACACTTCCTGAATTTGAATTACGAGTAAAGTTCAGCAATTTTTGTAATCTAGCCTGCAGGAGTTGTAGTGAAACAGAAAGCTCAACCTGGGCTAGAGTAACCAGTACCCCTGTGAGTGAAAAATATGAAATGGATATCAGTACAAGTCCAGAACACTGGCAATTGATTACCACAACTATAATGGAAAAACTACCCGAGGTAGAGCATTTTTATGTGCATTTCATTGGTGGTGAAAGTCTTGTGCAACCAGGTATGAAGAAACTGCTAAATTGGATGATTGCCCAGGGCATTGCACCACGTGTGCACCTGCGTATTACTACAGCACTCACAGTGCGTCCAGGATATGATTTAATGAGCAAGATGTCACAGTTTAGAGATGTGGACATCAATTTGAGTATTGACTCAGTGGGTGACAATTATCAGTACCTGCGTTGGCCAGCAAAGTTTGCCAAAATTGAAAACAATTTAGACACACTGATGAGTCATCAGACCACACTGAGCATTGTTGCTGGACGTAAAACATACACCCCTAGATGGCGTTGTTTGATCACACCGGTGTTCAGTCTCAACAACATCATGTACATGGACCAGGTCATGAACTACTGGTGCGAGTGGTTTGATCAGCGACACTACTCATTTCCCATACAACCCATTAATCTAACAGACCGTACACGACATCTGGATGTGGAAGCTCTGCCTGTACAATACCGACCTGTGTTGATTGAATTTTTACAGGCCTGTGTTGGTCATGACATCTTTAAGAAATACCCTAATCACACACGAGTTCTTTTTAATTTCATAAATTCCACAATTGAGGAATTGAAAATCATGCCCGAAAGTCAAGAACAATGGCTGAAATTTCTGAGTCATAATGCCTATTTTGACAAAAAGACTGACCAATCATTTGCTATGCTCAACGAAAGACTGTATAATCTACTAGATGCCGCTGATAAAGAATTGATAGATATCATGACCAATGATATCAATATAGAAAAACAATTCTCTCAGGAAGTAACACATACTGTGGCATTTTTTAAGAAACTTGATGTACAATCCTAAATTTGACTATACACCCATTCCCCGTGTTGTAGTTGAAGGCAAACGTTTTTATGCCACACCTGATGGCAAAAACTTACCTTCAGTTACCACAATACTTGACAAGACCAAAAGTGAGGAAAGCCGAGAAGCACTTAACCGCTGGCGACGTAGTGTGGGGGCAGAAAAAGCACAACAAATTACCACCGAAGCTGCCAATCGTGGCACACGCATGCATACCTATCTTGAGGACTATGTAAAGACAGGTGAAATCAAAGAACGCACTACAAATCCTTATTCATGGGCCAGTCATGCCATGGCGCATGTGGTGGTGGAAAAAGGCCTGCGCAATGTGAATGAATTTTGGGGCATCGAAGTTCCGCTATACTTCCCCGGAATCTACGCCGGCACAACAGATGGTGCAGGAATTCATTTGAATGAAGAATCAATCCTGGACTACAAGCAAAGCAACAAGCCCAAGAAACGTGAATGGATCGAGGACTATTTTGTACAACTGTGCGCCTATGCAGAAGCACACAATGAAGTGCATGGCACACGCATACGCAAAGGTGTGATTCTCATGTGTGTGAAGCCCGATGTTGATGAACAATTCAACATCATTAAACCCCCAGAATATCAAGAGTTTGTGCTAGAGGGCAGTGAGTACGACAAATACAGAGATTTATGGTGGCGCCGGGTTGAGCAGTTCTATCTGCTAAATACGTGATCTATTGAGGACGCACCGTGGCCATTTTACAAATATCTAGAATTACACAACGAAAAGGTCTAGCACAAGACTTACCCGAGCCACTGGCTGGCGCAGAATTGGGTTGGGCAATAGACACACGTCAATTGTTCATTGGCAACGGTGAGCTAACAGAGGGTGCTCCCGTAGTGGGCAACACCGAAATTCTCACAGAATTTTCTGATTTATTAGCGTACACCACACTGTATACCTACAAAGGTTCGGCTGCTGGATACGATGTACAAACAGGTGCCACATCGGGTTCGCCTGTGAGTCAAAGTCTGCAAAACAGACTGGACAGCTATGCTGTGGTCACAGACTTTGGTGCCACCGGAGACGGCGTAACTGATGACACCGCGGCCATTAATCGTGCGTTGTATCAGTTGTATTGCCGTCAGACCAACACACAAGTTCGTAGAAGCCTGTTCTTCCCAGCAGGAACATACTTGATCACGGACACAATTAACATCCCCCCATTTGCACAGTTATACGGTGACGGTCCTAACTCAAGTATTATCAAGTTCTCAGTGGAAAATTGGTCAAATGCCATTCCGTATGACACAGGAGTATTGGTATACTATGTGCCTAGCAACGCCTACTATCGGTCGGTTGCTGCGGTTCCTGCAGGAACCATAATCACAAATACCAGTTACTGGGATCCGGTACTAAGCGGCTTGCCCGAGTACGTGGTACGCACAGCAGACAGCCTGCAACAGGTGGGCACGGACATCATGTCAAATGGAGCACAGTTTGCTCCACAGAGTATTGAAGTGTCAAACATGTGTTTCCAGACTTTAAATGCTGACAGCGATTCGGTTCAATCTCATAATATTTTGCTGGTTGAAGATGCTGAACAAGTGGCATTCACCAATGTCACATTCCAAGGCCCATTTACCACCGCTACAGATATCAACACAGTGATCGATGCTCAAGTAAGTTGTGTAAAATTTGCCAGCACAGTTACCTATCCTTGCAATCAGATCTTTTTTGATAACTGCAGATTTTCAGGCACAACATATGGATTTGACGCAGATGCGGTAATTCAAGGCGCAACAATCAGCAACAGTTATTTTGATGCCATGTACCGAGGCATTATATTAGACACTAGTCCTACAGGTGTGCGCATGGTACACAATACCTTTGACAACATTTATAATCAAGGTATACGGATTGTGGGCGCTACATTCAATGTTAGTGCTTACAACATTTTTTATGATGTAGGCAACAACTACACTGTCACAGCCACTGCTCCTGTAATTTTTATTGACACAGACAACAACGTCAGCATGGGCGACATGTTTGAGCGTACCACTGCACAAAGTGCAACCCATGCTCGTGTGAACCTAGGCACCACTGGTAGTATTGCGTTTGGTATGAACACCAGCAAGATTGGTTATGTAATCTCAGGTGTGGCCAATACCACAATTGCCAACCAGATGAATCTGGGTCAGTACGTGCGCACCACCGGTGTGGTGTCTACCTTGGCCAATGCTGCCGCAACTTCTACCTTGTTCACAGTGGACAGCAGTGCAACAGGTATCCGAGCATTCCGAGTGGACTATACCATCACTCGTGGCACAACTTATCGCACAGGCACAATCACCATTGTGTCAGGAACCACATTTAACTTTACAGATGATTACTCAGACAATGCCTCCACAGGATTTGTGTTGTCGGCTGCTGAAGCTGCCAGTGTGGTAACTGTGTCCTATGCTGACGGCACTCCGACTGGCACAGCTGGTTCAATAACTTACTCTATCACCCACCTAGCTTGATGTGGCATAAAACCTTTAGTGACCGACTGAAAAGTTGGTCCAATCTTCGTTGCCAGTGCGAAACCCTGGACACTGATGCAACTCTCTCAGCCATCAACTCTTGGTGGTTTGACACACCCTGGACACCTTATCACCTGCACTGGGACGACCGTGCAAATTGGCCAGATCCCTGGCAATTACTGGATGACAACTTGTATTGTGGCCTTGCTCGCGGGCTGGGAATCCTGTATACTATAACAATACTTGACAGACCCGACCTACAAGATGCGGTGCTTGTAGAGGTGGATAGCGACAATTTAGTCCAAGTGAGCCAAGGAAAATATATATTGAATTGGGACCGAGACACTGTCGTAAATATCAACCAGAGTCCCAAAAAGACTCGACATCAGATAACACAAAACCAAATAAAACTACAAATAAAGTAGGAGTAGAATGAAAATAATAACAGTTGTAAAACGCTCAGGGCAGAGAGAGCCATTGGCATTGGAAAAGTGGCAGACACAAATTGCCAAAATATGTGCAGGCATAGCAGACGTAAGTCAGAGCATGGTAGAGATCAAGGCACAGTTGCATTTTTATGATGGAATCACTACCAAAGAAATTGATGAGATTACCTTACGTGCTATAGTTGACCTCATTGACGTAGAGTCAAATCCTGATGTGGGTCACACCAACTATCAATTTGTAGCAGGCAAGCAACGACTCAGCATGTTGCGTAAAGATGTGTATGGCAGTTACACACCACCACACTTGTATGAAATAGTAAAAACCAATGTGGCCACTGGATTGTACACTCCTGAATTGATGGAGTGGTATTCAGAGGACGATTGGAATCGCATGAATGACATGATTGATCACTCCAAGGACGAAACATATTCATATGCGGCAATTGAACAATTAATAGAGAAGTACTTGGTTAAAAACCGCAGTACAAAACAAATATATGAAACTCCGCAAATTAGATACATGGTCGCGGCCGCTACTGTATTTCACTCAGAAGAACCGAACTCAGCGAGAATGCGCTACATCAAAGAGTATTACACAGCGGCCAGTGATGGTCTTTTTACTCTTGCTACTCCTGTACTTGCTGGCCTTGGTACTCCTACCAAACAGTTTAGTAGCTGTGTTCTTATTCGTAGCGATGACGATCTCGACTCTATTTTTGCCTCTGGGGAAATGATGGCCAAGTATGCCAG
>Ga0209353_10002464_pt1 | contig 10045 bp, 5 predicted proteins | sample LauGreSpBDMM15SD_2_FD_187561 | JGI IMG/M metagenome (GOLD analysis project Ga0209353, IMG submission 187561) | Freshwater lake microbial communities from Lake Michigan, USA - Sp13.BD.MM15.SD (SPAdes) (version 2) | ecosystem: Environmental > Aquatic > Freshwater > Lake | place: Lake Michigan, USA...
TGGTGGATATATTGATTTTGATGGAACAAACGATTATGTGAATATAGCAGATTCAGTATCAATAAATCCAACAACAGGAATTTCATTAGTTACTTGGTTTAGAATGGATAGTCCACTTACAGCAAATCAAAACATTATTTCAAAAGGATTCACATCATCAGCGTCACCCTTTATTCAATATTCATTTAAGATGTTTGACAACTCACCATTTAATACACCACAATTTAATCTTGCATTAAATGGTACATTAGTTCAATTAAATGGTGCAACGACAATGTCAACCGCAACTTTTTATATGGTTGCTTGTACATATGATAAAACAACTATGAAAATATATGTTAATAATGTTTTAGATGCTAATACAAGTTCACAAAGCAATAATATAAGTACATATGCAACATCTTTAAGTTTGGGTAGATGGCCAACAGGTAATTCTCAATTCCTAAATGGTCAAATAGCAATGACATTAATTTATAATCGTGCATTATCAAATACAGAAGTTGGTGATATATACAATTTAACAAAATCAAGATATGGATATTAACGAATTAAATGAATTAAGATATGTAATTTATGATTATTCAGAAGTGGATAAAATAAATTTTAATGAAGTTTTAGAAACATCAATTGATACATTAAGATTATCAATAGATGGTACAAAGACATTTGATAAATGGATTGGTGAAACACCACCCTGTATTTTATCATTAACAACTAAAGGTCCTATTCTCAATAATGAAGAAATTATAGAGATATTGAACACACCTGAATGGTCAACCCCAATTTCAGGAACAACTGAAAACTAATGAATTTAGAAAGATTAACACCAATTGTTGAACAAGTTGTTAAACAGGTACTATCGCAAAATAGATACCCTTTTGGTGTTAAAGGTGGTAAAGGAAATAAAGTTGCTTCAGGTAGACTAAGAGATAGTATTAAAGCTGTAGCAACAAAAGACAATACCATACTTGTATTAGGACCAGGTGGAAAACCATTGAATCAAACCTATGGTGATTGGTCACAAAACTCAGTTAATGCAGGAAGAAAGAAAGGATTAAAAGGTGTACCCATAGAAGTATTGGAGAATTGGATTAGGAGAAGAGGGTTGAAAGGCAGAGATAAAATGGGTAAATTTATAAAAGTTAGAAGTTTCGCATTTGCAATACAAACAAACATAAAAAAGTTCGGAATTAGACCAGCAAATTTTGTTGAGTTTTCTTTGGATGTTTTGGAGGATAATAAAGAACTTATCCAAACAATTGAAGAAATAACTATGGAAGAACTAATAGATTTAATAGAAGGAATATAATATGCCAACATTTGGATACCAATCGCTGTATAGTAATTTTCTAAACAGCAATACACAATTAAGGAGAAGCACTGATATGGTCTACCAAAGAGGTGGAACATATGAAGTTGTACTAACAGGTGATACGTATTTGTCATCAATGACATTGAATGTAGATTTATATTCTGACGATAGTAAAGTTGGAAGAATGAATATCGTTCCTTATGCTACATCACAATCAGGTGCAACATATACATATAGATTTAATATTAGACCATATGATTATTTATCTAACTATGTTAAATCAGAACATTATCAATACTATTGGTTAAATGATTGGTATAGTACAACAGAACAAATCAATTGGAACAATCCGTATCCAAATAGTATTACTGCAGAGATGAAGTATGGTTACCAATATATTTCAGGTAACACAACGGTAACTGAATATCAGACAGACCCTGTAAATCAATATTATCATTTTACTGATATACCATCTTGTGTAAGTGATACATCATTTGTTCCATCAGGATTTACAAACACAGGACCATACTTTAATTATGTAGGTGGACAATTCCAAATGGATGACCATTATATATTACCGAACTTTGACCAAGAGATTGGAACGGTTGTAGGTACAGGTATGACAATTAATACTGTAGATATTAATAGAAGATTATCTCCTATGTCACAGTATCTAATGGACTATCCAACGTTACCTGAACAATCACAAACAAGTAGATTCTTAACTGATGCACCACGTATCCAATATGTACAATCCAATGATAATTATGTACTTTATTACTTAAACGGACAATCAGGAGATAGACAAGTGATAGAAGCAGACTTTGCAGTATTTAGATTTTTTAATGAAAGTAACACACAAGTAGAATATTTTGAACAACAATTAAACTTTAGTGGTACAACATACGCATCACCAACAGGTTATACGGATACTTTAAAACCATTTGCGTTACCTTGTGGACCAACTGATGTTACAAACATATTTACAAATTCAATTGATTGGGATAATGTAGCATATTACACAGTTCAATTATGTTATTCATATCCAACAAATAGTACATACAGAGTTGATGTAGGTTCAATTGGACCAGTATCTGAAATGTTCTATTTCTATCTATATGACAATTGTCTTCCTGAAAACACAAGAGTTGTTTTCTTAAACGCAAAAGGTGGGTATGATTATTTCACTTTCAAATCTTACAGGAATGACACCTTAAAGATTAAATCTCAGACTTTTGATAGTAGATACTACGCAACGGATTTGGCGTCTCAGGATAGGAACGTAGGACGTACTGTGAAGACATTTGCAACAGACTTAGACCAAGAAATTGTATTGGAGTCAGATTATCTTACTCAAGCGGGTGGAGATTGGTTACAACAACTATTCTATTCACCACAAGTTTACATTATGAATCAAGATTATGTATCACCAATGGATAGACAAGATAAGTTATATAAAGATTTATTACCAGTTCAAATATTATCAACAGAGGTAGAAACAATTAATCCAAAACATCAAAAATTAGTTAAGTATAGATTAACATTAAAGGCCGCAAATAATTTCTTTATAAATAGAGGATTCTAATATATGAGTAGTCAACAAACAGTATTAAGGGTACAAACAAATATACCTGGTGAAATATCAGGAACAACCACGTATGAATTTTTAGATTTATATAGTAGCATTCCCATTTTAATTAATAAATCATTTGCTGAATTAGGAGATATAGGAAAAAAAAACTCAGACTATTCATTAGGGGTATTATTGCCAGGTTCTAAAAAGAATAATTCATTCTTTGAGAATTTCTTTAATGTGGATGCATCATCTTTATACTTCAATCCAAACAAAAGAGTGGGTTGTAATGTATTAATTAGTGATGAAGCATACTTTACAGGGTATATGAGATTGAATAAAGTATCAGTTCAAGATAGTAAAATAGAATATGACGTTACTTTATACTCAACTCCTGCTGAATTATATGGTAGTATTGGTAATAATTTACTAAAAGATTTAGATTTTAATGATGAAGATTATACATTCAACCACGTTTTTAATTTAGAAAATGTAACTCAAGGGTTTAATTATGGTAATTTTAGTTTAAATCAAGAAGAACCATACCCATATTTCTATCCTGTAGTACATAATGGTTACCTTTACACAGGTAGCACTGTAAACTTTACAGGTGGTACCATCTTATCAAGAACAAGATTATATACATCTACAGCAAACTCAGCAGGTCAATTGGGTTCTTATACTTCACAAGCCGCAGCATTTGCTGACGGTGTTCAACAATATAGAATTAATTCACCAGGTCAAGGGTTATATGATAATCAATTGAAACCTGGTCTAAACATATGGAGTTTATTAAAGTTGACATTCAAAACCTATGGTTATGAAATTACATCAGACTTTTTTAATACACCTTGGATGAAGACTTTATATATGTATGGTTACTTTAGTTCAGACCAAACAAAATTCTCATTCCAAGTAAATAACATTCAAACTTTACCTATTGAAGGTGTTGAGGTTTTCTTTGTACAAATATCAGGTGATGTATATTGTGTAGTTTCTAAATTGGGTACAGGGATACCTTCTTTTTGTGATTCAGATATTAATGTTAGATTAGTATATAATAGTTCTACAATTGATTTAACTATTCCATATGGTACTAGTGGTTTAACTGTTAATAGTTTTGGTCAAACATTTACATCAGGTTCATCAACTCAAGTTCCAAATGGTGCAACATTAAAATACTTACCAGTTCCTGTGGGTACTGCGGTGAATTATGTGGATGGTGACTTTGTTGATTTTAGTCTTGTTATAGACCAAAATATTAAACAGATAGATGTTCTATCATCCATAGCAAAGAAGTTCAATTTAGTCCTTATTCCTGACCCAAACAATGGTAGTAAGATTAGGATAGAACCATATGACTTTTTTATTGGAACAGGTGAAGTACATAACTGGTCAGATAAGATTAGTTATGATAAAGGATTTACTGTAGAACCAGCATTAAATTATATAGAAAGTGAATTACAAATTACTGACCAAGATGATAATGACGAGGGTAATAAATTATTTAAAGAAAGTAATAACCGTGTATATGGTCAGAACTTTGTTTACAACCCAACTGATTTTAAATCTCAAGTTAAGAAAATAGACACTATCTTCTCTCCAGAATTGATACGTAAGTGGGATGCCGATGGGGCATCCAACATTGGTTTGCCTCTCGGTATCAACTACGTTAGTTCAAACAATCAAGTTGGTTCAGGTTCAACAGTAAATGTAAATTGGATTTATAAGGGAGTTAAAACAAAACCAAAATTGTTTTGGTGGTTAGGTTGTTTTAATCCATTCTTAGATTTACCTGGTGAACATTATAACGCTACTAATTATTGGACCACATATGAAGCATATATTTCAAATACAAGTGGTACAACGTTTACTAAGTTTGATAGGATTCCTGTTATTTCTCATACTATGCCGATGGGTAACCCCGATAGTAATAAGATTAATAACGATAGTCAATGTATATTATTTAATTCAGAATTTCCTGCAGATACAAATATTAATGTTCAAACATTTAATACCTACACAGAAAATGATGCGTACTCAACTTTCTATGATGGAAGAGTAAGTAATTTATACAATCCAAATACAAGAGTTGTAAATGGTTTCTTTAATTTAAACTATGCCGATTTAAAGAACTTACAACCACAAGATTTAATTAAAATTCAAGAACAATACTTTGTTGTATCAAAGATTGAGGGATTTAATTTAACAAATAGAGATTTAACAAAAGTTGAATTAGTTCAATATAACAACAGACCAAAGACTTATACTGATAGATACTTCCAATATTTCTATTGTGATAATACATCTAAAGTGTATAAGTTTCAAACAGATTTTACCAATTCTAATCTATTGGATAGTAACTTTGGTTGGTCAGTTTATTATGACCATCAGATAGGTTCATTAGGTAGTAGCGGTACAGGATTTACATCCACATTTAAAGATGTGATAAACTTCTCAACAGAGGTTTATGTTCCATATTTTATATACGAGGTTTCAGAATCTACATATAATGCTTCAGGTATCCCTTGGGAATATGATTCATTACACAATTATATATACTCAAGTGAGTTTGGACCATTCCAATATAATATGCCAACGTTTTGGTTAAACTCAGGTTCAACTGAAACAGGTATTAACTTGTTTACAGATTGTGCTGATTTTAATACAGTAAGAACAACTTATGGTATATTAACAGGTTCTTCAACTAACCACGGAATTGCGGTAACACCTACTCCAACACCTACTCCTACTCCATCACCAACACCTGGTGCAAGTGAAAGAATGAGAGGTAGTTTAATAATTAGTTATGATGAACCTGACGCAAATTTAGCAACAACTTATGTTAATGTTTTGGTTAATAGTGAAAATAGACAACTTGTCCAAGACCCAATTACTAATTTATATAGTACATTTATTTATAGTGGTGATGTTGTTAATGTTAAAATTACAACATCGTCAACTACCAATTCAATAGATGTAACTCGTAGAGATTATACAACTGACGACCAAAATGGTGATAATGGAATTAGAGATACGTTTATTACAGGAACAACAGGAAGTTCAGTTTCGGGATTTTATCAAATCACATTTAACGTAGAACCAAATATATTAGATTATAATTTTGAATATAGAGTTGTTGCGGAAACTTTAGTACCAGTAACACCTACTCCTACACCTTCACCAACACCAGTTCCTTGTTTCTCAATGACAACTGGATATACTAATGGTTATACTTTAACTGGCGGTACATTACAATCACGTATAGAAGAAATTACAGTATTAGATAATAATGATTTTTATGCTGGTGGTAGTTATTGGTTTTATGATGGTTATGCGCCACGATCAACAGTACCATATAATGGAACTTGTTTATTAAAATTATATGCTGAAGGTCCTAGAATATCATCATATAGTGGAAGTACATTTTTTGATGGTACACCAGGTGATGATTTTCCAATAGTTTATAAAGTTCTTCCATCAACAGGTTCAACTATATTAGTAGGTGGTAATTTTCATAAATATCTTCTTCCAAGTGGTACATCAGATGTAAATGGTCCAGAGGGTATAACGAGATTAAATTCAGATAGTACAAGAAATACTTCTTTTAAGTATAATAATACCGGTACTAGTGCTGGTTTTAAAATAAGTGGAGGTAATGGAACTGTATATGATATTGCTGAAAATACTGATAATACAATTTTATGTATAAGTAATGCTATTTCTTATTTTGATGATTCATCACATACAACCGCAAAATTAACTAAATTAAATAGTGATGGAACGTTTGTTACATCAGGTTTTAACCAAATAGCATTAGGTGACGACAGTCAACCATATAAATTAAAAATATTATCTGATGGTAAAATATTAGCTGCTGGTAGAATTACATATTATAGAAGTAGTGGAGGTACATTAACATATTTAGAAACTAAAGGAAATTTAGTTAGATTATTATCTAATGGAAATTTAGATACATCATTTGTTTCAGGATTTAATATATTTGATTCTGGTGGATTTATTACTTTTCCAGCAATTGTAGGTATTGAAGTACAATCAGATAATAAAATAATATGTATTGGTTCATTTAATAAATATAGCGGTTCAACTGTACCAGCAGGTATTATTAGATTAAATAGTAATGCCACAATAGATACATCATTTAGTGGGTTTACTTCTGGATTTAATACACAACCATATGCACTTAAATTACAATCTGATGGTAAAATATTAGTTGGTGGTGACTTTACATCATTTAATGGTGTAAGTAAAAAAGGTATTATAAGATTAAATTCAGATGGTTCAATAGATAATACATTTACAAGTCCAACAACATTTGAATTAAATGTTGATAGTACAATAACTAGTGGCGGCGTAATGGTAATTGAAACACAATCTGATGGTAAAATATTAGTTGGTGGTAGTTTCACAAATTGGGATGGAACTTCATATAATGGTGCCTTAATTAATAACTTTGTTAGATTAAATTCTGATGGAACATTAAATATTTGTAATGGTACACCAGTTATTCCAACATCAACCCCAACACCTACACCAAGTTCAACAGGAGGATTAACCCCAACCCCAACACTTACATCTACTCCAACGCCAACGCCAACAGCATCTGGCGGTGGAGCATCATTACGTTCACTTGTATTATGGTGGATGGTAAATAATGGTAGTACACCTAATACATCTTTTTCTAATACAATATTTGATTATACTATTAGTTGGGAATATCTTGGTACTACTGGTTCAACAACAGCACCATCAATGACACAAGTTGTAACTAATTCAATTGGAACATATAATGTTGCAACTCTTCCATTACCAAGTTATTTAAATAGTGCAACAAATATAAACTTTACCGTAAATAGAAAATTGTGTGGTACTAGACCAACTGGTCAAAGTAACCCTAGTAGTACAATATATTACATAAATAGTAACAGTACTTCATTACCACCAACGTGGGGTGATTCTGATTCTCAACTTATGCAAGGTTGTGTTAAAACTTGCCCAACAATTTATGCGGAATTACTTCCAATTTTTAATAGTTTTACAAAAACAATAACTCCATATTCATATTTACATATTATGGTTCAAGACACTATTGGTAATAGTAGTTGTTAAATTAATAAGATATGAGTAAAAATAAATTGGGAACACGATTAAGAAAAAATTATATTTAATAATATGGGAAGGAAATACATAAAACAACAGAACGTAGATAATTTTATATATCCAAATAATGTGTTAGCACAATATGGGGTTGAAATTGTACACGATATAAACAATAATAGTGTAAGTGGAACAGTAACAAATTTCACAGGAACTAGTATATCTGCAACAGGTATTACAATTAGTTTTAACTACACTTGGGCATCAAATAATGCAGATCAATTTATTGGTGCTGATGGTTCATACCATATATTATCAGTTCATATGATGGAACCAAGTCGTTTATATTATAAATCTTGGAGAATGGTCTATGGTAAATCATTAGTTAATCAAGTTTCAACAAATACTGGTTCAGTATCTGTTACATTAACACCTTCTCAAATGGGTATATCTTCGTTCTCAAACGGAACATATTATTTTGAGATTAGAATGATTGGTGGTAAGTCAATATATCCTATATGTCAATCATTGACAGTAAGTAGTATTGTTTCTCCAACACCAACACCAACTGCAACTCCTACACCTACACCTTCAGGAGGTACACCAACCCCTACACCTACTCCATCACCAACACCAGTGTTATATCAATCAGGTGCAACATTGAACGTAACGGATACAGGTTATATAAAATATACTTCACAATCTTTAGGTCCTGACCAATATGTGTTTATATCTACAACAGGTAGTTATACAATAACAGGTTGTACTCTATGTAGTTCAATTATTCCTGGTTTCCCATTTGCTGATGTGGCCGCCTTTACCATAACAAGTTGTGGTTCAAACTGTGGAAGTTCACCGTCACCAACTCCAACTCCAACACCAACAGGTGGAAGTAATGGATATTATATAATGACCGATTGTCAAACATATCAAACTAGATATTCACAATTGATTGCTTATGGAACATTTGATAGTGGTGATAGAGTAGAAGGTAGTTCTGGTTATTATTATGTAATAACAGGATTTACACCATCATTCCAAGCAACGACTTTTACGGTAACAGCAACAGGTCAATATGGTTGTCCATAATAAATAATTAAAAATATACATATATAAAATATGGCTAGTAAAGAAGTATCATTAAAAATAACCGTAGACGGGAAAGAATTAGACTTAGCAAAAACCTCGGTTGAACAGTTTGAAAAGGCTTACTCGGCTGCGGCTCAAAAATTATCCACATTAAAAGTTGGAACTGACGAATGGAAGAAATTAAATGCTGAATTAGAACAATCAAAGAAAGCATTTGACGAAACAAAGAATGCTGCAAATGGTACTGATGGTAAATTTAAATCATTACGTAGTCAGATTAGAGAAACAACAGTAGCGTTACAAGCATTAGCTGACGAAGGTAAAGAAGGAGGCGCTGAATTTAAAGCATTATCAAAAAAATTAGATGATTTGGGTGATGCTCAAAAGAAAGTTGCATTCCAATCAGGTCAAATTGAAGATAAATTTGCAGCATTACCTGGTCCATTAGGAAAAGTTGGTCAGAGTGTAAAAGGATTAAAAGATTCTTTTGATACATTTGGTAAAGGATTAACCATTTCATTAGGTATTGTTGGTCTATTGGTTGCCGCATTCTTTGCAATTAAGGAAGCATTAGGTAAAACAAAAGAAGGTACTCAATTACTTTCACAAGCAACAACAGCATTCAATAAAGTATTAGCACCATTATTTGCAATCTTAGAGAAGATTGGTACTATTGTATTACCTATTGTCATCAAAGGATTTGAGATGTTAGGTTCAGTTGTTAATGGTGTAGCAGAATTTTTTGGTATCCAAACTGAGAAAATTGATGAGGTTACAGCATCATTGGAAAAGAACAATGAGGCGGCAAACAAATTGGCTGAAGAAGAAAAAGCAAGATTAGAGAAAGAGAAACAACTTCAAGAGGAAAGAACAAGGAAATTAAAAGAAGAGTCAGATAAACGTAAGGTTATAACGGAAGCAGCTGAAAAGGTAATGAATGATGCTCGTCTTGC
>Ga0209353_10002466_pt1 | contig 10044 bp, 4 predicted proteins | sample LauGreSpBDMM15SD_2_FD_187561 | JGI IMG/M metagenome (GOLD analysis project Ga0209353, IMG submission 187561) | Freshwater lake microbial communities from Lake Michigan, USA - Sp13.BD.MM15.SD (SPAdes) (version 2) | ecosystem: Environmental > Aquatic > Freshwater > Lake | place: Lake Michigan, USA...
TACAGAGTACAGAGTACAGGGTACAGGGTACAGGGTACAGGGTACAGGGTACAGGGTACAGGGTACAGGGTACAAAGTATTAAGTACAAAGTAAGTACAGGGTACAGGGTACAGGGTACAGGGTACAAAGTACAAAGTACAGGGTACAGGGTATTAAGTACAAAGTATTAAGTACAAAGTACAGGGTACAGGGTACAGAGTACAGGGTACAGGGTACAGGGTACAGGGTACAGGGTACAGGGTATTAAGTACAAAGTATTAAGTATTAAGTACAAGTACAAAGTACAAAGTACAAGTACAAGTACAAGTACAAAGTACAAGTACAAAGTACAAAGTACAAGATTTACTTACCGAAGACTTTGTACCTAATACTTTGTACTCATCGCATTTGGTCCACTTCGAAGACGTGAACCAGCGAAAAGGGAGCTGATTAACCAACCATTGGAGATGAGAGTTCATAGAAAAAAACTGGTATTCAAAAAAGAAGTACGATGTCATCGGGATCTAAAGCCCTTCTCCTTCGGAGAAGGGTTTGGGATGAGGCTTTTAAAAGCAGACTTCAACTATTGGAGGAGTTATGCTACTTCGTGTAAAGCAAAAAGAAGCAAGTTAAAAAGTACTGGCTACTTTTTAACTTGCTTCTATTTATACGCAACATTCAACATTCAACACCCAACACTAACCTAATCCTTAAGGCAACGTACAGCGAAGCCGTACGCTCGGTTGCTGGCGTTCATGTCGGCATTGCCGCTAGCGAAGTACAGCTTGCGAGAATCAGTACCGCTAACCGTACTGCTCCAATAGCCGCCGTAGGTACCAACAAGGATGAGCGTACCATCGCTGTTGCGGCGGTGGCCCGAAATGGGCAATTTCAGCGAAGAAGTAATCGCGCCGGTTGCGTTGTTATTTGCACCCCAACTTGCTCGTTCGGCGGCTAACTCTGTATCTGTTGGTAAACGATACCCACTTGGGCAAGGATTGTTTATACCACTTACCCCCTGCCATAAATTCACGTTCTGACCGCTGCGCCAGTCGAAAGGAGAAGTACCATTCGTTATAAAAAGTGCATCCCCAGGAGTATCTGTAGTAGATAATGTAGCGGTAGTTCCATTTACAGCTGAAGCAGTAGTTGAATTAGTCCTAGTGATACGTTGATGCCCATCAGCACCTCTACCCCATTGGAATAAATCACCATAAGCAAGGTGGTCGGTGCTGCCAGTAGCTACTCGTGTGGCGCCCAAGTTACGGTCTAACCAACATGTAGAATTTGCTCCAGTTACCGTACCATAGGTAACACTTGCGCCATTGTAAGTAAACGTTACGGTAGAACCACAGGAACTATTCACCGTTATATTTTTAGTAGCAGTAGTAGTTCCACAAGAACCTCCACTGGTGGTTAAAGTTAAAGTGATTGAACCAGACTCTGATCCACCTGCTGTATAAGTTGCTGTGGATGCATTTGTTGCATTTGTCCATGTTCCTGCACCGCCTGTCCAAGTTCCACCTGTGGCACCGCCTCCTACAGAACCTCCCATTGCAGCCGATGTTGCACCTTGATTAATGGCTGCTAACGCCGCACCAGCATTTGCAGTTGGATTAGCATTTACCGTTGCAGTTACCGCTGTTCTTGATGCTGTAGTACACCCACTATTGGTTGCATCTACATAATACGTTGTAGTAGCAGCAATACTTGGTGTAGTAAATGATGTTCCTGTTCCCAATGACGAACCTCCTGAAGATGCTGCATACCAATTGATGGTGCCTGCACTTGCTGTGGAGCCTAAAGCTACTGTTCCAGTACTACATCTTGATGCTGGTGTTGTAGCTGATATAGTTGGATTAGCATTTACTGTAATTGATTTTGTAGCTGTGGTTGTACCAAATGAACCACCACTAGTGGTTAAGGTTAAAGTGATTGCACCAGTCTCTGATGCGCCTGCTGTATAAGTTGCTGTGGACGGATTTGTTGCATTTGTCCATGTTCCTGCTCCACCTGTCCATGTTCCTCCTGTGGCACTTCCTCCTACAGAACCGCCCATTGCTGCAGCTGTTCCACTTTGGCAAATAGCCGATAATGCCGCACCAGCATTTGCAGTTGGAGCAGGACTTGTTGCCGTGCCACCAATTAAATTGGTCCAAGTAGTACCATTGTATCCCTGAAATTCACCAGATGCGCCACAATTGGTGCACCAAACCATAAGCCCTGCCGCTGGGCTTACAATGGCAGGGCGTTGGTCTTGTGTCATACGAGGAGGTAAAAAACCTTTGGTAGTGCTGGCTGCCTCAAAAACTGCCGAAGCATTGGGAGAAGCGGTACCAACCACTGCATCACCATTTAAAACAGTATTGCCGGTTCCCGTTGGAGTAATGGTCACGTCTTGGTTTGTTCCGCCAGCGGTGAAAGTCAATGCACCGGTACCAGTGATAGAACCTGTAGTTGTACCCGTACCTCCGTTGGCTACAGGAAGTGTTCCTGTTATTCCGGTAGTCAATGGTAATCCCGTTGCATTGGTTAGCACCCCTGAAGAAGGTGTACCCAAAGCGGGAGTCACCAGCGTAGGAGAGTTTGATAAAACCACGCTTCCAGTGCCTGTGGAGGTGGTAACACCCGTACCTCCGTTGGCAACAGGTAAAGTACTACCAGTTGCATTGATAATATATACCCAAGCACTTCCAGTATGAAAATAGAGACCGGAGGTACCATCAGTTTGATACACCATGAGTCCTGTAGTTGGAGAGGAAATGGCACTGCGTTGGGCTTGTGTCATACGAGGAGGTAATAAACCTTGGGTGGTGCTGGTAAGATCCAATACCGCCGAGGCGTTAGGAGAAGTGGTGCCTATACCTACTTGGGCATTTACCCCCCCCCCATAAAGCACTGAAAATCAGTGTGCTAAATGCGGTTTTTAAGAATTGTTTTTTCATAGTGATGAATGGTTTTTGATTTTTTTTGTTAGGGTTATATGTTAATCAAACAAACTTAAACTTTATTTTCTTATTTTCAAAATTACAAGAAGAATAGGTGTGGTGCAGGGTACAGGGTACAGGGTACAGAGTACAGAGTACAGAGTACAGGGATATGTTATTTGCTTGAAATTTTAAGCGGATGACAGTAATTTAAAATTCAATACCCAACACGAATTAAACTGATTTTTTCTTTTTCACCCCTACCCTTCTTTCGAGAGCCAATTCATGTGCTTTGTTGTAATATTCACCCAACACTTCCCAATCAAATAATTCAGAAGAGTTCTCCACTATATTACGTTGCTTGATACGTTCTTTTCTAGTCAATTTTACAAAAGCCAACATTTCATTTGCCAATTCTTCAGCAGCTTCATGAAAGTTTTGAGTACGCCTGTTGATGACATAAATCCCTCTTGCATCATGGTCAGGAATGGTATTGATGACATAATCCCCAAATCCAGACAAATCACTGGTAATGGCAGGAACACCACTGGCGATAGCTTCAAGTGGTGTGTAACCCCAAGGCTCATAATAAGAAGGGAAAACACCCAAGTGACAACCTCTTACAAACTGCCCATATTCCATCCCAAACAATGGATTGGAAGGAGAAATAAAGTCGGGATGGTAAACTACTTTTACCTTGTCATATTCATTGTTAAGCAAATTAGTCGTTTGTAAAAAATTCAATATTTCATCTGTTCCACCATGTACCAAATCATGGGTTACCACTGAAGGTTTATTTTCATCTTTCCAGCTCTGTAATGTTCTACGGAGTCTAAGTTTCCAATATTCTTCCACAAAACTATTCAAGTCGGGCAGTTGCTGTTCAGGAGCTCCAGCCGCAGCGTAAAACAATTTTTCACCTATTTGTTTTTCAATCGCAGTACAGGCACTTCTAATTTCTTCCAGCATTGCCCTTGATTGTAAGGCCTGTGAATTGATGGAATAACAAGGTTGTTTGGTAATAAAAAACATCACTACCGTTTGGTCAATTCCCTCGCACTGCATTTTATAATTTAAGCGGGCAAGTGCTTCTATGGTCACATCAAAGCCTTTGTTCCTGTATTCAAACCTTCCAGAAGTAAAGAAATAAAGTGTTTTATCTAAGTCAAAGGAATAGTTATGGAAGAAATGCCCCATCACAAATTGATGGATTTTATTTTTATAGTCTTTGTGTAAATTTTGAAATTCATGCAAAGCCACAAAGCGATGAATATTGATCCCATTAGGCAAAATCAAATCCGGATTTCTTCCCAACAACACCAAACATTCTCGTGCAGTCACCTCACTTACAGTAGTAAATACATGTGCCCCGTGAGCGGCCGCACGTTCTATTTTAGCCTGTGGTTCAACATTATAATTTTTAGCTGCACTTTCCCAATCTGCGAAAGCCAGGTTATCATAAAAATGAGCATCATTCATCGCCAAATACCTTCCCAGCAAGGTAGCATGGGTTGTAAATACAATATTTACATGGACATTTTCTCGTCTCAAATCAGGAATTGCAGAACCAACCATCCATTCATGAAAATGAGCCACGATTGGTTTTAAGGTAACTTCCGGAGATGCCAAAGCTTTGAAAAACTCCTTTACTACAAAACCAAATCCCATTACCTGATCCAACAAAGGGTCATATCCTGTATGAGAAATGCCATGGTGTTCCCAATAAAAAAATTTAATATCAACAAGTTTTTGGTAAATAGAATAAAAATTTATCAACACTACTTTAGGACGACCAGTAACCAACCAACGCCCATAGTATACTTCTATACCGGCTTCTCTTAATTTCAACGCGGCTTTTCCAAATTCATCGTCGTACTCTTTTGCTGGTTCAAATTCAGCCGGCATTTTATTGTGTAAATATGGGCCAAGCAAACAATAATTTTCGCCCCATTTTTCAGTCATCGTCGGCGCCTTAGAACGAATAACCGTATAAATCCCCCCTACCTGATTACAAACTTCCCATGCTACTTCAACCAACAAGGCGTTTATATTATTTTCTTGATCTGCCATATTTAAATATTTTTATTGAATATGTATACTTCGTATTTACATTAAAAATAAAAACCGTTTGACCCTATACGCTTCAAAAAAGGATATAGTTAAATTTTAAAGGTATTAAATCCAATAAATCTAAATAAAAATTTGACACAAATTAAATTATAGCAAGCAAGGATTTTACTATAATTTGATAATTACCTACAAATCAATCAAAAAAAAACTGGTTTCTGAAAATAATTAATTTTTCTTTAGCATTAATAATCAAAAAAAAATCCTAAGACAGTTGTTTATTTTTTAAATAATAGTCATTTTTGTAACATTCGAGTAATGATTTCACATTACGCTAATGACATGCAGGTATGATAAGACAGTTTTTAATAATTTTATTGGTATTTATTTCTTCAATAGCCATCTCAGATGCTGCAATCTTATCTATTTCAGGCGTTTATCAAGGTAAAAACTTATACATTCAAAACCCTCCGCTTTCTGAAAATGAATTTTGCACACAGGAAGTATATGTCAATGACGTAAAAATCATGTCGCATGTATTGACAAGTGCTTATGAAATAGATTTGTCTCACCTTAAAATGGATGAACCAGTAACCATAAAAATTTTACACCGAGACGATTGCAAACCTAAAATCCTAAATCCTCAGGTTTTAAAAGTCAACAGTACTTTTCAATTTACTTCTTTTGTGATTGATGAAAGAAAATTGGCATGGTCAACCAAAGGAGAAAAAGTAGGGGGGAAAATGTATGTAGAGCACTTTTTAAACAATGCATGGGTAGTGGTTAAAGACATTTCTTGTCATGGTTCCATTACCTTAAACAATTATGAGGTGGAAGAAAGCCACCACTCTAGCACCAATAAGTATAGAATTAAATTTTTAGAGAAAGACGGGCAAGCGTTTTATTCTAAAGTAATCGAATTTACTTCTTCTAAACAACCTGTAACATTTTCCCCAAAAAGAGTTTCTACCAGCGTCTACTTATCTCGAAATGTTCCCTATGAAGTAATTGACTCTTATGGCAATAGTGTTAAAAAAGGTAGCGGAAAAGAAATTGAAATGAGTTCGATGAAACAAGGCGTTTACTACCTTTACTTTGACAACAGGACAGAAAAAGTGCTCAAAAAATAAACACTTTTAGTGGTGTATATTCGGTTTTAAGCTAAATTTAGTGATGCGTTTTTTGTGTTGAGTGCTGCGTTAAAAACTGTTCTAAGCACAACTTACACTCAATACTCACCACTTAACACTCCATCAATGTCTACATTCAACCACCTTCATTGTCATACCCAATTTTCACTTCTTGACGGTGCGGCCAACATTGGCGACATGATCAAAAAAGCCAAAGAAGACAATATGCGTGGCATCGCGATGACCGATCATGGCAATATGTTTGGTGCGTTTCAATTTGTGGCTGAAGCCAATAAAGCAGGAATTAAACCCATCGTTGGTTGTGAATTTTATTTGGTAAACGACCGCCACAAAAGACAATTTACCAAAGAAGACAAAGATGTTAGAAGGCACCAATTATTTTTAGCCAAAAACGAAGAAGGGTATAAAAACCTGGCCAAAATGTGCTCTTTGGGATTCATAGAAGGCATGTATGGCAAATACCCTCGCATTGACAAGGAACTGGTTTTAAAATACCACAAAGGATTAATTGCCACCACTTGTTGCCTTGGCGCTGAAGTACCTCAAACCATTTTAAAAAAAGGAGAAGACGAAGGTGAAAAAGCCTTTAAATGGTGGCTCGATTTATTTGGAGACGATTATTATGTTGAAATCCAAAGGCATTCCATTCCCGAACAACAAATCGTGAACGACGTTTTATTAAAATTTGCAAAAAAATACAACGTTAAAGTAATCGCTTCTAATGATTCTCACTACGTGAATCAGGAAGATGCCAATGCGCATGACATTCTGCTTTGTATCAACACTGGCGAAAAGCAGAGTACTCCTACCATGAAAGACTTCAATGACGACGATGGTAGCGGTTTTAAAGGCAAGCGTTTTGCGTTTTACAACGATCAATTTTATTTTAAAAAAACGGAGGAGATGAGTAATCTTTTCCATGACCTGCCACAAGCGATTGACAATACCAATGAAATTGTAGACAAAGTCACCGAACTCAAACTCAAAAAAGACATTCTTCTTCCCAACTTCCCAGTACCTGAAGAATTTAAAATACATACCTCATCAGAATTCCATAAAACCACAGAGCTGGTTCCTGACGTACTGAACCAATGGGAATTCCTCAAACACTTGACTTTTGAAGGCGCAAGAAAACGCTACCAGGAAATCACTCCTGAAATAGAAGAACGTATCAACTTCGAGCTTTTCACCATCAAAACCATGGGATTTGCGGGATACTTCCTGATTGTAATGGACTTTATCCAGGCTGGACGCGACATCGGTGTTTTCATCGGACCAGGTCGTGGATCGGCCGCTGGTTCGGTGGTGGCTTATTGTATACAAATCACCAACATCGACCCCATCAAATACAACCTGCTTTTTGAAAGATTCCTAAATCCCGACCGTAAGTCAATGCCCGATATTGATACGGACTTTGACGATGAGGGTCGCCAAAAGGTAATTGATTATGTGGTTCAAAAATACGGCAAAAACCAGGTAGCACAAATCATTACTTATGGCACCATGGCGGCCAAAATGAGTATCAAAGATGTGTCTCGTGTGATGGAATTACCTTTGCAAGAAGCCAACATCTTGGCCAAACTGGTGCCTGACAAACCTGGAATTTCCCTTAACCGTGTACTTACTGCGCCTATGGAAGGTGCCAAAAGCTTAAAAGAAACAGAAGGGCTACAAGCCGAAGACCTTGACAATGTAAAACAACTTCGGGAAATTTTAGGAGGTACCGATTTACGTGCAAAGGTCCTCAAAGAAGCATTAATATTAGAAGGCTCTGTTCGTGGCACCGGCATCCATGCTGCCGGAATTATCATTGCACCTTCTGATTTAACAGACCTTATTCCTGTGGCAGTGGCCAAAGATTCGGACTTGTTGGTTACCCAATTTGAAGGTAAAATCATTGAAGACGCGGGGGTAATTAAAATGGACTTTTTGGGATTAAAAACCCTTACCATTATCCGTGATACCCTAGGCATGATTAAGAAAAATCATGGCGTGGACATCATCATCGATGATGTAGATTTAGAAGACGAAAAAACATACGAATTATACCAAAGAGGAGAAACAAACGCTACGTTTCAGTTTGAATCTGCAGGGATGCAAAAACACCTTAAAGACCTCAAGCCCGATAAGTTTGCCGATTTAATTGCCATGAATGCACTTTATCGCCCAGGTCCGATAGAGTATATTCCTAACTATATCAACCGTAAACATGGACGAGAAGAAATCATCTTTGACTTGCCGGAGATGGAAGAATACCTTGGCGAAAGTTATGGAATTACGGTTTACCAAGAACAGGTAATGCTTTTGTCGCAAAAAATTGGAGGCTTCACCAAAGGAGATGCCGATGTTTTGCGTAAAGCCATGGGTAAAAAAGACCGTTACACACTCGATAAAATGAAACCTAAATTCATTGAGGGTGCAATGGAAAAAGGTCATCCAGCGGATAAACTGGAAAAAATATGGCTCGACTGGGAAGCATTTGCCCAATATGCTTTTAATAAATCACACTCTACGTGTTACGCTTTTGTAGCCTACCAAACCGCTTGGCTGAAAGCGCATTACCCTGGAGAATACATGGCTTCGGTGCTCACGCACAACCAAAGCAACATGGACAAAGCTACCTTTTTCCTGGATGAATGTAAACGCGCCAACATTACTGTATTAGGGCCGGATGTCAATGAAAGTGGGAGATTTTTTGATGTAAACAAAGCCGGAGAAATCAGGTTTGGATTAGGGGCCATCAAAGGTACAGGAGATGCAGCTGTAGATGCGGTCATCAAAGAACGTGAAGAAAATGGACCATATACAGACATCTATGATTTTGCAAAAAGGGTAAACCTGAGAACAGTCAACAAAAAAACATTTGAAAGTTTTGCCCAGGGTGGTGCTTTTGATTGTTTTGAAGACATACACCGTGCGCAATATATGGTAGTGAATGAGGTAGAATCTACCCCATTTATAGAACGGATAATACGCTACGGCAACTCCTTTCAGGAAAACAAAAATGCTGCTCAAAACTCTTTGTTTGGAAGCATGAGCAGTGCCATGGATATTGCCCAACCTAAACCAACTCCTTGTGAACCTTGGGACAATTTGGTAAGGCTAAAAATTGAAAAGGATTTGATTGGTCTCTATTTATCAGGCCATCCTTTGGACCAGTACCGCATGGAATTAGAGAATTTCTGTACGGATACCCTTGACAATATTTTGGTCGACCCACGTTACCAAAACAAAGACGTTTGTGTGGGCGGTATAATTACCAACATGAGCCTTGGCAAAACACAAAGGGGAGATACATTTGCCAGATTTACGCTCGAAGATTACAATGGGAATATAGAAATGGCCATATTCTCCAAAGATTACATCAATTTTGCACCATTTATTTCAGCAGGTAACTTTCTATATATCAATGGAAAGATACAAAAGAAGTGGAAAAGTGAAACTGATTATGAACTTAAACCAACCATGTTTAAGTTACTAAGTGAAATTAAGGCGGAGAAAACAAAAGGAATACAACTTAATATCAATGTTAAAGTCATCAACGAAGCACTTATTCAACATTTAGAAAACTTAACTGCCGCCAATGTTGGTAAGCTGGATTTCAAAGTGAACATTAAAACGGAGAACATGACCGTTGAATTGTTTTCTCGTAAAATCAGGGTTGACACTACGCTAGAATTGTTAAAAGAACTTGACTTGATAGAAGGCTTAACCTATAAAATACTGGCAAGTTAATAAGTATAGAGTACTGAGTACTGAGTACCGCGTACAAAATACTTATCCTTGTACTTTGAAAAATAAAAAAAGCTCAACTACTAAGTGTTAAATAAAAAAAAGATTAGCTTTGAAATTATAATTATAGCCAATAAACATTTTAAATAGTATACTTAAGCGGGTCAATAGCCCAACAAAATTTAAT
>Ga0209353_10002467_pt1 | contig 10036 bp, 19 predicted proteins | sample LauGreSpBDMM15SD_2_FD_187561 | JGI IMG/M metagenome (GOLD analysis project Ga0209353, IMG submission 187561) | Freshwater lake microbial communities from Lake Michigan, USA - Sp13.BD.MM15.SD (SPAdes) (version 2) | ecosystem: Environmental > Aquatic > Freshwater > Lake | place: Lake Michigan...
CAACGGGTGACGAGTTGACCCGCGCCTTGGGTCTTGTCGTCCTGCTCGCATCCCTCGCGGGGCTTGCCTACCTCCACCACCTAAACGGCTCGATCCGTAGCTTTTCCGCACCCCAAAAGAATGTTGCTTGGGACGCAAGACACGACGAAGAAATGGCAAAAATTAAATCTTGACACACGCGCCCACACGCCCTACAATACGCACATGATCATAATATACACAAACATTCGTCAAGGTCGCCCTTCCAGCCTCAACCGCGCCCTGCCTAGAGGCTGGCGTAGGCTACTAGCCATAGCACTGCATGGCACACACCGCACACGCTAGGCGCTACCCTGTGTAACCCCTTGATACTAAGGGAGTTACGCACCCGCGCCCGCCGCACCGCCGTAACTCGTTGAAAACCAATGACTTACATAACTACTAGCTTCATAGTAGTTCCAACTTGTCAACAAAAATCTTCACAAAATCGCAAAAAATAAATCGTTCTTTTAATGCAGAAAGTTCTTGCGAAAATCCGCTTTCGGGGTTACACTTTGGGCATGGATATCAAGAATGCCTTAGAAGAAGTGAAAGAATTGGATAACTTTATGCGCGAGTTGAATGAACTTCGTCGCCGCTATCCTAACGTGTTGATAGACTCGGAATCTGGTTTTGAGGCTGTCGAAGCTTCTATAAATCAGCAGATTGAATACATTCCCAAAGAAATCAAAAAATAAATGGTTTTTTCTCTTGCCATTCTCTCAAAATCTACTATCTTAAACACATGACAACAAACACCACGCCAGTGAAAATCAAAGTAAAGTTTATCGAAAGCTGCGGCCCAATTCCTGCGGGGACTGTAATCGACTGCGAAGAAAACGCTTATGGTCTGATTCTTCCCGATGGAGACATTCCTTTCCGAGCTCTTCGCTGGCCCACTTTCACAATGGAAGACCTTTACAACGGACATCCAAAAGTTCGCCCCATCCGTGTAAAATAAACGAAAAAAACCTTGACAAGCTAGGCGCAAGCCCAAAGTCTGTAACTCCTTGATACTCAGGGAGTTACGCGCTCGCGCCCGCCCGCGCCCCGTAAGTCCTTGGTAATAAGGCACTTACAGAAGACAGCCCTTTACCATAAAGGCTGAATAAGTCAATAAAAAAGCGCGGAAATATTGAAAATAAAAGTGCGAAAATAAATGTCTTTTTATACAGAAAGTTCTTGCGAAAATCCGCTTTCTAGGTTACACTTTGGGCATGGAAAACGAAATGGAAATCGCGATGTGGAACGGAATGGTTGTTGGAGTTCTTGAAGAGGACGGCGATCAAGTCTTGATCTCTCTGAAAGATGGGGAAGAAAAATGGGTCAGCGATATGTCTGTTGACTTCATGGAAAGATGAAAATAAATCGTTTTTTCTCTTGCCTTTTTAGTTCGTAAACGATATAATCACGCCATGTTCAAATACACCGTCACCGAATACCAGCAATGCCCGCCTTCCCTTGGGGGTAATTGGGATAGCGGCACATACACCCGCGTGTGCTTCTCCAACAGCCCCAAAAAGGCCACCACGTTTCAGGGTGCTACCTGCTCGCGTTTCACAGGCGTTGACGGTTGCCCGATCATGGAGCGGCGCACACTGGAGCGCAACGGCAAGGTCATCTTCGACATCTGGGATTGATGTAAGTCTCTGTAACTCAACGAGTTACGCGCCCGCGCCCGCCGCGCCGTCGTAAGTCGTTGAAAACCAATGACTTACGCATCTACTAGATCCATAGTAGTTACGCCTTGTCAAGAAAAAAATCGCTATTTGGCGAAAAATAAATCGCGACTTGGATGCAGAAAGTTCTTGTAAAAAATCGGTTCGCAGGTTACACTTTGCGCATGACAGACCAACTTCTAATCGCCGCCTGTGTCGCGCCCTACGTCGTCGTCTTGGCGACTTTCCTTCTCATCGAAAAAAACAAACAAAACAAAAACAAAGCAATGCAAAACCAAGACCAAATCGCAAAACAAATCGACTCACTCATCGCCGACACTAAAGGCAAATTCTTCCGCCTTACGTTTATCAAGAAAGATGGAACGTTGCGGACTATCAACGGCAAGGATAAATACCATCGCCTTGTGAAAGGCACGGGTTCTCCTGCCACGAAAGCTCTTAAAGAACAAGGCTACAAGAACGCCGTCAACCGCAACGGCGAAGGCTGGGTGAGCTTCATGCCTGAAAAGGTTGTTGAGTTCAAATGCGGCGCGGTTCACAAAACTTTCTAAAGGTGAGCATGGCACGGCGCGTTCCTTGTGGTGGGGGACGCGCCAACTCTTTTCTCTTGACAAATCATTTTTAATGCGTTAAAATCTCCCCGCCATGAAAAGAAGCAAAGCGCAAAAAACACTTGACAAAAACTCTCTTGTCATGCGGAATCTGGTCAGACATAAAATGCCACCGCCGACAACTTTTTTTGTTGACAAGAAGAAGAGTGATGCTAAATCCAAGTGTCGTAAGTGACTGATACTCAGCGACTTACGCGCTCGCGCCCGCCGCGCCGCCGTAACATGTTGATTCTTAGTGAGTTATGAAAGTCTGTTAGATCGCGCTGTCAAGAGAAATCTTTTGAAAATAAACGCAGAAAACACTTGCGTTGGCGGCTGTTTCTGGTAACTTCTGTTCATGCCTCCGAACGCCACCACCGCCGAAATCACTGAATACACCGAAACCATGAACGCCATCGCCGACAACATCGCCGCCCACACGCCCGACCCACAACCCGCCGACTTCTCGCCCGACGAAGAGTCAGATGAGCTTCGCGCCCGCGAGGAGGAGCAATACTGGGAGGATATGCACGGGCGGGAGGAATTCTATCGCGAGGACGCGGAAGACCGATACCTCGACTCCTACTGGGAAGATCAGTCGGAGCATGGCATGGAAGGCTGTTGCGGCGACTTCTGAGCGTCTCATGCGTAACTCGTTGAATACCAGCGAGTTACGCGCTCGCGCCCGCCGCGCCGCCGTAACTCGTTGACACTAAGACGCTTATGCAAAATAAAAACACGCGCACATTCTATTTGTCAATAAATAAATCGCGATATTTGGCGAAAAATAAATCGCGACTTGTGCAAGATAGTTCTTGCTTTATCGGCTGGAAATGGTAATTTCTCTTCGACATGAACGAACTACCACAACCGCCAGCACTTATCAGAATCAAGTCCGATTTCTCCCAAGGTATCGACTCACGCAACCCGATTCACGCCGCCGCCTATCTTAGAGCGGCAAGTCATTTTCTTTCTGGATGGCCCTCAGAATGGGATGCGGAAACTCTTGCTCTTGCTCTTGTGGATGAAGATTCACCGAATCAAAAAAGTGTGATACTTTGGGGCGCGATCTATGCAGTCACATCGTCACACGACGACCCATATCTTGAAGCTGATTCTCTGATTAGTGATCTCGCCGAAAGTTTCATCACTTTTCTTGAAGAAAACAGTTGACGAACCCCGAACTAAATACTACCTTACTCACATGCAACTACTAATTGACCCCAAGAAGATCACCAACTTCACCCGCACCACTGCTGAACTCCAATCATTCTTTTTGTTTGGGTTGTTCTGCGCTGGGAAGAATAGCGACTATGCAGCTAAGTGCCTCGCCAAACTACTTCACACCATCGAAGGAGAAACACCTTTTGAAGTGCTGAAGAACTTGGGTGAGATCGGAATCTACAATGCTCTGTGCGCCTCTCGGATCGGACAGTACAATCGTCTAACCAGAGCAGTAATGAGTGCGGTCGATCTCGATCTTGCAACCTGCACCCTAGAAGAACTAATGAGTGTCCACGGTGTAGGTCAGAAGACTGCACGATTCTTTTTGCTTCATACCCGCCCCGATTGCCAATGTGCCGTACTCGATACCCACATTCTCAAATGGTTGCGCGATAACCAAGTGGATGCCCCGCAGAATACTCCAACGAGTGTTAAACAGTACCTCGCATTAGAAAAACAATTTCTTTTCTTAGCTCGCGAAAACTTCCCATTCATGAGCATTGCCGATATTGATCTCACCTTGTGGATGAAGTACTCTGGTCGCCTAGAAGATGATAAGTCTGTCCCAAAACTTATTGCAGAATAATTGTTGACAACCACAATCCAAAACATTAACCTATCCACACATGAAAAAAAACCAAACAGAAGGATTCATCGATGATGTAGCAATCTCCCATGTTACTATCTCGCTCTCGAAAGAGATCGATAACGTCTCGTTTCTAGACTTAGGGGCGGTCTATCTCTCATGCGAGGGTCGAGAATACATACTCGATATCACTGACTCTTCTTGGGACATCGAGGATGGATGCACGGAGATCACTTGTGGTCTGACCACGATGGATGAGGATGATATCTTTGAGGACTGCAAGTTCGACCTAACGGGTGAAGACCTATTCAGTTCTTTCTTAAAAGGTTCAGTCTTTGTCGGGGATGAAGATGGAGTGACCGAAGGTGAAGAGATGACGGCAACGCTGATCGTTGAACGCAATGGATGCACCAAAGCAATCGATCTTGAATTAGAATAATATGGAAACAATAACAGACATCACCGAAATAGACAAAAGCAAATATCGCCGCTTAGTCGTTGAGTTTGGCATCGTTGGTAAGAACAACGGTAAGAAATACCCTACGATTATTCTCGATGGGTCGCACTGGGGAGAAGACTTCGATCATCTTATCGATGGTCGCCTCAGAATGCAATACTTCCAAGATGAGGGTATCTCCCCTGTCGATGGACAACCAGTAGAGTACAATCAATTGTTTATGCTTACCACTATGGAAGACGAAGAGATCCTTGCCATCTACGTCTAAATAACATAATATCTTATATGTTGCACTTAATATAACATCAAAAAAATTAAGATTAAAAATGAAATCAGAAATCACTATCACAAAAGTTCCTGTCACAATCCTCCAAGAAAAAAAAACTGTCAACATCGAAATGACTTTTGATGAAGCGGCTCTTTTGTTTTGCCTAATTGGGCAAATGGATTTGCCAGAACAAATCGAAGTTGCAGAAAAAAGCATACAAAAATTTCATCCGCGATTTTCCTATCTCTTGAAAGATGTTAAGGGGAGAGTTGACAAGCTCATCTATGGTCTTTACGATTCTTTACAGAAAACGCTGGGGAGACTTTAAAGTCTAACGCTTGAGCTATCATAAAAAATCAAACCAGCCCTTGATAATCCCGCACCTCAAACGCGAGAAATCATCTGAAACAAGGGGACTCTGCATTGATGAACGGCAGAACCATTTTTATAACTGATTGATATTCAATGACTTACGCACACGCGCCCGCCGCGCCGCCGTAACTCCTTTACATTCAGTGACTTACAAAGATGAAAATAAATTAACTTTTCTCTTGCGGGTTTGTCTGGATGCTCTATTGTCTTTTCATGCCCACCAACGAAATCAAAGTTCGCGCCAAAAACATTTACGGCAACCGCACACTCTACCCCGCTTGCATAGACTCTCAACTCTTTTGCGACATCGCGGGAACAAAAACCTTGACGGCTAATCTAATTGCGATACTATCGAAACGTGGTTGGACGATCACCGAAATTCTCTAAAACAAAAGAAAACATGAAACAAAAAATACTAGCACTATTCCGCCGCAAGCAACCTGTTTATGGTTCGCGCATTTTCCACCAACGCTCTTGGCTTTCGCGCCAAGTTGACGAAGCCGTAAGAAAAAGGGCTTTTCATCTTGACTAATCCGCCGAAAAACGCTAACCTTTCCCCGCCATGAAACACCTCACTAAACAAGAAAAACTTGCCAAGCTTGAAAAAGAAGCACCATCTGAAATCTTTGCTTTTCTCAAAGCTGCCAAGCTGATGAAAAAGATGGATGGGATGTCCATTTCGGGTGATAGCCAAACCTTTAAGGAAATCAAATCCGCCCTTTCGTTCTCTCCCAAGACAAAAGAAGGCAAAGAACTTAAAAAAGGAATCATCTCACAAGCTGAAAAGAAATACCGCGAAGGGATGTTTAATGGCACATTTTTGATTGACTAATCCGCCGAAAAATACTAACCTATCCCCGCAATGAAACTCATCACTAAACAAGAAATTAACTTAGGAAAACAGCGGTTTCTTAACCGTCAACCCTATTATGAGAATCGGAAGATTCCAGAAGGTTCAGAGTTAGAATTTGAATGCACCTCGCCTGATGGTCATGTTTGGGTGCAATTCAACGGGGAAAGATTAAAATTTCCTTGGACTGGTTGGAACAGCCTAGCCACCCTTCAAAAATGGGGCTGGATCTATTAACCGCTTGACTAATCCGCCGAAAAATACTAATCTATTCCCACCATGAAACAAGTCCGAATCTACTACAACTTCCACAAGAAACTCTATAGCGTCCAAGAGAAAGTGGATGGACGTTGGAAAGTCGTTGAACATACCAATAACATTAATCTGATTAATGTGACCTTTAAGGTCAGCGAGGCTGGTCGCCAACGAGTAATCAAAGAAAAGAGAAAGAATGTCCACGCCGCAATGATTGGCGAGCGTTTCCCTTTTATCCCCAAGTCTTTTGTTTATCGTGATGAGGTGAGTTACAATCCATACAAGTCTCCTTACTTCATGGTCAAGTCGGAAGATAAACCTCTTGACAAGGCAAAGTATGTGCAGATTGTCGATGGCAAAGTGATTGCCATGATTCCAGAATTCGAAGGGAAACATTTTTAAAAGAATCTTGACACCCCACCCCGAAAACGCTAATCTATCCCTGCTATGAAAAACGAATGCCTCAAAACACGCCCTGCCTCTGATCCTTATGAAATCTGGAAAAATCATTCTGGATGGACTTGGAAGGTTCTCAAGAAGTATCAAGCCGACGATAACAAACCGTTCGGTCGCTGGTTCTGCTCCGTCTCTAGTCCCTTTACTCGCGGCGGCGAAGAGCTTGGGGATGTGTATGTGAAAGAGATCAAATCTCAAGCCTTTAAGGTTTCCTGACTTTCTGGTGATGATGGACAAAGGGGCGCGACTTGTGGTGGGTCGCGCCCCTAACTCCTTGGTTCTCAACGACTTACGCCGTTGGGACCCCGAAGGGGTCCTCTTGCTGTAAGTTGTTGACGCTTAACGACTTACGAAGGTAAAAATAAACAAAATAACTGTTGACAGTCCACCGCCCCTAGTTCATAGTCTCCCCATGTCTCTCACCACCGCCGAAGTCGAACAATACGCTCGCATGACTCTGAAACAATACGGGTTTACTGACTATCAAGTTGTTTTCATGGAATTGGAAGGGCGGCGTTTGGGGCAAGCTAACCCTTGGGAAAAGCGCGTTGAATTGTCAACAAAAAGTTTGACAACCTTCCGCCTTTTCTCGCTTGTGCTTGAACATGAAATTGCACATTGCATTCAATTCTACCGCATGGGGAAAAGCTTCAAAGTGAACGGGCGCAATAATTTTCACGGAAAAATCTTTAAACAAGTTTGCCGCGAAATGGGAGTCTGTTCGGAAACGAAAATCCACCCTTCCCTTGTTTGATTAAAAAATCTATTGACATTCCGATTAAAAAATGCTACTTTTTCCCCGTTATGAAACTACTCACTACCGCAAACACAAAAATCCGCAAGGGCGAAAAACTAGGCTATCAAACCTTTGGCATTCACCTAGCCCCCGCTTCCCTCTCTGGCTTCAATGTGTGCAAGGACGCAAGTGCAGGATGCGCCGCCGCTTGCCTCAATACCGCTGGCATGGGCGTTTTCTCCAATGTCCAGAAAGCACGGATCGAAAAAACGAAATTGTTTTTTAAGGACAAAATGGGCTTCATGGGAAAACTTGTGCGAGAAATCATCGCCGCAATCAAATCAGCAGAAAAGAAAGGATTGAAAGCGGCTTTCCGTCTCAATCTCACTTCAGACTTGCCTTGGGAAAAAATCAAAGTGCAAGGCGTGAGCGTTTTCGATATGTTTCCCGAATGTATCTTTTATGATTACACAAAGTCCTCCGAACGCATGACGGCTTTCCTCGCTGGCGAAATGCCGAAAAATTACCATCTAACCTTTTCCCGTTCGGAAGTCACCCCCGCCGCTCTTGTCGAGTCTGTTCTAAAAAGCAAAGGCAACGTTGCAATCGTTTTCCGCAAAGCTCTTCCTAAAAAATGGAAAGGTTTTAAAGTTGTGAACGGCGACGAAAGTGACGTTCGCTTTAAAGATCCGAAAGGCGTGATTGTCGGGCTTGTCGAAAAAGGCATGGCGAAAAAAGACTTGACGGGCTTCGTCCTCGAACCTAACTAAAAAAATGGACAGCTTCCCAATCATCGCGTTAATTCTGTTGACAATCTTAATGAACATAATAAACTCACTCTTCCGTTAAACGTGTAAAAATAAATATGTCATCATCTGCTAAAGGTAAGGGTTCTGTGAAAACAATCGGATGGGCGAAACATCTCCGCCCTATCGGTAAAAAATTCCAGAATAAAGCTGTTCGCAACGATGGCAAGAAAAAAATCAATGAAGTCCTCGGTTTAATCGACAACTTCAAAAAATAGGGGCATAACAAAGCGGGCGCGTCTTGTGGTGGGGCGCGTCCGCAACCCTTTGATTCTCAACGACTTACGCATTCGCGCCCGCCGCGCCGCCGTAACTCACTGAGTGTCAACGACTTATGCAAATACTAAAACCCTAGTAATAGCCACTTGTCAAGAAAAATAGTTGAATCGGCGCAAAAAAGAATCGCACAAAAACAAAAGAAACCCATTGACTATTCCGCCCGATATGGTAACTTTCTTTTGTCGCCACGAAAGGCACTTAACCAAACCAAACTGAAAAAACAAAAATATGTCACTAATCATTGCAAAAAACAAAGTAAACTTCGAAGCTCTTCTGGGCGTGGAAACTCCAGACGCAACGGAATCCTTCCAACCTATCGGACACGCTGTGCTTGTCACATTCGTCCGCAAGGCTCTTGAGGTTGTCGGTCTGACTATCGTTCAAGAAGAACATTCTCTTGCTCGCGGCGGTCAACGCTACTTCGGCGGCTTCGCTCTCACTGGCAAAGGCATGGATGGCGCGGATCGTCAAGTTGTCCTCGGTCTTCGGAACGCTCACGATAAATCTTTCGCCGCCGCCATCTGTATCGGCAACCGCATGATGGTGTGCGAAAATCTCTGCTTCTCTTCTGACATTAAGCTGGCTCGCCGCCACACTGTCAACATCCTTCGCGACATCGAGCGCGTAATTGCTGACGCTGTGGGGCGTGTGCTTGCTCACTGGAACGATATGGGGCAACGCATCGAAGCTTACAAAAATTCAGAGATCACGGACGAACAAGCTTCCGCTCTAATCGTTCAGCTTGTGGACAGCAAGGCGTTTCCTGCTCGCGACATTTACAACGCGATTCAAGAATTCCGCAAGCCTCGCCATGTGGAATTTGAGGGTAGCACCCTTTGGAATCTTTACAACGCGATCACGGAAAATCTCAAGGGTGGCGATCTTTCCAAGTTGCCTTTCCGCACGATGACAACGCAAAGCATCTTCGACCGCATCGCGGGACACCGCCCCGTGCTTGAAGTTCAAGAGATCGTAACTAAGGGTTGCGAAGACAACGCCCCACAGGGCGAGGTTGACCTCCGCGACTAATCGACATTTGAGCTTGACAAGTTCCCCAAGCCCGCCCCGTAAAAAGGGCGGGTTTTTTCTTGACAGGGTTCTCTAACAGTTTTCTAACAGCTTCTGTAACTCATTCAGTTCCAACGACTTACGGAGGCGCGGCGGGCGCGGCGGCGTAACTCCCCAACACTCAACGAGTTACAAAAACCAGAGGCTATACAACTACACATCTATGCCTTTATTTGGCGCTATCTTATTTGGCGTTCTTTTATTTGCGGTTTATTTATTTGCGGTTTGTTCGTCCACCAATAGAAAAAGCTCCACCACCCGAAGATGATGAAGCTTATTTGATTGTTTATTATTTGGCGTTCTTTTAATTGGCGATGTCGAACGATTCAGGATAGAGTCCTCTCTTTTCATCCTTTAGTCTTTCGACCTGCTCCTCTTCCTCGTCTTCGTTT
>Ga0209353_10002472_pt1 | contig 10026 bp, 11 predicted proteins | sample LauGreSpBDMM15SD_2_FD_187561 | JGI IMG/M metagenome (GOLD analysis project Ga0209353, IMG submission 187561) | Freshwater lake microbial communities from Lake Michigan, USA - Sp13.BD.MM15.SD (SPAdes) (version 2) | ecosystem: Environmental > Aquatic > Freshwater > Lake | place: Lake Michigan...
TTCAATAATATTTAAGAGTTCTTTTAGTTTTGGACAATTTTCAAATACAGTTATTTCTTGATTATCCATCTTAACAAAACCATTACACACTTGATGTAGCCTTAAAATCTCTGTTAGCTTGTTAGTAAAGCTAACCTCTGAATCTCTTAATATAACGTAGGCTGCCTTTTTTAATCTATTATAAACTTCTTGTTGTTTCTCACCTAATTGTAAATTTCTTCTTTGATATATTTTCTCTGGTAGATCTAAACAATCTTCTTTCTTTACTCTAAAAGAAAAAGATTTTACCTTAGCTTCTAATTCATCTAAGTTTGTATAATACTGGGGTATTAATATGGCTCTGCCTCCCATATCTATTGATCTCATTACTGCGTATCTATTTCTAAACACAAGAAAAGAATCAAACCCCAATAACTTTTTATCTAAAAAAGCACACTGACTAAATAAGTCTAATGGAGATTTAGTAACGGGGGAGCCTGTAAGTATTCTTTTATACTTTATATCTATACCAAGTTTAATTAAATTTTTAGTTCTCTTTGCGCTTTTGTTTTTTATTGTGGTTGATTCGTCTATAACCATCATTAACTTATCTTTAGTTGGTTTTATTATTTTTTCTAATGTTTCTACTCCACTAGGATGACTTAATGCTTCTACATTAATTAAAAAGAAGTTTAATTTTTCATGTTGATAATCAAACTTATTATGTTCTTTATGTATGCTTATTGTATGATCTACAGAGCAATGTGTGGTTATTTCTTTTTCCCAGTTACGATAAACAGAATTTGGTGCTATTACTATTACTGTATTTACTTCATTTATTGTAAATAAGTATGCAGCGTTATCAATGGCTACTTTAGTTTTACCAGTACCCATTTCCATAAAGTATGCAAAATTCTTTAATTTTGCTCCTCTCTTCAAAGCTTCTCTTTGATGCTCAAAGGGCTTGGTCTTATATTCAAATTGTTTCGTCATTCGTGTTTCTATACTTAAAAAAGTATTATTAACATTTTTATATTTTTCGCTTTACATTGTCAAATAATAAAATATAAGCATATTTATAGGAGGTCTTTATGGACTTAGAAGCAGAATCGACCAAAATAAAGGTTGATACAAGTATGGCAAAAGATATAGCCGTAAAATGCAATGAGCTAATAGATCTTCAGAATGAAATAAAAACGATTGAAGAAAAACTAAACAAAGTTAAAGAACAAGAGAAATTTCTTTCTGAACATGCTATCCCTAGCTTAATGCAGTCATCGGGTATATCTATGATAAAACTAGAAGATGGCACAGAAGTAAAGGTAAGCCCTTACTACTATGCTAAAATCTCTGAAGATAAAAAAGAAGCTGCATTCGCATGGCTTCGTGAAAAAGGATTCGGAGATTTAATAAAAAATAATATATCCTTAGACTTTGGAATGAATCAGGATTCTGAAGCTAATAATGTTGTTGCACAATTAAAAGCAAAAGGATATAATGTTTTCCAATCTACGACAGTACATTCAGGTACTCTAAAAGCTTTTGTTAAAGAACAAATAACAGAGGGTAAAGGATTACCAGAAGACTTGTTCGGGATATACACAGCGACAAAGACTAAACTAACCACGAAGGAGTAACCATGACAAACGCACAAGCAAAACCTGCTTCAGTGAATACTGAAGTAGCCGTAAAAAAAGTAGCACCACTACCAAGCACAATTGATCTAGAAGCATCAGCTGGGCAAGGTTCAGAGTATGTCACAGCACGTGACACCAAACTACCAATCTTAAAAATACTATATGCAAGTTCAGAAGTATTAGATGAGGGAAGTGGAAAACATATTCCAACTGCAAAGCAGGGGGATATTTATAATGATACAACAGGAAATTTGTATAAAGGTAAAGATGGAATAATTGTAGTTCCTTGTCTTTACATAAATACATTTAACGAATGGAAAGATAGAGGAGACAGTAAAGGTCGTCCTGTAGGAATACATTTAGATCCTGCTGTATTAAGAGAAACAAAAAGAGGAGAAGACAATAAAGACAGATTACCAAATGGTAATTATGTTGAAGACACAGGTAATCACTTTGTTTACATATTGGATAAAGATTATAATCCAATTGAAACTGCATTGATTGCAATGAAGTCTACTCAAAAGAAAAAATCTAAGACTTGGAATTCTATGATGCAAAGTAGAAGACTACAAGGATCTAAAGGTTTCTTTTGTCCTCCATCTTGGGCAACAGCTTACAAATTAGTTACAACGAAAGAATCTAATTCTGGAAACAACTGGTTTGGTTGGGTAGTTGAGTTTAATAAATATCTTAACGATCCACAATATTCAAAGCTATTAGAAATGACAAAAGCTTTCTATGAAAGCGCTGTTAAATCAGATATCTTTGGTAAGGTTGATTTCGGTAAAGAAGAAACACAACAAATAAAAGGTAATACAGAATCAGTTCCGTTTTAAATTATGAATAAGCAACTAGCGGAACTATTTGCTGGAAATAATACTTCATACATCCAAGCTACCTTAACGGGTAGCAAGGATGATAGGGGTAAAAGAAAGGCAGATTACCTTACAATACATAAGCCATTAACAGAGGAGATATGGAAAGACCATATTGACGGCAAAGTTGTTATTGGTCTTAAACCAGAAAGAGAAGATAAAGCTATCTGGGGCTGTATAGATATTGATCCAAAAAACTATCAAGATTATTCATCAAAAAAATACGTTGATATAATTACCAAAGCTAAATTACCTTTAGTACCAGTGTTATCTAAATCGGGTGGATTACATTTATTTTTATTCTTAAAAGATTGGGCCAACGTTGAAGATATTAAAAAAGTATTAAACAAATGGAATACATTATATTTTTTATCTAATGAAGTATTTCCTATGAACAAAGCTGTTGGTATGCCTTATACCAATGCTGAATTAACAACTGAATATGCAATAGCAGAAAATGGAATGGGGATTAATCTTCAATCATTTATTGTTTTAGCAAATAAAAAGAAAATGAATATTCAGGAATTAAATAACTTTGAAACTCCAACATATGAACCAGAAGCACAGTGGGCTAACTATCCTCCTTGTGTACAAAAATTAATACAAGAAAAATGGAGTGGTAATAATAGAAACAATTTTTTATTTAATGTACTTACACTTGAGACTAAAAAGAACCCTTTAATAACTTTAGAAGATTTAGTTAGGATAGGTAAGAATAGAAACAGAGAAATATTTACTACACCATTAGAAGATAGAGAAGTAGAGAATACAGCAAAGTCTGTTAAAAAAGGTGGATACTTTTATTTATGTCCAAGCAAACATCCAGAACTATCTCCTATATGTAATAAAGAACTATGTATGACTAGATCGTTAGGTATTCAAGCTGAAATACCTCAGATCATAGATGAATTTAAAAACCCTATGAAGTCATTTGATTTAAAAACAACTTACTATGAATTTGATTATGATAATCAGCATATTGTAATGCAACCAGAAAATATGATTGATGAAAAAGCTTGGAGATTAAAATTAATGAGACATGGAATATTTTGGAAAACATTACCTAAGTCTAAAGCTAATCCAAATCCATATGAAGTAATGTTATCAGCATTAATGAAAAGATTTGTAGAGAATGAACATTTTAATTATGATGATATTGTTGAAGATGAAAGATACCAAACATTAAAAGATTTCTTTGAAGATAAAATAGAACAAGATGATTTTGATAAATTAAAAGACGGTTATATCGTATTAGATTCTAAAACAAGTATTTGTTATTTTACTAGAGCAACAATAGATAAGTGGCTTAAAGATAAAAAAAGTAAAGTATTTAATTCTACAATAGATGCATTACGTTTATTGAATTGCACTAGGTTAGAATATCATAAAGGTGTTAAAAATGTCTGGAATACTCTTATGCCAAAATTTATTAATCACCAAGCAATAAAGAAGAGCAACGGAAAAACTAACAACGTAAGTGAAATGGACGATGACTATCACACAGGAAAATTTAGAAATCCAGAAGTTAAAACAAATATACAAAAAGACAGTTAAGATATTTGGGCCGCCTGGAACTGGAAAGACATATACTTTAATTGAAAAGGTATTAAAGGGACATATTAAAAGAGGAACTAACCCTAATAATATTGCTTTTATATCTTTTACAAATAAAGCAGTGAATACTGCAAAGGATAGAACTCTTGCTGCATTTCCACAATATACAGAAAAAGATTTTTCTAGATTTAAAACATTACACAAATATTGCAGAAACTATTTTCAAGAAGAGATATTTGATATTAAAAATTGTTTAATTGATTTTGCATTAGAAGAAAAGTTTATAAAGCATTCTGATAACAGATTAGAAGATGACAACTTTGTTTATAAAGATTGGTCGTTAGGTATCTATGATAAATCAAGAAATATGATGAAAGATCCAGTCTCTGTTTATAAAATGGAATCTTATAAGAGGGATAACATAGATGTGTTTCAAAGAAAGATATCTACCTATGAGCATTATAAACTTAATGGAAGAGAAAGACCTTTAATTGATTTCACAGATATGATTGAAAGAGCTATTAATGAAATAACTTTTCCTCCATTAGATATTTTAATTTTAGATGAAGCTCAAGATTTTACACCATTACAATGGTCAGTTATTTATAAGATTGTAGATAATGTTAAACGTGTTTATCTAGCAGGAGATGATGATCAAGCTATATATAAATGGAATGGCTCTGATCCAAAGTATTTTACCACATACTTTCCCGGCAGAAAAGTAGTCTTACATAAGACAAGAAGATTTAATCAAGCTATATATGATTTTTCTCAGATAGTTCGTAGAGGAATACTAGATAGTGTAGAGAAAGATTTTGAAACAATTAATAAAGAACATGGTTATGTAAAACGTTATATGGGTTTTATGGAGATACCCTTTAATGAATTAGAAGGAACTTGGTATATCTTGGGTAGGGTTACTAAAGTTGTTAATGAATTAAGAATGGGCGCTAAGGCAGCAGGATTGTATTTTGAAGATAGTAAAGAAACCAAATCCTTTGATCAAAAACAATGGAACGCAATTAAAGCATGGACTGCAATATCAAAAGGAAAGTCTATTGATAAGAAGAATGCAGAAAATGTATATAGATTTATAAGAGAAATTGATAACTCTAATTATAGAGATGAAAAGTTTTGGATAGATCAACCTGATTTTACTACGTATGATTTCAAACAATTAAAAGAATGGTGTGGTTTATCATTAGATGATGAGTTCCAAACAAAAGAATGGTGGTGGGTGTTGAGAAGAAACTTTACTTCTAAACAAAAGATTTACTTTATAAGATTATTGAAAAGATATGGGCAAGAACAATTGGACAAGAGACCCCAAATCATTATAGATACTATTCATTCTGTTAAAGGTGGAGAAGCTGATCATGTAATTGTATCAGCTAAAAATGACTACGCCTCTGATTTTAATAGGAAGAATAAACAAGACAAAATAGACGAACTAAAGGTTTACTACACAGGGTTCACTAGAGCAAAGAAAACATTACATTTGCTTTCAAGTGATAACCAATACAACTATCCTGTTGGTAAAGATTATTTAGTTTACTTACAGGAGAAGAAATGAGTAATAAAGCGTTTTTTAAACAAGTTGGTGGAGCACACTATAAAAAGTATGCCATACAACCATCTCAGTTCATTAATAAAAACAAAATATTGTTTGCAGAGGGTAATATAATCAAGTATATATGTCGGCACCAAGATAAAGGAAAGAAAGAAGATTTGCTTAAAGCAATACAGTATATCGAAATGATAATAGAAAGAGACTACAGTGAATAAACATTGGGCGCCTATTAAACAAATAAGTAGTCATCTTGGTAATATGATTACTAAAGATATGAAAGTTTTAGAATTAGGCCCAAGTATAATTCCATTTGAATATGCAACACATTATTGTGGTTGGGATATTAATGAAAGTAACAAACTTCCTAATTATAAAATTGTAGATTTTTCTAAAGATAAATTCCCATATGCTGATAAAGAATTTGATTTTACTTACGCACGACATGTTTTAGAAGATTTATATAATCCATTTCATTGTATGGAAGAAATATCAAGAATTTCTAAAGCGGGATATATTGAATGCCCATCACCTATTGCTGAAATATGTATGAATGCTGAAAACTATCCTGAGAATTCAAAAGTAAGATGGAAAGGATACAACCATCATTATTACATGGTTTGGAATGAAGACAATAAATTAAATTTTTTACATAAATTTCCTAGTGTAGAAATTTTTGATAGTGATCAAAAAAATTTAGAAAAAATATTAGAACATCCTCTTAATTGGAATATTTATTATATTTGGAAAGATAAAATAGAATATAAACATTTTCAACATTCTAAGGATTTTGAATGTCCTGTAGCCCCAAGTTATTCAGATTTAATAGAAAGGGGAGCAAAAGCTTCTTTAGATTTTAATGAACAATTTAGAAAGGATTTAATTAAATGACTAGTTTACAACTATCAATGACGTTTAAGAAAAGCATTTGGTCATGTCCAAATGAATATAAAGATTTATCTTCATATCCAGAAATAGCAATCGACTTAGAAACAAGAGACGAGGGTATTACTAAGGGACTAGGAGCTGGTTGGGCAACTAATAATGGAGAAGTAATTGGTTTTGCAGTAGCCGTAGATGGATGGCAGGGTTATTATCCTTTTAATCATTTTGGTGGTGGCAACATGGTTCCTGAACAAGTTCTTAAATATATTAAGATTGTTTGTGCCCTACCTAATAAAAAGATATTTCATAACGCTCAATACGATCTAGGTTGGTTAAACTCTATGGGTATGACTGTTAATGGACAAGTCATTGATACAATGGTCGCTGCGGCTATTATAGATGAGAATAGATGGTCTTATTCATTAAATAACTTAGCTAGAGATTATTTAGGTGAGATTAAAGCGGAAACTGATTTAAATGAAGCTGCTAGAGATCATGGAATTGATCCTAAAGCTGAGATGTGGAAATTACCTGCAGAGCATGTTGGTTTTTACGCTGAGCAAGATGCACGGCTCACGTTCCTATTATGGCAACGATTTAAACATGAGATTTTAACTCAGAATCTAACTACGACATGGGAATTAGAATCTAAAGTACTTCCAACAATACTTAAGATGAGACAAAGAGGTGTTAGAGTTGATGTTGATAAAGCAAGTAGATTAACTGTAGAGTTTGCGGCTCAGGAAAAAGTATTACTACAAAAGATTAATAAGCTTGTTGGTAAAGATATAGATATCTGGGCGGCAAGACAAATAGGAGAAGCTTTTGATAAGTTAAAGATTGAATACCCTAGAACTGAAAATACGGGTGCACCATCCTTTACACAAAACTGGTTACACAATTCTAAACATCAAATCTCACAACTGATTGTACAAGCAAGAGAAATTAATAAATTTCATAATACTTTCCTTGCAAATATTTTAAAGTATGAACACAAAGGAAGAGTTCATGCAGAGATTAATCAATTAAGATCAGATCAAGGGGGAACAGTGTCTGGTCGTATTTCTATGTCTAACCCAAATCTACAACAACTTCCTGCACGTAATAAAGAATTTGCTAAAAAGATTAGAGGTATATTCTTACCAGAAGAAGATCATAAGTGGGGTTCATTTGATTACTCACAACAAGAACCAAGAATGGTTGTTCACTATGCGGCATCTATTGGAGAGGGTTATGAGGGTTCACAAGAATTAGTTAGAGCTTATGAAAATGCTTCAGCAGACTTTCACCAAACAATTGCAGAATTAGTTGGTATAGAAAGATCTCAAGCTAAAACTATTGGACTTGGATTAATGTATGGTATGGGAAAAAATAAACTTGCTCTCTCTTTAGGATTATCAAAGGAAGAAGCAGAAGTATTAATATCAAAATATAATCGTAAAGTTCCATTTGTAAAAATGTTATCTGATAGATGTATGAAAAAAGCAAATGATGAGGGTGTCATCCGTACTAAAAAAGGTAGAAAATGTAGATTTGATATGTGGGAAACTAGAGACTTTGGAATACATACTGCTGAAACATTTGAAAATGCTGTTGCTAAATATGGAAAAGATGGCATTAAACGTGCTTTTACATATAAAGCTTTAAATAGATTGATACAAGGATCAGCAGCCGATCAAACTAAACAAGCTATGGTTAGTTGTTATGAAGCCGGATATCTTCCTATATTACAAATTCATGATGAATTATGTTTTAATGTAAAAGATGGAGATGAATTAAAAATAAAAGAAATAATGGAAAATTGTATGGAGTTTAAAGTACCTAGTGTTGTTGATATAAGCATAGGAGATGATTTTGGACAAGCTTCTTAAAACAAAAGATCAAGGATTAAAAACAATTGTACATCCGTTGTATCAATTATTTCCATCAAGATTAAAATTAGTTTATTTTGATGATGTGAAAGCAATTCATGGCGCACATAATGATTTTAAAATAAGTATTAGGGCTGATATGGAAAAGAATGGTTTACTTTGTCCAATGGTTTTAGACTCAAATAATAACTTAATTAATGGTACTCATAGATTTAAAATATTATCAAAAAATAAATTAGCTGATGCAAGTTTATTTTATACTTCTAAAGATGATAATGAATTAAATTTTTTATCAAGATTAAATGTTGAGGTTTGGAAATTACATTCGGCTAATACACCACCAAGCGATTTTGAATTTTTATTTAAAAAGCCTATGCTAAAACATACAGAAAGATGTATCTCACTCCTAAGTGAAGGAGTTGTAAAAGCAATCTAATTAACTTAAGAAGCTATAGAGTCTACTGATTCTATTTCTTCTTCTGTCGTTCTTGTTTCTAACCAAGCTTTTTTTGCTGCAAGTTCAATCAATTTAGCTTTCAACTTTTTCAGCTCATATTCAATTTGCAACATGTCGAGAGTTACTTGGCCTTGCTCTAAAAATTGGTAATTCCATTTGGATTCCAATTTCATCTTCTGAGCAATTATTGTTTCTTCATTGTGAAGCAACATTTAGTTCCTCATATGTTATGAATATCTTGCTTGGAGAATAAGTAACTTCTTTTTCCCACTTACCCTTTTTAGCTTTCAATTCGTTAATGAAGTTTTTTTGCGCTTCATCATCATTGGTTGCCTTAAAGTCATGAGTTATTCTTTGACCTGCGTACCGAATGGTGAAGCGATAAGACCTCATAGGCTTATCTTAGCATATCTTTTGTGATATAAGCAAGTATTAAATAACCGGCTTAAATGCTCGTTTTTATGAGTTGACACGACCAACAACTCATTTTATAAATCTTATAGGAGAAAATATGGATATCAAAAAATGGAAAAGTGTTGCAATAAAATTAGAAGATTATTTATTATTAAAAGCATATTGTGATGAAAAATATAGAGCTCCCGCCTCTATGATTTCTAAATTATTGCATGACTATGTAAAATTTAGAGCTGAAAAAGAAAAAACAACAAAAGAAGTTTATTTAAAAAAATTATTAAAAAGAAAAAAATAATGGAGTTTCAAGTAAGTACATTATTTATAAATAAACTTTTACAAAAGAAGTTTCGTAAGCATTGTTTAATTGGAGATAAAAAGTTTTTTGATCCATATACATTTACAGTAGCTAAAGAATTAGAAGATAATTTTGATATCATAAAAAAAGAAACGGAAACTATATTAAAAAGGTATGATGATCTAACACCTTTTCAATTAATTTCTCCGGATCAACTTTATATATCTAATGATGATAAGTGGAGATTGTTTTTCTTTAAGGCAGCAAACATTAACTTTAAAAAAAACCAAAAACTTGCACCTAAAACAATGGAAATTATTAATAAACATAAAAATGTAGTTTCAACATACATTTCTGTATTAGGCCCACACAAAATGTTAAATCCGCATGAAGGGCCTTGGTCTGGAGTTTTACGTATGCACTTAGGTTTAATTATACCAGATCAAGAAAAATGTATGCTAATTAATGGAGGTGAAAAATATCATTGGCAGG
>Ga0209353_10002473_pt1 | contig 10023 bp, 8 predicted proteins | sample LauGreSpBDMM15SD_2_FD_187561 | JGI IMG/M metagenome (GOLD analysis project Ga0209353, IMG submission 187561) | Freshwater lake microbial communities from Lake Michigan, USA - Sp13.BD.MM15.SD (SPAdes) (version 2) | ecosystem: Environmental > Aquatic > Freshwater > Lake | place: Lake Michigan, USA...
TGTTCGGCATTAACCCTAACAAGCCTAAAAATATACAACTAGCACAACAGCTTGCTTTATATGGCACTATTGCTGCTTAGTTTTTAACGAAGTATTGAAGTAATACATTCAACAAAATTTTCTTCACCAAAAACATCATCACAAAGCAATTTTAAATTTGCCAGTTCATTATCATCTATGCTTATAAAAATAACTCCTTCTTTACTCAATAAATCTCTCGCCAATAAAAGACGAGGATACATAAATGCTAACCAACCATTATGGCTCTTCTTAGTTTTAAAGCTAAAATCCATACGTGAAAAATCGCTTTCGGTAAGATTTGCCAATCCCAAAACTTCTGCTTCTTCTTTATCAAATTTATCAGGATAAACAAATTCGTCTTTGTCGGTATTATAAGGAGGGTCTAAGTAGATAAACTTAATTCGACCGCTATAGTGGTTTTTTAGTATTTTTAAACTGTCTAGATTATCACCTTTTAAAACCAAATTTTGTGTTTTATCAATATTCTTACTAAATAATTTATTGTGGCGTAATTCCTTTTCTGTTTCTTTTGCATATTTTGCTCTGGCAAAGTTTCTGCCTACAAAATTTAAACCGTAACCGTTTACTTTTTCGTCAATCGGTAAACCCAAAACGGTTTTAAGCTCTTCTAAATTTATCTCGGTGTCACGGATTACGCTGGGATAGTTCTCTTTCAGAAAACTCAACAATTTGTTTTCGTTGTTTTCTGTGCCACCAACCGTAAATCCTGCATTTATAAAATCTTGTTCTGCCATTGTCTTATGCGTTGTTTATCAATGTCGCCAATTGCGTTTTATTGATACGTTCTTTAAATGAAATCTTAATATTTTGATCTTTGTAATACTCTCCCAATGCCTCAAAATACTTTTTTGCAAAGTCAATTTTAATTTGCTCTTTTTCTGGAACGTCGGTAAGTAAATTATAGCCTTTGGCTTCTACTACAAGGAATACTTTGTTTCCTTCGTTGCTTTTTAATGCATAACAAAAGTCGGGGTTGTATTTACCTAATGGAGTTTGAATATTAAGTCGAGGGAGTTTTCCAAATATTTCAATTTCATCCATATCGGCGTCTTTTTCAACAATGTTAAGTTCAAAATCACTGTCATATTCAATTACTTCATCAAATACCCATTTTCTTTTTAAAGAAAAATCGCCAGTAATTTCTTTTTGAAATTTGCCAACACTACCTGTATCTAAATACGTTTTTCCTTGTTCTGTTTTGAAAACGTTTGGTAAACCTACACCGTTAATTCCGTCATATTTAATGTTTGCCTTAAGCATTGCAACTAAGTTCTTGTTGATTATTTCGGAAATTTGTTTTTGTGCATGTTCCGGATTGTTGCAAAGCATTTTAGTTTTGAAATCATCACTCAGAGCGTTGAAAACCTTTACAACAAATGAAATTGGTGTTTTGGTGTTGTTGGATAAAGTTCGAACCAACTCCAAATAATCAACTTTGCTTTTGTATGAAACTGTATCGGTTAGTTTTTCTGTAATTGCTCCTTGTTCGCCAATCTTGTTCACGTTTAGTTCTGCACGAATGGTTTGCAACAAAATTTCCTCAATGTTTACGGCTTCTATCTGTGTTTTAATGTTTTGTATCAATTGGCTGTCTTGTTCTTCGGTCAATTTTTCTAAAACATAAAATGCATTTTTGTTTATAGCGTTCCAAAGATTTTGAAACTCTTGCAAATGAGTTGCCTTTATGAAAACTTTCTTTTTCTCTTTTTTCTTCTCCGCTTTCTGAACGTAAGTGTTTGTATCGGTTGCAAACAAGCTTTCAATTGCTTTTACTTGTTCTTCAGGTAAATTTTGTTCTTTGAGAATGGAAGAAAATTCAGGTGATTTTTCAAAAACATCAATACCATCAACAGTTGCCTTGAAAATAATCATTTCACTATTTTCCATTGTTTTATAAACTTTACGTACTGTTTGATCATCAAAATTACCCTTTTCTTTGAGAATAATTTTGAGTTCTTGTTCTGTAAATGTTTCAGAAATAAGGAAAGAGTTACTTAAAATTTCATTTTGAATTGCCTCAACAAAACCATGTTCTTTGCTTGAAACAACTACATCAAGGTTGTTGGTTTTCCAAAATGCTTCTTGGTCGTCATTCAGATTTTTAAGCGTGTTACGCTGTAAGTTTTGATTTACACAAATGCGTAAACCTCTTCCGATCTGTTGCAATTTTGATATTTCACTTCCTTGATTGGAAAGTTTACAGATTGTGAAAACATTCGGATTGTCCCAACCCTCTTGCAATGCCCAAATTGAGAAAATGAAACGTGTTGGACTTTCAAAAGAGAGTAGTCTCTTTTTATCACTCAAAATTTCATTAATATCTGCTTTGGCTTTATCAGCTTCAGTAGCTTTTGATACATATTTTTTATCGCCTGAAAAATATCCTTTATTAACTTGTAAAGTATTTTCGCTATCAAAATCGTTCTGTAAAAATTTATAATAGTCGCTTGTTTTGTCAAGTTTGTTTACTATTACGTTGTATTGCTTTTTGTATTCTTCTTCAAAAATGTTCTTGATTTTAGGATTGTCGCCACGAAACAAACTGATGTCAGCTTCCATAAAAAACAAAGTAAGTGCTTTTACGCCTTGCTCAAACAATGTTTTTTCTTTCTCAAAATGTATTTTGATTGTTTCTTTAATCATTGCTCGCAATGATTCGTCCGACAAAGAATAATCAACCTTTTCAATTGTGTCGTCCGCTAAAACAATGGTGTCTTTGTTTATTTTCCTAATGCTTTTACCGTTAAAAACTGCCCCAACACCTAATTCCCGTCTTGCAATAATGCCGTTGGTTAATGTGCTTACAAAGGCTTTATTTACAGTCCCAACTTTTTCAATTCCAATGAGTGTATCTGTATTTTCAATTACGTCTTGCGTGTAAACCACAATTTTCTTAACCAAGTTTTGGCGGAAAGAAGAAATGCTATCTAATACATACGCCACGTTTGATAAAGGCAAACTGTCTTTCTTCTTTGGAAATGTTGCTCCAAAACGCAAATAGAAATTGTCAAATCCCTCAAAATAGGTCTTAAAGGCATTGCCTTCAAATCGGTGTGGCTCGTCCATTATCACTATCGGATTTAGACGTTTCAAACATTCCAAATACGATTTTGGCGGTTGCTGATTATTAACATATAATTCAGGTGCGTTCATCTCTCGTTCTAATGGACGATTCAGTATATTGTCTTTACTGGTAAATGAGTTTGGAGTCATCACCAAAACCGATAAATGAGAAGTGCCGATAAATTGTTTTACCGCAGAAAGATTTCCGCTTTCATAAACGAAAGTTTCAATTTCCTTTTCTCTTTCGTTAGCATAGAAACTTTTAAAATAATCTTTGGTGTCTTCTAAGTTTGTTTTTGTTCCCTCACGAATTGGAACGGTTGGAATAAGAACGATAAATTTTTTGTAGCCAAAGTTTTTGCTCAGTTCAAAAATAGACTTGATAAATGTGAACGTTTTACCCGTTCCTGTTTCCATCATGATGTCAATATTTTTGTTGTCTTGAACTGGGAAATTATATTTGTTCTTTTTATGGTGTTCCGTCAGTACCTCACCAAAATTTGCTTTTTGGCGCAGGCTTTCAAAAAGGCTGATAATGTTATTTACGCAGTCCTCTTGATGAGTTTGTATTTCATATTGAAACTGCTTTGTTTCTGTTTTTGTCGTCATTTATTACTTCAATTTTCCAATTCTCAAAGTTGATTTTTTCAACCTAGTTTCTTTCAAAAGTTGACTTCAAATTATCAATCTTCACTTGTTAGGTGGTTGGTGGACAATATATCTTCGGCATCTACGAGTTTGTCTTCCCAAACGAGTCCGTATTTCTTTTTGGTGTTTACCAAATTTATTAAGTAGCCTCTATCAACCTGGCTTAAACCATCAAGAGTTTTCACTTTTTGTATTAAGTCGATTTTGTTCATGTCAATTTTATTTTACGTCTTCGTTGGTATTCAAAATAATTTCAGGCAATTCTATTGCTGCTTCCACCGCAGGTAATGTTTCTATATCCCTTAACTGGCGTTGTATTGCTCGTGTACGAGTTCCTACTACATCATCTAACTGCCCAAGTCCGGTTTGTATATTTTTTTGAGCTTTTTCTAACAAACCTCCAAAAACTTCAAATTCTTTTTTAACGGTTCCCAACACTTTCCATACTTCACTGCTCCGTTTTTGTAAAGCCAAAGTTCTAAAGCCCATTTGCAAGCTGTTTAAAATGGCCATTAAAGTAGTGGGGCCTGCAACCGTTATTTTAAACTCGGTGCGTAATTGGTCAATCAATGAGCTGCGTCTTATTACTTCTGCATAAATGCTTTCAAATGGTAGGAACATAATGGCAAAGTCGGTGGTGTTTGGTGGGTCAAGGTATTTGTCTCTTATATCCTTTGCCATTTTTTTAATAACCGTTTCTAAGTTTTTGGTAGCAGATTCAATGTCTTCAGGTATAGCACTTTCATAGGCTGCTAGCAAATGTTCATAGGTGTCTTTCGGGAATTTCGCATCAATAGGTAGGTAAACAAAAGCACTTTCATCTTCGCTGCGTCCGGGTAGTTTTATCGCAAATTCAACCGGTTCATTACTGCCTTTTTTTGTTTTCACATTAGCATCATATTGGTTGGGGGCTAAAATCTGTTCAAGTAATAATGCCAATTGAACTTCACCTACACCACCTCTCAGTTTCACATTACTCAATACTTTCTTCAAACCGCCAACATCAGTTGCAATAGTTTGCATTTCGCCCAAACCTTTTTGCACTTCAATTAATTGCTTTCCTACGGTCTCAAAACTCTGTCCTAATCTTTCGCTTAATGTTTTTTCAAGTTTTTCTTCAACTGTAGCTCTAATAGATTCTAATTTAATTTCTGTACCTTTTACCAAATCATTTTGCTTAGTTTCCATTAATGCAAATTTTTCCCTTTGTAAGTCGTTGAATGATTTGATATTATTATCAAATGTTTCCTGAAAACCTTTAAATGCATTTATTAATGTTTCTCTTTGCTGGGTTGCATCTTTTTTTGCATGTTCTGTTAATCCATTAAGTCTTTCTTCCACCTGCTTGTTAATTTTTTCAAGCGCAGTAGAATTTGTATCTGAAAACTCCTTTATATTTTTAGCAAGTAGATCTCTTGAATCTTTTGCATTCTGGTCTGTCTTTTCAATTAATGCAGACACTTTCTGTTCAAGCGTATTTGTAAGTTTTTCTAATGCTTGCTGATTTTGTTCAGTAATAGTTTTTAATGTTTCGCCTAACTCTTTTTTAAACTCTTTCAGGGTATTATTTAACTCATCACGATTATCTTTTGCTAGCTTATTGCTTTCATCACGATTAATTCTAAAGTCGTCTTTTAGATTATTTTCAATACGAGTTAATGAATTTGAAAATACATCTATCTTAGAAATAACATCCGTTTCATTCTTATGAGTTGGTTTAAAATAAAATTGTAATCCAATAATTAAAATTACAAGTAAAATGACAATATAAATTAGGGGCTCCATATAATCTTTGTGTTATTTATTGTACTTTAAATTTGTGTTCTGATTAAATATTTAAATAATAATTCTATTAAATAAGGATTATCAACCAATTCTATTACTATTTATAATCAAAAGAAAGCAATAGTATTTATTTATAATACAAATAAAACATTGTTGACAAACTAATAGCAGTTATAAAAAACAACTACCTCTATTTTAATAAGTTGTTTAATCTTTTCTAAATTTCTTTATTTCCTCCTGATTCATGTATTCTTAGTCCTTGAGGGTTTATTTTTTTCATTTCAACTAGCAATCTACTGATTATTGTTTGCTTTTTCATGCTTTTAACAATTCTTTCTCAGTCAATCCCTCAACTTCCCTATTTGTATTTTGCGGTACCGATTGACAGCATTATAAATTTTGACTGTAATAATAATACTTACCATTGCAGCCTATCTGCAATGGAGACTTTATTTGTAGGTCGGGTATATTTTATTTTCATTGCAGATAGGCTGCAGAGACTAAAGTTAACTTGTTGAAAATTTTAAAATAAGTCAACATGCGCTATTGTCCTGAATGCTTATGTAAAAACAAAGGGTACAAAGACCTACTGCGTAGGCAGAAAAAGTCATTAAAGGCACAGTCCTCGGGGTAGTAAACGAAGCAATAAAAAATGGAAGCCGCTCATCGTTCCGAAATGAAATAAGCACTTAAAGGAAGCATTGTACTTCATTTAAAATACTGGCTAATTGCCTTTTAAATGCTCCGAAATCATTTACTTAGAGTGAAGCAAAACTTACAAACAATTACATTCAATAATTTTAAAAGAAGATACAGCTATGATTAATTTAATATTTATAGTAAACCAAATTTCGGAGGGAGAAATCGAAATGGGTATGAGATATAGATTTCAAAGAGTAAACGACACGATTCAATATGAAGCAATATCTGCTACCTCTAATCCCGATGGATTTACGCCCCTAACCGCAATTGCAGAATCTCACCGATGGGATGCTAGGTTAATTACAAATGCTTCCGATGAATGCAATAGAAGAAAAGAAACCTGTATTATAAACACAGTACAACCACTTCTTCTATTAGTACCCAGAACAAGAGGTATAACAAATAGCCATACTTTAATTAAGGATTTATTGAATGGATGTTTAGCCATTGGTGTCAAGACACTTAGATTTACACATTACTCTTTCATTCAAAATGGCTTACCTGAAAATGAAGTACTTATAATTTTAAACCATTTTTTTGATACAAATGCAGCCTTAAAAACCATATATTGGGATATTGATGCTCGATGTATAGATCAAATGTCAGCACTGTATATGCAAGTATATGGTACTCCGATGAGTATTGCGAACTGTTAGACACCGCTAGTTTACGTCTAATGTTCGTTGAATGAATCTATCAATATGCTAATGAAAAAATCAAAAATCACTCCTCAACAAGTCAGGGCAAACTATCGATAAAGAAATGAATAAAAAAGATTTGTTTGAAAGGTCAATTTCAAAAACTGATGCCATGAAAAATTTCAAAAACATGGCCGAAGAAATTGTTGACCACCTATTGAAATTATTTATTTATCAGAATTCGCCCAAGTCACATGAATGGAAAAACGAAATTGCAAGCTTTGTTCAACAAAGTGGCTCTTTTACTGTTAAGCCTAGCAATGGTAAATTAAACCAAAGTGTTTATTTTAAGGCTATGTATGATTATATAGAAACAGCTGTTGACATAAACAATAAATATAATGTAACAGTGAGCAAATTTAAATTAAACGCCATTAGACAAGCTATTAAAACCATTGAAGAACCTATCCCATATCATTACTTTTTGAAATATGTAGATGATATCATTCAAACTATCAACGAAATATCGTTTTATTTGTCACAAAACATAAATGTGATTCAAAGTGAAATCATTTTAATACTCAATAAAAATTTGCCTTATGATTATTGAAAACCTATCAATATGCTAATGAAAAAATCAAAAATCACTCCTCAACAAGTACTTAAAACACAAATTGGCAAATTGTATTTTGAAGAAAATGTAAGTCAATTGCCATTGTTTTTGAGTTATGCCAACACAAAGTTTAGTATTGAATTTGATAAAGCGGTATTGATTGGCTTGTTGAAAATTTGTTTTAAACATATTGAATCAAACAAAGAATATGCTCGTATTTTTTGGCAAGTAGCTCAGCAATATTCGTTTACAGAAGACAATACCACTAGGCAAGTGTTGTTTCAACCTAAAACCTTGGTTAATTTATTATCGATTGATCATGCAGAAGCTAAAAAGGTACTAAGTTTCCCCCATTTGAAATATGTGGATTACTATACGTTGGGGTTTCAAATATTAAATACTGATGCATTTGATGATGTAAACAAACCTTTATTTGCCTATTTTTTAATTCAATTTTTGAATGACAAACCATTTAGATGGCCTCATTTTAACAAAAAACCTAAAACGATTACCAAGCAAAGATTGATGAAATGTGATAAATTGTATCAATTTATAGACGAGCATCCTTTTTTTAGTGTACAATATTTTCTCGTATTGTTTAATACTGAAGTTGGGCTAAGCCCAGCACAAATCATGGAATGGTTTATCAATAAGTATGTCAGTTATTGTGGAATTAGTCTGAGCTATAGAACCTTCTATTATGACATTGCTTCGGCGTTTTTAAACAGGAATGAATCACTTTGGATGGATATCAATGATGATGAACCTATTATGCTTGATTATTTCAGGTATCATTTTCCTGACTTATTTCAAGAATATAAAAGCTACGATATTGGAATACTAGTCGCAGCAGATTATATTAGCATAGGAATAGAGGAGATCAGAACAGGCGAGCTTCCTTTTGACAAACAGGCAGTTGTAGCTAGGTATTTGGTACAGCGTACTGAGTACAGGGTACAGAGTACTGGGTACAGAGTATTAAGTATTAAGTATTAGGTACTAGGTATTAGGTACTGGTTACCAATTTGTTAGTTTTAGTTTTAATCATTTTTTTGTAAATCAAAATTTTAGTATTTTGCATTGAATGATATATGCTTCTTAGGTAAACTTTGTATTTTTACTAAAATTAAGTAATAGTGATTTACAAAGATAGATTCATTAAGATAAATTTATTTTTATGAGCAATATTAAATTATTTGAAGAAAAAAATTACGTTCTATTTACAATGAACAGGAAGAGAAATGGAATTTTGCTATTATCAATGTAATAGCAGTTTAAACAAATTCGTCACGTTCAAGAAAATACTGGAACGCTTTAAAATCAAACAGCAACAAGAAAGCAGTGAACTGTCCGAAAAAATGAGACAGTTGAAAATAGTTATGAGCATTTAAATATAAACAATTATGACAGACTTAAAATTATTTGAAACTGCCTCAATACGCTCATTTTATGATGAAGTAAATGAGAAATGGTACTTTTCAATTGTAGATGTTATTGAAGTTTTAACTGACTCAATAAATCCGACAGATTATTTAAAAAAACTACGAAAGCGGGATGTAGAACTTGGTAACTACCTAGGGACAAATTGTCCCCAGGTAGCAATGGTAAATAAATCGGGTGTAAAAAGAAAAACATTAGCAGGAACAAATCAAGATTTACTTCGCCTCATTCAATCTATCCCCTCTCCAAAAGCAGAACCATTCAAACAATGGTTAGCCAAAGTGGGTGCTGAACGAATAGCTGAAATTGAAAATCCTGAATTGGCACAATCAAGAATAAGGGAAATATACAAAGCTAAAGGTTACAGTGATGAATGGATTGAAAAACGAATAAGAGGTATATTGGTTCGTGATGAACTTACCAACGAATGGAAACAGCGTGGAGTAAAAGAGGGCAAGGAATATTCTATACTCACAGCAGAAATCAGCAAAGCTACCTTTGGTATTATTCCTAGTGAGTATAAAAAAATAAAAGGTTTAACCAAAGCTTCCGAAAATCTACGAGATCACATGACCGATTTAGAATTGATTTTTACAATGCTTGGCGAAGCTTCCACAACTGAAATCGCCAAGAATAAAAATGCACAAGGTTTTATAGAAAATCACAAAGCAGCCAAAGCAGGTGGCAACATTGCAGGAAATGCTCGAAAGGAATTAGAACAAAAATCAGGTAAAAAAATAGTGAGCAAAGAAAATTTTAGAGATTTAACAGGAAGTAAAGAATTGGAAGAGTAATAGATAGCAATGAAAACAGACAAATTATTGAAATATTAAATAAATCATCATGCTCTATTTTTCTCATTGGTTAAGCACAAACAAAGGGTATAGAGACGTACTGAATCAAATTACGTTGCTATTGGATACGCATAAAATTACCTATCAACTCTTGCCCAACACCAAAGATATTATGCTGCTCCCCTAAAATTAGACAATAGTTTAAGATATGAAAAAATCTTAAATTAGAAGTATTATGTCAAAAATCAGAAGAACATTTAGTAAAGAATTCAAATCAAAAGTTGTTTTAGAATCTTTA
>Ga0209353_10002484_pt1 | contig 9994 bp, 14 predicted proteins | sample LauGreSpBDMM15SD_2_FD_187561 | JGI IMG/M metagenome (GOLD analysis project Ga0209353, IMG submission 187561) | Freshwater lake microbial communities from Lake Michigan, USA - Sp13.BD.MM15.SD (SPAdes) (version 2) | ecosystem: Environmental > Aquatic > Freshwater > Lake | place: Lake Michigan, USA...
ACAAAGTGAAATTAAGTAGTTTTCTTTTACTTAATTGATACTTATTTATACGATATCGGGTAAAGAGGTTGACTTTATTTCTTAACCAAAACCAACGAATAATGGAAGTATTAGATTTCGTTTTACACTATCCGTTTTGGGTAGGTGTATTAGTAGGGTGGAAAGTATTACCTTACGCAGTCACTTTTTTCAAAAGGTTTATTAAATTATAAACTGAGACCCTCACCTTAAAGAAGTGGGGGTTTTTTTATTCTATTTAATGATATTTATTAGTATGAAATTAAAAGATGTATTAGTAAAGATGTATGAGGGGCATTGTGAAAGACTACCGGATGAAACCGATGAGACATACTTAACCCGTTGTGGGAATAGGATGTTTAATCAACAATTCGGAATAAGTCAGTTATCTAATATCCCCAATGTAATGAAAAAGAAAATATTAGTACCTAACAAAATAGAAGTATCGGAAACACCTACGAAAGTACCAGATACAGGAGAGAGAATACAAAACCTTAATAATAGAATTAAAGTATTAAGAGATAAGATTAGTGCAACCAAATCACCCGAACAAAAAAGATTACATAGTGATAGATTAAAGAATGCGTTACAATCTCTTTCTAATATCAGGAAAGACCACTCAATAAAAAAATAAAAATGATAAAAGAAGAAACATACAATCAAGTAGCAACCGAGTTTGCAACTGCTATTGGTGTTGCACATGTTATCGGATATAAGAATAAGAGAGAACAAATAAAGGAAGGAGGTATAGAATCATTTAAAAGAATTGAACCCGACTTAGAGATTAACGCAATTGTATGTGATAGTATTGAATTTGACTTATATCAGGAACTACAAAGAGAGATATACGAAATCAGGAAAACAAAGAAAAAATTAAAAGAAATTACTATATATCGCAGAGCATTTAAATCTGCAACCGAACAGGCGTATGGTGTATATAACGAAGTAGAATGAAACTAATATCACAAAATCCAGAGAGATATTCTAAACAGGGTAGTAGTTGGGTTATATCAGCAAATAGAGACTCACCAAATAAAGGGGTTACTCCATTATCCTTACCCATTGGTGTACCTTTATCTAATCTTAAACCCCTAATCCTTGCAGACGGAATTATCGTTAAGGTGGGTGATGCGTATCTATGTTCCATAACCACATTGAACTTAATAAAGCAGTCTAACAATCCACATTACGATATAGTACAAAATGGTGCGGTTAAAGTAAAGGATAAAGAAGTTATAGTAGGTAAGACTATTAAGATTATAGAATTAAAATTGGCCAACCTAACTGCTATAATGGATGAAAGAGATGTATTAAATAAAAACGCAGGTGCAGTAGATGTTGTATACGGAGGGGAGACCCAATTAGTAGAGGGAGTACCAAAAGGATTAATAGACCAAATTAATTATACACTAAACGAAGAATCCAAAAGACCAATGGACGAATATTCTATTTTTGATTTTTATTCAATGGTAGACTATAAGAATAATCCTAAAGCATCTCACTATAAGATTACTCCTCTATTAGTACAAACACAACAAGCAGATACTATTTTTGACCCTGCCAAACTACGAGAGTATCTAATAGAAGTAGGAGATAAACTAAAATTATTGGAAATTGACTTTAACCTCATTCAGGATGTATTCTACGAAGCAAAGTTACCTAATAACCCCAATACATATACAGAGACTAAACAGGCCACTCAAGATACTGATACTAATATTAATCATACAGTTAGAAGGTATAATCGCACTACGGTTGGATTTGTAGATAATGTTCTCAATAGAATTAAATAAATTATAAGTTATGTCGAAATTAAAGTTACTAAGTGAAAAATGGGTTAAGTTATTGGAGAGTATAGGAGTTATAATGAGAATCATTGCATTCGGTACTCTTTCTATTATGGGACCTGGTACTCCTTTCTTACTTATGTGGATATGGAATACTATTGATGCCGCCATTCTTACTTATTGTGCATGGGAGAGAAGTAATAGAGCATACCTTATCTTAAATATTTTTTGGATGTTAGTCGGAATTGTAGGTATTTACACATCAATTTATGGAAATGCGTTCACCCATTAGTACCATATCGGACATTACAACCTGTATAATCATGTTACCTGTGATTTTAGTGGGTGCCTGTGGTCTTATTATCTATTGGGTATGTAGGTTTCCATTTTGGTATATAGAGAGAAAGGAGTGGTGGAGAAATCGTAACTAAAGGTATATGGTAATAGATGTATATTGTAAAAATATTGGAGTACCTGGAAAATGTGGCAGTCGATTTTTTACCAAAACAATTCCTTTTTGGGGAGAACCAGAATATAGAAAATCATTTTATGATTTTTATAATGGAAAATATAGTTTAGATTACATAATAATACGAAATCCATTATCACATCTAAAATCTGCTTTAAAAACAGAAGTGATGGAATGTTTTGATGATACTTTGAAGATAGAAAAAATATTAAATGAATTTACTAATATTGTATATGGTGGCACTCACTTTCATCCTCGTTTTTGTCAAATTGTATATAATATTTCTTATAAAAGTAAATGGAATTTAGAAGTAGTAGATTTATCCAATCTATCAGAATTTATAGAAGAAAAATTACATCGTATTGAATTTAATAAAAACGATTACGATTTTCACAATGACCCAACATTTAAAACAAAAGAAGATGTGTGGGATAGATGTATATCACTATATCCAGATTTAATGAATAAATTAGTTGAATTAACCAAAAAAGATATATTATACTACGATGCACTATTGGGTGGTAATAAAAACTTTATTAATTTAATATAACTATCAATAGAGGTGAGATATTCTTATTCCAAAAATTTTCTTAAAAAACGACTTTGCCCCCAACCCCCACCCCCATTTTTTGGTAATGTAAAATATTTATTGTATTTTGAATTAAAATAGATTATAATTATATTTATAGGGGAATAAAATCAATAAGAAAATATGAGAACAGTATTAATAGGTTCGGACTTTATGTACGATAAAGATGGTGTATTAAAACCAATCGAAATAAACACCGCAGTTGGTATTACCGAAGACCGCATCAAAGATATTAGTGATATATTTGATACATCACATCTAATAGAATTTGTTACTCAAAATGGATTTACAAAAATAGATTATATTGGCAGTGTTACTGTGTTTGCGGATATACTGAATTCCATGTCAATTGATTTAGGTATTGAATATGAAACCCATAATGTTGAACGAAATTCAATTACAGTACCTTTTGTTGAGGATACTGAAACTAACTTAATTATTAGAAGTGCATATGATACCACTGCGTTAGTTGATGATGTATATTGTAGAGATAAAATTGGATTCCTAAATCTAATCAAATCCGAATCATTTGGGGCACAATTTGCATATTTAAACGAAGCGGATGTATTAGTAAATAATATTACTACAATACCCGATAACGGAGCCCAACCAAACTTTATATTAAAGGCTAGATACCCATCATATGATAAAAACGTATATCCTAAATTATATAAGGTCACCACACAATCAGAATTAGATGTGGTATTACAAAATGTTACCGATGATTATTTCATAATGGAGTATTACTATAATTCTGATTATAATGTAGATAATAAAATTACTAAAAAAAGAAGTCTAAATATACTATACCCACCAACATTACAATCTATTCCATTTGGTAAATATACCGATACGACCCATCAACCCCTAGAAACACCTAGATATGATGAAAATACGTTTGAGTTGGCTGAGGAATTAAGATATTTATATATAACAGAAACTGGTAGTGGGATTAATAGACCCAAATTGTTAGATACTGATTTGGTGCAAATGGAGAATGGTACATTTAAAACCGGTTTAGATTTACAGGTTGGAGATGTGATTAGAACCATAGATATACCAAATGCCACTAATGTAGATAGTATGAATGAAACTGTAAATTATCTAATTGATTTGGATACATTTATATCTGGCTCAACATATTCTACTAATACAGTAATGGGAAAACATAGAGTTAGTGCTATTACTAATATTGTAGAAATTATATTTACCGATAATAGTATGTGGGAAGATACTGAAACATCATATTATTTAGTTGAAAGAGAAAACGAAGTCCGATTTATTCCATTAAATGAATTAGTTAGTGGTGATATAGTTTTATTAATAGATACAACTAACTCAACATCGGTTAGCGTACAACCAAAAATGGTACAATCAACTTCAATTGTATCAAAGATTTTTGTTGGATGGACAATAACCGTAGAGAGAAGGCATATATTTTTAACAGTTACGGATAGTAGTACTGAAAATTTATCATTCGCAGCAATTGAACATAATACTTATTGCCCGTATAAATCGTTATGCGGAGATTCAGTATGTGGGGCCCATCAGTATTGTAATGGTAACACATGCCAAGCATGTTAAACATAATTTATCTATCGATTTAAATACATAAATAGAATTATTAATTAAAAATAGTATGAACGAAGAAACTCAACAAATGAACGATGTAATAACGACAATAGGTTCGTTAATTATATCAGCAAACACTTAAAATTCATTTACAATGAATGTTATAGAAATAATTAACGCGTGGAAAATTGCTAATAATCCCACACCCAAACAGGAAGAATTAGCGGAACTCCGCGGTAAAATATGTGATGGGTGTCCATCAAAAAAAGTTATAACTAAAAAATTAAAACTTGCAACCATATGTGGTGAATGTGGGTGTCCAATATCAAAAAAAATATTTACTCCTAAATTTAACCCATGTCCTTTAAAAAAATGGAAAGAGGTTGATGCTCTTTATATCGAAGAAAGAAAAATAACAAGCATAATATAATATGTCTTTAATAATTAATTCAGAAATAATAGAAAATAAAAAATTCTTATAATGGAAAACAAAAAGTATAAAATACATAAAATCTCATTGGAAGATTTAAATCAAATAAAAAAATTATACAGAAATGTAGGGACTACATCAATTGAAGATGATAACGAATTTAACATTAAAACATCAAATGAAGTAATAAGACGAGATGTTTTGAGCGGGACTGAGTTTATATGTGATTTAACTAATAAAGAACTATTGGATATCATAAAAAAGTATGTTTATTTTGATGAACAAAATGAATATTTTTCTAGCTTACATTACATCAATTATGAGGTTGGTCAAGAAGTGAAAGAACATTTTGATTTACCATATTCTTCAAGAACATATGTGATTTTATTAAATGGTGGGTATGAAGGTGGTGAATTTTATATAGAAGGTGAATTAATAAAACAAAATATGGGGGACATGATGGAGTACGATGGTGGTACGAAACACTATGTCGAAAAAGTAAAAAAAGGTAATAGAGAAGTTTTAGTAATTTGGATAAATAAAAACCAAAAAAATAAAAAATCAATATTATAATATGTCTTTAATAATTAATAACGATTTAATTTGGATTTCCGTTCCTAAATGCGCATCACTTTCAATTGAAAAGGCTTTAATAGATTCCGAACTTGATATTAAATTGCATCCCGAATATCGTTACATCTATGAAAAAATGAAACGACATGGGGCTTTACGAAAAGATGTAATGTTTACTGAATTTGGTATTCATCCAACGGTATGTATAACTAGGAATTGGGTTGATAAATGGATGAGTGGATTAGAATTTATATGGATTTCTATATTATCTTCAAATCTTACTCCAATTATAAATTGGAATGAAATCGATAATAAATTTATATATAAAACTTTTGATATTCATTTTTCTAAACATTTACACCAATCGGAGTTTAAAGCACCTATTGAAATTTTTAAAAGATTAATTACTAATCCAATTGTTGAAATTGAACCGGTTGCTTCTAATGTATTAGTGACATTGTTGTCACAAAATTATTGGAAGGACAATCAACCATGCACTTATGAATTTGATATAAAAGAACTTCATAAGTTTGAAGAATTTATACAAAAAAGATATAATATTTCATTTAATATTCCACACTTAAACACAACACCAAAAATAAAAAATAAAATAGAAATAAATGATGAACTAAAAAATTATTTATGGAATGTATTTGAAAAGCCGTTTCAAAAACGAAATTCATTAATATGATTATTTACAAATTAAAACAAGAAAATTTTAATCATCTAAAAACGGTGTACAAAATAATACCGATTACGATTGATAATTATATAATGTTTTATCAATATATTGTTTCATCAATTTTATATTTTAACGATGAAGTAGTGTGGAATGACATGTTTACTTTAAATGATGCATATAAGAGACTTAAAGATGGAATGACAATGTATGTTGGATTAAGAGATTCTGATGTTTTTGGATATACTTGGTGTAAAGATATTGCTGAGGATAGGTTAATTTTTAATGTTTTTATTAGAAATAAAATTAATAATAAAGATTTCACCGGTAAAGAGTTTATTTCAGATATCATTTACCGATACGAATATACAAAAACGATATGGGCAGAGGTGGATGATTGGAATGAAAAATCTATAAAATTATTCGAAAGATTGGGATTTCATATAGTATAACTAATTATTATGAAAACAAACTAATTTAGGTTATGAAAATATACGTCCACCATCTATATCAAAAATCTATATTTTATAAATTAGCACATAACACCACTAATAGAGAATATTTCATTGAAAATAATGAAGGTAGGGTATTTTGTAAATATAAAAATATAGATGTTGAATTTATTTTCAAAAAAGAAATTAGTTTTGAAAGCGATGGTTACCATATATTAGATTATTTTACTGCGTTCTTCGATGGGTCTGATGATTCAAAAATTGGATATATTTTACCAGACCGGGATTATATGGAAAGGGAGAGCCAACAAATATTAAAAATATTCATTAATTTATTAAAAGACTGTCCTAAAAATCAAAAATGGATAATAACTTATTTAAGAACCGAAAAAATACTACAAACACATGATGTTGGTTATATTGATAAAAAATGGATAGAAATAGAATCCCTTATAGATAAATTAAAAAACCATCATATTGTAACCGATAATATTTTTTTAAATGACTCAATAAACTTACAACCCCCAAACTTTTATTATACATTGACTAATACAATTTTTCAATGGAATCAAAATTGGAATGTGCGGTGGTATTATGAATTTAAACAAGTGTATGATAAATTAAATTTTGAATACGATTTAATGTATAGTATAAAAAATCACAAAATTAATAGAGTTGATATTATAAATGAGTTAAGTAAATTAAATAACAATAGATTATATTTGCAACATAGCAATGCATTACAAAATCCTTCATATAAAACATACTCACCAAAAATATCGCATATAAACACAAACTCAATTTACGGAGATGTGGATTTTGATGATATAAGTTATATCGCAAATCACGCCGGTTATATGGATATGTTTTTTAGAGTTTTACCCAAAGCAAAGATGCAAATATTATGCGAAAGTTGGTCGTGGAGTAATAAAGAATTTACATCACAATATCTTTCAGAAAAAACATTTGGATTATTATTATCCGGTATACCATTTATATCAACACACGAATATCCATTACAAATGATTGAAAAAATGTTAGATGTTCCGCCACATCCATTTTATAATGAATCAAAAAGATGTAAAACCAATGGTAAATTATTTGCACAATTTGTTGATAAGTTTTTACAAAACTTTGATGAAAATTTTAAACTATGTAAAGATTGGTCAGATTTGGTTCACACTAAACTAATGTATAAAATAGAAAATGAAAATTCATTATTGGACTTAATAATTAATGGAGGATTAAAGACGGAATTTGTAGTTATTAAAAAATCATTAATATAATGGTAGAATCTCATTGTCTATATAACAATTTAGTTACGGAGCAAACATCAAATACTATTAATATATTGTTACCAAATTTTTTAAAAATAGTTCGACCGGTTAATATTGTTGAAATTGGAACGGCTGTTGGTGGACTCACACATTTTTTATCTGATACGTGTCCTAATTCTAAAATTATTACTATTGAATTTAAAGATTATTATCATTATGATTTTAAAAAAAATGTAACCAGTATAATAGCCGATAGTAATGATGAAAACTTAATAAAAGATATTATGATTCCATTTATTCAATCAACTGGCACCACTATTATTTTTTGTGATGGTGGTAGTAAAATAATGGATTTTATTAATTATGCTCCGTTAATTAAACATAACGACTACATTTGTGTACACGATTATTGTAAAACAAAAAAAATATTTAATGAGGAATATTATAATAAAATTTGGAACTATTGTAGAATAGTTGAATCCGATATTGTTGGTACTTGTGATGAATATGGGTTAATTGGGGTTCACACAGAAATGCAAGAAGGTATGTGGGGTGTCAAACAAAAAAAATCAAATATAATAATAAAAAAACCAAAAATGTTACTATAATGAGAGTGGTATTCACATATTTACCAATTAGACTTAAAGAGGTTACTGAAATTTATTTAAAGTACTCTATTGAAAATTTAAATCTACAAAATGTAACTCCCATAATATATTCGGATAAAGATTATTTTGAAGATACGGAATTAAAATACGATTGGGTTAAATTTGAAATTGATGAAAAATACAAACAACCTATATTATGGTCATATCCTAAATTAAAAGTATTAGCATCAATATCTTTTCCGTTTGTACACTTAGATAACGATTTAGTGGTGAGTGATTTTAGTAAATTAAAAAATATTATAAATGATACTAAATTGAATTTGGGGTATAAACACCTATTAACAGAAACACAAACTCATCATTTTACTGAAATTTATAAACGATACTCAGATATTCCCTTAAAATTCGATGAATTAAATAATACCTGTATTATTGCCACAAACGATTATGTTAATATTAATAACACTTATTCCGATGTGTTAGATATTATAGATTTAAATTATGATTTTTTTATCAAAAAATATAATGGGATACCCCCTATTACTTTAAACCAACAATATTTAAATGTATATTTTAATGATATCAATTATATATTTAATGAAAACCCATCCTATAACGATTTAAATATCAATGGGGTGTGTCATATGGCTGAAAAAAATATAATTAGTAGTTTCATAAAAAATAAAACTTTAATATAATGAGTACACTTTGGACATTTGGGGATTCAATGACGTTTGGACACGGATGCAATGAAGAGTGCCATTCCAACATTAAAGACGAATATTTATTATACAAAAAGGAAGGCGATACTATTTGGCCAAATTATTTAGGAAAATTATTGAATTACAAAGTTAATAATTTAGGAAAAAACGGATGTTCAAACGATTATATATTTGGTATGTTAATTGATAATTTTAATAACATTAATGAAAATGATGTTGTAATAATTAATATGACATTACATGGTAGAATCGATATACCATATAAGGATAAGTTATACCGAAGTCCTGCAAGTTACGAATTAGTAAATTTAAAAAAAGGCCAAACCTACGATGATATAAAATCAATGTGGATAGGTGGTGAATTTGATGATATGGATTCTGAAATGGTTGAAACTATTATTAATTTTCAATATTATTTTTCAGACAACCCATACTATAAAGAACAAAATATTAAAAGATTTGAATTTTTAAAAGAAAGAATAATTAAAGAAAAGAAAGTAAAATTTTGTTTTCTATGGGGGTTGGAGGAGAGTGATAAAATTTTATTAACGTTTGAAAATATTTTTAAACACACTAAGGGCAATATAAGAGATACTCATTTCTCATGGAATGGCCATAGAGAATTTTCATATTTTTTACATGCTTTAATTGATAAATCAAAACTTATTTAATATATTAAAAACCGATATTAAACCAAAAAATACCTTAATATAAATTTGGTAATATCAAATATTTGTCGTATATTAGAGTATTATAAACAATTAAACTCTAAATTATGAAACAAAAAACTGAACAAGAATTAAAAACAAATTATGACC
>Ga0209353_10002488_pt1 | contig 9982 bp, 11 predicted proteins | sample LauGreSpBDMM15SD_2_FD_187561 | JGI IMG/M metagenome (GOLD analysis project Ga0209353, IMG submission 187561) | Freshwater lake microbial communities from Lake Michigan, USA - Sp13.BD.MM15.SD (SPAdes) (version 2) | ecosystem: Environmental > Aquatic > Freshwater > Lake | place: Lake Michigan, USA...
TATCTTGAAGAAATAGAACCGTTACCTGTAGAAGAAAAAATAGCAAGAAGGCATCAAAAACGACAAAAAGATATCAATAGGCATTATGAAAATCAAGAATAACCTAATCTGTTAAAGTAGAATTAAACTGAAAACTTGAATACTGAAAACTTGATAACTGAAAAATGAGAACTGATAACTGAAAACTCCAAACTCAACTAAGGCATTTTCATAGAAGTATGAATGGCTTCAGCCAAACTTTCCATGTCAGTTTTAGTTTGTTCTTTGATGGCTCTCCAACCTTGTGGTGTTAAAATGTACCGATCACATTCCGGAAATTTACTTTCTAAATGACCGCCATTTGCATTTACGCCACTGTGCATAAAGTCAGTAATCACATAACTGTATTTCCCTGCTTCATAATTGAAAGTAACCACATAGTCAACGTTTCCTTTGTGTATAATTCCTGTCATTGGACCTGGATATGACACACTGATGGTTCCTTTGTAAGCATAAAGGCCATTGTCTTTGTCGTCTTTTTTGATTTTAGCAGGGTCTGCAACAAAGGATTGAATTCTTCTGTACAATTGTTCTTTTGTTCTACCTTCCATATCAAAAACACCAGAATAGGTTACTTTTTGGGTGATAGAATCAAGCGGTAATAAATTTACCGGTTTAGGTTTTGCTGTTACTGTTTTCTTTTTAGACTGAGCCATCAGCGTTAAAGGCAATATGGCTAACAAGATAAATATGATTTTTCTCATGATAAATATAGCTTTTCCTTAAGTTGCAAATTAAATAAAATCTTTTAGCTATCCTATAATTTTTTTCTTCACGGGGTTTTATACATTTGTACAAATCATCTTTACTATTTACATACCATGGTCTCATTATGAAATTAAATGTTTTTTTTAGTACCGTTTTCTTATTGCTTTTTACATTAATTAGCCAAGCGCAAATCAAGAGGGATCGCGTGGAGTATGACGATGAACCCAAACAAGTACCAACCGAAAAAAAACAAGAAAAGCCATCAGATGTAAATCCAGAGCTTATCAAGGATGTAGCAAAGAAAGTTTATTTCAATTTAAGTTTGGGTGGTAATTTTGGATTTGCTGGAAGTAGTAATTATTCAAACATGGGTGGAAACTTACAAGTGGAAAGTATTTCTTATGGCAATGGCATTGTTTTGCAAACCGGACTGGGGTATAATTTTAGCAATAGTGTTGGTCTTGAAATCAATTTAGATTATCAGTTAGGAATACCGATTTCTGTAATTCCATCTAAATTTACCTATTATGATTCCAGTTTAGCACAAAATTTAACCGTGAAAACAGAATTAGGTTATTCTGCTAATATTTTAAAAATCAATCCTCAACTCGTTTTTTCAATGGGGAATACAAGTAGGTTTACCCCATATTTTAAAATCGGTCCTGTGTTTGGATTTAGTACCCGATATGAAAGTAATAAGCATATCTTTACTCCATTAAATTACAATGATTCAATTGTACAGGAATTCAAATACGAAGATGTTTCAGGTTTTGGAGTTGGCTTAACTTCCAATATCGGTGGTAAGTTCACTTTGGTTGAAAATGCTGTTTTTTTGTTTGCTGATTTTAATTATACCGCTCTGAATCAGTCGTATGAAAAAGGAAGTATGGTTTCGGCAACTCAAGACGGAATAAGTTTTTTAAATCGAATTTCAGTTGGTGATAGGGAATATGTGTATACCAAGAGTATTGCTGCCAATTATTCCCCAAGTCCTTATATGGCCAGTCAAAAAATTATGGAGTACTTTAACTTCAATTCTTTTGGGTTGAAATTTGGTTTTATATTTATGTTGTAAGGAATTTTGTTTAATTTATTCCCAATTATTTTAAGAAAAGACTAGATTTGTAATCCTTTAAAATAGCCATTCACACCTAATAACAATACGAGATGAATTTATTTGATGTTTACCCAATTTATGATATTGAACCAGTAAAAGCTTTAGGAGAATATTTGTGGGACGCTAATGGAAATCAATACTTAGATTTGTATGGTGGACATGCAGTAATTTCAATTGGACACACTCATCCTCATTATGTTAACAAAATATCTGCACAGTTAAATCAAATTGGTTTTTATTCTAATTCTGTTAAGATTTCGATTCAACAAGAATTGGCTACCAAATTAGGGCAGCTATCAGGGTTGGAGGATTACCAATTGTTCTTGTGTAATTCTGGAGCTGAAGCCAATGAGAATGCTTTAAAATTGGCATCATTTGCCAATGGTAGAAAAAAAATTGTTTCATTCACACATTCTTTCCATGGCCGTACTTCTTTGGCTGTAGCGGCAACGGACAATAAAGCATTGATTGCTCCGGTAAATGAAACCGATAATGTCGTATTTCTTCCTTTCAATGATGTGGAAGCCCTGGAAAATTATTTCACAAAACATGGTGAAGAGGTATCTTCCGTCATCATTGAAGGTATTCAAGGTGTTGGTGGGGTTAATGTGGCATCAAATGATTTTTTGAAAGCAATCCGTAGTTTATGTGATACGTTTGGCGCTTATTTTATTGCTGATTCAGTACAATGTGGTTATGGCAGAAGTGGAAAATTCTTTTCTCACAGTTATGCCGATGTCAAAGCTGATATTTACTCGATGGCAAAAGGAATGGGAAATGGTTTTCCAATTGGAGGTATCATTATTTCCCCTAAACTCAAAGCTAAATATGGCATGTTAGGAACTACTTTTGGTGGAAATCACCTGGCTTGTGCGGCAGCCATTGCGGTATTGGATGTGATCAAAGAAGAGGATTTGATCAACAGGGCTTCACATTTGGGTGATTACCTGAAAGACAATTTAACTGGCTTAGAAGAGGTTGTAGAAGTGCGTGGAATGGGTTTGATGATTGGGATAGAATTTGGTTTCCCGATTGAAAACCTAAGAAACAAGCTTTTGTTTGACCATAAAATATTCGTTGGAAATGCGTACAATAAAAATGTATTGCGTGTACTTCCAGCACTTAATGTAAGAAAAGAAAGTTTGGATATTTTCCTGGAAGCTTTGCACCAAACCTATCGTAAAGTAATGAGCGCTTAGTTTTTGGTGATGAGTTATGGGTGTTGAGTTGTTAGTATTTCAATTTATTTCATAACTATTCATTATTGCAATTACTAAACATTCAACACTAAACACTCAAAACTAAAAAAATGAGACATTTTACTTCAGTCAATGATGTAACAGATATTCAACAACTTGTAGCGCTGGCCAGAGAGTTGAAAAAAAATCCTTTGCAAAACAGTGAGCTTGGCAAAAACAAAACCCTTGGTTTGATTTATTTTAACCCGAGTTTAAGAACCCGTTTAAGTACACAAAAAGCAGCGCACAACCTTGGTTTGCGTGTGATGGATATGAATGTTGGCTCTGATAGCTGGACGCTTGAAATTCGCGATGATGTGGTAATGGATGGTGCTGCTTCAGAACATATCAAAGAAGCCGCAGCGGTAATTGGGCAGTATTGTGATATTATTGGTATTCGCTCTTTTCCTTCTTTGAATGATAAGGAAACGGATTATAAAGAAGAAGTCATTCAGAAGTTTATCAAATATTCAGGCGTGCCTGTCATCAGTTTAGAGTCTGCTACTTTGCATCCTTTGCAGTCTTTGGCTGATATGATGACCATTGAAGAATTGAAAACCAAGAAACGTCCTAAAGTGGTCTTGACTTGGGCGGCTCATCCAAAAGCATTGCCACAAGCGGTACCCAATTCATTTGCAGAATGGATGAACAAAGCAGAGGTTGATTTTGTGATTACGCACCCAGAAGGCTATGAATTAGACGAAAAATTCACCAAAGGGGCTACCATTACCCATAACCAAGACGAAGCTTTGGCAGGTGCCGATTTTGTGTATGCTAAAAATTGGTCTTCTTACACCAATTATGGCAATATTATCTGTAAAGATAAAACTTGGATGATTACCGAAGAAAAAATGGCCCTGACCAACAATGCTAAATTCATGCATTGTCTGCCTATTAGAAGAAATGTAATTGCCTCTGACGCTGTTTTGGACGGTCCTAATGCTGTGGTCATACAAGAAGCCGGAAATAGGGTTTGGTCAGCGCAAGCGGTGCTTAAAACGATATTGGAAACTCAATTTTAAGTTTACAGGTTAACGGTTTTCGAGTTAACAGTATTGAAAACTTGATTACCGAAAACTTGATAACTGACAACTAAAATGAAGAAATTATACGTCATCAAAATAGGAGGAAACATCATCGATAACCCACTCGCTTTAGAGCAGTTCTTGACTGATTTTGCGGCTATTGAAGGTTATAAAATATTGGTTCATGGCGGTGGCAAAGTGGCCACTGACATTAGTAAAGGCTTAGGCATTGAAGCACAAATGGTGGATGGCAGAAGGGTAACTGATGCGGAAACCTTGAAAATTGTGACCATGGTGTACGCTGGATTCATCAATAAAAATGTGGTGGCGCAATTGCAAGCCAAATCTTGTAATGCCATTGGCTTAACCGGTGCTGATGCCAACCTGATCAAGTCGCATAAACGTGCTGTGAAAACGGTAGACTATGGATTTGTGGGAGATGTGGATGAAGTCAATTCAGCTATATTAAAAATGTTGATTGAAAATAACCTGACGCCAATCATTGCTCCAATTACGCACAACAAAGCTGGGGTGTTACTGAATACCAATGCCGATACGGTGGCTTCAACTATTGCGGTAGCAATGTCTCAAGTGTTTGATGTTGAGTTGGTTTACTGCTTTGAGTTAAAGGGGGTTTTGAGAGATTTTGAAGATAAAAATTCTGTTATTAACGAGATCGATACTACTTATTATGCGCAATTAAAAGCCGATGGAATTGTGTCCAAAGGAATGATTCCCAAACTTGACAATGCCTTTGATGCCATTAAAGCTGGTGTTTCGGCGGTGAGAATTTGTCAAGCCGACGATTTGTTGCAGTTGTTGAATGAAGGGGAGAAGTTGGGAACAACGCTTTCTTAGTGTTGAGTGTTGAGTTGTCAGTGTTTAGTATATTGAAATAATGTTGAATTTTAAATGTTGAATTTTGAATTTGAAATGTTGAATGAGTGAATTGATGTTTAGGATTGTCGCTTGCTTTAGGGATAGAGCCATTTGTTTGAGCACATCCCGCTTACGAACACTTAAACATTAGTAATTATATTCATAGCGGGATTGCGAGTGGCGAAAGCCCGACCCGAAGGGAAACGCCCTGATCAAAATATTGATAACCTTTATTGTAATGGAATAAAAATGGATACTGTTGCGTAGAATGAAATAATTTTGAATTTTGAATTTTGAATTTAAAAAAAGCTACTTGTATCTAATACCTAGGAATTAAAATGGATACTGTTGCATAGAAATAATTTTGAATTTTAAATTAAAAAAAAGCTACTTGTATCTAATACCTAATACCTAATACATAATACCTAATACCTTGTACTTAATACCTTGTACCTAATACCTTGTACCTGAAAAATATGATTGAAAAATTAAAAAAAGAGGCCATAGAATTGTTGAAAGATTTGATTAAAACCGAATCGTTCAGTAAACAAGAACACAACACGGCAGAAATACTGAATACTTTTTTAGTAGAAAGAGGCATCAAAACCATTCGTTTGAAAAACAATGTTTGGGCTTATAACAAGCATTTTGATGCTGCAAAACCTACCATTTTGTTAAATTCTCACCACGATACGGTAAAGCCAAATCCTGGCTATACCGTTGATCCATTTGAACCTACCGTGAAAGATGGTAAGTTATTTGGCTTGGGGAGTAATGACGCTGGTGGTTGTTTGGTTTCTTTAATTGCTACGTTTATCTATTTTCACGATAAAGAAAATCTAAAATATAATTTTTGTATTGCCGCTACTGCCGAAGAAGAAATCTCTGGTACAGATGGTTTAGAATTGGTGTATCCTGAATTGGGGCCCATTGATTTTGCCATTGTGGGTGAACCCACTTTGATGGACATCGCGGTAGCAGAAAAAGGATTGATGGTGTTGGATTGTGTGGCTCGTGGTAAATCTGGTCACGCGGCAAGAGAAGAAGGAGAGAATGCAATTTACAAAGCCATCAAAGACATTCAGTGGATAACCAATTATAAATTTGAAAAGGTTTCTCCGCATTTAGGACCTATGAAGATGTCGGTAACGATTATCAACGCGGGCTACCAACACAACGTCGTTCCTGAAACCTGTACTTTTACCATTGATGTGCGCATTACCGAAATGTACAAAAATGAAGAGGTGTTAAAGATCATTGAAGAGAACATTGAGTCGGCTGTTACGCCACGTTCTGTGAGGTTAAGACCTTCATTTATAGACAATGAGCATCCATTGGTTAAAGCGGCCATCAAGTTTGAAGCGAGTACTTATGGTTCTCCTACAACATCTGACCAAGCTTTGGTTCCTGTGCCTTCCGTGAAAATGGGACCTGGACATTCTGGCCGTTCTCATACTGCCAATGAGTTTATCTGGATCATTGAAATTGAAGAAGGAATTGAGAAGTATATCAAGATATTGAGTGAGCTGGTGTAGGGGAGTTGTCGTGTTATCGGTTTACAGTTTTCAAGTTTACTATTGAAATTATGAAAAAGTTGTTCTTATTAATCGCTGGTGTGGTTGTTTTATCCTCGTCAAGCTTTGCACAAGTGACTGATACCACACAAGTTGATATTGCCAATTTACAAGTGCTTCCGACGTTTCCTGGTGGATTTCCTGAGATGTATAAGTTTATAGGAACTAACATGCAATATCCTCTAGTGGCATCTGAAGCAAAAGTAGATGGAAAAGTAATGGTTGGTTTCGCGGTTTCTGCCACTGGAGAATTGAGTAATTTTAAAGTTGACAAATCGTCGTACTTGGCGGTGAAAAACGAAGCGCCTTCACGTAAGCTGGCCTTTGACGCTTTGGACAATGAAGCATTGCACATTATGAAATTAATGCCGAAATGGATTCCAGGAAAAGCGGATGGAAAAGCAGTGAATGTTAGAAAATTAGTGATTCCGGTAAGTTTTAGATTGAAATAAAAAATTGAATACGATAACTCGTACATTTAAAAAAAACTTATCTTTGTTCTATGAAGACTTTTACAATAAATGTGCCTGATAATCTTGATGTTGATGCAAAAGAATTGACGATGCTTTTGGCGAGTCTTTTGTATGAACAAGGTCGATTGTCTTTAGGGCAAGCAGCTAAAACAGCGGGTTTGTCTAAAAGAACTTTTGCTGAAATGTTAGGGAAATATGATGTTTCGATTTTTAATTTCCCTGCAATTGATTTATCTAATGATGTTGCTAATGCATAAAGTAATTATCTCAGATACAAGTTGTTTTATTATTTTGTCTTCTATTGATGAATTAAGTCTGTTGCAAAAGTTATATGGAACCATTATTACAACGCAAGATATTGCTATGGAATATGGTGAAAAACTTCCAGATTGGGTTGAAATAGTAACCTTAAAGGATAAGCAAAAACAACAATTGTTGGAAATGCAACTCGATAAAGGAGAATCAAGTGCAATTGCTTTAGGACTTGAAACAGAAAATAGTACACTTATTTTAGACGATTTAAAAGCTCGCAAAATCGCTCTCCAACTTAATCTTTCTTATACTGGTACTTTGGGTATTATAATAAAAGCAAAACAAAAAGGTATTATAGATGCCGTAAAACCCATTATTGAAAAAATAAAACGAACCAATTTTAGAATTTCCCCTGAATTGGAACTCCAAGCCTTAAAAGAGGCATTAGAATAATTTTTTTAAACTGAAAACCAATAACTGAAAACCGTAAACTTCAAATATGAAACTTTGGCAAAAAGATACTAACGTAAATAAAGAAATTGAACGCTTTACCGTAGGGCGTGACCGTGAAATGGATTTGCTTTTGGCGGAATCGGATGTGATGGGTTCTATGGCGCATATCACGATGTTGGAAAGTATCCATTTGCTTGAAAAAGAAGAATTGGTAATCTTGCTTGCGGAATTGAGAAACATCCATACAGAGATTAAAAAAGGCTCATTCACCATTGAAGAAGGGATAGAAGATGTGCATTCTCAAGTGGAATTGTTGCTTACCAAACGTTTGGGTGAAGTGGGTAAAAAAATCCATAGTGGCAGGTCAAGAAATGACCAGGTATTGGTCGATTTGAAATTATACATCAGGGATGCGATTGAACATACTGTTGGCGGCGTAAGTCAACTGTTTAATTTGTTCATTTCCTTGTCTGAAAAACACAAAGCGGCTTTAATTCCGGGATATACGCACCTACAGGTAGCCATGCCTTCTTCTTTTGGGTTATGGTTTGGCGCTTATGCGGAGAGTTTGGTGGATGACTTAACTGTCCTTCAGGCCGCTTACAAAGTGGCCAATAAAAATCCTTTGGGTTCAGGTGCCGGTTATGGCTCTTCTTTTCCCTTAAACCGTACGCTTACCACCAAGTTATTGGGTTTTGATGACTTGAATTACAATGTGGTTTACGCACAAATGGGGCGTGGTAAAACGGAACAATTGGTTGCGGCAGCCTTGGCATCTATTGCCGCCACTTTGGCTAAAATGGCGATGGATGTGTGTTTGTACAACAGCCAAAACTTTGCTTTTTTAGCATTCCCGGATGAATTAACGACTGGTTCGAGTATTATGCCTCACAAAAAGAATCCTGATGTATTTGAATTAATCAGGTCTAAGTGTAATAAAATCAAGGCTTTGCCGAATGAGATTTTTATGATGACCACCAATTTACCTTCAGGTTATCACCGTGATTTGCAATTGATCAAAGAAAATTTCCTTCCTGCTTTCAATGACCTGAATGATTGTTTGAATATTGCCCATTATATGTTTGAAAACATCATCATCAAAACAGGTATTGTAGAAGACGATAAATACAAATACATGTTTAGCGTAGAACGTGTCAATGAGTTGGTGTTGAGTGGGGTGCCATTCAGGGATGCCTACAAGCAAGTGGGTGCTGAGATTAATGCCAATGCTTTTAAAGCGAATACCAATATCCAGCATTCTCATGAAGGAAGTATTGGGAACTTGTGTAACGACAACATTACCAAGGCGATGAACGAGGTATTGGTTTCTTTTAATTTTGCTACGAAACATGAAGCGTATAAAGCTTTGTTAAACGCTTAAATAAATTCGAGCCAGTACTAAATGTGTACTGGCTCGAATTTTTAGATTTTTTAAATGGTTTATTTGCAAGTGTAGGAACAAATTTGGCTGGAATAGGTTTTTATGGTGTTCTCAAATTCAGGTTTTTAGCCGCAGATACTGTAAGTAATTCGGTTTTTTTTAACGGGAATGTAAGGTTTCAATACTTTAGTGTTTATTAAAATGGCAGCTATTTTTATGGCGTTGTATCGGCTGGTATGGGGTATGACGCAAGGTTTAACAAACTCAAAATAGTTATTGTACGTTTGCATTATTTTTTTCTTTCCAATCTTCAGAATCTTATGCCCATACTGCTGGTGCTGTGGTGCTTCCGTTTACAATTTCAGTAGGGGATAAGTTTATTTTGTTTTGATGATGTATAGGTAGGCTTCAATGAAAAACCAATAACTTGATTTTTTTAACGCTCTTCCGAATTTGCAATTCGGAAGCCCTATCCAAGGATTTCCAATCCGTTTTTTTCATCTCTCCATTCGGATTGCAAATGCTACAATAGGTATTCGACAATACAATGGGAGAATAGCGGAATTGACATGACATTGTTAGTTATGATAAAGTTATATAAATGAATTAATACCAAATAAATTTTTAATATAGACCGTTTGTGTCAACTTTAATTTTATAATTCAGTAAATTTTATTTAGGATTAGGAGGATTTTTTTAAATTAAATTGAAAAAATTTTAGGTGATTTTTATAAAGAGATATAAATTTTCAATAGGAGCTTATTTACAATGTGTTATGAAATAAATATTAGGGCGTTTCCGCCGCGGCGGATTGCGTGTTCGGCACTCGTCCCGATTTTTTCG
>Ga0209353_10002489_pt1 | contig 9979 bp, 21 predicted proteins | sample LauGreSpBDMM15SD_2_FD_187561 | JGI IMG/M metagenome (GOLD analysis project Ga0209353, IMG submission 187561) | Freshwater lake microbial communities from Lake Michigan, USA - Sp13.BD.MM15.SD (SPAdes) (version 2) | ecosystem: Environmental > Aquatic > Freshwater > Lake | place: Lake Michigan, USA...
CAAGCTGTACGAGCGCAGAAGATATGCTTATTGTTCTTGCCAGGAATTACGACCTACGTCAACCGCTTGGCGGCCTTACTAAAGCGGCGTTTACGATCGGGTTAAGGACCGCCGTAGGTATGCTGCGGCCGGAAGTAAACGCAAACGCTAACTACAAAGCAAAAGAATTAAAAGACACACGGTTCCCGCATCTTAAAATTTTTAGGTAGTGTACCGAATTAAAACCGGGCAGCGAGAAGCTGCGCGGCGTTTGGGTGTAGTAATACGGCCCAGCACGGTTAAAAATAAAAAATTAGACGTTTACAAAAATGGTATTAAAGTCGCATCAATTGGACTTGTTGGATATGGGGACTATTGGACCTATTTACAAGACGAAACATATCACCGCGCGGCAAAGGGAACGGCAGCGGAGCGCCGCCGCTTGTATAAAATTCGCCACGCCAACGAATGCGCGGCCAAAGGATCGGTAGGCTACTATGCTTGTAAAATACTTTGGTAGTGGTTTTAAAGTATTTAGGCTGCGATAAAAAGTATTTTAGGTACGAGCTGTATGACGGCGAACGTATGGAGCTGTACGTAGAGACCAAGTTAAGCGCCCGCGCTACGGCTAAATTACTTTTTTGTAACTTTGGTATCAAAGACATTGTCTTAAAAATTTATAATCGCACCTATGGCGTTAAAACCTAATTTTTTCCAAGCTATTGCCGCATTTACTTTGGCTTACCAGGCTTATAAGTATATTAAACGGCAAGCTGCGCTGTTGGAAAAATGGGATTATAACATTTTAGCCGTGCGCTTAATGGGCGTTTCTAAGGATTATTTAGATTTACAGCTTGAGTTAGAACTAAAAAACCCTAGCGCTGTGAGCTTGACCGTTAGCGAGTTTGAAATGGACGTTTATTTGGAAGGCGTTAAAATAGGCAACACCGCCAAACGCGGGGAATATACCATACCTAAGTACGGCAGCAACTTGTTAACATTTAACGTGCGGACCTATTACAAGCAATTAGGCCCAGCCTTAGGTATGTTAATTAGCAAAATTGGTAATATAAACGAGGTAAAAGTCCGTCTTAAGGGAAAGCTGTACGTTCAAACCGTTCCTGGTGTCTTTGCTCCGGTTCCGTTTGATATAACCGATACGGCGCTAAATTTATACAAGCAATTTAATTAAAACAGTTATGCCACAAACATTAACACCAGGTAACGTACTAGGCCGGTATTTAATCGCAAAAAAAGACGTACCGATTTACAATTCGCCCTTTGGTACTAGGATCGGCACAATTAAAAAAGGCAACAGTACGGCTGAAGTTTACAGCTTTTTAGTAAGGCAAGGTCAAAGATTTTGGATGTTTGATTATACTATACCAGGGCAAACGCCAGGAGCATACTATGCTTTGGATTCTCCGGATAATTTTAGTTTGTCCTCGGTTCCAGGAAATGTTGTCATAGCGCCGAATGTTTTGCCAAGCGTTGACGTATTCCCTAAAAGCAGCCAGCTAAAAACTTTTGCGCTGTATGGTATAATTGGTGTATTGGCGCTATTGTTACTAAAAAAATGAAACTTTGGCCTTGGCTAACACTTGCGGCCTTAATACTAATGAGTAAATCTAGCACGAAAATAATTCCGCCAGGTAATTGGACTGCGGATTTTAACCCGGAAGAATTTATTTCACCGGTCAACCGAGAAAAAATACCAAAGGGCGCAGTAGATAGCTTAAAAGCTATTGCTGTAAATGTTTTGCAGCCAGCGCGTAATAAATTGCGTTTACCTATAAAAGTTACCAGCGCGTATAGAACACTATTACGGAATGCCGCTATTGGCGGCGCTTTGAACAGCCAGCACATATTTGGCCAGGCCTTAGATATACAGCCAATGCCGGCAACGCTAGAAAATTATAAAAAATTATATGACATACTAATTAAAAACGGTAAGTACGATCAAATTATTTGGGAAAATGCTTTGGCCTTTAGTCAAACCCCTTCGCATATTCACGTGAGTTTTGTTGTACCTGGGTTAAACCCTACAAGTCCATACAAAGTAAACCGCAAAAGGCAGTTACAGTACTACCAAAATAATTATACCTCAATTACCTAACTTTACACTATATGAAAAGCGAAAAAGAAAAACTAGCTGCTAAAAGCGTTACAGCACTAAAAGCAGCGGCCAAACGGTTAGGCGGCAAATTAGTAACGCCGGACGGCAAGGCCAAAACAAAACAGCAGCTTATTAACACTATTGTTATGAAGCAGCGCCTAGCTGGTAAAAGTATGGGCGGCAACACAACTACAAAAAAAGTTGCTAAAAAAACAGTTGCTAAAAAAGCAACTGTAAAAAACAACGTTTATTTTAATCTTCCTATATTAAAAGATTATACTGTAAAAAATTTAGCGCCAACGAGTAACGGAAGTCATAGAATTAAAATTACGGATATGGTGAGTGGCGAAAGTGTTACAATACCTTATACCGGTAAAAAAACTTACGGTGTTGAAGAAGCTATTGATTACCTAAAAAGTACCGGTACTAAAATTATTGGTCGTGCTATACTTAATAATGGTACTGTACTATTGTATACAAAAGATTTAACAACACGGCTAAAAAAGAATGTATGATTACCGAGGAACTAATTTTTAACGCCATAGCGTTTTTAGCCGGCCTGGTACTAAAGCGCCCGGACTTTGTACAAAAGATAGTTAGCAAGTTATTCGCTAAAAAAACAAAATAATGGAAATTTTATTATTTGCCATGACGGTAGCCGTTTCACTAGTTGGCTTTTTACTAGCCCGCGAACTTAACCGCACCAGCGAGGAATTAAAACTATTGCGCCAGGACGTTTTTAGAATTAGCGTAGATCTTGCCAAGCTGCAAACGCGATTAGATGATCTAGTATAACGTATATTTGTAGCGTTCAATGCTGTGAGTAAAGAACGTTTGGTTAAGTAGCCCGGTAAATTTATTTTGCCGGGTTATTTTTTTTTGTTTACTATTGCACAACCAAACAATTAAAACACACACAATGAATACCCCTCAAACTTTTGGCGCTAAGATGTTCGGCCGCTTTATTAAAAAAGGCTGGCATATTAGTTTTACCGATTCTTACCAGGACCGCGTTTGTGTAATTCCGCCGGATAGGCTGGACGCGCAGCACGTTTTTGGTATTTATATTCCGGTTATGCGGCATACTTGGCAACCCGATCTAAAAAGAGAATGGTGGGCCGCACTACAAACTAAAGACTGTATGCTTGGTCCTAAGTTTGAAGCTACCGCGCACCCTGACGACATAGAACGCTTTGCCGCTTTTGCTGCCTGGATAGGCGACCTACTTAGAAACCCTGAAAAATTTACCTAATGACCGAACAGCAGCAAATAGATGCAATACTTATAGAGGCTAATGCATACGGCGTAAAAGAGGAAGTAGAACAGTTAGCCTCTTATTTTATAATAGAAGGCTGGCAAATAATTGAAGCATACCAGCAAGCATACAGCGACATTATATATTTTTTTGAGAATTAATGTACAAAGAATGGCAAGCCGTCTTTTTTGACGTGCAAGACAATGACACAGTAAACAAGCTATGCGCCCAGGCGCGTGAGCAGCTACTAGCATGCAGCGAAATAACTAAAGAAGAGATTTCAATGCTAAAAATGAAATACCCACACCTTACAACTTACGACTAATGAAAAAGCAGCGACCGATCTATACAAAAGCCCAGCATCAAATTGTTACCCCGGCGTTTGTGGAAAAAAAAATACAAATGCATAAAAATGTAAAATGGACTACTAAGGACGACCGCGAACTTTTTATTATGGCCAGCGCGTCGGTTACCAGGTACGTGCCTAAGTCCGAGCATAACAGCCAGGCCCCTATGGGCTTTTTCAATTTACAAATGGGGCACTATAATAAAATAAGCGTACACACCCGCGACTTTGCACAGCTGGCAGATGTATTTGAGCAAATTACCTTATTTCTAAAAAACAACGCTGGCAAACTTGACCAGGTAGTGACAACCGAACTAGATACCTACACCAGCCACCACCTTACAAACTTGCTAAATAACGAAGCGAAACCGTAAAAACGTAGTACCCTACCTTATTACCTACAAAATACCTTTACAACGCATATTAAGGCCCTTTACGGGCCTTTTTTTGTGTCCTACTACTAGATTATATCTATTGCATTACTATTTTATTACTGTTCTATTACTTATTTCTCTCTTACTTTTTACTCTTTTTTACCTTTTTTATTAACATTTTACAATTATTTAGGTATTTAGCACTAACTTTATGATATAATTATAGTAATAGATAGACTTTAGTCTAATAATATCTGTAATAATACGCGCCCTCATTGAAAAATTTGGGCGTTTTGTATTTGTGAACGTGCTGTTTTGTATTTTTGGCCTATGGTCCTTAAAGAAAAATACACTACGCTACAGCGCACCTTAGACGCTATGAAGACGCAAATTGAGGATTCTTTAAGTTTTGCCCGAAATTTTGTACCACGCGGGGAAACGCCTCGCAGCTTGTTTACTTTACTTAAGCAGCACACCACTTACCGGCACGATCCGCCAGGGGTTGAACTGTTACAAAGTATGCCTACATTAATGCACAACAATTTTTACGGGATACCTGGGGCCGGCGATTGCGATTGTTTTGTGATTGCCGCTGTAAGCTCTTGCGTTGTTGAAAAAATACCGGTACGCATTGTTGTAGTCGGCAATACAAGAAAAAACCCGACCCACGTTTATTGCGAAGTATTGGACGGCGGACGCTGGACGGCGTTTGATTTATGCAGTCCTTTTTATGGCGAAACAAAAAAATATAGGTACCTTAGCCGTATAAACGTAAACTAGATGTATTTACAGCTTGCCGGCCTTGAGCCACTAGATACCGCCCTTGACCCTTTGGCACCTGGAGCGCCGACGTATAAGTATGAGCAAATGTACTTAGGACAGTCCCAAGATATTATTTTACCGGACGCTTTGTTCCCGGCAAACGTTGAAGGATTTACGGCAGCGTTAAAAAACTTAGAAGGACTGTACAAAAAATACGCTGAAGGCAAAGAAAAAACCCCAGCCGACAAGGTAAAATTACCAGGAATGGGCGAGCCACTTACTTTATTTGCAGCAGCAAAAGCAGCGGTCGGAATTGCACAGCTTTTAAGTACTGTGGCAAGAGGCGCAGCGGTAAACCTTGCCCGCCAACAAATTACTACAAAGTATAATAATAACGAGTTTAATGTACAAAACTTAAACCGCTTAAATGCCCGCCAGGTAGCCGAGCAAATTACTAGAATAGACGGTGATATTGCAGCAACGCCAAATTATAACATAGGCAAAAAAATGGCATTGAGCCGGTTTCGTTTGGTTTACCAGCAACGGTTTGACCAGGTATCGGGCGGCGGCGGCATTGGTAATTTACCTAGCTGGGTCTTGCCCGCCGCCCTTGGCCTTGGCGCATTGTTACTATTAAGAGGTCGCAAATGAACCCACTTGTAATAGCTGGAGCCGTTGTGCTGTTTTTTCTTTTAAGAAAAAAGCCGCCAGTTGTGGTGGATAACACTACGCCGGCCGTAGTTCCCTTTACCGCTGCAAACGTAAACGCTTATAAAAATGAGCCTACAAAAAGTTTGTTTGACAGCCGCCTGGCTACTAGCGCCCGCGCCGTAACCCCGGACGGAACCGGTAAAAATATAGTGGACGGGACCTACCAATGTTTTGCCCCGGGCAACCAAACGCGCCGCAATGCTATTATTAAAGTTTACCAGGATCTTGAGCGTTTACGTATTAAAATAGCAAACAGCACCGGCGAGGACAAAGAAGAGGCACGCCGCGACCGCATAGAAAAAGACAACGAGCGTGCTATACTAGTTGCCGAACATTATATGATATGCGAGGCGTTTTTTGCAGAATTAAAAGCAAAACAAGCGGCCCAGGCAGCAGCGAGCGCCGCCGCCGCCGCCGCCGCCGGGCGAGATCCTAGAATTATTACTACCGCACCCGAGGTGCAACAAACGCGCACCAGCTTGTAAATTATATTTTTTTTACACTATCTTTACCCTAATCTTAAAAATTAAACACTATGCCCGTACGTCGTAGAACCACCACCACCCGCCGCAAGGCAACACCCGCCCGCCGCCGCCGCCGATCAATGGGCCAGCGCGTAACTACCGCCGGCGTTACAGCCGCCGCTATGTCAGCCGGAAAAGCCGCCCTCGGTGGCGCTGCCGCCGCTATCCTTACCAATGTAGTAGGTGACAACCTCGGTAAGTTTCAGCCTTACGTTGGTCTTGTTGGCGCTTTGGCCACTAGCCTATTTTTGAAGCAGCCTGAAATTGCCGCCGGTATGGCTGGATATTCAGGCTACAAGATCGCCGGCGCTTTGTTGCCCGATTTAGCTAAAGAAGGTAAATTTTTATTTGGTGAGAATAACAGCTTTAATGTAAGCCCCTCTATGTACCTACAAGGTGATATGTCCGGTACCGGCATTTATGCTAGTAATTATACGCTTAGCGGCTACGAAGTCCCAGGACTGTAATAACTTTTAACTTATAATAAATTACTGTTATGACAGCACAAGACAAAATTTTGTATGTTGCGAATAAGCTAGGACTTACTAGCTTACAAAATATGCAAGCATCAACCGGCGCCGTATATGACGTGGACACCGAGGCAAGCGGGCAAATTTTTAGCAACGCCACGCGCCACGTAAACCCTAGCGTTGCTAACATTGCCGACAATCAATTTGAAGTTAACGAGGCACTACTAATTGAAACAGTAGGTTTTTATGGTAGAATTGCCGACAGTCAAGGTACTCTTGCCGGATTTGTAAATAATTTACAAACAACTTACGGTTCTAATTTTGTCATTGTTTATGACATCATTATAGGCAATAAGCGGGTCCAAAAAGATACACCGGTATTTGGTAGCGGTTCGCCTTATTGTTTTGCTACAAACGCTATTAGGTTAACCAATTTTGAGGAAGACCCAAATGATTTAGTTTTTGCTCCGCGACATCAAGTTTATAGTGAGGCAGTTGGTATTTTGATTCCACCCCAAGTACAATTTTATGTAGAATATAGGTTGTTTAATGTAGTTACCGGCGCTCAAATACCTATTTCTGTTGATGCTCAAATTGGTTGTTATTTATACGGCACAAAAGTCCTACTAAATTTTAACACCTCTATTTAATATGAATCAGATTACGAAACTTGGATATGTTGACAACAAGTTAGGTGCGCCTAATGACGGACAACAAACAACGCGAATCCTTTTTAATACTATTGAAGCGCCAGGAACAACCAGCACTCTAGTTTTTTTTAAGAATTTTCAAGGACTTACCAACGGACAAACTAACTTAACAAGTAATAAGTTAGCAACTATGGAAAGTATGGTTATTAAAACCATTATGCTTACACAATTTGCTACGGACGGCACATTGCAAAATTTTGGAAATAGAAAACAACAAACGGTATCTATCATTGTAGGCAATCAAACCGTAGTAAAAAATCTACCTATTCAATTTAATACAGGTGAAAACGGTCAAGCATTTGACCGTTTACATACTAACGCTGGAGCGACTATTGGTATATTTGGTGCTAACACACCTACTAAGCAAATAATGATGCCTATTGAAATACGACTATTGACGGACATTGTAATTCCACCCCAAGTTGAATTTGAAGTACGCGTAGAATCAACACAAGCCGATTACGGCACGGGTGCTGTAGTATGCGCACTAAGCGGATACGGTAAGATTTTTAGCGCCGGTAACACCTTCTAATTATGGCAAACGGTATTAATATGATTAGTTATCGCCAAGGAATCCGAAATAAAGGATTTCAGATAACAGTCCCGACAACCGGCGCTACGCAGACGCTAAGCCTTAGCGGCTTGGCCAAAGCGTTTGAAGGTATTATTTTTAGCGTTACTACCACGGCAGCGCCGCAAACGATTATCAACGGTACGCAATTACTCGTTACGTTGACCATCAACAACGATGTGGTGATAGATTCCGTAGTAGCACACGACCTTGGCGCCAGCGCAGCCGGCGGCATTACTACCGGCTTCCCGGCTTTTATTCCCTTCCCTAGGGCGTTAACCGGTCAAGATACTATTATACTGCGCGTTACCAATAGTAGCGGCGCAAGCCAGCTACTAAACGCAACAGTTTACTACAAGAACGAAATCTAAAAAGATTTCAACAAAAAAAAAACAAACGGCCGGCCCTAATTTGGTCGGCCTTTTTTATTTACATTTACCTATGAGTTTTAGCATACCTACACAAATAGAAAAAGACATAGTACGGGGAAAAGCAACGTATCAAACGTTCCAAACCGGTATCGGCGGGCAGACCGTTATACCGGTAACCCCCAATAGTTATATTGTAATTTTTGGTTATGACTTTAGCCCAGCCGGCGGGGGCCTTACGGAAACAGTGGAAAGACCGGTGTTTAATATAGAGGCAATACCTACTACAATTTCCTATTTTGGCACGCAGCAAGTAAGTTTTTATAGCGCTAATGCTTTTAACCCTTTTATTCATCACGTGCCTATTCAGTGTACTGCATTAAATGTTTTACCTGGAGATGACCCTTCAGTAATTTACCAAGTAGATAATACCCCTATTGCGCGTCAAGTGTATATTATTAGCGGCAGCGACGTAGCGGTAACCGTTGGCCTTATTCGCAGCCTTACTTTACCAGGAATTGTTTATGAGGCTATACCGGTAACACCGTCAACCCCTGGCTTTATGACCTACGGGGGTGATACGCAAACGCCAGGCATACAAAGTACCTTAAGTCCTATTGGCGCTATGACTTTTACCCAGCCGCAAATTAACAACTATGCGCAGTATGGCTTTGCCGCGCCGTTCCCCGCTAACGCCGCAAACCAAGCGTTTTGGATTCCTAACGCTTTAACCGGGTTAACTGAGCCTAGTAATTTTATTAGCACCTTTGCCCCTGACTTTGACCTAAACGCAGCATGTCATTATTACTTAAACGTGCATTACGCATTGTATAATAGGGCAATACCTGAGCAATTAGGATAAGATGGACGATCTACAAAAGCGCATAGATTATTTAATTGATATAGAAAAAAATATCAATTTTGCGCTGCAAGACAAAAACTTTAACGAGTTTAATAAGGCTAACTGTGTATTTTACCCTATGAAGGGTGCAAAGTATGTACAAAACGCCGAAGAAATACGTAAAGAGTTAGTACCTTATTTAGCAAGCCGTCCGCCGCAAAAATACATTTTGCATTACAGCCGCCAGCTTATAAGCCGCAATACCGAGCACGAAATAATAGACACCCGACCAAGCGAATCACAAAACCAAAATTTAGATACCTTACAAGATATGGACGAACGCAACAAAGACGAAAAACGCAGCGACGAATTGTATATTCGTGAAATTTTGTCAAAAAATGGATTTTTGGAAAGCGAAGTATCGCGCCTAAAAGATAAGATTGAAGAATTAGAAGGTATGCTAGAAGACGCTGAAAGCGAAGCCGAAGAAAATAAAAATGCGACTATGGCGGACGCCACAACGTCAACTATTGGCCAGGTCGCGCAGCTTATACCTACTTTGCTTGATAAGTATTTTGCAATCCAAGAACAAAAAAACGCGCTATTGGCCGAGCAAATACGCCGCCAGGCACCCCCGCGTCCACAACCCATAAACCAAACTTTTGAACAACCCGCAAACGGCTTTTATTATGAAGGAGAAAATTGATCACCTTACTCATTTTGACATTGTTGTTAAAGAGGAATTGGCAAGCTGTACGAGCGCAGAAGATATGCTTATTGTTCTTGCCAGGAATTACGACCTACGTCAACCGCTTGGCGGCCTTACTAAAGCGGCGTTTACGATCGGGTTAAGGACCGCCGTAGGTATGCTGCGCCCCGAAGTAAACGCAAACGCTAACTACAAAGCAAAAGAATTAAAAGACACACGGTTCCCGCATCTTAAAATTTTTAG
>Ga0209353_10002491_pt1 | contig 9977 bp, 10 predicted proteins | sample LauGreSpBDMM15SD_2_FD_187561 | JGI IMG/M metagenome (GOLD analysis project Ga0209353, IMG submission 187561) | Freshwater lake microbial communities from Lake Michigan, USA - Sp13.BD.MM15.SD (SPAdes) (version 2) | ecosystem: Environmental > Aquatic > Freshwater > Lake | place: Lake Michigan, USA...
AGCCTGTGGTGTTATACCTGCCTGAATTTAAACCTAGAAATGTATTGCCAGTTGCTGTGTTTATTCTGGCCTCAAATCGTACGGTGTTGGTTGAATCTTTTAACACTATAACCGGAGTAGATACAGCAGTTAGTGATTTGATAGATACAATAATTGTGCCGACAAAGGTAGCGGTAGGTGTTATAACCAGATTACCCGTTGTTGTAGCAGTTGGCCCAAATGCACCTGTTGCAGTAATACCAGCAAGTGATTGTCCACCAAAAGCAAGTGTGAACGAGCCAGCACTTCTCACTACAGTATAAGCAATTTGATACTTTGTAGCGGCTACTGCGGCTGTGGGGTAAGATAAAGGCGATACGTTACTAGCACCATTGACCCAACCAGTAGTGTTGTCACCTGTCCAACCTGTTGAAGTCCAAGTTGCTGTAGTTATAAACTCAGCACTGTAGGTTGGTAAATCAGTTGCTGTTGTACCTGTTGATGTCAGCGTACCAATAGTGACCGCTACTTTGTTTTGAAACGCCATATCCCCCAGCATACCATTTACTGGTACTTGGTCGGGTGCTGTACCAATTAGTGTACTCATAAGATTACCTCCGGCCAACCAGCCCAGTTATTCGGTATATGCAAAACAGGCGGTACAGGATTACCCTCTGCGTCTGTTGTGTCCGGTAGATAGTTAATAAAGCTAGGGTCTAGTGCTTGTAGCTCAACTAATGGAGAATCACTATTACCTTCCCATTGCCACATACCCATGACTGTAAACGGTAGGCCCAGTGCTGTAATCGCTTCAACAGTAAAGTTATCGGTTGTGGTTGCGTCTAGGATTGATAACCCCGTGTACACTGTGATAATGTCGGGTAGTGGGGCTTCTGTTGTAGACTCAGGGTCAGGCGTAGTGATTGTATAAGTTTCCGTACCATAGCTGATTGTACCCGGCATTGGCATAATGTACTGAGCAAATACAGAGCTAATACCAGCCTGTTGCTCAGGTGTCAGTTGGTCAACTGTTAGCCCCGTGGGACTTGTAAGTATTAGTCTTTTCATTCCGGATAACTCACTAAGATAATGTGTGGTTCTTTTATTGGGCCATCATACGTTGATATAAATTCTACTTTGAAGTCAGTAAAGGGTACTGTTTCACTATTCTGATCGTTAGGATTTGAATAGACTTTTATATCTTCCCAATGATCTAATTTACTGAACTTTGCCGATTCTTCATCTTCTGCCACAACTATCCATTCCTGACCGTAATCATTACAGCCCCAAGTGTAGTCTTGAGATACTTTATATATATTCATGATGTAAGAGCTACCAAAGAAGATGATGAAAGAGCGACAGGGTAATAGGAGATTTTGCGGATGTGACCGTTTAGGAAAACTACACCCGCAGCTCCACTTGCGCCTATATACAAGGCCTCCATTGTTGGTATGGCAGCAGTTGATGTTGCTGTAACGGGTGTGCGAGCATTTAAACAGGATGTAAATACTGTTCCGTTTTGTGACCAAGCCAGCTTTCCAAAAACATTTGCAATTTGTGTTCCTGGAGTTAAATTTGCAGACAAGACTGCATTTATATATACAGCAGGTTGTTGGTCAGATTTAAATAAAGCTAAGATGTAGTTTTGTGATACGCCCTTTCTAACTGTAACCATAGGTCTAAAACCATTGGCATACGCATCTGCTTCAACATTCATCGTCCCCTGACTCTGATTATACCAACTACTAAAGTTAGTCGAAACCATTGACGCAGCATCATCAGCACGAGTCATCGTGGTGGCAACTGAAGGCATGTAGCTTGTGGCGAATGCTCCAGCCTCAAGCTGTGCGCCCCAGATACCAATGCTATCGCCAGAAGTGACGATTTGAAATCCAACTTGTTGATTAGCTGTTGTGGCTGCAAATGTATAGCGAGTAACTGTTGATGTTATTGTTTGTGCTATCCAAGTTGCACCGTTATCAAGCGTGTAATTAATTACACCTGTACCTGATATTCTTTTTAGCCAAACTGAAAACGTACGGGCTAATGAACTTCCTACAGCTGCCGTTGATATGACTGTTGCATTAGCAGCAGAAGCAGTAAATTGAATCCCTACTTGTGTACTATCTGGAGCAACAAAAGCAGCTGCTGTCCTTGTGATACTTGTATCTAACCAGTTATTTTGTAAGCCTCCTGATGCTGCAAAAGAACTTGAAAAGTTCAGTAAATTAACCCTACTTTCCTCAATCAGTAACCCCAACGCCTGACCTGTAGTTGGGTTATAGTCCAAGCGTGGCACACCAGCAGGTGCAGTCATTAATACGGGGATGTAGTTAGTTATGGCTGCTGTGGTTGTGGGGGTATAAGCGGTGACTGCGGAGCGTTGTTCTAACTGTGCGCCCCAGAGGTACACTGAACCAAAACCAGAAGCATTGCGGTCAATTATTCCATAGGCATTAGTTGCTCCAGCAGTGGCATTTGTAAATGTAAATACTTGTCTAGTCCAAGTAGCTGTTGGAGTAAATGCTGGACTAATATTACCCCCCACTTGTAAATTATATGTGTTTGAGCCAACATTAGATAACACATAAACCGACATAGTATATGTTGTGGACGCAGCTAAAGTTACAACTAGCGAAGGCCCTCCATATTGCGCAGAAATAGTAACTAAACTAGCGGTCGTTGTTCCATCAGGAGCTACAGTTGAGTTTAATGTAGATGTGCAAGTATTATTAGCCCAAGGTGATCCACCTATTGCTTGACTCTGCAACAACAAATTCTGCTCAGCCATCGCAGTCGTCTGACCGTCATAATAAGTCGCTGTGTTGTTACGAACGAACGTAATGCGAGGGTCTACGGTTTTGCTGTTGGCAAAGTCTAGGTTGAGGGTTGGTTGAACTGTGGGGTATGCAGCAGGAGCGGCTAACACAGCCGTTGCCGCAGGATAGGTACAGAATATGTTTTTAGTGCCAGCAGCAAAGGAAACAGCGGTTGTACCGCCTGCGCTGGAAGTTAATATTTTATCAACAGTGATTGAATTGGCGGCAGAGGTATATGTACCTAAAATGTCCATCCAATTAGTGCCATTGGTAATGGTGTAATAAGTGCTATTTGTATTGCCAATGCCTACGCTAAATGTCTGGTATCCTGTAACGCCTCCACCCAGAACAAATGGCCCAGAACCAGTTGAGGTTGAAACTTCTTGTACTCTGTCGTTTACTACTAGCGTCATATTATGCTACCTGAAAAACACCGTTAATTAAATCTAAGGACGCTGTAAAAGTATCAGCATTGCCACCATTTAATGCCACTACTGAACTGTAATCCCAATAACCTATACAAGCGTTAATGGTCTTGTCAACTAAGATTACATATTGAAAACTAAATCCTGAGCCTGTAGCCGTCCAAGTTGGTGGAGAAGCTAAAGCTAATTTATATACGCCAGCGTTTTCACTTGATGATGTTGTTGTAACATTAGCGCCACCTTGTGTGTATCCGCCACCTGTTATTAAATCAGTTGTTCCAGCAATAAAGGTTGTAGTGGTTGGCGCTGTTATAGCTAAAGCAACGCCCCATTGATCTGTAGCGGCATTAACTGTGCTTTCTAATAAAGCAATAGCGCCTGCAACTTTATTATAAATAGCCATTATTATTCCTGTTCAATAACAATTTGAGCTATTTTACCATCTTCATCACGTAAAACATTTAGGGTAATGCTTTTTTTCTGCGTTAATAACCGACCTAGTTTAGCCATGTGTTGCCCATGCTCAATTAATGCGTTTGCAATGGCGGTATTGTCAGGCGCAGAAACATTAATTGAGGCAGGAGAAATATTAACGCTTGGAGGAGTTATTACTAATTCTTTCAGCTTTTCTATTAACCCTTCCCAATGTTTTGCATCATGTTCAATAGATAATGTTGCATGAGCATCTAATTTCTGAGGCGGTAATTTATTTAATAAATTTCCTATCATCTTATTAGCTAATGAATCAAGTTGTTTAGTATCTTGATCTATTGCTTTTGGTTTTTTTGGCGCTTGTTTAATTTGCGAGCTTAAATTAAAAAGCATATCGTCATATTTCATCTTATTGCCCTGTATAGATGTTGAATCTACGTTTACCACTTACTGCTAATGCAGCAGGGTCAATTTGCAAAGTTAATGGCCTTCTGTTAGTGCGTTTTAAATTAGCTTTAGCTGCAATAGCCAATTGAATAACATCAGCACCAGCGGACACCTGATACTCTGGCGCTAACTCAACAGCTAATGAATATTTTAATGCTTTAGCATAGCCAACTGGCAATTGAATAGGGGTTGTTAATGATGCAAATTGTGTTAATGGTTTGCGGCTATAAAGATTAATAGTAGATGCCGTTGATGGCACAGGATACATATAAAGATTGCCAAGTATTGGCGAGTTGCGATCAAAATACATGTACTCTGGATAAACATTTTGCAATGTTTTTAATTTTATAACTGCATAATCATCATAGTCAATCTGTATGATTGGATAATCAACACCCCCAACAGTAACGGTTGATGCTTCAATATGTATAGGTACGTCAGTGCTAAAGCTACCACCTACACCAATGGTATGTGGGTTTAACCCTGGAGTACAAGTAAACTGCTCAAGTTGCACATGGTATAACATAAGGCTTTCATTAGACCAGCCATCAACCATTTGATTTAATGCTTCAAAAGCATCATTAGATTCATCAGCGGTTATAGTTACATCAGTTGACGCAACCTGTAACAAACGTAATGCACCATTAATGATTGTTTGAGCAGTTACACTTGTAGTCATTGTTTATGCTCCAGCCAAAAAATTAGTTGACCACGTTCCTTGTGGTCTGGGGTTTTATTTACTAAATTGACCTAAAGCGGCAACAGTCCACACACCAGCGGCAGGGATTGCGCCAGCAGGAATTGCAACAGCTAAAGAGTTACGCCACACAACAGTTACTGTATTAGTAGCAGATACAACGCTTGATACTAATTGCAAGCCTTTTGGGATTGCAGACCATACAACGTCCCTTGCTCTAACAGCAACATCAAGATCAGTTGTTAAAATACCAGTAGCAGTAATGGTTTCAGTGACAGAAGCACCAGCAGCAATAGCAGAACCGCCATTGATTTGATACGATGATGATGCGTATGAAGCTATTGGTAATTTGCCATCTAACTGACCAATACCAAAGCTGTTGTTATTTGAATCTGGCATGAGTGCCTCCTAAAATAGTTTAAAAGGGGGGCTATTACACCCACCATAAATGATATTAACCAGTTATACGAACAGCCAATTCTGGGTAGATAGTTTTCCAGCCGTATAATACGTCAAAACGAACTGGGAACAAATCAGAATTAATGTCGTACTGACGAACCATACGCATTGAAATACCATCAAAGTTATCACGCTCAGCCATATCAACACCACCTGGTAACAACAAATCAGCAGATGCTAAAGTAAACGCATCTTTATGATAAGCCAAGTTTTGTGCATAAGGGCCAGCCGCAACAGCGCCAGACAATAGAACAATAGCCGCAGTTGAACCAGGAGTTCCGATACAAGTTGCAAACTGACCTGATGGAATATAAGCAGGATAGATTGGCAAAGTACCAGAAGTGGTTACAACAGTATCAGCAGTAACAACAAACTGCATTAAAGAGTTAGTTGATTGACGGCTTTGTGGGTTAATTGCAAATACACCAGCCACAGTAAATACAGTACCACGAGGCACAGTACCAGCAGTTGTAGTAACAGCCAAAGTAGTTGCGCCTGAAGCAGGAACAGCACTAATAGCAGTTAATGAACCAGCCGCCTGTGGAGTAAATGAAGCCACGTTGGCATCTTCAGCAAAGTTAAAACCTAAAACGCCATCACCTAATGCGCCATTGTTAAAGATTTTAGAGATTGTGCCAGATGGGTTAAACAGGTTAGTTAAACCAGAAACAATGTTAGCTGATGAATTAGGATCAACAGTAATGTTTCTTGGTGAATAAGGAACACCGTTTTCAGTCATCTTTCTACGAGCTGCAAGAATAGTTTGTTGCACTTGAGCAGAAGTAACAGAACCACCGTTCAACACGCCAGCAGTACCAGCAAAGTTGTTTACATCTCTAAACAACTGCAAACCATCATAGTCAACTTTGTTGGCTACAGTAGCCATTGCAGGCTTTAGGAAACGATCAGCAAACTCGTCAATGCTTAAAGTCAAATCAGCAGAACTGAAAGAAATATCAACACCAAATTGAGTATCTAAAGTAATAGGTACATAAGTTTCAGTAGATGCTTCAACTTGTAGTGCTTGACCTAAACGACCAACGTAGCGTGGTGGTTTACGAGCATTGATAGTAGCACCGACTTTAGCGCCAGTTACACCAAATTTTTCATCATACTCACGATTAACGCCACGAGTAAAAGTTAGTTCATTCTTCAGAATCCGTAAAGATTCTTTCATAATGACACTACTGGTTAGTAATGTATTAGACATTGTGTATCTCCAAAAATGGAATTAATTTAATAGGGTTAGTTTATCTTTTGGCTTGTTGCTTATCTCTCAAAGCATTATATTCAGCCATACTTTTTGCCTGACTTAAGTCAGTGATAACGCTAGAATTCTTCGCACCGCTCAAAGCGGAGATTGGTTTGGGTGCAGATGAGGCTTTCTTTACAGCAACATCCGTAGTTTGTTCGGTTAATAATGCCTCAATTCGCCCAATATATCTTGCGGCTTGTGAAGCAGTCATTTCACTAATCTTGTCTAATTCAACAGGATTTTTGCCTAAATAATAAGCAATTTCCGTTGGGTTATCGGATTCTAACACAAGATTAGTAAAAGCAGATACTTTTGCTAATGGATGTGTCAAAAATTCTTCACTAGCCATGTCATAGTCAGAATATGTTTCTCTGGCTTTAGACTCTGCTTGTTGTAGTGACGCTCTGCGTTCTTGTATAGTACTTTGCTCACGTTGTGCATCAAAACGCTGTTGCACCTTAAAATCTGTTAATGCTTCTAGGTAATCAGGATCATAACGTCCAGCCGCAAACTGATCTGGGTCAGGTGCGCCATTAGCTAATGCTCTTGGTTGCTGTTGTTGTGTACCACTTCGCATTGAGTGTAATTCTTGCTCAAGCCTGTCGGCACGTTCGTTGGCACGTTGACGCTCTCTGCGTTCTTCGTACTTTTCCTTTGTTATTTCATCAATGCGCTTTTGTACGCCTTTTGGCACTCGTTCTGGTTCTGCCTGCTCCTCAGTTTCTTCAACTTCATCTACAAGCGGAGCTTCAATTATATCTTCTACTATTTCTTCTGACATTATGCACCTGTTGGCGGTTGTTGCGGTTGTTGCGCCATTTCTGGCGGTTGTTGAGGCATAGCCTCGGTTTCTTGCTCATCAGCATCATCAAAATCTTCAGTTTCTCCAGTGTTACCCATTGCTAAAGTAGATTCAAGATTTGCTAACGCTAATTGGTGAAGCTGGGCATCTGTAAGCGATGCTTTTGTTTCTATGTCTGCTATGACCTTCATGCGGTCTGTTTGCGCCTTAAATCGCTCAATATCGAGCTTATCTTCATCACTACCAACCTTTGCATTGGCGTTTTGTAGTTCTTGCGTTAAATGCTCTACCATATCAGCCATTTGATTCATTTGTTGCTCAACTTGTGGATCAACTTTAGGCTGTCCATCATCTTCTTCAGCTTTCATTGTTTGCTGTATTTGTGGAGGCAACATTGCTTGCATACGCTTGGCTATTTCATCAGCACCAGGCCAATCAAGATTACGAACAATTAAATCGCCAGCCACTTGCAATACAGCAGGGTCGGCTTGTACAAACGCCATCATGCTTTCAGCGGCTTCTTGTCGTCTGGTTGCGTAGTTAGGCCCACTATCTACAACAATGTCGTACTTGCCTACATTAAAATTATAAATAGACTCAACGCCACCTTGTTGGCTAGGTTGTTCCATTTTGGCTTCAGGTTGCTCAGGGTTAATGCTAACTTGTTTAGGCACTTCATCTTCGCCAAGTATCCTAATAACTCTTTGCGTGTCATAAATCTTTGGAATCATCTCAACAATAATACGTCCAGCTTGTCTAATAGATCTGTTAAGGTTATCTGAGAAATGAAAGTTACCAATAGATGCTTGACGTTGTTGGCTTAAGATTGCTTTACCAGATTGATTGCTTTCACGATTACCTAACGAAGCATCAAAAATGCCCATTGTTGACTTCATGTCGTCAATAGCCCTTGCCATTGCGGATTCAAAGCCTGGGTTGGTAGTAATGCCTTGTTGACGTTGTGGAGCGCCAACCGTAGTACCACCAAAAGAAACAGGATTATATGTCAACACAGAAATATTATGGCGGTTAGCCATTAGCCATTCTTGTTCGTAACCGTCAATCTGCCCTTCAGCTACAATGTAAGGAGCTCTAGGTGCTAACGCCATAACTTCAGTATTAGCTGATTGCATATAATTGTATTGACGAGCAGGGTCTTTGGCAAAACGTGTTAAACCATGAACATGGCGTTTACCTTCTACCCATACTTCATTACCAAGAACAGGAATGACAGGTATAAATGAAGTTGGTAGCTCAGTTTTGTCTAGTATCTTGTCGCCACCGATCTTGTACCACATGCACTTTTTATCAAACGATGGACGCTCGCCAATAATTAAATCTTTGTATTCGTCAGGCAATTCATCTTTGAAAAGAGTTGAGCCATCTTGTAACTGCACCAACGTGCGAGGCACAGACTTAATTTCAAAGTATTCAGCAACCCTTACAAAGTCTTTACCAAACCAACCTTGACGATCACCAGTAACGCCCTCTTGCCAACTTGCCGTATCAACATCAGGATATTCAATTTCAAAATCATCAAGCGACCAATCTTCAATAACAAACGCCCACTTGGCATCTGAGCCGTCTGGCTCTGTTGATTCTGGATCAAAATAAACTTTGTTAGGATCAACGACACGTTTAATTAAAATGTCTTGGTTAAAGCTGTCATCTTCACAATAGTCAGTAATGATGCGGAAGTATCCCAAGCCACAATCCACTTGCCATTCTGCGGCAGTATCATAAGCAATGTCTGCACGACTGGCATCTTGTATGTGCCTAATCAATCCTTGCATAACCTCCGCAGTATCAACATCAGACTTATCATCAACAGGACGCACCTTGATGCCTGGTCTGTTTTGACGTATCTCATTAATGATTTGATTGCGGAATTGAAACAAGCGATTGATTGTAAGCATAGGACGTTCCTGCCCTGGTCGTTCACGATCACGTTTAACCGAGTCAGGCCATTGCTGTCCAAGACGCACAAACTTAATATCATCAAGGCGCTCGATGCGCCCTTCACTTTCTAAGTCAGCAGCAAGGTTAAATCGTTTCTGCGCTCGTTCAATTACTTTATCTTCTGCCATTTGTCAAGTCCAAGTAAGATTTTTGTGCATAATATCACATCCAGCTTCCGCTTCCAACATATCCTGTGCGTTTAGGTTCTTTCTTCTTACGCACGTTTCTAATGCCCTCGCAAGCATAGCGCAGAGCGTCCATAATGTGGTTATTCTTATCTTCCAATATGGGAAGTATTCTATCGGTTAATGGGTCGGTTTTGTAGCTGTACGTTGTCAGCTCTCTAATGGTTTCATGACAACGAGGATGTACCACTATATCAAACGACTTTAAAAACTCCACACCATCTGCTACCGAGCCTGCACCTTTAACGCTACCATTGATTTTGTTAAAACCATTATTCATCATGTGGCTAATTGTTTCTGGCCTTGAGCTGTCGGCAGTTATAAACCATTTGTCGCTTTCTGGTATCCTGCGAAATAGATCAGGTGTGTTGACGATCTCGCAACCCACCATCACAGCTTCATAATCTATGTATAATCTATTCTCATCAATTGAGCAACGTATTAATGCAGTTGGGTCGTTAGCAAAACCCCAATCAGCGCCAAGTCTGTATATTGTACCAGCAGGGCGATCAAACTCC
>Ga0209353_10002495_pt1 | contig 9974 bp, 9 predicted proteins | sample LauGreSpBDMM15SD_2_FD_187561 | JGI IMG/M metagenome (GOLD analysis project Ga0209353, IMG submission 187561) | Freshwater lake microbial communities from Lake Michigan, USA - Sp13.BD.MM15.SD (SPAdes) (version 2) | ecosystem: Environmental > Aquatic > Freshwater > Lake | place: Lake Michigan, USA...
GCATCATGCGAGGGTTCGACTTCACCAAGGCCTTGGTCTTCGGAAAATCTTCCGAGCCGCCGCCTTCGACGAGGTAACACGCGAGCGTCCAAGGTGATCCGGCAAAACCCAGGAGGGCCTTGTTCATGCCCAGTTCCTTACGGAGGAGACGCAAGGCTTCGTAGACATAGTTGAGACGCTCCGCGGCGCCGTTCACGTCCAGCGTGGCGAGGTCGGCCTCCGTCGAAAGCGCACGCTCCATGGCGATACCGCCTTCGTCGCGGAAACGGTAACCAACGCCGAGGGCTTCGGGAATGACGAGGATATCGCTGAAGAGAATCGCCGCGTCGAGCTGCGCGAAACGACGGAGCGGCTGCAGCGTCACTTCGACAGCAAGGTCGGGCGTGCGCACCATGGTGAGGAAGTCGGACTTCGCCTTGAGCGCACGGTACTCGGGCAGGTAACGGCCAGCCTGACGCATGATCCAGACCGGCGGGCGGCCATGGGGCTGGCGTTGGAGGGCGGCGAGGAAGCGGTCGCGGGAGTTCATCAAGACTCCTTAACCCAATCCTGTGGTTTCAGATAATGCGAGATTAGTTCTGCCTCCGGGGTGCCCGGAACGGGCTGGTGGCAGTAACGCCACTGCACGCGGGGCGGCAGGGACATCAAAATCGACTCGGTCCGGCCGCCGGACTGCAGGCCGAAGATGGTCCCACGGTCAAAGACGAGGTTGAATTCGACGTAGCGTCCGCGGCGGATCTCCTGCCACTCGGTCTCCCGCGCCCCGTAGGGGGTCTGGGCGCGACGGCGGAGGATTTCAGCGTAGGCCGGGCCATAGGCATCGCCGACCTTCTGCATGAGCGCAAAGGCCTGTTCGAAGCCACCCTCGGTGAAGTCATCGTAGAAGATGCCGCCGATACCGCGCGACTCGCCGCGGTGCTTCAGCAAGAAGTACTCGTCACACCAAGCTTTGAACTTGTCGTAGTTCGCGCCCGTGGCCGTCTTCGCGGCTTGGTGCCAAGAACGGGCGTCTTCTTCGAAACCGTAATAAGGCGTCAGGTCGAAGCCTCCGCCCATCCACCAAATCGGGTCTGGGCCATCGGTGCAGAAGAAGCGTACGTTCATGTGCGACGTCGGCGCGTAAGGATTCAGCGGGTGGTGTACGACCGAGACGCCCATGGCGCGGAAGCCACGGCCCGCGAGTTCGGGGCGGCTATGCGTGGCGGACGGCGGGAGCTTGCTGCCACGGACATCCGAAAAGGCTACCCCGCCCTTTTCCATGACCGTGCCGCCGGAGATCACGCGCGTGCGCCCACCGCCGCCTTCGGCCCGGGTCCACTCATCGGTGAGGTACTTAGCCTTGCCATCGACTTCCTCGATGAGACCGCAGATGCGATCCTGCAGGCCAACCAAGTAGCTCCTGACGAGTTCGGGATTCATGAGGAGGTCATTAGACGACACCCCTGCCACGGGTCAACGCCCCTCGGCCACCCGACCCGATTCACCACGGCTTCTAATCGGCCTTATGCAAAAAGGGCCAAGGTCCGTCCTTGAAGGAACCTTCGTAAAAGCACAGCGTTTAGGCCGATGGCCCCCGAAACCAAGATCCTGCTGCTCGTCTGCTTCTTTGGGGCGCTGGCCTTGGCCGCACCGTGGATTGCCTGGAAGCGGCTCAAGGCGCTCGAAGCTAAGTTCGGCCGCGTCCTCCTCGTGCGCGGCATCAACGGCGAGCAAGCCGCCAAGATCATCCTCCTCCGCGGCGAAATCCCGCAGGTTGACGTCGATGAGTCGCACATCCTCTTTGCGGACAACTATTCGCCGGGGGAACCCGCCATCAAACTCTCCAGCAAGATCTACCACGGCAAGCGCCTCTTCGACATCGCCCGGGCGGCACGACTCGCCGGACACGCGCTCCAGCATCGCGACCGCAAGCTCGGAAGTCTCGCTTCATGGGATGCCTTCATGGTCCTCTGGGGCAACGCCTGGCCGCTCTTGCTCGTCGCCTTACTCGTGAGCCACGGCCGCCCGCTCATCACTATGGGACTCTTCACGCTCGTCGCCGGCACCGTCACCCTCGTGCACTTCCTCAAGCACGCGCAGGTCCGCGACGCCGCCCGCCGCGGCCATCGCGCCCTCGCCGAGGCCAAGCTCCTCGACGGCCATCCCGAAGAAGAGATCGAAGCCGCCTTCCTCGTCACCCGCCTCGACCACCTCGCCCTCCCCTTCACGAAAACGTGGATGGGCGTGATGTTTAGGTAGGGGCAGTTAGCGACAGTGCAAAGGTGCAAATCGGCCGTTGGCCTGTGCAAAGGTGCAAACCCCGAGAAGGGCTAAGGGTGCACGCGGATGGGCGGCGACTGACCCCATTCATCCCAGATGACATAACCTTAGCAGAAGGCGCCTAGTCACAGGGTGTTGTGAAATTCATGCAAGTAACGCCAGGCTCTCAGCATGGATTTGATTTACGTGGACGAAAGCGGCGACCCTGGCACGAGGAACTCGCCCACCAAAGAGTACATCCTCGTTGCACTGATAATCCCGGAGTCGATCTGGCACGAATTAGACTGGCGTATCCATCGCTCACGGGTGCGCATGCAGAAACATCTAGGTCTAAGCTATGACAAAGAAATCCATGCCGTCGATTTTCTCGGCGGGGCGCGCCTCCATCTCGGCCTTCCAGCTTGGAATCGCGTCAGAGCAATCAGATGGATGCTCAAGGAGGTTCAGCGCCAAACCGAAGCTAGGTTCATCGTTGTTATCCAGCACAAAGACCAAAGCACTTCCGTCTTTAAGGACGCTTGGCATAAACTGATAAACCAGTTCGATAAAATACTCACAGGCCGGGCATTGATAATCACCGATACGACCGACAGAATAGCCCTGCAGAAGGCCTTGGACTATCGATGGAGCCGAGATGAATGCGCCCAGCCGCAACCGACACATCCGTGGCACGCCAAACTAGTCGAGAATCCGATCCATAGCGATTCACGAGATTCGCGTCTTCTCCAGCTGACGGACCTTATCGCTTACCTATGCAGACAGGCTCTGCACCCGAATCACCTCTTTAACGAACCCAAACCCCGGCAACTCATTAGAATCGCAAAGCGTCTTACCAGACTGACTAGAAAAAGGAAGAGGCCGCCTTTCGGCAGCCCCTAAGGAGTCCGCACGCACGTCATGCGCACGCTTGGACTCTGGCAGTAAGTCTCACGAGACGACCATGCGTTGCAAGGCTTGCCTTAAAAATATACTACCCAGATGGAAGATTCGGTCGCGTCCGTTCGCGGTAGGACGAACTCAGGTAGGGGGCGACTGCGTCGCTCCCTACCCCAGGCAACTAGGTCAGCACGCAGTGCTGACCCTACCCAGATAACAATCGAACCCAAGGGGGACCGGGGACCGAGAAGTTAGCACGCGGTCTCATGCCGCAACACAACCCCTTGCCCCGTGTCACCTAGTAGTCCCCTCTGTCTGGTTTGCACTTTTGCACAGGCCAACGGCCGATTTGCACGTTTGCACTGCATCGGGCATCCCCCATCCCCATGCCCCCGCGATAGCCTCTTTATGCCTTCACCTGTGCACGTTTGCACCGTTGCACCTTTGCACTGCCTCGATCATCCCTATCCCCACGATTTCACTTCACCGCATCACTCGTCCGCACGCCATTCACCAAACGGGACAGGCCCAGCGGGTTGGCGTTCTGGAGTTCGGTGGGCAAAGCGGCGTCAGGATGGTTCTGATAGCAGACGAGACGGGTGAAGCGATAGATCGCGTTCGAGCCGACCGAGGTGCTACGTCCATCCGAGAGTGAAGGATACGGGCCGCCATGCACGATGGCATGCGAGACTTCCACGCCGGTCGGGAAACCGTTGACGACGACGCGCCCCGCGAGGGCTTCGAGCTGCGCGCGGAGCGCGACGTGCACGATGACTTCCTCATCGGTGCCATGCAAGGTGGCGGTGAGGTTTCCTTCCAGGGACTCGAGGACTTTACTGAGCTGAGCGAGGTCGTCGCACCAGACGATGAGCGAGCTCGGACCGAAGAGTTCGGCCTGTAGCTTACGATCGGAGAGGAAGGTCTTGGCGCCAACGGCGAGCAGAGTCGGCAACGCACGGCCTGGCTTACCACTGCCCTTACCATGCGAGAAGGATTGAATACCACCACGGGTCTCGCGCGCGGCGAGCACAGTAACGTACGCCTTCTGGATTGCGGGCGTGAGCATGACGCCTTCCGGGGCGTTGCGGAAATGCGCCGCGAGCTGACCGACGAAGGCTTCGGCGGCCGGAGTCTTCACCATCAGGAGTAAACCAGGCTGCGTGCAGAACTGGCCGACGCCCAAGGTGCAGGAAGCGGCCAAGCCCGTGGCGATGGTTTCGCCACGCGCCGCAAGGGCGCCTTCGAGGAGGACCACCGGATTGAGGCTGCTCATCTCCGCGTAGACGGGGATAGGGACTTCACGCTCAGCGGCGATATCCATGAGGGCGCGACCGCCCGTGCGGGAACCGGTGAAACCGATGGCGCGTAAGGCCGGGTGCTGGGCCAAGAGTTGACCGACGTCCTTGCCGTCACCCATGAGCATCGAGAAGGTGCCTTCTGGAAGACCCGCGGCACGCACGGCGTCGACGATGAGGCCGCCCATGATCTCGGCGGTACCCGGATGGGCGTGGTGTGCCATGACGACAACGGGATTACCCGCGGCGAGCGCGGAGGCGGTGTCGCCACCGGCAACGGAATAGGCGAAGGGGAAATTGCTGGCACAGAACACCGCGACTGGGCCAAGGGGACGGCACATCGAACGGTGGTCAGGCTTGGGTAAGGGCTTGCGGTCCGGGTTGGCGAGCTCAAGGCGAGCGTCCGTCCAATCGCCCTTTTCTAGGAGGTCGGCAAAGAGACGGAGCTGACCCATCGTGCGGCCGATTTCACCGAGGCAACGGGCTTCAGGCAACGAGGTCTCCTGCTGCGCACGCGCGGCGAGAGCCGGCGTCGCCGCTTCGATGCGGGTCGCAAGGTCGCGCAAGAACGCGGCTTTGGCTTTGCCGGACAACGCGGCAAGCACAGGCGTCGCCTGCGCGGCGAGCTTCATCGCCGTAGCGACGTCAGCCGCCGTGGCGGAATGGAAGACCTCGGGGATGTCGTTCCAGAGAGAACTGTCGAAAGCTTTCCACGTGCGGCCGCCGACGCGACCACGGGAGAAACCTAAGTAAGAGAGACCAGTGAGGGCGGACATCTTAGCGGATCTTTGGGCGGTTCTTGAGGGCCTTCTTCAGGGCCGAAGATGCCAAGGCGAGGTCAGCGCCGGCCAAGGCCAGACGCGGGCCACGCACGGCAGGGTTACCACCGCGGACTTCTGCTTGGATCCACTTGATGTGCTGGACGAACTTAGGGACGGTATCCAGACGCAGCAGCGGGAGGAACCAGGCGTAGAGTTCATCGGCGCGCTCTAGGTCGCCAAACATGGCGGCTTCATAGAGCTCGACGGATTCTTCGGGGAAGGCGTTCACGAGACCAGCAATCCAACCGCGGGCACCCGCAGCGACGCCTTCGACAATGCAGTCATCCATGCCGACGAGGATGGTGAGGCGATTGCCGAGGAGGTTCTTTAGCGCGGTGATGCGACGGGCGTCGCCCGAGGATTCCTTGATGGCTTCGAGGTTCTTGTGCTCAGCGGCGAGCTCAGCGACCTGCTCAGGAAGGAAGTCGGTCTTATAGGCCGGCGGATTGTTGTAGAGCATGCACGGCAGGTCGGTCGCACCGATGACCGCGGAGACGTGGGCCTTCATCTCGCGCCAATCGGTGCTGTAGACGTAGGGCGGAAGGACCATGAGGCCTCCGCAACCAAGTTGCTTAGAGGCGATAGCGAGGGCGACAGCTTCGTCGGTCGAAAGCGAGGCGATGCCGGGGATGATGGGGAGGCCCGGGACGGCCTCGACGCAGGTCGCGATGAGGCGGACCTTCTCGTCGAAGGTCAGCGTGGCGCCTTCGCCGAGGGAACCGCAGGGCACGATGCCGATGCTACCCGACTCCGCCATCCAGCGGCAGTGACGCGCGATCTCCTTATGGTCGAGTTCGCCGTTCTTGCGGAAAGGGGTCGTGATCGCTGGGATCACGCCTTCCCACTGGGCGCGGACTTTAAGTTTAGCAGAGGATTTCTTCTTCATGGTAGGGATAATAGGAGGTGAAAGTTTAGGCGTGGCGATCAGGGTCAACCTCAGACAGTGCGACCGAGGTAGCTTCGCCGCAGACGAGCTGGGCGACGATCTCGCCCGTGACCGGGCCGAGGCTGAGGCCCATCATGGAGTGACCCGTCGCGACGACGAGGTTTTCCGCCGCCCGGGTGCGGCCGAGGTACGGCATACCGTCCGGCGGACAGGGCCGCAGGCCCGACCAGATGGGCAATTCGGTGAAATCGGACTCCTTGAATGCCGGGTAATATTTAACGAAGGCTTTGCGGATACCGCGCACGCGGGCCGGGTTCACGGAAAGGTCGTTGCCAGTGATCTCCATGGTGCCACCGACGGTCAGCGCATCACCCATCGGGGTGACGGCGACGCGGGCTTCCATCAGGAGCGAGCAATATTTGGGACGCTGCACCGGATGAGGTAAGCGCATGCTGTAGCCTTTCCCGGCCTGCATCGGAATCCGGAGGCCCAAGGCTTCCGCGGCAGCCGGGGACCACGCCCCCGCCGCGAGGACGAACGTCTCGCCGACAAACTCACCAGCAGTGGTGACCGCGGCCTTGAGGCGGGTGCCTTCCTTGCGCCAACCCGTGACCTCCGCGTTCCAGACGATGCGGCCGCCGAGGCGTTGGATTTCGGACGTGAGTAATTTGACCAGCTCACGCGGGTCGAGGTGCGCGTCTTTCGTGAACATCACTGCGCCAGCGATGGCGTAATCAATACCAGGGTCGCGACGGCGGACCTCTTCGGCAGACAAGACTTCGGTCGGGACGCCCACGGCGTTGGACTTCGCGGCGAAGACGGCCTCGTGGTCGAGGGTCTCCTGCGTGCGGCACAACGCAAGCAGGCCAACGGTCTCGAGGGCGAACGACCCAGGGAGCTCTTGACGATGGCGCAGGAAGATCTCGCGGCTGCGCAAGTTGAGGTCGCGCAGGACCGGCGTGCAGCGGTCGACGTGGCGCTGGGTGGACGAGCGCCAGAACTTCCAGCCCCAGCGGGCTAAGTCGAGGTCGAGGCGCGGACGCACCGAGAAGGGACTTTCACGGTCAAACATCCACTTCAGCCCGAGCATCACCATACCCGGCGCGGCCAGCGGCACGAAGTGGCTCGGGACAATCATCCCAGCGTTACCAAGCGAACACGAATCATGGTCGGGCGCGCCCTTCTCAAGCAGCACCACCGAACGGCCACGGCGCAGCAACTCATAGGCGGCGCTCAAACCGACGATACCACCCCCGACGATGACGACCGGCGCGGACATGGCGTTTAGCGGATACCCCAAGCAAAGGGGTCCAGCGGATGGAAATGGAAGACCGCCTCGGACTGAACGTACGCAGTGCCGGTGATGGACGGACGGATCTTGCCGTCGGCGAGGGTTTCGTAGGAACCAACGAACGCGCTGCCGATGACGCTCTCCTGCCGCCAGAGGGCGCCCGGGGCGAGTTTACCGTCGGCGGCGAGGCAGGCGAGTTTAGCACTCGTGCCCGTGCCGCAGGGCGAACGGTCGTACGCCTTACCAGGACAGAGCACAAAGTTCCGGCTATCAGCCGTGGGCGTGGCCGCAAAGAGTTCGATGTGGTCGATCTCGCCACTATCGGCACCCGTCACACCGGTCTGAGTCAAAGCCTGGCGAACCTTCCACGCATAATCAGTGAGCGCTTCGATGTTCGCCAAGGAAACCTCCAACCCATGCGACTCGATAAGGAAGAACCAGTTACCACCCCAAGCGATATCGCCGCGGACGACTCCGAGGCCTGGCACGTCGACCGCGACGGACTTGGCGTGGCGGTAAGACGGGACATTCGCGATGGTCACGGAACCATCGGCGTGCAGCGTCGCGGTGACCGGACCGACAGCGGTATCGATGCGCACCTCACCTGGCTGGATGAGTCCCTGATGGGCGAGCGTCACCACCAATCCGATAGTGCCGTGCCCGCACATCCAGAGCGTCCCGGCGTTGTTGAAGAAAATCACTCCAAACCGACACGATGGGTCATGCGGCGGGACCAGCAAGGCTCCCACGACGACATCGGAACCCCGCGGCTCGTTTACCACCGCCGAGCGGAAGCGACCATGGTCACGACGGAACACCTGTAGACGCTCGGACAGCGGTCCAGTACCGAGGTCTGGTCCGCCTGAAACCACCACTCTGGTCGGCTCGCCCCCCGTATGGGAGTCGATGACGCGGAGCGCGGTGGGAGCGGCAGAACTAGACATGCCGCATTGCCTCCCAAAACCACTCAAAAGTCGAGGGGGAAGCCCGACTACCGAGGCCCAATCGTAGAAAACGCTGGAACTTCCCCCTTCCCTGCGGAGTTTAATGAGATAACCTTCCGCCCATGAATAAGAAAGCCTTCCTCTTCCTAACCCTCTTCCTCGGCGTCGCCGGTGGCGTGGTCATCGCCCGCTACTCTAATAGCACAAATAGCACTTCGGAGCTCCCCGCCAACACGACCAAGTCCTCGGACGATGTCACCACCACCACCACCCGCCCCTCTGCGCCTGGTCGCAGCGTCAAAGGACTCCAACTCGACAAGTCGACCAACGTCCAGCCCGAGCTCGTGGCCGCTGACCAAGCCGTCGATAGTGGCGCGCGCGAGCAGCTCGAACAGCGCTTCCGTAGTTTCCGCGAAGACGGCCGCAAACAGTTTGAAGACCTCGTCGGCGGCGACCGCGAAAAGATGGGCCGCCTCTTCCGCGCCTCCTTCGGTAACCCGGAATTCCAGCAAATCTTCCAGAGCTCCCGGGAAATCTCAGAGAAATGGCGCACCGCGAGTGACGGCGAAAAGCCAGCGCTGATGGATCAATTGTCTGCGCTCCGCAACAAGGGCCTCGGCATCGCCAAGCAGGAACTCGTCAAGATGGACGCTCCACCCGCCGCTCCCGTCCAGCCGACCGTGACCGTGGACGGTGCGACCATTGTCCCCGCTGCACCCAAGCCAGCCGGCGAACAGCCCGCCGCACCAGCTCCGGCTCCCGTTATCATCATGTAACGGCCGCTGGCGCGTTGAGCGCTGGCCCTTATGAATCGGTCTGGACTCATCGTCGGCATCGCCGCCGTCTTCACGGTAGCGGTGATTGCGTGGTTCTGGACGCCGACGCCCATCGCGAAGTCCATCCCGACAGGCGCAAAGCCCACCGCTCCTGGTGCCAAGCCACGCCCCGTGCTTGCGGCTGCACCGCGGTCCGCCGCGGGGCTCAAACTTGATCCCGCCCGGAACGTCTTCCCCGACTCCTTCCCGCCCGCGGAACGTCAGAAGTTCGCTTGGGCCCGCGTCGTCCGCGAGGTACAGGAGATGAACGAGGTCGACCGCGAACGCTTCGCTGCCGCCCTGCGCTCCTGGGTCGAAGTGCCCGCCAACAAGGCAGTCCTCGATAAGATTCAGCAAATCAATAAGGACTTCCCCACTTTAGCCCCAGAGGTGCAGGAAGCCCAGTTACCCTTAGCGGAAGCACTCTACCAAGAAGGCATGGCAACCCTGCGCCAGAAGTATGCGGAAACCCCGGCTGGCCTGCCGGCGGCGAAGTAATCACGCACCAGCATAGTTGGCCAAGACGGCCCGGAAGCCGCTGAGTAAAGTTTGGATTCGAGTAAAGCCCGCGTTTGGCGCGCCCGTCGCTTGATTCATGTAGAGGTCGCGCCGTACCTCGACCATTAAGGAATGCACGCGTGGTTCCTGCCGCCAGTAACGTGTCGGTACGAAGGTCCCATTGAACGGCTCATCCACGCCAACCACTAGCCCGTGGTCTGCAAAATATTTCTGCGCTAGTTCGCGCAACGCCGGCGGGGTATGAAAAGTATCCGTCCCCAGCCCAATC
>Ga0209353_10002497_pt1 | contig 9966 bp, 4 predicted proteins | sample LauGreSpBDMM15SD_2_FD_187561 | JGI IMG/M metagenome (GOLD analysis project Ga0209353, IMG submission 187561) | Freshwater lake microbial communities from Lake Michigan, USA - Sp13.BD.MM15.SD (SPAdes) (version 2) | ecosystem: Environmental > Aquatic > Freshwater > Lake | place: Lake Michigan, USA...
AATCAATGCAGTTACTGCAAATATCCCTCCAATCACCCAATTGAGGTACTGCTCACTGTTTGCAATGCGCTGAACCATCCATTTACCTCCAAAGATAAAAACACAATTGCCCAACAAAGTACCCACTCCTATTCCGACTATATAAATATTATAGTACAATGGCCTAGGCTCCAGTATTTTTTTTGTAAACAAGACGGTGCTCCAGCCAAACCAGAATGGAATCTGAACTGGATTAATGGCACACATTAGCATACCCAAAACAAAAGGATGCAAATTGTTATTTAAAAGTACATTTTTAGCTCCGCCTCCCGATTTGAAAGCTGTTACAAAACTGCCTATAGCCAATGCAACAATAATGACGAAGGTAACCCATTCCATCGCCTTCATCAGACGTTGTTGTTTTTGAACCCAATCCATTGCCACCAATGAAATACGAACATATATCATTTCTACTAGAAGAGAACCCAGTGAAAACCAAATAGCATTTTGAATACTTTCCTGAATGCCTATTTGCATAGCAGCCACATTCAATGTCCCTAAAGGCAGAGAGCCAAGGAAACTGATAAGCAAACCAAAAAAAAAGATGTGTAAGTATTTAGTCACGCAACAAAGATAAAGTTTCTCCTTCTTTACTTTACATAAAAAACTGCTGCTATCTCAATAAAAATGTAGCCTATTGCAAACATTAATCAATCGGCGATAGCGACTAGGTAAAAGATTCAATGAAGAATGCTACCTAATTTTAAAATCATCTAACCTACCCCATTGCTTCATCAGTTTTTTTCATTTCCACAATAAGCGCACGGGCAGATTTCATAAATTGACTGCCTTTCATAAATGGCCAGGGAGCTATTCCTTGAAGGCGATTGTATTTACTTATTTCGTACAATGCTTTCCAATGCTTAAGAATTTCTTTATATGCCCCCACTAGGGTATAGCCAGTATCATAAAAATGATTAGGTTCAGCACCGCATCCATTGTATTCTAAAATGGTAAAATTTTTACCCTCTTTAAAATCAGCTAGATTAGAACACATGATGTCGTATCGGCCATAGAAAAAATCATTGATACTAATACTAATTTCATTAAATATTGCTACCAGTTGCTCATCAATGTGATCTTTTAGGTCAATAAAACTGGCGCCCCTATTGTGATTGGCAGCATAGCTCAAAATATACTTTTCTCCTTCAGGCAATATGATATCCCAATTATCCTTATGCCTATTAAAAAGTTCAGCTACCCTAATCGTTCCTTTTGGATGTTGTTCAATAAGCGAGGATAAGGTTTGTTGACCGTCACCCACCACCTGTAATGGAATCTTATGTAAAAACCCAGTAATCTTCCCATGATTTGAATTAGGATACCGAATATAAAATACACTTACCTCCATTGGATATGTAACCAAATTCTGTACAATATATTCCCAGGGCATTTGAGAATGATATTGACGCAGTGCTGCCTCATGATCAATTCTCCTCAATAAAATACCCTGAGAGCCTACCTCTGGTTTAACGATGAAAGGATAGGTAATTTGAGATTGTTCCAAACGCTCCTGCAATAAAGAAAAATCCTCATTGGGGAGTACATTGCAGGTAGCAGGATATAGACTTTTAGGTAATAAATCATACATCTCTTTTTTGGGCTCCCCTTCCATGCCGCCAAACGTTAATTTGGGATTACTGGAAGTAAAAAACCAAACATGTCCCGATTTGATGATATACCATAACCAACAAAGGGAGATGGGGGCATAGAGCAGTTTAAAGGGCCATGCTTCCCAATTTTTAATAGCTCCAAATATGATATAGCTCTTTTTCGTTATAAGTCAAGGTAGCGAATTAGCTAGAACAATTAGACTTTAATTATAATTTAACAAATTAAATTATCTTCCAATGATCAAAAAAAAATTAAAATATGCAAACAATTGGATAAGCTGCTACTGAACCACTGGGTGAATTGAAAGAGTTCGAATACGACCTTGGCCCCATTGGCGACCATCAAGTAGAAGTAAAAGTTGAAACCTGCGGTATTTGCCATAGTGATGTAAGCATGATTGACAATATTTAGGGTATGACCAGTTACCCTTTTGTACCGGTAAAATTTTGGCCAGTTTTTTGCTATTTTTAATAAATAATTAATAAATTACCTCCTTGAATATTAGTACTGCCCATATATGAAATATTTATATACTTTTCTTATTCTATTATTAAACAATACTTTAGCTTATTCACAGATCAACCAGTCTAAGTCAATTTGTAGTGGTGATGTGACGAATTTAACTTCAGTTGATTTTGGATTGCCAGATACGACCACCTACACTTGGAATTATTCTATTGGTGCTGGGACTGTTTCTGGCTTTAATTCCACAAGTACTAGCACAAAAATATTTAACCAAACCTTATATGTAACAGGAAATGTTGTTGGCGTTGTTGTATATTATATCACACCCTCCTATGGAAATCCATTTACAGTTACTGTAAATGTTAATCCAACCAATATGGTGGTGGATGCTTCTGGTATAGCGCCGGTTATTTGTAGTGGATCCAATTTCAATGCCATAGTATCTGGCGTGCCAAATAATACACAGTTCACATGGACAGTGCCAGTAATGACAGGCGTTTATGGAGGTGTAAGTAAATTAACCCCACAACCCTATATTGTTCAACCTTTAACATATAATGGCACTGGAGGCATTCCTGGCAATGCCGTTTATACAGTAACGCCCATTGTTGGAGGATGTACAAATACATCTTCATTTTCTTTTACTGTAACTGTTAATCCTTCAGGAATAACTGCTCCAAGTATTAATAATACATCTACATTTAATAATACTCCAAAATGTAGCCAAGTTACTTTTCCTAGTTATTCTGCAACAGCAACTGGTATCGCAGCAACTAATTTTTCATGGGTTAGACCAGCACAATATGGTATCAGCAATAGTTCAGAATTTCGAAATGGTGATAATAGAATTCAAGAAGCATTAAATGATACCTTAAGTACAGCTGTAACTGTATATTATTATTACAGCATCAAATACGGAACTAATTGTATCAATACAGTTGTTGTGCCAGTAACAGTAAATCCTATTGCCAACATTACCACAAAAACGGTTGCTGCTTGTAGTGGTAGTAACTTTAAAGTGAATATAAATGATATCATTCCCAATAATACCAGTTATACTTGGGTCACGCCAAGTATAACTGGTGGCGCAGTTACTGGAGCTGCTGCTCAATCTTCACTAACTCCTATTATTCAATTAACGCTAACTAATAATCCAGTAAATAGAACGGTTCCGGTTACTTTAACTTATCAAGTTTCTAGTTGGGCATTAACAAATGGTGTAAATTGTAGGAATCCAACTCCATTCCTTTTAACAGTTACCTTAAATCCGGTTTCAACAATAACACAACTTACTACAACTACTTGCAGTAATCAACCCTTTAATATTCCCACAACTTCATTCCCTGCTGGAACCAATTTCACTTGGTCTTCGGCTCCAACAATAGCTCCAACAACAAGTGCAATTAGTGGAGGTACAAATCAAACTAGTCCTATAAGTGTAATTAGTCAAATATTAATTAATAATACAAATAGTGCGGCTACTGCAACCTATGATGTAATTCCAATAACAGATAAATGTATTGGCACCCCATTTAGATCAATTGTTACAGTAAATCCATTACCAAATATTGTCAACTTGAATCAAACGGCTAATGTTTGTAGTGGATCAGCACTTAATATAAACCAATCGGGAGTTCCAACAAACACTACATATACTTGGTCAATTCCTACCATCAGTCCATCTAACACAACTACTGGGGAGACTTCGAAAAATGGACAAACCACATTTAGTCAAACGCTTACAAATCTTACAGTCAATCCAGTTACAGCAAATTATACCATAACGCCCAATGCTGGCAGCTGCTCTGGAGCGCCCTTTAATATTTTGGTTACAGTTAAACCAAAGGCAACTTATTCCACCCAATCTTATAGTGCTTGTAGTGGGGTAAACTTTACTTTTAATCCTTATAATTCGCCAGAAGGAACCAGCTACACTTGGAATTTACCTTCCTACCCACAAAGCGCTAAACTCACTGGGGGAAGTTCTCAGTCCTTACCTGCAAATAATATTAATCAAACATTGGTAAATACTGCGGACACAGCCACTGCCTTATATACAATTACGCCTAATACAAATGGTTGTATTGGGCCCGACTTCCAGTTATACGTAACAGTAAACCCCCTTCCATCTGTTCCTGATATTGTTCAATCCAATTGTAGTGGCTCGCCTTTTTCCGTAATACCAATAAGTTCAATTCCTGGAACATTATACACCTGGAACACGCCAGAAATACCTTTAAATAATATTACTGGCGGATTGTCTAAATTAACTCCTGTATCCAGTATTAATGGTACTTTAATTAATATCACACTTTCTAATGCAATTGCAAAATATATAATTACCCCAATTGCAAATGGTTGCACAGGTAATACGTTTAATTTAATTCAAACTATTAGTCCCGTTCCATCTATAGGACTTTTAACTTCTAAAATTTGTAGTAACACCTCCTTTGATGCTTCACCCAATGGACTTCCTATTAATGCCATAACTACTTACACATGGAATAATCCAGTAATTAGCCCTGCTAATGCATTATCAGGAGGTAGCAAACAGGATTCATCAGTTACAAATATTAGTCAAAATTTAATTAATAATACGAATGCAGTTGCAACAGCATCGTATAATGTAACCCCCTCTACTGGAGGATGTCAAGGGAGTCCTTTTAAGGTAGTTATAACAGTTACCCCAAGAGCTGCATTACCAGACATTAGTACGACCATTTGTAGTGGAGGAACTTTCATATCTGTGCCTAACAATTCACCAATTGGTACAAAATATTCATGGTTAGCGCCTACCATAACAACCGGTATTTTAGGTGGTCTAGCAAATGCTTTATATGTTGACACTATTTCTCAAACCCTGATAAATTCTAATTCTAATATTAGTATAGGATTGGCAAAATACGAAGTGAGTCCAATAACAGATGGTTGTAATGGAACTAATTTTTTCGTAAACGTTAATGTTAATTCAAGTAATGCTATATTATCTAGTTCATTAAACCCTACTTCAGTTTGTAGTAATGCCTCATTTATTTATACGCCAAGCAGTAGTATCACAGGTACTTCATTTTTATGGACAAGAGATACCATTTCAGGTATAGATAATTTACCAAAATATGGATATGGAGATATTAATGAGACTATAATTAATAATACAAGTAATCCCATTACTGTTAAATATGCATTCACCCTTTCCTCAAATGGTTGCACCAATTTAAATAAGCAAACCGTTTTTGTAGTGGTGAACCCGATCCCCAAAATAAATAGCACAATAAATCCTGCTTCCATTTGTTCAGGAGCAACATTAAATTATTCAGCAACTTCAGGTACCATAAACGTTTTATTTGACTGGGAAAGAAGCTATGTTGCAGGAATAAATGAGGCATTGTCAAAAGGAGCTGGAAATATTTCTGAAATTTTAACCAACAAGACATCTAATGTATTGTTAGTACCTTATATATATACTTTATCTGCAAATGGGTGCAGTAATTCAGAAACAATTTTTGCTACAGTAAATCCTGTGCTTGTTTCTCCAGATATAAGTGCAACTATATGTAGTAGTTCAGAAGCAATTGTCACTTCAATAACGTTGCCTCAAAACACACTTTACACTTGGTCCTCCCTTTCAAATACTGGAGGTGTGTTTGGAAGTAGCTCACAAACATTTAGTTCACAAAAAAACATCAGCCAAAAATTATTTAACAATACGAATCAAGTAGGTTATGCAACCTATTCTGTAACGCCATCGCTTCCTAGTCAAATAAGTAATGGATGTCTTGGTAAGCCATTTACTTTAACTTTAATAGTAAATCCATTGCCTGTATTAACTTCTAGTTTTGTGGCACCTGCAATATGCAGTAATACTGAATTTAATTACACCCCTACAAGCAATATTTTAGGTACTGTAATTAATTGGTATAGAGATGCCTCAAACGGATTGCAAAATTCTAAATCTGCAGGAATAGGATTTATAAAAGAAACGCTAATTGATAGCACCATTAATCCAATCAATATTGTGTATAAATTTGTTCTGACTGCCAATGGCTGTTCAGATACTAGTTATATTGTAAAAGTAGTAGTGAATCCTGCACCTTTACTTGGAGATAAGACAATTACGGTTTGTAGTGGATCTTCATTTAACCTTCCGAATAATTTAATGCCTTTTAATACTACTTATAAATGGGGAAATCCAATCATACTACCTTCAAATAGTTTGACAGGCTATAAACCTGCAACAACACCACAAACTATTGTAATTGATAGTCTTTATAATAATACACTCAATAACGCAACGGCTATTTATACCATTCAGCCTATAAATAGTAGCTGTAGCATTTCTCCATTTAATTTAATAGTAAATACAACTCCAACTCCAAATGTTTCTGATCAAGAAATTAGTATTTGTAGTGGAACAGATTTTGTATTTGTTCCAAATAAAATTCCAGACAATTCAGTTTTTGAATGGGATAATCCTGTGAGTCAACCCTATGGGGTTATTAATGGATATATTTCAGATAGCTTAGTACATAAAAATATAAAACAAAGATTATTTAATCCAAGTATCAATACTGCAAAAGCGATTTATAAAATTAAACCTAGTAATATTGGTTGTAGTGGAAATGAATTTAAACTAACAGTAAGTGTAAATCCGATTCCTTCCTATGCAGTCACATCGATGAACGAAGTTTGTCCAAATGTTGCTGATACTTTATACCTAACATTATTAGGTAATTCACCTTGGGATGTTTCATATATAGATCCTATGACAGGAATTGCTAATACAATAAAAAATTTAACCGCCTCCAATCAAAAAATAATTTTAACTAAATTACCTGAAATAGGCCCATATAAATTTAAACTTATAAATATACAAGACGCCTATTGTTATAATGATACTTCAACTGTCATAAACACGCAGCAAATTCTTCCGCTACCTAAAGATTCAATATATGCACCTTCGGGAAATCAAATTTGTATCAATCAAACATTGCCGTTAAATATTAACAATGCAACAGCAAGCTTATACAAATGGTATTACAATGATACGCTCTTTATACAATCAAGCAATAATATTATACAGGTTGGGAAACCAGGAATTTATTATGCGGAAACCAAAAACAATGTCGGCTGTATTAATAAAACAAAAAATACAGTTACAATGAGCCAAGTTTTTATTAATCCTGCTATTAATTTTACGAATGATATATCATGTATTATGTTGCCAACAATTTTCACTAATCTTACAGATACATTAAAAACAGGGCAGCTTAACTGGACTTGGTATTTTACAAAATCGGATTCATCAAGTGGATTCAATTCAAAATATATTTTTAAAAGTGGGGGTTCTTATAATATAAAATTAATTGCAAAATCTCCGATATGTAATTACGCCATCACAAAAGATACAACGATTTTAATCAGATACCCGCAAGCAGGAGTTAAACTCCCTCCTGTATCGACTTATATTAATACAAATACACGCATTAAAGGCCGTGACTTAATTGGAGAAAGCTATCAATACAAATGGGAGCCATTCTGGGGATTAGATTCTACTAAAATTGCTAGCCCTATTTTTAATTTTAACATGAATCAGGTATATAAAATAAATTATATCACAAAGTACGGCTGTATCACTACAGATACATTAGCTGTAAATGTTTTTGCTAATAATTTAGTTGACATTTTTGTTCCTAAATCATTTTCACCAAATAGTGATGGAGTTAATGATCAATTGTATGCCTATTTAGCAGGAATTAAAAATTTCCATTTTATAAAAATATTTAACAAATTTGGGCAACTTATGTTTGAAAGCAAATCTAGTAATATTCCTTGGGATGGTATCGCTAATGGACGTTTACAGCCAATAGACGCGTATGTATGGTTGGCAGAAGGAGAAGATATAAATGGTAAAATAATTTCAAAAACCGGAAGTGTAATGTTATTAAGGTAAATGAAAAAACAACTATTTTATATATTTTTTACTATAGGTTTTTTATTGGGAACCATGACTTCTTATAGTCAAGATCCTAATTACTCGCAATTTTTTGTTTCTCCATTAACGATAAGTCCTGCATTGGCAGGAAAATCAGATGCTAAATTACAGGCTAATTCTATATATAGGAAACAAAGCTTTGGAGCAGGTGTCAATTATAATACAAAGTTGCTATCAGTTGATGGAAGACTTTTTGAGAATTATGATAATAATAATACAAGCTATCTAGGCGTAGGAGCAATGTTTTTATCCGATGATGCTATGTCGGGAATATATAAAAATACCTTTTTTTCATTAAACAGCGCTTACCACGTCACCCTAGATAAATATCAAGATCATAGCCATTCTTTAACAGCTGGCTTAGGATTCACTTATAATAAAATCAATATTGATTACGCCAGTTTAAACACAAGTGAACAATTATATTTATTTGGATTTGACAGAACCTTACCTACAGGCGAAGCTAATTTTAGAGACATACCAGCGACTACATCAGCAAGCGCAGGCTTGTTATATTCATATGCTACAGACACAAAGGTGATTGATGTTGGAATTTCTGGATATAAATTTTATAAAAACAAAATATCAGTATTTGGGGATGGGACACAAAATGTTACACCTAGATACAATGCGCATGTTAATTATTCAAAATTTATTGATAATAAAACTTTGTTATTTTTAAAAGGCTACTATCAAATTCAGGAAGGAAATAATTACTTTATAGCTGGTGGACATGTAGAATATTCAATCAACGAAATTTATCAAGACTTTCAAGAATCTTTTAATATAGGTTTGTATTATCGATTAAAAAATGCAATCATCCCTTATGTTGGATTTACCTATAATCAATTACAATTTGGGTTTTCATATGACATTCAAGTTAATCAAATAAAAAATGCATCTATTCGTCCAAATACTTTTGAACTTTCTATGATCTTCAAAAATCAGAAAAAATCGTGGAATCCATTACTATAATCTGTTGATAATAGTAATTCGTTGTAGTATTCAATAAGTTTTATAACGTACTACTTATTTTTAAAAAAGTTCATTTTTTGTCTAACGTCAGCATAAAGTGGAAAAAGTGGAACTCCTTAATAGTTAAATGGATAAATAGTTAAAAAGCCCTAATGGCGCGAACATAGTATACGTTGACCTTAGTATTGAAGTTTTGATCGCCATTGATGAAATTACGTTTATACGCGAAGTCATAGTCTTGCTCCGAAGAGCTCCAGTAGTTGTTATTGACAAAACCACCAATTATCAATTTATTTATGTATAATTTATGTAATTCATCTTTACTAGGCAAAAACCAATCATCATATCCACCTCCTTTATAGGCCCTTGCTAATCCAGCTGCATAACTTGTAGTTGTTTCTCCTTGAGCTGAAATAATGCTATTTGTATTAGCTAATCCTGTTCCTATAACAATTCCTTTTGCTCCTGTTGTTTTATTAGTTCCATTATTCCATCTTATTCCTATAGTTTGATCTGAAATTGCTGCAACTAATCCGTGTTGCAAATTTGCATCATAACCAGGATCGCCTTGTTGTAAAATGTAAGCTATTTTACCCCCTAATGCAGTATCACCTAAGGCATAAAGGGGAGAGGATAATTTAGTTAAAACTTGAGGAGGAGGAAAATTCAAAACTTCTGTTTTTGAACAAGAATAAACAATTGAAAATATAGAAAGAATAAAAATTAACTTTTTCATATTGTAAATTATATAAAAGTAATTCATAAATAAGCAATTTAAAATGAATTAGTAAGCCATTTGTGTGCAAATTGTGTGCAAATGGCTAAAATGCAAAAGGGCTTCAATTGCTTGAAACCCTTTCTGTTATTATGTGGGGGCACAC
>Ga0209353_10002500_pt1 | contig 9964 bp, 3 predicted proteins | sample LauGreSpBDMM15SD_2_FD_187561 | JGI IMG/M metagenome (GOLD analysis project Ga0209353, IMG submission 187561) | Freshwater lake microbial communities from Lake Michigan, USA - Sp13.BD.MM15.SD (SPAdes) (version 2) | ecosystem: Environmental > Aquatic > Freshwater > Lake | place: Lake Michigan, USA...
ATTTATTAATGAAAATGCCGGTTCCTTATGAACCAAAAAGACAAAATAGATTTATAATGAGATTTCCATCTTCATTAGGTATTAACGAATGGTTTGTTGAAACCGCAGCAAGACCTCATATAACAATCGCTTCTGTACCAATTCCTTTTTTAAATACCGAAACATATGTGGCGGGTAGATTTACTTGGGGTGTTATTAATGTTAAGTTTAGAGACCCGATTGGACCTTCAGCTTCACAAGCATTAATGGAATGGGTTCGTTTATGTGCTGAATCTGTTACAGGTCGTATGGGTTACGCAGCGGGATACAAGAAAAACATTGACCTTGAGATGTTAGACCCAACGGGTGTTGTTGTTGAAAAATGGATACTTGAAGGTTCTTGGTTAATGGATGTTAACTTTGATTCACTAGCTTATGGTACTGATGGTTTAGCTTCAATCACAGCTCAAATCCGTATGGACAGATGTATATTGGTTTACTAAAAAATTACATAACCTTTACAACCAAATAAAAAATCTATATATTTATCATATAATAATATGATGGTATATGGATTTTTCTTTTTTTACAACAGATAATAAGTCAGGATATAAAACAACCGAAAAATGGTTATCTAAAAACTATCCCCAAGTTTACAACTCAATTATTGAGTATACTAGTAAATTAACCCTTGAGATGTCTTTTAAGGAAAAAATATGGTTTTACTATAACAAGTTAACTCAAAGACCTAAATGTTTAACATGTGCAGGTGAAATAACTTTTAGAGATAGGTTTGACAAACCATATGGTGAATTTTGTTCACTAACTTGTATTAATCAAAATAAGTCGGAAATGGTTAAACGACAAAGTAAAACTTTTCAACAAAAGTATGGTGTTGATTTTTACCCAAAACATAATGATTTTACAAAAAAACAAAAGAAGAGTAAATTATTAAAATACGGTGATGAAAATTATAATAATAATGAAAAAAGCAAGATTACTAGACTTGAAAAATATGGTAATGAAAATTACAACAATATTGATAAAACTAAAAAAACTTGTTTAGAATTATATGGTGATGAAAACTACAGTAAGACTAATCATTATAAAAATAAAATTAATGAAACTTTTAGAACATTATATCCGGATATTGACTTTATTGATATTAAGAAAGAAAAAGTTGTTATAAAATGTGTTGAATGTGGAAAAAACACTGAATTTTCTAAACAACTTTTATATGAAAGATATAAAAGAGGTTATGATGTTTGTACTGAGTGTAATCCGATAGGTTTCTCAAATAGAAGTGGTTATGAAAATGAAATATGTGAATTTTTGGTATCTATTGATGTAAAATATGAAACAAATAAGAAAATCATAAATAAGAGAACTGAAATTGATATTTATTTACCTGAATATAATTTAGGTATTGAGATGAATGGGGTTTATTGGCATAATGAATTATTCAAAACAATGGGTTATCATTTACAAAAAACTAATGATTGTCAAGAGATGGGTGTGAAATTAATACATATCTTTGAGGATGAATGGGTTTATAAAAAAGAAATTGTTAAATCAATTTTATTGAGTAAAATTGGTAAAATACCTAATCGTGTTTATGGTAGAAAGTGTGAGATTAAAGAAATATCCTCAAAGGAATCAAAAGTATTTTTGGAAAACAATCATATTCAAGGAAATGTTAATTCTAAAATAAAAATAGGTTTATTTTATAATTCAGAATTAATTTCACTTATGACCTTCTCCAAAGGCAGAATTATAATGGGTGGTAAAGAAACTGAATGGGAATTAAATAGATTTTGTAATCTAATTAATCATAATGTTATTGGAGCAGCATCTAAACTAATGAATTTTTTTGTAAAGAAATACAAACCAAATAAAGTTGTTTCTTATTCAGATATTAGAATTTTTGATGGGGGTATGTATGAAAAATTAAACTTTCAATACATGTCACAATCAAAACCTAATTATTGGTATGTGATTAATGGTCTTAGACGACATAGATTTGGGTTTAGAAAATCTATTTTAGTTAAAGAAGGTTATGATAAAGATTTAACTGAAAAACAGATAATGTTAGATAGAAAAATCTATAGAATATATGATTGTGGTAATATTAGATGGGAATTTAATATTTAATGTTTATTATTAAAAAAAATTAATTATTTTTTTATAAAAAGTATTTAATATGGAACAAGATTTAATAATGGCGGCAACGGAGAATTTTACTTTACCGCATGATGTCGTGACATTACCTACTGGTGGTGTTTTTTACAAAAATAAGAAAAAATCAGTTAAAGTTGGTTATTTAACCGCTTCAGATGAAAATTATTTAATTAACGCTCTTTCTGGTGACAAGGATAATGTTGTTATGACATTACTTAAAAGTAAATTATACGAACACGACTTAAGACCTGAAGAATTATTGGATGGGGATGTTGAAGCTATTTTAATTTTTTTACGAAACACATCTTTTGGTCCTGAATATGCGATGTCACTAACTGACCCAAAGACAGGAAAACGATTTGATACAACAATTTTATTAGACGAGTTGAATATTAAAAAAACTGAAGTAACTCCGGATACAAACGGTTATTTTTTAACTAGATTACCAAGAACTGGTGCGTCGGTAAAATTAAAACCTTTAACTTTTGCTGACACAGTTGAAATTGAAAAAATGGTTACTCAATTTCCTGTAGGTAGAACAGCTCCAACAGTAACTTGGAGATTATTAAAACAAATTGTTGAGATTGATGGTGAAACTGATAAAGGTAAATTAGCAATAATTATTGATGCTTTACCAATTATGGATTCTAAATATATTCGTAAATTTCTTAATGATAACCAACCTTCTTTAGATTTAAGAAGAACAGCAATCGCCCCATCAGGAGAATTGGTATCTTTCGAGATTACCTTTGGGGTGGAGTTTTTTCGGCCTTTCTTCTAATTATAGACAACATTTAATTGAAGAATATTATGCAATGTCTAAGTTTATGGGTATTTCGTATGGGGATTTCAATACTATTCCAACATATATGCGGAAATATCTAATAAATAAAATAATAACTGATAATAGTCCAAAGGAGTCTTAAAAAGCTCTATTTGGACTATTTATTTTATAATAACTAATCTAAAATATAAAACATGTATTTTTTCCAATCAACCCCTCCACCAGCTCCAGACCCATCTTCCATAGCAAGTCTTATGAAGGAGCTTAAAGATATTCTTGAAACTAATACTTCTCCAACGAAAATTGCTGGTCAAATGGTTGAAATTGACAACCTTGCTCACGAAGTAATAAAAACATTTGGTCAAGGAAGGGAAATGATTGTTGGCATCAAAGAAAGTATGACCAATGCTTACGAATCCGTGGCGTTATTAGGTGGAAATCTTGCGAAAATTAAAGAAATACAATTGGGTGTCGCTGGAGCTTTAAATAGAAGTTTTGTTTTAGCTTCAGAATCTTATGAGAAACTTTACGCTATTAATCAAGTAACAGGTGTTGACGCTAAATTAATGGTTGGTAGTTTTAAAGATGCTGGTGCTTCAGCTTATCAAGCGGTTAGTGAAATGCAAAAGATTGTTGATACAACCAGAGCTATTGGTGCGGATGTTCAAGGGGTGTCTGTAACAGTTGTCAATAATTTAGATAAACTTAATAAATATACTTTTGAAGGTGGAGTTCAGGGATTAGCTAAAATGGCTGCTCAAGCAAGTATTTTAAGACTTGATATGGGTAGTATTTTTCAAGCGGTAGATAGAGCTTTTAATCCTGAATCGGCAATTGAAATGGCTGCTGGTTTACAAAGATTAGGCGTTGCTCAAAGTCAATTATTAGACCCATTAAGATTGATGGATTTAGCTCAAAATGACCCAGCGGAATTACAAAATCAAATTGTTGAAATGTCTAAACAATTTGTCCAACTTAATAAAGATGGTAAATTTGAAATTATGCCGGGTGCTAAAAGACAATTAATGGAAATTGAGGGTCAACTTGGAATGACTACGGGGACTTTAGCTAAATTGGCGTTAAATAGTGCGGATTTAGGGGCTAAATTAGAAGAAATTAAGTTTCCGGAATTTTTAAGTGAAGACCAAAGAACTTTTTTCGCAAATTTAGCTGAAAAAGATACTGATGGAATTTATAAGATTACAATTGATGATAAAAAAGTTGGTCTTAGTGAAGCTTTAGAAAAGTATGGGACTAGTCCTGAAAAACTTAAAGAATTACAAGAAGCTACTAGACCTAAAGACATTGTTGATTTAGCAAAACTACAATTAAGTACCTCCCAAGAAATATTAGGGGTTATAAAGTCTTTCCAAAATGTTACTGGTAGAGCGATAGGAGGGTCAAAAACGGGGCAAAATTTTATGGAAGTTTTTAGAGCCGGGGTTAAAATGATTAGAGATACCGCTCCTAAGGGGACAACCACTAAAGGAATGCGACAAGATATGGGTAAAGTTATTGATGCTGTTGCTAAAATTACTCAAGATTATGACAAAGGAAAAATAACTGAAGTTCAACGTAGCGAGCTTTTATTAAAAACTGGAGAAAATTTTTTAAGTAATATTGGAACTAGTTTTATAAAACAAGGTGACGCCCTGAAAACACAATTAGATGAAAAATTAAATAATAAAAATTTATATACTCTACTTGATGCGGAAAAAAAGAATGATTTTATTATAACCCCCAATGGTGTTATTGAAAGTCACGAACAAGATACTATTATTGGTATGACTAAAGGTAATGAATTATTAAATGGGTTAGGTAATAACAATAACAACAATAACAATAATAATAAAACAACTACAAATACCACTACAAGTTCAACTATAGATGTTAATCTTAACCATACAGTGACGATTAATGCTCCAGTTGGTGTTGATACCCAACAACTTGTTTTAGCTCTTAAAAACGATGAAATTAAACAAAGTATAGTACAATCAATTTTAAAAGGGATGACAAATGATGGTAGAACGGCGTCAAATAGTAATCCCCAACAAAGAATGAATTCATTTATGAATTTAGCTTAAAAATAGATAAACACTCTATTTATATAAAAATAAATAATCCATGCCAAATAGTTTCTTATCATTTGCATCATCGTCTTCATTTAGGAATGTTCTTATGGCCAAAAATTTGGCACCATATAACGTTCAAGGTGTTTATAGTCCCCAAGTTGGGAATTTAACCTATGAGACAGTATTGGGGGATTCACAAGTTATTGATTCACCTAATGATTTAATAGCTAATGACCCTTATGCGAAAACATTATATCCGTTAAACGAATTTGGACCAACGGGAGGTTATAATACAAATATAACTTTTAATGGTCCGTTATTACCTGTTACGCCAAATCAAGGACCTTACGCTCCAACACAGAGTCTTGTATTAACGAATAGCAATTACTTCTTGAATGTTGATAGATTCTCACCATATATTAGTAATATCTTTACACCGGATGGTGGATATAATGAAATATTTGACGTAATAACTAAAGCTTTTTCATATCGTTATGCGACATTATACGGTACTACATTTATACCTTCAGCATATTCTCCATTATCAATCTTGTTATCAGATGACCCTTCAGGTACTAATGGTTTATTATCCCAAGATTCTTTCATTGCTAAAATAGGTGCGTTAAGATTAAAAGGGTTGTTTAAGGAACGAATTGATATTGAAATTCGTAAACGAACCATAGGTCAAGTTAATCTACAGGCATTACAAGACCCATTTGAGATAAGTTTATTATTATCTGGACAACAACCATTAATATATAAAAATTGGCAAATTACGGTAGCCGAAAACCCTATTATTGCCGCTGGTGATTTGGCAACAAGAATTTCAGGGGCTTATTGGCCGGTATCTTTAATCCCGGGTGATTATTTTGATGATAATACTGAAAATGGTCAGACAAAACAAACCTCAACTGCGTTAAATGTTGTTAATCAATTAACGGGTGGTTTTTTAGGTCCGATATTAAATAAAAAAAGAAATCCTTCTGAAATATTTTTAGCGAATACGGGTAATGGTCAAAGGTCTGCCTTATTTGCAAATATAAATTATAATAGATACCAACCTAGTTATAGAAAAGATTATGGTGGTTTATTTGGTGTTATACAAGGTGTTGTTAATTTAGCGATAGACCTAATTAGTCCTAGTAACGGAACATTAGTTGGGGGTTATTATGTTGGTAGTAGAAATGCTGAACCATCAACAATAACTTCACCGGCAAATCAAGTTCCTGTTGATTCATTTGGAAAACAACTTGAATCACCTGTTTATGGTCCATCTGATTTGGGTATCTTATTTGAGGGTAATGACGGAAGACTTAATTTTGGTTTAGCCGGAAACTCATATAGTGATGGTGGTGGTATTGATGGGGGGTTAGTATGGACTTCACCTAAATATAAACAAAACGCTGGATTTAATGCTACAATAGGTGGTGGTTCAGGGTCAAAAGATAATGAATTTAATGTAATTTCAAGTAATTATACTAAAAGTGAATCAACAAATATAGATTTCAAGGATGGTTCAATTTTAGACCAAACACAAAGATTAATTGATTCTGCGGATAATGTTGCAGGGATTAAGAGACTAAAACATGTTGGTAATGCGATGAACCAAGTGAGTAAAGTATTTCACGATGGTTATAAGGAAATTACTAAAGGTTCTAAAGTTGTATCATATACTGAAAACGCGACTGGTGATGAAAAAGGTACTGAATATTGTAGAATTTTCACTAAAGATACTCCATATTATACTTATGCTGATTTACAAAAATCAGATGGTATTACAACCAGTGGTAGACGATTTACTAATTCAGTATTAGATAATACTTACAACTTGAATATTGTACCTCTTAGAGGTTCAGGTAAAGATAGAATTGGTTCTACAAATATACAAAATATTGGTGGTAAAACTGTTGCTAAAAAATATATGTTCTCAATTGAGAATTTAGCTTGGAGAACATCAAGTAGACCTGGTTTTACTTATGATGATTTACCGGTATGTGAAAAAGGTCCTAATGGTGGTAGAGTTATGTGGTTTCCACCATATGGTTTAACATTCAGTGATTCTAGTACTGCAAATTTCAAACCAACGGACTTTTTAGGACGACCAGAACCAATGTATACTTACAATAACACTAAAAGAAGTGGAAGTCTTAGTTGGAAAATAATTGTAGATAACCCTTCAGTTATGAACCTTATTGTTGAAAAACAATTACAGGGTAAAAATAAGGAAAAGATTGATTCTGTTTTGGATTCATTTTTTGCGGGATGTACTAAGTATGATATCTATACTTTAGCTCAAAAATTTAATATGATACCGTCTAATGATTTATCATTATATCAAGAAATGTTAAGTGACCCGAATCTTACGGCTAAACAAGCTAAAGAGATTGATAGTGCTATACCTAAAGATGCTGACACTAAAAATAACACACAATGTAATTCTGACCCTTCAATCGTTAAATTGGAAAATGATTATGTAACTTTTGGTTATTATTTTGATAATGATATTCCAGACCCTAATTCGAAAGCTATAGTTGCTTCAGAAAGTTATGATGTGACTTATAATAGATATGTTGATTCTGGAAATATTGACGATTATAAAACTAAATCTGAAGGAGCTTTTAACGCTACCCAAAGTTACTGTAAATCAACACCTGGTTATTGTGAAAATCAAAAAAAAGTTACGGATTTTTTTGATGCTGTTGTAAAAAGTAATTACGAAAAATTATCAAAAGAATTTATAACTGATTTATATAATTTCTTAAAAGAGAAAAAAGGTAAAATTACTATTGTTATGATTGGTTCAGCATCTTCATCAGCAAGTCCAAAATATAATATTAATTTATCTCAACGAAGAACAGATTCTGTTATACAATACCTTAAAAAAGTAACCGTTGGTGAGGATAATTTATCTAAATTTTTTGAAGATGGTAGTTTAAAAGTTTTGTTAGAATCTGAAGGTGAAAATCCGGAAATTATTGTAACACCAAAAGGGTTAGATAGCGACGGTAGAAGTATTGATTGTAGTACTGATTATCCTAATGGTAATAATGTAAAAAATGATGGTACTGCGGATAAATATTCCGTTAACGCTATGGCTTGTAGAAGGGTTGTTATTAAATCTATCAACATTGTTGAAACACCCCCAATTGCACCTGAAAAAGTTGAAGTTAAACCGGAAATTGCGACTAATACACCACCACCACCATCACCAATTCAAAAGAGAAAAGATGGTATCAGTAAAAAGATTATTAGACAATTATTATCTGAGTGTGATTATTTTGAGGTAATTAAGGAGAATGACCCTATGATTTACGACTCTATTAAAGAGAAAATTAAATACTTTAACCCAACATTTCACTCTATGACACCTGAAGGACTGAACGCTCGTTTAACTTTCTTAAATCAGTGTCTTAGACCGGGCGAGACTATACCTGTTATTGGTACGGATAACAAACCAAGACATAATGATGCGTTAAACACATCATTTGGGGCAGCACCTATATTGGTGTTAAGAATTGGGGATTTCTTTAATACAAAAATTGTCCCAAATAACCTTTCGTTCACATATGACCCATTAGTATTAGATATGAATCCTGAAGGTATTGGAGTTCAACCTATGATTGCAAACGTTACATTATCATTTGATATTATTGGGGGTATGGGATTGTCAAAACCTGTTGAAGAACTACAAAACGCGTTATCGTTTAATTATTATGCAAATACTGAAATATATGACGAGCGTGCTACAGCGACTGAGGATGTGTCTAAATTAGATGCGTTATTCGCGCCTGAATTTTTAAATCAACCGATAAAAACAACTGTTGATAATAAAATAACTAATGATGGTGGTAATACTATTGGAACAATATTGACTAATATCCCTGTTACTGATGGTCAAACTGGTGAAATTAGTTATCTTACTATTATGGATAAGTTATTGGATATTACTAAAGAATATTATGTGAATATCCCAAATCAAATGGAGTCTACTATAAAAGCTTACAATTATGGTGTATGGCAATTAATGACTCAAGATAGGTTATACAGTAAAGGGTTTTTAGGTTCGTCAACAAGTAAAACCGAATTTGTTATTTATGGTAAACCTGATGAAAATGTTCAGAAAAAAATAGATTCATTGTTTACAGCATTTATTAGAGATATTGAAGACCCTAAAAGTAGTAATGCTAATTATATCTTATCAAGACTATTCGCGTTGAAAAAATTAACTGAAGGTGATGTAAATAAAGTAGCTTTAAACTTTACTAAATATGTTCAAGAATATAAAAATGACTTTAGTAATGGAATATTCAACATCGTTAACAATATAGTTCAACAAGAACAAAGTATGGTTTCTGTCTTTAATAAAGTTAATTTAGTGTGTAATAAAACTGATGGTAAAATTATAGATAACCAAACAAGGGTTTATAGTTTAAGTGGAACAATTGAAGTTAGTAAACAAATCACTAACAACATTACTCCCGCAGATACTTATGATGAATTTGTTATTGATTGTAAAGCGGTTGCGGATAAATTTATTAATTTTAATTCTCTTATGGCTGAGGAGGGTGTTATAAATGATAATAATAATAAATATACCGACCCAGGTCTTTTCATAAGTCAAACAAGTTTATTAAAAGACCCTCAAGATAGTAGAATGTTTATGGTTTTAGCGAGAGTTTTTGAGGATAAAAATAAATTTAAAGATTTCCAAACTAAACTATTATCTGGAGATTTAGCAACAAGTAAAAATATATCTTTCTTAAAAAGAAAACTTAGTTCATTTTGTGACGATTTTAGAGATATTGTTATGGATGAACTAAAAGCCGAAGAAAAAATACCAAATTCTTTACGTAAAAATAGTAAATACAAACTATTTTCTAGTGAATTTGTTTATGTTAAAGGAAAAGCTAGAAAATTTAATTATACAACAGTGGTTAATCAAGCGACAAAT
>Ga0209353_10002503_pt1 | contig 9956 bp, 9 predicted proteins | sample LauGreSpBDMM15SD_2_FD_187561 | JGI IMG/M metagenome (GOLD analysis project Ga0209353, IMG submission 187561) | Freshwater lake microbial communities from Lake Michigan, USA - Sp13.BD.MM15.SD (SPAdes) (version 2) | ecosystem: Environmental > Aquatic > Freshwater > Lake | place: Lake Michigan, USA...
TTTTCTTGACGGATTATTATCGAAAGGTAAAGCTGTAAATTAAGGAACCGCCGTATACCGAACGGTACGTACGGTGGTGTGAGAGGACAGATAGGGAACTAATCCCTATCTTCCTACTCGATTGTCGGGCATCGTATTTTCTAGCAGCGTGAACGTCTTTACACACGCCGAGTTGAAAGGAAGTATTAGCGAATGACAAGGGTGTCTACTGTGAAGTAGCGTCAGAAAGATGTCTCAGCAAACTGTCGTTTTGAAATATACCTATATCATATTGTTTATTTTGGGAAGGTGATTAATGGTATTTCAAGATGTATAATTGAATCAACCGTTACACTTGAAGTAATAATTTTGTCTAGTACTGTCCTGAAATGGTGAAACATAACTAACATGTCTGGACTGGAATCCTCGATGAAATGTTCAATTCCTTTTTCTATTTGATTGTCATAAGTAGTTTTTTCAATGCTCAATTGAATCTTGGTATAGTCGTTTTTCTTCTTTATTTGCTCAATATGTTTTTCAATATTAATTTTTTCTGTACCATATACATCCGGAAATACGGGTGTTACATGTACAATCGCTATCGTAGCATTAAATAATCTTGCAAAAGAAATTACCTGGGTCATCTCTTTCTCTAAGTCTGTAAAATCGGATGCATAGCCAATTTTTTTGATTTTTTTGTAATTGTAATTTACAGGAATAGCAAGTACAGGGCAGTTTACATTATCAATTAATGCTGAAGTATTGTTTCCGAAAATCTTTTTTGTAATTCCTCCAGTTTCACCACTTGTGCCCATGATGATAAGGTCAATATTTTTATTTTGAACTATTTCTTGGATGGTATAGGCATCAAAATCTTTGTCAGAATAAATGATTTTAACCTTAAATTTTTCAGAAAGCCTTTTTTTCTGTAATCCGAGTGTGGCAAGATTCTCATCGTCATTTGCTGCTGCATGCAATAAAATAACCTCTTTGATTATTCCTTCAGGCAATGCCATGATATATTCAATCGCATTGTTTGCTATGTTTGAAAAGTCGGTTGGGACCAGTATTTTATTCATCCTCTTAAATTTAGTTAATATTCACCTTAATGATTTTTTTAATCATTTTTTTAAGTTTTGATGCTACAAATGTGATGTCAAAAGTACATAACAGAAATGTTTTACGGCATGTGAATCAATGATTTTTATCATTTTTGTAATTCAACAAAGAAACTTTATGTAGACGCTAAGTGAAATACTGTGGGTAGTCAAATTTAAGTTTACCAGAAATTTATCGGTTAGGTATAGGCTAAAAAATCATTTGAAATATTATTTCAATTTAAATACATGAACTATTTTCCTAAATATTCGTTGGGCATATATCATTTAATTCAAAACTTACGTTAACCAAGTAATGAAATTCCTTACAACCCTATTAGGTGTATTTATCCTGTTTATGACAATCACTGCTGCTATGCCAGTAAGGGTGTCTGTAAATGAGGTTTCAGGTAATAAATCTTGTTGTGCAACTCAAAAAGAACACCAAACGGAGCAATCCGAAAATAATTCTTGCTGTAAAAGTTTATGCAATCCTTTTATGAGTTGTTGTGGTTTTTGTGCTTTGATGACAAACTTAAATATTGATTATGCTGCCATATTACTTTCGCAGGATAAATTCTTTGATTTTGATGTTAAACTTTTTGTGATTTATATTTCAGCTGCATGGCATCCTCCACAAATGGTTTAGTAATTACCTGTTGATTATTATTCAGTAAAACCATTTAACCCAAACTCACAATGAAAAATTTTATGTCTTACATGGCTTTAATGCTATGTGTTATCGCAATGAATTTCAATGCCTCTATGGCAACAGTCAATACAAGTAACGGTACCCACAACCAAGAGTGCAGTTGTTGTAAAGATTGTAAAAGTGACAAGTGTAAAGAACTTTGCACAAAATGGGATAAGATGACCTCTGAGGAGAAAAAATCCAAAGAAGGGATAGCTGTCAAGGAAGACTGTGCAAAAATTTGTACTACTGAAAAATGTTGTACTTCTTCGTCTTCTTGTGATAAGAAAGCTAAAAAAGGTTGTTGCGCTAAAAAATAGGATCCTTAACCTGGTTGAATATAGCCCCTCGAGTTTCGGGGGGCTATTTTAGTTTGTCGGGCATGGTAATTTTCTCTCAACGTGGAAGTCTTTGTACAAGCCGAGTTGATAGGATTGTTAGTGATATAGGGTGTCTACGGTGAAGTAACATCTGAAAAATACCTCTGTATATTGGAGTTTTGACGTATAGAAAACTAATATAAGGCTAAAATGAGAGCATAAGCGAGCCATGGAATACGCTCTCCCAAAATCAACCGTAAGCCATTTTAGTAAAACAGGAAGGATACAGGGATATAATCTTATCTTCGATAGATTTTGAGATTAGTTTCAATTGCCTACCGATTTTGGTGTATTCGCTTCTAAGCTTTCACCAGGTAATGGTTTTCAAATTGTATTTTTGTTTATCTTTACTGTTTCAAAGGAAATAATCAATTGAAAAATATACTTGCATTTCTGTTTTACTGGGCATTTTGGATTGGCTATTTTGTCACCAATAAGCTCATTTTTATGGGCTACCATTTTGATAAGTCATTGAAGTTAGATTTCTATACTTTCATTGGTGTTTTTTTCAATGGACTTAAATTAGACATTGCATTTGCCAGTTATTTGGCAATTGTTCCAGGTTTGATTATCACTTTGGGGAATTTTAGGCCTTCGACTAAAATTGCCCAATCCCTAAAATTATACAATACGGTTGTTTTATTGCTCACGAGTTTTATCATCGTTGCAGATTTAGAATTGTACAAGGCTTGGGGGTTTAGGATTGATGGTACTACATTTAAATATTTGAGTGCCCCAACTGAAATGATTGCTTCTGTCTGGTCTTCTCCATTATTTTTGTTGATTGCCTTTTGGATGCTTACTTATTTCGCATTTAAATATTTATTCAATCAGTATTTGGTCAACAAGTATTTGAATAATATTCAAAAGTCATACCTACAGGGAAGTTTAATGTTGTTTTTCACGGCCGCCTTAATTATCCCTTCGCGAGGTGGTTTGCAGCAAATTCCAATCAACGCCAGTGCGGTTTATTTTTCAAATGAGTTTTTTGCCAATGATGCTGCCGTAAATCCATGTTGGAATTTGTGCTATGCCATTACGGAAAAAAATTACCAAACCGTAAATCCTTTTGTCAAATTTCCTGAAAAGGAAGCCATCAATTTGTTCAATGGCCTGTATCAAGTTGACCCTTCCAAACATTTTAGTGTTTTAAATACTCCAAAACCCAATGTCTTACTGATGATTGTGGAGAGTTTTTCTTCCAAATTTATCGGTGTTCAAGGTGGCTTAAAAGACGTAACCCCCAATTTTGATGCTTTGACCAAAGAAGGGATTTTCTTTAACAATTGTTATGCTTCCGGCGACAGAAGTGACAAAGGGATGACTGCGATATTAAGCGGCTATCCTTCTCAACCCACTACAAGTATTATTTTTGACAATAAAAAATCTGCTCATTTACCAAACTTAGGGAAGGATTTACTTCAGGCAGGTTATGCTACGGCCTATTATTATGGTGGTGAAATGGAATTTGCCAATTTGAAATCTTATATTCTGGGAGGCGGTTTTCAAAACAATGTTTCTAAAGTTGATTTTGATGAAAAGTTTTACAATTCAAAATGGGGAGTGCATGACCATGTTGTTTTTGAAAGGTTGTTCAATGATTTGAATAAAACAAAAGCACCTTTCTTTGACGCTATTTTTACCTTGAGTAACCACGAGCCTTTTGAAATACCAATTGTAGCTCCATTCAAAGGAAATGATATTGAAACCTTGTTTAAAAATTCAGCCTGGTATACCGACAAAAGCATTGGTGAATTTATTGCCAAAGCGAAAAAAACGGCTTGGTGGAAAAATACTTTGGTTATTATTACCGCCGATCACGGACATCGTATGCCTGGAGATTCTCCCAATCACGACAAAGAAAAGTTTCATATCCCAATGCTTTGGCTTGGCGGCGCTTTGGCCATGCAAGATACAGTGATGACACAGTTATGTTCGCAAACTGATTTGGCCAAAAGCTTATTGAATCAATTGCAGTTGAAGTCGGATGCTTATCGGTTTAGCAATGATGTGTTCAATACTTCAACCCAAGCATTTGCTTATTACAGTTTTAACAATGGCTTTGGTTTTCTTTCTCCTGCTGCGACAATTTATTTTGACAACAAAGGAAATCTTCCAATCAATTCAGAAGAAATAAAAAAACACCCCAAAGAATTGTCTACTGGTCAGGCATATTTACAAGAATTATTTCAAGATTATCTAAATAAATGATTGTAAATTTGTACCCCTCAGTGTGGGTTGAATTTTCACGGAGGTATTAAGTTCTACATGATGAAAAAAGTCGCTTTCTATACTTTAGGATGTAAATTAAATTTTTCTGAAACCTCTACTATCTCCAGGTTATTTGAAGATAGCGGATACCTGAAAGTTGATTTTAATGACAGTCCTGATATTTTTGTAATCAATACGTGTTCGGTAACAGAAAACGCGGACAAGAAATGCAAGAAAATTGTGAAAGAAGCGAAGAAGATTTCCCCCAATTCTTTTGTCACCATTGTGGGCTGTTATGCCCAATTGAAACCACAGCAAATTTCTGAAATTAAGGGTGTAGATGCTGTATTGGGTGCTTCCGAAAAATTCAGGTTATTGGATATCCTGGATGATTTTACTAAAAAAGAAAGTCCTCAGGTATTTGCCCAAGACATCAACAAAGCTACTACTTTCAATACTTCTTATGCCATCAACGACCGTACCCGTACTTTTTTAAAAGTGCAGGATGGTTGTAATTATAGCTGTACTTTTTGTACCATACCTTTGGCGCGTGGCGAAAGCCGTAGCGATACCATTGCCAATATTGTAAAAACGGCCCAAGAAATTGGCTCAACAGATACCAAAGAAGTGGTGCTCACGGGGGTGAATATCGGTGACTTTGGCTTGCAAAATGGCGAACGAAAAGAACGCTTCTTAGATTTGGTAAAAGCTTTAGATGTGGTGGAAGGAATTGAAAGGTTTAGGATTTCTTCTATCGAACCCAATTTACTTACCGATGAGGTGATTACTTTTGTGTCTGAATCCAATAAGTTTGTACCTCATTTTCATATCCCTTTACAATCGGGTAGCAATAAAATATTGAAGCTCATGCGTCGCCGCTACCAACGTGACTTGTATGTGGAACGCATTGCGCAAATCAAAAACTTGATGCCGCACTGTTGTGTGGGCGTAGATGTGATTACGGGTTTTCCGGGCGAAACGGAAGAAGATTTTTTAGAAACTTACCAGTTTTTAAATGAGTTGAATATTTCCTATTTACATGTGTTTACCTATTCTGAACGCGACAATACCGCGGCCATTCACTTAGAGGGCGTGGTGCCTTTGGCCGAACGTCAACGCCGTACGACCATGTTGAGGACTTTGTCTGAAAAGAAACGCCGCGCTTTTTATGAAGAAAATTTAGGCAAAACGGCTACCGTGTTGTTTGAAGAAGAAATTGGCGACAACGGCATGATGCATGGCTTTACCGAAAATTATGTAAAAGTACGCGCCAAATATGACCCTATATTGGTCAATGAATTAACGAAAGTGGTCTTGTCTGCCATCATTGATGGTGAACCTATGTTGGTAGACGTGACCGCTGTGGAGGAAGTTTTACAGCATTAGTGTAATGAGACCAGGGCAAACGCATTAAAATAACTAGCCTAAAAATTCAATGTATAAAGCCTCCTCTCAAACCCAGCGCTACGCGCGTAACCTTCACACGCTCGTGCTCAGTTATAAAGGAGAAGGGAGTTTCCCATTAATCATCAACGTATGATTAATGGAAAACCTACTCGTTTTCAAAAAAAAAATGATGATTTCATCGGGAGCTAAAGTCCTTTGACTTGGGAGAAAGGTTTGGGAGGAGGCTTTGGAGCTACTTTTTTAAGGCCTTTGTCCACACATATTCTTCTTGTGATTTTGAAAATAGGTTAATAAAGTTTATGTTTGTTTTATTAACATATAGCCCCAATAAAACGCTCACAAAAAAACAAAAAACCTTTATACCATGAAAAATCAATTCTTAAAAACCGCATTTAGTACACTGATTTTCAGTGCTTTATGTGGGGGTAAATGCCCAAGTAGGCATTGGCACCACTACTCCTTCTGAGGTCTTAGACGTAGAAACCAACGATGCCAACAAAACGGCCATCGACATTAACAATACCTCTACTGGCGACCCCAAAATTAATTTTCAAGTTGGCGGCGTTTCTACTTTTTCGATAGGCATAGACAACGACGATGCCGATAAATTTAAAATTGGTACTGCTGCACCCGAAACCAATACTGCCATCACCATAGATGCTTCTCAAAATGTAGGCATAGGTACAGCTTCACCCAATGCTGCGGCAGTTTTAGAGGCATCCAGTACTACCAAAGGCTTTTTACCCCCTCGCATGACACAAGTCCAACGCAATGCCATCGTCAGCCCACCAGCAGGGCTTATGGTTTGGTGTACCAATTGTGGTACAACGGGAGAATTACAGGTTTTCAACGGTACTACTTGGACCAATTTAACTGGTGGCACGGCAAGTGCCACCGTTCCTGGTGCGCCAACCAGCCCTGTTGGTACAGCAGGTAATACACAGGTAAGTGTTGCTTTTACAGCACCAGCCTCTAACGGAGGAAGTGCGATTACTGGTTATACGGTAACCTCTACCCCAGGAAGTTTCACCGCCACAGGCGCAAGTTCACCTTTAGTAGTAACCGGTTTAACCAATGGTACTGCCTATACTTTTACTGTGGTGGCTACCAATGTCGCGGGTAATTCTGTGGCTTCAGCAGCATCGGCTGCAGTAACGCCTAGAACCGTTCCTGGTGCACCAACCAGCCCTGTAGCTACAGTAGGCAATGCACAGGTAAGTGTGGCGTTTACAGCACCAGCTTCTAACGGTGGTAGTGCGATTACGGGTTATACAGTAACCTCTTCCCCAGGAAGTTTCACCGCCACAGGCGCAAGTTCACCTTTAGTAGTAACCGGTTTAACCCCTGGTACTTCCTACACTTTTACTGTGGTGGCTACCAATGCAGCGGGTAATTCTTCCGCATCTACGGCATCGGCATCGGTAACGCCTTATGCCGTTCCTGGAGCACCAACCAGCCCAGTGGCTACCGCAGGTAATGCGCAAGCCAGTGTTGCGTTTACAGCACCAGCCTCTAATGGTGGGAGTACGATTACGGGTTATACCGTAACGTCTTCTCCAGGGAGTTTCACCGCCACAGGTGCAAGTTCTCCTTTAGTGGTGACCGGTTTAACCAATGGTACTGCCTATACTTTTACCGTGTTGGCTACCAATGTAGCGGGTAATTCTTCCGCATCTACGGCATCGGCAGCGGTAACGCCATCATCATTTACCTGTGGCACGAGTACCGTAACGTTTACTTACAATGGCGCAAGTGTCACCTTCGGCACTGTGTCAAGAGCCTACGGAGGAGCTGTTGGGACAAAATGTTGGTTAGACCGTAATTTAGGTGCTACGCGAGCAGCCCAAAGTTCTACAGATCACCTTTCTTATGGTGATTTGTTTCAATGGGGTAGAGGTGCAGATGGGCATCAACGTATCACTTGGACTAATGCTACTACAGGTACAGCTGTTAATGGAAATACCACAACCTTAAGTGGTACAGATGTACCAGGGAATGCTAATTTTATACGAACATTAAGTTCTCCTCATGATTGGCGTAGCCCACAAAATAATAGTTTATGGCAGGGGGTAAATGGTACTAACAATCCTTGCCCTAGTGGGTTTCGTTTACCAACAAATGCTGAGTGGGATGCAGAACGAGCAAGTTGGAGTAGCCAAAACAGCGCTGGAGCTATCAATTCCCTGCTTAGATTGACCGTGGCGGGCCGTCGCCTCGGCGAGTCCAATTTTGAGCTCAACAATGTTGGTGCCTACGGCTACTATTACAGCAGTACGGTTAGCGGTACTAATTCGGGATACTTTTTCTTCAGTAGTAATGATGCCATGTTCGGCGGCTACATCCGATCAGACGGACACCCTGTGCGTTGCCTTAAGGATTAGGTTAGTGTTGGGTGTTGAATGTTGCGTATAAAAAGAAGCAAGTTAAAAAGTATTCAGTACTTTTTAACTTGCTTCTTTTGCTTTACACGAAGTAGTATAACTCCTCCAATAGTTGAAGTCTGCTTTTAAAAGCCTCCTCCCAAACCCTTCTCCGAAGGAGGAGGGCTTTAGATCCCGATGAAATCATACTTCTTTTTTGAATACCAGTTTTTTTTCTATGAACTCTCATCTCCAATGGATGGTTCATGGACAGCTCCCTCTCCTTCATAAGCAAGCACGAGCGTGCGAAGGTTACGAGTTTAGCTCTGGGTTGGGGGGAAGCTTTTGGGCTACTCATGGTGTCTGAATGAGGATTAAAGGATGATAGGATTTGGAAATTTTTATTATTTACAAAAAGTTCAGATCAATAACTGGCTAAGTTCTTACCATCAGGTAATTTCAAACTATTATACCTTATTTTATCCTATCCCATTCTTCTGACCTACCAAATACGTGCATTCCAATGTATGCTCTTATAATTATTTTACCATTTACATATTTCATAAAACAATCATAACTTTCTCCTGTTCGGGCATCGTAAATTTTGCCATTGTCCCAAATGCCATCTTTGTATTCAAAATCATTCATGAATACAAAATTGTGTATAGGACGATTTTTTAGTCTTGGATCAGGATTGTTAATGTCTATTTTAGAGGTTTTATCAGTGTTGTACATGTCTGTGGCCCATTTAAGTCGGCCATGATATTTGTTGCCAACTTTAAAAATTTCGACATTGCCATCTTTGCATTGGGTTAACCATAAACCAATAATTTTGTCAGCTTCATCCAGATGATGAGCGTTATTGGGTAGGAGTATCGTCAACAATATTGCTGTTAATGCAAATGCTTTTTTCATTGCAGTGGTCATAAGTTTGTACTGCATAAGAACGTTGAGATTAGTATTAAGGATCAAAAAATAGCTTATTTTATTTAAAGAATAGGTATAGGCGTTTAGGTCGCATTGTTTTTCTCCATTTTAAGCGAATAGGAGTATTTTTTATGAACTTTACTAGTAGTAAATTGAATATTGTCCCTAAATTATTCCTTCTATTGTACCGAAAATGATATGGCTCTCTATATGAAATACTGTTATTAATAGTAATATAGTTGATGGTATTGTGTGGATTTGCGATAGTGCTTGAGCAATTGTTTGAGCGCTGCCTTCTTTTTGTTTTATGCTTAAATTGAAACACAAATACTAGGTTACTAAGAAAAAAGCGAGTTGCGAAAGCACGGTCCGCCGCGGCGGAATCGCCCAAATAATTTAAAAAAAACACTATTAGAATAAAATTCAAGAAAATTATGCTAAGATTAAAAATATAAAAACATACAAATTCAAGCACAGCTACTTTTGCAACACCCTTAATCATCTCCACTCACAGAAAATCATCTAGTGCCAATGATATTCATCTAAGTATCCTTGCAAGTTTTCAAGTGTTTTTACACCTGTAAATTCATACCTTGTCATATTAAAAACAAAGATAAGTAAATTATCAATTTGTGCGACCTAAACGCCTATACCTATTAACCCGACGGCTATTTATCGTAATTTAATTTAGGCTGCATATTGTATATCCTTATGTGTAAAATATTTCGTCACTCTTTCAGGATTTTCAGCTAGCATATTCATGTGATTTTCTACATTTTCTTGTAGCTTTTCTATAGTTTTCGGTGCTGGTTTGGCTGATAAACCTTGTTTTAAATCACAGTTTAAATATTCATCTGGATTTTTCTCTGGAGAATAAGAAGGCAGATAAAATAACTCTAATTTT
>Ga0209353_10002506_pt1 | contig 9946 bp, 11 predicted proteins | sample LauGreSpBDMM15SD_2_FD_187561 | JGI IMG/M metagenome (GOLD analysis project Ga0209353, IMG submission 187561) | Freshwater lake microbial communities from Lake Michigan, USA - Sp13.BD.MM15.SD (SPAdes) (version 2) | ecosystem: Environmental > Aquatic > Freshwater > Lake | place: Lake Michigan, USA...
GAATGGCACTAATATCAATATAAATATTGGATTTAATGAAGACTCGTTATATATTTCGGCAGGTAATGGAGTGAATACTTCTTACGCGCAAAATAACATAATGATAGGCTCAGATTTCAAACAATGGAATAATATTAGTATAACTTATAAGGATGGAAGTATAAAGATCTATAAAAATGGTGCATATGGCGGATATCTCAATTTTACACAAGCATTTACGATCTCACAGATCACTATTGGTGGAAATTATACTTATCAGTCAATAGGTCTAGGAGGCCGCGCGACATGGGATGGTTATTTACGCCAAGTCTGTGTTTTTGATTCTGTTATAAATGGAAATGATATACTTCAGTTATATACAAACACAGCTGATAATACAGTTCTAGGAACACCTTTACCACAAGTAGCGAATCTAAAAAATACTTTTATTAATACAACAAATGTTCAATCAGCAACGGCTGCGATTGATGCAGCATTGGCTAGTAATATGTCACCTGTAAATATAGTAACTGCGGCATTATCTACAGTATTACCAACGATGTTCACGGCTCTTGTTAATAATCCTGCCTTTATTGGCACAACTGTAAGTATTCCTCCAAGTGTAGCATCAACATTATACGCAGGGTTTGAAGATAAATCAACACTTAATACAAGCCTTACTTTCAATATAAACTTCCCTGCAGCAGACAACACTGTAACTCCTCCAACATCCACTTCAAATTCTAAGCTCGCTATTGATTTATCTCTAAATACTTATGTGAGTTTCAGAGGATGCACAGGGTATGGAATTCATGTTATATCTGGCGATCAGTATTTTACAACGCCTGAAAATCCTATAGGAACACTTGTTCGTGTTGGAGATATATTAACTTTCACTACAAATCTTGGAACTACTGGAAGCTTTAAGGTCGCTGATCTTGATATAGTTCTTATCCCTTATACTCCTCCAACAGTCGTTTGCTTCTTAGGTTCTGCCCCAGTTCTAACACCAAATGGCTATTGTCGTATTGATAGTCTCAAAGTTGGAGATTTAGTTTCCACGAGAGAGGGAGATACAAGCGCTACTATTGAAAGAGTGGAAAGAAAACAATATATGCCAAGCTGTGATACAAATCCTTATATTATTCCTGCGGGCAGATTTGGTTCTAATGGTCGCATCCTTATTTCACCTAGACACAAGGTTGCAGTTGATGGCGAAATGATTGAAGCAAGATTTCTTGGTTTAGAGCAAGAAGAACAGTATGAAAAAATAACATATTATAATATTCAAGTTACGAACTGTGAGAACATAGTAGTTGCTGGATTAGAGGTTGAGTCTCTACAGGTTCTTGCTCGTGTAAATATTCCAATAGATGCCTTTAATTACATTGTAAAAAATAAATATTATGGTAAGATTTCTGACGAAATGAAAGAAAGATGCCATTTAATGGCTGATGGTTCAATGAGTGTGCCTATTATGATCTAAGGACCTAAGGGCCAGAAGACCAGTCAATTACGATATATGTGTTCTCATTTGCCTTGCTGACTCGACGAAGCGTTGCATCGTTAAGTCTCGCAACATCATACAACTTTCCATCATCGCCTGGGCTGAGAAGAGTGTGTGCAATGTATGCATCAGGAAAGAGCTCCTTGAGGCCAGCGATTACTGCCGCCATATTTGCCGTGTAAAAGACCCTGTCTGCGAACTTAATCTCGTGATTGTAAGACTTGTCTGATGTATACTTGGCAGTGTGAAGGACTATGGGGTAAATAGACTTAACGATTGAATCGATCTTGAAGAGACGGCGCTCCTCATCAGACCGCAGGGTGCGCAGGGTGTTGCATGTGACTGGAAGCATTTGGACTAAAAAAAGGGCTGTGCTAGTTTTCAATTTTATTTGGCATGCCCTAGTCGCCCATGACTACCTTATAGTCGCTTGGCTTCAAGAACTTCTCATTTGCATCCTGCCACTGAGTCTCATCCCACTTGTACATATTTCCCGCAAGAAACACAATGCGTTTTGCGAGAGACCACCACACCTGTTCAGCCAGAACAATCCCCTTTTTCACATTCTCATCATCCATAGTTGGACTTTTTATAGTGGGGTCATTTCCCTTCAAATTTTAGCATGGTAAATTAGAAATGTCTACGCCAAGCTCCAGAAAGACATACACACGTAGAAATACGAGAACTCGATTAATAGATATTTTAAAAGAGGCAATTGAACTTGTGGAAAAGGGTTGTCCTCCTGGACACATGACAAGAGGGCCCACGAGTGTTCTACCGACATTGCCTGCTACTGTAAAATCAAAGGCTCTTCTAAGCGCTGTTCCAGAGGAAAACCTTTTATCTGAGTCAAAATCTTTACTTGCTGCATCCCAAGTTGAACTTGAGAAGGGGCGTGATCTTGAACGCCAAGCTCAAGAATACATGAAGACACAAGCTCTTGTGACTGCTCCTGTAACTGCTCTAAAAAGAAAGGGTACACTTCGTCCCGGTGTTAAGCAATATAATGAGTTTGTAAAGGATTGGATTTCCAAGCATCCTGAATACCAGGCAAAGGGTAAATACCAAGCGGCCTTGAAAGAGATTCAGCGCTCAGGAAACTGGGATAGAGTTTCAGGGACGAAAAAGAAGGCTAAAACTGCTTCTGTTACTGCGACACCTGCTCGCCTAAGCCCTCCTTTGGCCTTGAATGCTAATGCTTCAAATGCTTCAAATGCTTCAAATGCTACAGCCGCTGTTGTAAATGCGAACGCGAATGCGAATGCCAACGCAAACGCTCCAGCTAATGCAAACGCTAATGCAAACGCAAACGCGAACGCGAACGCGAACGCGAACGCTAATGCTTCTAAGGCCAATGCGAACGCTAATGCGAACGTTACACCTCTTTCGAATGCTTCTACCGCCACTCCAGCTACGACACCAGCCAATGCCAATACCAATGCCTATACAAATGAAGGTATGGATGATACGGTAGGAATGCGTAAGATACAAATGAACGGCCGCAGCCTATACATGTCATCAGACAATGGCCTTTTTGAAAGAGAAGGAAATGCGCCTGGTGACTTCATAGGTCGTCTAGTTGACGGCAAAATTGTTGAGGAAGATGCCCCTGAGCTTCCCGAGTATTCATAACCTAAACCCAGGGCACATATACTAAGTATGCAGACCGAACAAACCCCTGAGCAGGAGCTCCAGCAACTACCCCAGATGATCACGGCATGGAAGAAGGTGCGCGAGGAGTCAATCGCCCTCAAGGAGCAGGTGCGTGAGCGCAAGCTCAGACTCAAGGCTCTTGAGGAGATTATCATGCGCACCATGAAGCGTCACAGCATCGGCGCCTTGGATTTGAAGCAGTCGAATGGGCGTATTCTTTATAAGAAGAAGCAGTCAAAGGGCTCTCTAACACAGAAGGGCCTCCACGACCTACTTGCCGAGCATCTGAAGTCAGATGAGGCGGCGACGAAGGCTCTTGATTTTATTACCGAGAAGCGTGGAACAAAGATGTCAGAGACTCTTTCTTTCGAGACTCTATAAAAACTTTTAAAATCTTTAATTTAAGAATAATCTTAAATTAAATATTTGATACCATTACTATTTGCGATTCTTACGCTTTGTTTTACGGTATTTCTTACGCATGCGTCTGTCTGACATATTTTGAGGTCCGAAAGCATTGGATATTTTTTTTGCTTGATTAATCGATGCCCTTCTAGCTATATGAGTTGTTCCTCTAAAACTAACAACTCTACAGCCTAGATTATAGAATATAGTCCGTTTCTTTAAACTACAAGCATTTTTGAATAACTCTTGTGTATTAAAATTAAAACTGCTAAAAAATGGGTCCCAGAATGCCTTAGGCTGTGATCCTAACTCGATTAGGTCTCTACCATCTGTTTTTTTCCAGATTTTGGTTAATTGTGTAATTGTTGGGGATATAGATCCTTGATAACATCCCATTATTTGATCCCATGTTATATTTCCATTATTAGGATATATAGGATCAAATGTTGGTGTTTGTAATAAACTACCCATAGTGTATATTCCTGATAGGGTTATGTCAGCTACAGGGTTTCCTGCGGTATCTGTAGTTCCTTGAAGATCTGCATAGGGATAACCTTTCATCTCTGGAGTTGTATGCATAGGTCCTATTGCAATACTTAATTCGATTGGCTTACCAGTATTTAGTAAATTAACAGAATGTTCAATAATACCTTTATTTCTAGCTGGATCATATAATAATCCTTCTGTATCTGTTTTCGCAAAATCGTAAAATGCTTTTACTTGCGCATAAGAAGCTATTTCTCCAATTGGGTTTATATTTACTACGCAAAGACCTTTGGGCACAGGAATTAAAGATACATTTCTCCCACCTACAATCTCATTGTGTCCAAAGAAAAACATTATATTTGTATAACCTTTATTGTATTCTAATTCTAAGGGATCTGCCATTTAATATAGACTAATATTATTTTACACCGGATTCAAATAGTCTATTTGCGATTCTTACGCCTTGTTTTATGGGCCTTCACCTCCTCCTTCAGAAGACATCTAGTATAACCGTGTATAATTTATTAAAAATTAGCAGCGCATGGTAGAATGCCTTCCGTTATTGAGAAGTTCACGCGTGCCAGCCTTGAGGGATTTGTGAATGAGGGCGACTCAAAGGAGAAGAAGAACAGCTATATCAATCTTGCGGCTGTCTTAATATCATTTATAATCGCATTAGTAATTCTTTCATTAATCGGAACTCTTCTATGGAATGGAGTAGTCGTTGAGCTCTTTACATGCGTCCGTCCGGCGAAGAGCTTCATGCAGATTCTCGGACTCTTCGTCTTTGTTTCACTATTATTATAAGTTGCGGTTTGAAAAAGACTATTTGCTTCTTCCCTATGACAGAAGGATGCCCTGTTCCTGTCAAGTCCCTGTTCCCCAATATCCAGAAACTGCGCATTGGGGACCAATTCTATGGAAAATCTTACATGGCCTCGCCGAACGAGCAGAACGCTGCTTTGACCCCATGGATGAGATTAGAGAGTGGCAGAAATTTATAAAAGCAACAGGTGAGATGTTGCCGTGTGATTTATGCCGTGCTCACTTCAAAGAGTATTCTCAACAATACCCTTTAACACAATTAACGACTCTATCCAAAGGACAAGTAAAGCCATGGGTAAAGAATTGGTTCTGGCATCTACATAATGAGATTAACACGGGAACAGGAAAGCCAGTATTTATATTTGATGACTTGGAGACCACTTATTCGAATGTAGATTTAACAGACCAACTATATCGGCTAACACCTATAGTAAAGAAGGCCATTGATTTGAGTGGAGTTCCTTATTTAAAATGGACTATGTGGATTGCCAGTTTCAAGATGTTACGTTCTATTGATTCCCTTTAAAAATTGATAGTATAAGTTTACTTGATAGAAAGCTAAATGCAGGGAACTGGAAAGGATCGTGATACGAAGGATCAGTTTTATACAAAACGCAGCATTGCTGAGAGTTGTGTAAAAGGGATTATTGAGTCTTTGCCATGGGCTTCCTCTGCTATATGGATTGAGCCATCGGCTGGTGCTGGGGCTTTTCTTGGAATTTACGGCGGCGAAACTATTGCGCTTGACTTGGAGCCTAAGGCCACTGGGATTCTCGCTCAAGATTTCTTGAAGTGGACCCACTTGACTCACTTAGCCCAGAAACCCATGCTATTCTTTGGGAATCCTCCCTTTGGGCGACAGGGTTCTATCGCTAAGAAATTCTTGCGTCATGCCTGTGAGCAAGGAGCTGATGCCCTGGCCTTTATCTTGCCGAGGTCATTCATGAAGCCGAGTATGTATGGCTGTATTCCTTTGACATACCATCTTGTTAAGCAGATCGAGCTTCCTAAAAATTCATTTGAGGTGAATAAGGAGCCTTATGATGTGCCGTGTGTGTTCCAGATTTGGGAGAAGCAGGAACAGCAGCGAGAGTCGGTTGAAAAGGAGGATCCAGATGGCTTTGTCTATGTGAAACCAGGTGAGACATATGATCTGGCATTTCGCAGGGTGGGTGGAGATGCTGGAAAGACATTCTTACGAGCTGAGCTAGAAGCTCCATCAGTACAGTCCCACCATTTCTTGAAGTTTGACGAGGGCATCGACCTCGCAGACATACAAAAAAGAGTGGATAAGCATATCTTTCCCTCTAACACAACCGGTCCCAGGAGTCTTTCAAAATCAGAAATCAATTCAGTGCTTAATAAGATTATTCATGCTTCTTTGGGCTAAAAATTGATTAAATATACATTATATAATCAAATACTAACATGGATTACACTAAACAGACTATTGCTGAACTTAAGGCAGTATGTAAGCAGCGCAAAATTAAGGGTATTAGTGGCAAGTCAAAGCCTGACTTAATTGCTATGCTCCAAGCTCCTAGCCCCCCTGGGGCTACTGCTTCTGCTTCTAGCCCCTCTGCAGCTGCTGCGCCTGCGCCTGCTCCAGCTGTATTAGAGCTTGGCGATCTCATTAACAAGGTTACGCTTGGAGAGTGTGTGAATATTATGAAAAATATGCCCTCTAACTCAATTGATATGGTCTGTACAGATCCACCATACTTTCTTGATGGGCTTGGCGATGACTGGAATAAGCAAAGCCTTGATAATAAGGGATCTTCTTCGGTAGTTGGAAATCTGCCGAAGGGGATGAAGTTTGATAGGAATCAGTCAAAGAAGTTTAACGAGTTCTATTCAAAGGTTTCTCGTGAAGTATTTCGTGTTTTAAAACCTGGTGGAGCATTCCTATCATTTAGTAGCCCTCGTCTATATCATTCAATGGCGTGGGCGATTGAAGAAGCTGGATTTGAGATCCGAGATATGCTTGGATGGATTTATACGCAGTCTCAAGTGAAAGCATTCTCTCAAGATCATATCATTGAGAAGGATGCAGGAAAGACGGTGGAACAAAAGGCTGCGCTCAAGGAACTGTGTAAGGATTGGAAGACACCACAGTTGAAGCCGGCGATTGAGCCTATCTGTTTCGCTGTAAAACCTATTGAGGGGCGTTACATTGACAACTTCCAGAAGTATGGAGTTGGACTGATGAATACATCTGCCGAAACAAGGACAGGCGAGGGATACTTCCCATCCAATATCATTGTTACTGAAGATGTTGGTCAGAGCCTTGATAAGGTCTTCTTAGTGGCTAAGCCAACTAAGGTAGAAAAGGGCTCATACAATACACATCTCTCTGTGAAGCCTGTCAGCTTGATTAGCCATTTGATTAAGTTGTTTACGAAGGAGGGTGCTACTGTTCTAGATCCATTTATGGGAAGTGGAACAACCGCAGTGGCCTGTGTTCAAGCAAAAAGGTCTTATATTGGATTTGACATCAATGCTGAGTATATTAAGATTACAGAGCGGCGTGTGAAGGAAGCTTCTTAAATTAAAGATTTGACGGTAGACCCGCCATTTTTAATAGTATCCAGTATACTCTCCAAGGACGGCATAGACTTCAGATTCTTGAGGATGAGGGTCACGAGGGCCAGGCTTTCCAGCAATCATGGGCTCTCCCTGTAGACAGGCGCCACGAGCAATATCCGTAACATCACGGATCAGAGCTCTTAATAGACCTTGGGCTCTCTCAACTTCCTTAGCATTTAGACGATACGCTGTGCATAGTCTTTGTACGAGGAGCTCACCACGAGCCGTCCACTTGTCTAGCGATAATCCTAAGTCTCTAGGGCTGATTGTCTTAGCAAAGCAACGACCTGTTGTCTCGGCGACGGGTTCTATGTCATGGCTTGTTGCATATTTCTGACCACGCGTGGCGTCCACAATGTAAGAGGGTGAGACCAAGTCCTTCTTGAAGCATGACAGCTTGCCGACGAGTTGTGTTAGTTCTCTTAAATCATCAGGGCCTTCTTGAACTGTTGACTTAAGGTCGCGAAAAAGAGCAATGAGGGCAGCTCCCTCACTGCTGCTTCGGAGACAATCGGGAGAGCCTGTGCCATGGGCAGCACCTCCAAAGCCTTCAGTCTTCTTAAAGCTACCACCCAAAAATCCTTCCTTTGCTTTTTCTTGCATACTCATAGGAGGCATAGAAGGCGTACCCATGGGAGGAACTTCCTTTGTTTCTTCTTTCTTCTGTGAGCCCACAAAGCCAAGCTTGTATGAAGGGAGTGGCACTGTCACACCTCCATAGAACCACGTGTGCGCAACCCAGAGGGCGATAAGCAAAATAATGATTGTTATTGCCATCATTGAAGGGCTTAGGCCAAAGCTTCCATACCCTGCGTCCATCTACCATCAAATATATATTTTCGTGATTGCTTCCTATGAACAAACACTGTTTGGCGGCACACAAGTATTCTAGTTTGTTGGGTCTTCTTCGATTTCGTTGGCTTCGCAGGCGCCACGAGATGCGTGCTGGAACACCTTCTGAAGGATGCCACGCTTCTCATCGGCCTTCTCGAGCATCTTTTCGTCAATGTTCATTGAATCCTCCTCCTTTAACACAAGCAAGGTGACCTCGACGATCTCCTTCTGACCCATGCGCACTGCGCGCCCCACGGCCTGGTCCATGAGCGCCGCCGTCCACCACGGGCTCATGAAGATAATCTTTGTAAAGTGCTGCAGGTTGAGGCCGACGCCGCCGCTCTGGAGCTGGAGCAGCAGGACCTCATGGCGCTTCAGTGAGTCCTGCGGCAAAGGGTCATATGTGCTCTTGATGACGGTCTCCTTCTCGGCATCGCTCATGCCGCCGTGGTATTGCGAGACCTTGTGGACTGCCGGGCTTGCGTTGAGATAAGCCTCAAGGATTTCCATCTCGTCATGGAACTGGCAGAAGACAATCCACTTGCTCGGCAGCTGCTCGGCCTCGAGCTTCTTCTTGAGTGCCGTAAACTTGGTGCTTGGCTCCTCCCAGTCGGCGCGAGGGTAGCCTAAGATGGAGTTGCGCTTCATCGCACTAATGTAGACCTGCGGGTGCAGGGAGAGCTGGCGAAGGCGCATGAGCAAGACGAACATCTCCTTCGTGTTGTCGTGGTCAAGGTGCTTCCAGCGCGTGGCGATCTTGCCCTGGATGCTGCGGTAGAAGTCGCCCTCCTCCTCGGTCTCAAAGTCAAGGACCTCCTTGGTGATGACAGCAGCGGCAGGCAGCTCAGGCATAGCTGCGCGCATCTCCTCCATTGAGCGGTGGAGACAGGCCTCCTCAATCACCTGGAGGCGATAGGCGGAGTTTGTCATCTTGGACGAGCTGTAGCCGATGAGCGCAAAGAGGTTGTTGATGTCCTTGATGTCGTTGACCACAGGCGTCGCAGTCACGGCCCACAAAGACTTGCGCTCAAGCTCGTTGATGGCCTTGTAGCAAACGCTACCCGAGTTGCGGATGCGGTGCGCCTCATCTAAGACGAGGCGGTCCCACACCTGCTTCTTGAACATCTTGACATTGTTCGTCACCTTCTCGTAGTTCGTGATGTAGAGCCAGGCGGACTTCGGCTTGAGAGAAGCCTGGCGGCTCCAGCCATCGCTCGTAAAGATCATCACATTGAAGTTGCTCTTGACGGCGGCATCAACCCACTGCGTAATGACTGCCTTGGGGCAGACGAGCAGCGTGATGTGCTTCTTTGAGTTCTTCATGAGGCCAAGCACCTCCATCGTCTTACCCAGGCCCATTTCGTCGCACAGGAGACCACCTGACTTGTCGGCATCCTCGCGCTCAAGCATCCAGCGAATGCCAGTGAGCTGGTGAGGCTTGTACTCGAACGAAGGCCACAGGGGGGCGAGCGAAAGGCTTTCCATGGTTGCTTGGGGCTTTGCCAAGGGGGGCACTACAAACCAAAAAAAGGGGCTTCAATTTTTTTTGGTTTAAGACGGTTTGGGGTCGCGCGCGTTTTTGTGAGTTTTGGTGATTTGGTGTGTGATTAGGCCTTCACGCATAGGCCTCCTTGAGGATGACGCAGCAGTCGGCGAGCTTGTCCTTGAGCT
>Ga0209353_10002507_pt1 | contig 9943 bp, 24 predicted proteins | sample LauGreSpBDMM15SD_2_FD_187561 | JGI IMG/M metagenome (GOLD analysis project Ga0209353, IMG submission 187561) | Freshwater lake microbial communities from Lake Michigan, USA - Sp13.BD.MM15.SD (SPAdes) (version 2) | ecosystem: Environmental > Aquatic > Freshwater > Lake | place: Lake Michigan, USA...
GCTACAGGTGGCAGCACCTGCGCCAGTGGCAGACAGTGTTTTCACCTGCGGCAGCTACAGGTGGCAGCACCTGCGCCAGTGGCAGACAGTGTTTTCACACCCTTGGTAGGGCTCAAAACGCTGTCATACCAAGGGCTTTGGGCAGATCGCAGTCGTACCAACAAAACCCTGTCATACCAAGGGATTTGGGCAGATCGCAGTGATACCAACAGATTCGCCCAAAACCCTGTCATACCAAGGGATCTCAGCGGTAGTACATTTGTCTCGCCAGGGAAGGTTAAGGGAAGGTTAAGAAACGGTTAAGAAACGGTTAAAATGGTACATTTGTATTAAATTCAAAAACCAGCCGGATCCAAAAACCAGCCGGATCCAAATATTTTTTCCAGCCGGGTCTTATACATTTGCAGCCGGGTCTTACCAGCCTTCACCAGCTTGCGCAGCAGCAACTGCAGCATCTTCCGAATCATACGGCCCTCCCAGGCCATCACCATCATCTTCATGCCAATACCAGCCTTCAATTAGCTCAGTGCCTCTGCAACAATCTTCTGGAAAGAAATCAACGAGAATCATGGTTCCTCTCAGCAGCGGATAGGGCGGAAGACGATGGGTCAAACAATTGCTCTTCATTATCTTCTTCTTCTTCTTCGTGGTAATCATAATTACCATCGCTGTCAAAATAGTTCATGCTGCCCTCTGCCTCTGTAGTTTTGCTACGGCCATTGCAAAGGTTTGAGCAGAGCGCCCACCAGGCCGCTTTAGCTCATAAGCATCGTGATCAACAATAGTATCGCCAGCACTATCCACGTGCCCCTCCAGCTCTCGATCCCACATGCCAACGCAACGATCTTCGTGAAACACTGCGATAGTGTCCTCGCCATCGTCCATTGCAATACGGCAATGGGAAAGCAGCTCACTAAAACGAGCGGCTTGATAGCTCATTACTGTGGCATCAAAATAAGGGCCGTTATCTTTGTAAGTGCGAACTGTGCAGGTCATGGTTTTGAATTAATGGGTTTTGATGAGGATAACAAAGAAGCTGTTAGCTTTAGCTGCAGCCATGCGAAGCGCCTGATCGTGATCGGCTGCTTGCACAGTGAACGTTTTATTAGAAGAACAATCAATAAAAAGGAAAGTCATGATTTTAAAGCGGTGGGAGAGCCTCTCGGCCCGTTGAAAGAAGAATAAACGATGGAGGGGCCTAATGGCCCCTTTGTAACAAAACTTTACAGACGGTGACAAAGCAGCGAGCGCAGGGCAGCTTTCACATCGGTATTTTTATAGCTTTCAATGGCAGATTCCAAACAAGCAAAACGCCTGCCGTAAGTCATAGTTTTATAAGCTGTTGAGGAAGCATTGATTACCTTCACCCAGCAATCTTCATTGAGAAAAGTCACTTGAATGCTTTTGCCTTTAGGGCTGATCAGGTCAACGTATTTGCCGCTGGATGTCGCTTCGATGAAGGTGCCGGTGGATGTCGTGGTGATCATGGTTTTTGGTGAGGGAGGAAGCTCTCGCTCCCGTTGAAAGAACAATAAAGCATGGCGGGGCCTTGAGGCCCCTTTGTAACAAAACTTTACATTTAAACCTTGGATTCCAGCGATTCAACTAACCATTCAGGGCAGGCGGAGCGACTGCCATTGGTTTTAATGGCGCGACAAAATTGCTGAAGCAAAGCTGGATTCCCTGAAAATCCAGACAAGGCTTGCGAGCGTTCTGCGGGGCTGGTGGCATTTACCACGAGGTCGGCAACGACCCAGAATTGATCAATGCAAAATTGATTAACGGAAATGGTCATGAGGAAAACTCTTGCGGGTGGGCTTGCAACTACTTTATGAGCTATTAAGGGGCCTTAAGGCAACATTGTAATAATTGTTTACATTCCACTCCAGCCCATTTGATCGCAGATGCCAGCCAGCATTTCGCTGGTATATGCGCGGGCCTGGCGAAGCTGCTTGAGGGCTTCCGTACGCTCCTGGCGAGCCTGGTAATAAGCGCCGGGCTCCTGCATGTAGTAGTCCCGCGCATTCATGTCAACATTAACTAGGGCATCAATTGCCTCGTCAATGGCATCATGGGCGGCGAGATAGCCATCGCGTAAATCAGTTTTGCTGGTGCCGTTGAGATGAAGCGTGGGAAAAGTTGCCATGGTGGTAAAGCAAAGGGGAAGCTCGCGCCTCGTTGAAAGAAGGATAAATGATTGTGGGGCCTAATGGCCCCTGGTGTCACATAACTTTACGCCACTTCCCATCCATGCTCTAGATGCGACTGAATTTGGCTAAGCGCCACCGTAACGGGAACGACGCCATCTCGTTTCATCCCAGCCCGGTCAGATGTTCCATAGTTGGAAGATACTACTTCGCCATCAAAAATCCAGAGACAAATTTCGTTTTTACGTCGAAGCAAAAGGGTGTTCATGATTTTAAAGCAATGGTGGAGCCTCGCGCCCCGTTGAAAGAAGAATAAGCGATGGAGGGGGCTTTTGGCCCCCTTTGTAACAGAACTTAACAAAAAGCAGTGCGACCATTGGAGTAGGCAAACCATTCCTTCTTCCCTGCGTCGGATTCTTTGCTCAAGGCTTGCCACTGCTGAGGCAACTCTGTGCTTTCGATGCGAGTGCCAGCGGGAACCTTGATCGAACCCATCATGGTGGAAATGCTCCATTGATCTACTACTGGCCCATTGATGTACCACGATTTGCAGACATGCAACAGGCCGTGCATTTCTAATTGGCGAGGATTAGCAGCACCAATACGCTCCTGAATGGGGAAAGGCTCGTGCCAATCAGGCAAGGTGATCAATAAAGTGAGGCTATCTAGGCCCTTGAATGCTGTGTAGGAATCAGCGGTGGTGAGCTGTTCAACTGTGTGATTAAGGCAGGCCATGATTCTAGGGGGTGGTGGAAGCTCTCGCCTCCGTCCCTAAATTATTGCACTAAAAAAGCCAGGAAGTTGCTCCTGGCTGATTAGCGTTACTTATTGAAACAATTAGCGAGGCGGATCAGTGCCAGGCACAACTTTCCATCGTCTATTAGTAAATAGAAATTTCAAGCTTTTGGCTTTTAGCTCCAACTCCTCTTGAGATCCGTTGCCGAAATGATGCCATGTTCCTGCAGGATCACGAGCCCAGAGGGAGAATCGTGGATCTGGCCTGGTGGCAACTGCTGCGTTCATAGCTGGAACTCCAAAACCTGCCCTTTGGCTTTGATGCTTACCACTCGCTCACAATCAAATGAGCGCCATGCCCCTGCACCATCGTTTTTAGCAATGGTGAAATCACGGCAGCGAACGATGGAAGGATGCTTCAATGCATAGCCGGTGCCTTTAATTTCTTGAGCGTCCAAAGGATTAAATTGGATGGAGCGCTTATCTCCATTGGCCTTGATGAAATTAACGCTGATAATGCTGCTGCCAGCATTATGGATGAAGCTTTTGATGAGAGCGGTTTTGTCCATGGTTTGATGGTGGTGGGATCTCGCCCGTGGTGGTGAATTAATTATTGCCCATGGAGAGCAGAAAAGCAATGGCCTAAATGATCAGCTTTGCTTATGGTGCAATTGTACCAGGAGCATAAGTGAGGCGGCAATAACGATCAGGGTGGAGCAGTTGACAGGCAGCTAAACCAGGGAGATCATTTGCTGGGGGCTCCGGCACGATTAAGGCCAGGCAAATTAAGCCAGCAGCAGCACCTAGCAGGACAATGGAAGCGCGAACAGAAGGAATGCTCATGGCAAAAGTTGCAAGTAACAGGGCATCGAACCCAAAGTTACAATATCGGACCTTCTGTCTTTTGTCAAGAAGAAGCGCCCCGTTAAGAGCGCCGCTTGTAAGCCCTAGCCATGCCCAGCCATGCCCCGCCTCGCCATAACCGGCCACGCATCGTCTCCTCTCCTTAGAGAGCAGCAGAGGAGCCCGAAGACTCCCGTGCTGCCGTCTGCAACTATTGCCTTGCCTTGCCTTGCCTTGCCGCGCCGCGCCCGGCCTCGCCTCGCCTTGCCTTGCCAGACTGGGGCTTACACCAAAGGATGCCCATCAAGATCAGGCCACTTCAGCAAGCCTCCGGTTAAGACTTTCAGTGACGGGAATCACCTCAGTGTCAAACCGGCCATGCTTGGGCCTCCAATCACCTAAGCCAACAAGCTTGCCCGCATCGCTAGCCATTTCAGCTACGTCACCAAGGTTCATCACATCAGGATCATACTGAGCAATGGCGTTGATGCTCCAGTGACGAAACATCGGACGAGTGCGCATCACTTTTGCCATACCCACTTTCACCCCAATTGTATGAGTAAAAGTGCCACCGGCAAACATTTCCGCCAGTGTTTTATCGTCGATAACATCTGGCTTGCCTTCAAACAGAAGAGGAGCATGTTCAGTAAAAAACAAGCCACACTTAGCTTGAGGGCCACGTTTTGACTTTTTGGCACCACCAATCATCGTGCTTTCGATCACGTAATCAGGAATAACCAAGTCACCATCAATACGATAAAGACCAGCAAGCCACTCAAGGCGAGCCATTTCATCGTAATCAGAGTCGGTTTTCTTACGCTTTCCCGAAATTGCTTTGAGCGCCTTGCTATAGGCGTTGCGAGGGTCTGCGGTCTGACCGTTGTGGCACAATAGTGGGCTCACGCCCTGGAAACGAATTTGAACTGTGGGCAATTGAGCCATGATTTTTAACAGAAAGAGGTGGAACATAAAGAGACGATGTAGCAACAAGAACGGGCTCGACTTGCTTTTTGGGATCAAGCTTATAACGTTGGCGGCGGACAGAATTGGTAATGCCATCGTGACATTCAACGCAGAGAGTCAATAAATCTGACATCTGCTCATTGCCAAATGATGGGTACATGAAGTCCGGTGGGCCTGCGTTTTGGTGATGCACCTGAAGAGACGGCCATGACAATTGCTCAAGTTGTTGGCGAGTAATGCCGCAACCTTGGCATTGATGGTTATCTAGGTCAAGACGTTCTTGCCGTTTCCCCCTCCACGCGGAACTTGCGTAGTAGGAGTTGTCGGGCATTGGGGAGCACCTCTTGGTGAGCAACTGGCTAAACATACCGTAATTTGCCTTTAGCGTCAAGCGTCAGACTCTGCTAAAGCAAACCTTGGCGACTCCTTGTCCCAACGGGGCGATGCGACTAAATGCAAGGGGCTTGCAATTTCCCTTTACAAGGCTGGCTGGATCTCAACGTCAAGAAATAAAAAAGCGGGCCTAAGCCCGCCAGTTCCTCACACTTAAGTATTATGCCTTAGACCAGCACACTTTAGCAACACCTTGGCCGGGGCTCGCAATTCTATTAAATGCCCCGTAGCTGAGATCAAGGTCTCGACCGGCAATAAATGGGCCTCTATCGGTCACCGTCACCACTACGGTCTTGCCATTGCTTGGATTGCTAACCAAGAGCCTGGTGCCAAATGGCAGCGATCTATGGGCAGTCGTAAGTCCATAGGCATTGAAGCGGCTACCATCGGCAGCTTGCAAGTTGTGATAGCCATCGCCAACGCCATAAAACGAAGCGTAAGAACACACTGAAGCAGCCTCCACTGCATTAGGCGCAAAAGCACCAAGGACAATGGAAGCAGAAAGGAAAAATGATTTAAGCACTGTTTTGGGGAATAAGGAGCAAGAGCTGCACGGTCTCCCGACAGCAACCTTTATATTACCACAAATGAAAAGCTTGCGTTTTAATGGTGCTGATGTTATGATTCTTTTGTTGGTCGGTCCTCCCCGTAAGGATGGACGGTTTTGACAGGAAGGGCTACCCCGTAAGGGATGCCGGGCGCTCATGGTTAGCCTGCAAGGCTTCCTGTCCCTGTGTTCAGGAGCTAAGCCATCGGAGGCCAATAGAAAGAAAGGGGCCGTAAGGCCCCTTCTTCTTGCAGTAAACTAAATCACCAACCACAAAACCATGAAATTTAACGCTCGATTAGTCCTAGAAGATTTAATTGCAGAAGGCATTCGTTTAGGACATAGCCGTGCGTATAAACATAATGAAAAGCCAACAGAATCAGAAATTATAGAACATATTGAGCAAGGAATATGGAATAAAATAGATCAATATTTAAACTTTGATGATGATTTTTAATTATTTATGCTCATCAAGTTGCCTGTTGAGTTTATCTATAAGTTTATCAAGTCCATGGGTGGGCATGTTGTAGTCTTGAGTAGATTGCAGCTCCCCTTTATAATAACCAAGAATATTAATAATTTCAGCAATATCTTTATGCTGCAGTTTAACTTCTACTTTTTCTTTAAGAAACTTAGATTCCTCTTTATCCCTTGGCTTTGGTTTCTTTGACTTCTCGTCACAATCAAGGCACATGAATGAAAAGCCTTGCTTAAACATTTTAACCACTTGAAAATGTTTTTTATTCAGTGGTTTTTCTTTATTGCAAGAATTACAAGTTCTTTTCATTTTCCCTAAGTTTATTTAATGTCATCGGGCAATGCCTCCAAGGCGCGCCTAATAATGATGTGTTCATCGGTGTTAAGCACTGTCATTTGAGTGGGATAATCGGGACCACCAGCGGCAGCCAAAATCTTTAACGCTTGCTCCCTCATCGTCGGCGGCTGTGGCTTGGGGCGGCGAGTGCATAAAAGAGGATCTATCAAATAGCCGGTGTGCCCATGGTCTAGCCAGTGGCAAATGGCGTGTAGTTCCTGCTCTGCACCCCATTGGGCGCCGCGGGTGGCGATGTGTTCCGCAGTAAAGCCACCTTCCTCGTCGATCCACTGCTGCACCAGATCCGGCGGTGGGGTGATGGGATGTTGATTAGTCATCTTAAACTCCAATAGCAGCAGCATAAGCCGCCAGGTAAGCAAGCTGATCGTCAGCGGTAGGAGCTGCAGTCATTTCATTATGCTCTTTCTCATGCCTTTTCACTGCCGTTTTTAGGATGATTAGCAATTGCACCATGCTGCCCTGATGGCAAGCCTCAACGCCAGGAAGCAATTGCTCCAGCGTGGTGATACTGTCCTGAAGCTGTTTTACCAGCAAGAAGCAATTCACTACGGGCTGGCCGAAGTTCATTACTAGCCTCTCGTTATTAAAAGCAGAAATACTGCCGTTGTATTCAGTTTTGATCATGGATTTTGTTTGAAGGCTCCGTCATCATCACCATTTTTTTTACCATTGTCAAGGCTATTTATGCCCATTGATGATTAGTAAAACTTATAGTTATTTCCAGCCTTGCGCAATAACGTGATATTTACCTACTTGTTGAAAAAATACATGACGATGGGTGCGTTCTACTACATTTTGGAATGCTTGCCGCATTTTTCTGCTTAGTTTTTCTTCTGGTTCTATTAACCAGCTTTTCGCCCAATCAGCCACTTCTTCAATATCTTTTAAATCATTAGTACGTGCCACAAAATGATTACCACGTTCCTCAAATTTACGCCATATTGGATGCACTGGTGGTTCTTGAGCAGCAATTGCTTTTGCTTTTGCTCTTAATAATGGCGGCATATAAAGCAGCACTAATGGTGGAAAAGCAATGGGATCAATGGCAACAGGACTAAACATGAGCTTCCTCCTTTAGTTGATAAGCATTTGCAATTGCTTGACCTGCATTTAATTCCATTGCTAATTGCATTGCCATTGTTTCATCTCTTGCAATTAAAGAAAATTGATCTCCATTATCAAGAACAATGGTAAAGACATCCATCATATTTCCTGTTATCATTTGCCTTGCTCCAAGTAATCTTCAAGGGAGATATTGTCCTTCTCCAGTTTCTCTAACATGGCATGAGTAATTGTAGTTTTTATCATTTTCAGCCATTGCTCATCACCAGAAAAGCTGCCTGTTTGTTGCAATAATTGTAATACTGTAGTGAGACGACTTAAGTCGTCCATAATAGCTAAACCTTCTTGAATGCAATCATTATTAATTTGTTTACGTAAAACATGAGCATGATAACTGTGCCATTGATTTAAGCAAAACAAAGTAATTTGTCTATATGTTTCATCGCCATATTGTTGCACTAAGGTGGCAATGGAATCAGCAAGTACAGGCGGCACTCCAACTAACCCTACATCATCAAAATAAGGCGTTAAATTATCATCAATGGAAGCAATTGTCTCTTCTTTGACTGTTTTGGCCTGACGAAGGAAATCGTCCACTGAAGAAAAATTCATGAAGGAGCAAGAAACGTAACGCTAGCATGACGGATATTAGCGCAATTGTCAATAGCCCCATGATTATTTCATACGCTTATGGTTGCTAGTGTCGATGGTGGTTCAGTTGGTTCGTCATTTTCAGCTACGGTGAAGGTTGCATCAATTGCTTGTGCTTTTTCTTCTTTTTCTTTTACATCACCAATGGTTTTAGCAATATCATCCAAGAAATTCTTATAACTTTTCTTTTCTTCGCTTTGTGGTTTGATTTCGTATAAACCTAATACTTTTGCTTGCTGCTCTAAACAATTCTTGGCAACAGTGAGGAACGATGACTCCCCTGCGGATTCTGTAATGGTAGTCATCTCTCCCCTATCTGAAACTGTAGTAACAGTTCGCTTTTTGCTAACTTCAAATTGTGATAATGCTTGTTCTTTTAATTCCATCGCTTCATTTAATAACCTAGCGCGATGACAATCCTGGCTTTTTAATATACTTTCAGTCCATAGACTTCTGTTTTGTTGTCTATCAGCATTAACTGTTTCTTTGCTAAGTTTTAATACTCTTGATATTTGCGAATTGCTTAAGTTTGCTGATAATAGTTCTTGCACCATATAACGTCTTAAGCCAGTGGTTTCTTTTGTATAGGGAATCTTGCCAGGACCATTACCAATCTTTTCTCTAATCTTCTCCACTTGTTCAAGGGTTAAGCCAGAATCTACTAATACTTTTAAACTATGACGCACCTCAGATTGATCATCAGGGAAATTAATAATAGGGTTTGCCATGGTTAAAACAATTGTTCTTCTTTCGGAAGTGAATATACCAAGCTTTCTTTATAGCTTAAAATTTTGTAATCGCCCAAATCATCGGCTAATTTCTTGGCTTCTTTTAATTCTTGCTCCATATGCTGGATGTTATCATCGTATTGTTTATTAGCACGTTGTTGTAGTCGCACTGAACCATGAGTTGTAGATTCTTTTTCAATGCCATTATCTTGCATAAATTGTTGTATTTCTTCTCTACATAAAGCTTCAGCTTCGTTAAGTACTTTTTGTTGTAATTTAATACTTTCCAATTTTTCCGTCAATTCACTTAAGCCATCCATGATATCAACGGTCATGATTAGACAATGGCGAAGGGGCAAAGTTACGATCAATCAGTTGGGTGATTTCTTCTAAGCTAGAGCGCCAATGGCGCTCGCCCTTTTTATCTCTTGCTCCATATAACATTCTGCTTTTAGGAGATGCACCACGATCAGGCATTGAATAGCCATGATGATTTAAAACGGTCACTTCCAGCCCTTTATGTTCCAATGCTGGGAGCACTTCAGGAGAAATAGGACGAAAAGGCATAATAAGGTGCAATAAACATCATTAGCTTACCACAAAATTATTTAAGGTAACAATGAAAGCGAAAGAGATTTAAAGCACCTTATGAATGACGACCTTGTGGTCTACCTGCTCGTACGGTGCTAAGCGAAAGGAACTTAAGACCTTTGCTTTTCCCATAGACCTGCTTAGCCAGAAGCGCCGCAGGACGGAAGGTTTCAGACTTCCTAGGCGCGTAGAAGCGATTTGAAAGTCTTCGGGACGATCCTACTTCCCCCCACCAAGCTCAAATGTGCCAGTCAAATAATTGGCATAGAAGCTTTAGCCAAACCCTTTAGCAAAGCTTTTAGCTGCAACAGGCTCATCCTCTTCCTCTTCATCAGCATCCTCAGGCAAGATCACAGTGAAAGGCATATCGAGGGGAGCTGCTGGTGGATCGAGGGGAGCTTCCCATGGATCGAGGGGAGCTGGAGCTGGCTGATTGATGATTACCACA
>Ga0209353_10002509_pt1 | contig 9940 bp, 3 predicted proteins | sample LauGreSpBDMM15SD_2_FD_187561 | JGI IMG/M metagenome (GOLD analysis project Ga0209353, IMG submission 187561) | Freshwater lake microbial communities from Lake Michigan, USA - Sp13.BD.MM15.SD (SPAdes) (version 2) | ecosystem: Environmental > Aquatic > Freshwater > Lake | place: Lake Michigan, USA...
AATGCTGAATGAAAAAAGCAAAAAAAAAATGGATATAGAAACAGCGAACTGTTTTTATATCCATGTTTAAAAGATTTTGTAAAAAAAGAAACTTAAATAAAGAAACTTAAATTAATTTATCAATACTGAAACTCTTCGTGCAAGTTGAAATGCAGTTTTAGAATCTGATGAAATAGAACTATCAATACCTTGACCAATTACTTTAAGTCTTGATTCCGAAATACCACTTAAAACAAGAAAATCATATAGATTTTTAACGCGTTGCTCAGACAAATCTTGGTTTGATTTTTCACTTCCGCTCTTGTCAGAGTAACCTACTAACTTTACGTTGATAGAAGTATTTTTCTTTAATAAAGATATAATTCCATAAATACTATTGGCTGAACCTCTGTTTGGTTCTACTTGATTTACATCATAAAACACATTTACCAAACCGTCTTCTAACATAGATTTGAATGCGTCACTTTCCGATTTTTCAGTAGCTATAGCCAAATTTTGAATTTTTATATTCTCTATTGTTTTAGGTTCAAATTCATCTGGTGTTCCATTTTGATTGGTGTCAATGTAACGGCCCTTTGTATCAACAACTACGCCACTAGGAGTATTGTTTTGAAAATCTAGATAATCAACAACTCCATCTTTATCGGTATCGTTCATTAGCGTTTCAATTTCATCTAAACGTTTGTTAACTTCAGGGTCAATTTCCGCAACAATTTTTGGAATTACCCAATCCGAATGTTTTTCATTTTTACCCAAATATATGGTTAAACCTAAAGAGGCGCTGTACATCAAACCCGATAAATTATTTTCTTGAGCAGAAGTACTTCCGTCCCAATTAAGGTGCTGTCTCACATTTGAAAGCACTGTAAAATCAGCTGTAAACACTGTTCCTTCAGAAATTTTGATTTGCGGAGTAATTCCTAGTAAAAAACCGCCATCACTTTCTACAATTGCTTCTTGATTGACGCCTCCAGTTTTCGATTTAAATTGAGAAAACTGAATTCCACCGTGACCTAGCAATCCAATTGTATTTGAAAAAGTATTGAATTCAAATATTTTTCCCAAATCAAATACACCTTGAATTCCCATTCTGTATTGCATAGATCGAAACGGCAAAGAACTGGTTTTTGTTTTATTGCTAATAATATCAATAGCTAAATCAGACTTTAAACCAAACTTAGAGTTCAACATGTATCGAAATCCAAAATCAAAATGATTCAACGTTGGCAAACTGAAAAAATCATTATCACTCGAGTTATATCCTGGACCAAAAGGACGTACTGCTTTATTAGAACCAATAGCAAACTCAAAAGACCATCTATTGACTTCTGAATCTTTGTTGGCTATACTGTCTTTTGCGATTTCGGGTTTTAACTCTTGAGCCGAAAGTGAATTTGTTGCAAGACTAAATAATAAAAGTCCAATGCTTATTCTTACTGTTGTAGTGTATTTCATTTTGTATTTTTTTTTGTAAAATTATATAATTATTTAACATATCGATTAAATGTACTTCCTTTTTTTATTAGTTGAACTATAGCGTAGTAAAACTAACTTCATTCCCATAAGCAGTTCCCGAACTATTTGTTGCATACGTTCTAATATAATACGTTGTTCCAGAAGTTAATCCAGAAAGATTACTTGTAAGATTTCCTGTTGTTCCTGTCTCTGTAGATATACTATTTTCAATTGTTGGATTAGTTGTAGTTGCCCAACAAAATCCTCTTGCCGTAATTGAAAACCCTCCCTCTGTGACAATAGTTCCTGTTGCAGTAGCTGAAACTGTGGTAATATTACTAATAGTTGTAGGGTTTATTTCTGCAGAAGTGGAAGCTGTTACTATTTGCCCCTTTCTAGTTAATCCTTTTTTTCTTGACAAACCACCAGTTCTATTAATATAATTTAAATTAGTAGATGAAATTGCGCCACTTCTTGTCGCTATTGTTACTCCAATTATTGTTAAAGTTGCATCAATTGAAGCACTTTGAAACCCTCCACCCGGCGCTTGTGTGGCGGTAATTGTTGTTGTTCCTGGACCAACGAAAGTAACCGTCCTTCCAGTTATTGTTGCAACTGCTGTATTACTACTTGTGTAAGAAAAAGTACCAGGGCTATCACTAGTTGGTGGAATTAAAGTATACGAGCGATCATGAAAATATTTAGATTGAGAATTAAAATTACTTAAAGTCGGATTATTTCTAATAGTAATGGTTCCGGCTGCACTAATTGCTCCACAACCACCTGTTAATGTAACAGTATAATTAGAAGCTCCAGAACCACTTGGAGAACCAGAAATAGTTACTGTGCCTGAATTATAACTTCCCGAAACACTCGTAGGTAATCCTGAAAAAGTAGCTCCTGTTGCTCCAGTAGTACTGTAGGTTATGTTGGTAATACTTGAATTGACATTAACCGTTTGAGAATCAGTTCCTGCTGCAGAAGATAGAGTCATAGAATTATCTGGAGTTACTGTAACTACTACCCCACTTGAATTTGCTGGCGAACAACTGCCGCTGGTTACAATTGCTCTAAAATAGGTAGTTGAAGACAATGCAGAAGTAGTTAAACTAGTCGTTGTATTGGAAATATCAGTAGGTGCTGTTGAAAAATCACTTGACGATGACGATTGCCATTTGGTAACCGTTCCTGTATTTCCTGACAAAGTTAAAACTTTTGTACCTCCAGAACATATCGCTCCTGCTCCACTAATGGTTCCTGCAACGGAGGTAGGACTTACTGTGGTTATAGTTGATGAAGTTGCTAAAACTGCTGTACAACTATTTGAATTGCTATAATTGATTGTTACCGTTTTAGATCCAGTGGTTAACCATTTTAATACAACTGAATTATCAGCACCAGTTCCTCCAGATGTTATAGAATAATCTGTGCCTAATGTTCCTGGAATAGTCCAAACATAATTAGATTGGCCTGATTGTGAGGTATAAGTAACATCACTATTTCTACAAGCTGTAGCACCCGGTTGGGCAGTGAATGTTGGAGTCGGCAAACTATAAATATTCATTGCGACAGACGTTGAATAAACTGTACAAGAACCATAAATTACTTTAACTCTATAATAGGTAGTAGCACTCAAATTTACGGCAGTGTAAGTAGCTGCTGTTTGATTCGTAATATCTGTAAAGGTGCTATTATCGGATGAAACTTGCCATTGAAGTGAATCCGCATAATAGCCACTTACAGTTAAAACCGTACTATTTGTTCCTGAGCAAACCGATCTATTCCCTGAAATTGTTCCAGCTAAAGAGGAAGTACAAGACTGAGAAATTGTTACATTTTCACTAAAGTCATCGGCTACTTTATTAGATTCAGTTCCAACTAATGTTTGCGTTTTGGTTACTGTAAATGTTTCTGTTGTGGGACTAGTTACGGCATTTGCAGTAGCAACTACTGTTAAAATGTGTTCCTCGCCGTTGTACATCGTTCCAATATTCCATGCCCGGTTTGACCCAGTACCTGTTACGGTACCATAAGTTGCAATAGCACTTGTAACCGTTAAGTTACTTGGAATCGCATTATTAATTGATAAGTTGGTTACGTTATTTTCACCTAAATACTTCACAAAAACAGAAAAAGTCACTGTTTCCCCCGAAATTAGGTTGTTTTTATCTGCAACGGTTCTAACAATAATCTCTGGATTACAATCGTAAACAGATTGCGTTGCAGACTCATAAACACAAGAACCTTGAGTTACTTTAACAGTATAATTTCCTGCAGCGTCAGGAGTATAAGTATTTGAAGTTATACCGGGAACTAAAACGCCACTATTGTACCATGCATACGAGGTAAACCCTGCAGTTGCTGACAACACAGTACTTGGCAAACATCCATCACCCACCAAATACTGCACTTGAATTGTAGGAATAGTTTCAAACCCCGAAAAATAACCCGAAGCTCCGGCTGCGCCACTATAACCAAAAAAACCAACCGCAATTGGACCAGTAGCGGATACAGAAACATTTCCAGTTAAGTTTGAAAGGTAAAATGTTTTCCATTCCGTAGTTCCTGCAACTGCTTTTTGTGCAGCGCTAATTGTACTTGTAGAAACAGTATTTGCTCCTTGTTTTACTGTTATACTTGCGTTTGGTATGGCAGTTGAAGCTATAATTGTTACGCCACCAGTTATTGTTGTACCTGCCATATCTGTAATACTAGGAATATTGTTAACTGTATTACTAAGTAAACAATTGACTGGTGCTATAAAATTAATATCTTGAGTATTATTACTTGTATTATTTGCTCCCGAAACTGACTGAAAAGCGTAAACCTCCTTTGAAGTTGTTACTAACATATTAGCACCTGCATTACCACCACCAGAAGCTGAAAAATAGGTTGATGGAATTGCAAAATAATCTCCGTTATTAATAGTTGCGATTGCTGTTGCACCTCCATTTACATATATCTTGGTACTATTTTGTGTTGCAACTATAACTGGGAACTCTTGTGCATCTGGACCATTTCCTCTAACAAAAACATATTGTCTTCCAAGAGTATTTTCAGGAATAATTTGATCCATACCCGCATCTTGTCCTTCTAATGCATCTGGTTGAAAAAGTAATTCACCAAAACTCACCGCTATGTTTTTATCAGAAGTAATTGACGCACCTAGCCATCCTTCTCTGTTTGGTGCTGTTGAAGCTCCATTTACAATTGCTTCCAAGACATACGTTTGACCTTTATTTAAGCTAATAGTAATTACATCGCTAGTTATTCCTGATGCATTTGATCCTAATCTGAAAGTACAACCTGTATCATAACCAAAAACAGTAATATTAGTGTTATTTTCAGTCGCCATAATTCCAAGACACGAATTTAATAATGTTGCATTGATTCCCTTATTTGGAATACCACCCCATTTAAAAGCTGTTCCCAAAGCAGCACGTCCTTTTGAGGTAAGTGAGGACGCTTGTGAAGTAGATTTACCTCTCCAATTGACATAGAATTTTTGTCCTCCTGGAGATTCAAAACGTAATCCTGAATTACTTTGAACGCTACCGCAATTTGCATCAGTTAATAAGGTAATATCATTGTCCCCCCCAGATGCTAAAGTATATGTATATGGTGAAGCGTTTGAAACGGAAAAAGTTGCAAATAATGTTGCAGAAGTTCCTTTATAAACATTTACTGTAAATGCAGTTGTTACTGGAGTAGATACATAAATTTTCTGTGTGGTAAAAGCAGCTGTTGAATTAGCTTGTTTTAATGGCGGTAAATAATGCAAATCACTCAATTGAGAGTAACTTTCTAAAGTGCCAAAAAAAACAAAAACTACCAAAATTAACCGTTTTAAAAACGCATTAATTTCATTATGTTTAAAGTATGATATTCTCATTTATATTGTATTTTTTTATTCATTATTCCTTTTATATGCAAAACTAAGTTCCATATTATACTAATTATTACAAGTAACATCTCCAAAAATCTAAATATTCTAATTATGAGTAGAATACAAATTGTCTTAATTAAATAGTTTAGACATTAATTAAATTGTTATAATTCATTTATATAACAACTAAATTATCTAATAAGCATATTCAAATTGAACCCTGTCATTAACAGTAAGAATATAACCTTCGTTATTAGCAGGAACATACGTTAAAGTAGTTCCACTAATTGTATAGGCAGTTTTACTAATTCTAATTCCATTGATGTACATTTTGACCTTTGTATAACTACTCGGAGTTTGAGTTAACGTAAAACTCGTTTGTCCAGCAGTTGCTGTAATTTCATCATCGGCATCGGTTAATAATGGCGTACCGCTTGAAACGGTTCCATTTGCCATTAAAAATTGACTTGATGTTCCTCCCGTTTTCACAAATGAATTGGCAGTTAGTGCGGCACTAAATGTTTTAGCACCTCCAACAGATTGTATTGATGAAATATCTACAAAATTTTGACTTGATGATCCCGTTCCTCCATTTGCAATTGGCAAAACACCCGTAACCCCAGTTGTTAGAGGCAATCCTGTTATGTTGGTTGCAATTCCAGCAGAAGGCGTTCCAAGATCTGGTGTAACCAATGTTGGGGAATTTGACATCAATATACTTCCTGTACCCGATGCTGAACTTTCGGTTGCAATACCAAGGTTATTACCAATTAATAATTTTCCGTCTGCCAATTTATACCCTAATAAACTCACCCACTCCGAACCATTATTTATCATTAATTTAGATCCTGAAGTAGAAGTACAATCCGTACACCAGGAAATCATTCCCTCAACATTTCCCATAGCAGTCAATTGTATGTTTGTCATTCTTGGAGGTAAAAATCCTTTGGTAGTACTTTCAATTTCCAAAACTGCTTTGGATTGAATACTGTTTAAGTTGTTTCCTACTTTTAATACTGCTTGCGCCGATACTTTATTCGAACCAATACAAAACATTAGAAAACCAATTGTTGCTAGTGATAATGAGGTGCTTTTCATAATTTTAAATTTATTTTATTACTGTATTCTATTTTATTTTTATTTGTTATTTATTTCTATATGTTAATTAGCATAAAACTCCGTTAAACCAATATAGTTGTTACTGAAAATTCGAATATATCTTGCAGAAAAACTAACTGTAAATGTTTTAATTCCTTGAGTAAATGTTCCTGTATTAAATGCAGTAGTCCAATTGACATTGTCGGTTGAATATTGAATATCTCTATTTTCGGTCCAACCTTTACCCCATCCACCAGCTAATGTGTTATTAAAATCTGACCCAACAACAACTGAATTTACATTTGCAACGGTACCCAAATCCATTTTAATCCATTCATTAGGACTAGAGTTTGTTCCAGTTTGTGCTGTTTCTGCAAAAATACCATTTGTCATTCCAGCATTTGTAGCAGCCGTATTTGTAGACCATAATGAACTTTGAGAATACACAATTTGACTTAAAACGATAGTGCCAGTTGCTGTAGTTGTAAAGCTAATCTCATTTCCATAAGAAGTTCCAATACCATTAGTGGCATAGGCTCTTACAAAATAAGTAGTTCCACTTGTCAATCCTGTAATACTACTTGTAAATGGAGTTGCTGTTCCGTTAGTCGTTTTAGAATTAGCTGTTGTTGGTGCTGTCGTGGTACTCCAACAAACTCCTTGAGCAGTTATTGCATCGCCTCCGGTGTTCGTAACTGTTCCTCCAGAACTTGCAGTAGTTCCAGCTATAGATGATATTGCTGTTGTGGTAACCGTAGGAGCAACCGCTAATGTTGTAAAACTAATCTCGTTACCATAAGCCGTTCCTACACTATTCGTTGCATACGCTCTAACATAATAAGTAGTAGCGTTAGCTAATCCAGTAAGGCTACTTGTAAATGGAGTTGTTGTTCCGTTAGTCGTTTTAGAATTAGCTGTTGTTGGTGCTGTTGTGGTACTCCAACAAACTCCTTGAGCGGTTATTGCAGCACCACCTGTAGCCGTTACTGTTCCTCCAGAAGTTGCAGTTGTTGCAGTTGTATTTGAAATTGCAGTAGTAGTAACCGTTGGTTCCACTGCTAAAGTTGTAAAACTAATTTCACTTCCGTAAGATGTTCCTACACTATTAGTTGCATACGCTCTCACATAATAAGTGGTAGCATTTGTCAATCCTGTAATACTACTTGTAAATGGCGATACCGTTCCGTTAGTCGTTTTAGCATCCGCTATTGTTGGTGTTGCTGTTGTACTCCAACAAACTCCTTGCGCTGTTATTGCGGCTCCACCATTTGAAGTTACTGCTCCACCAGAAGTAGCAGAGATTCCTGTTTTATTTGAAATTGCAGCAGTGGTAACCGTTGGAACAATTGGTAAAGTTGTAAAACTTACTTGTCGGCTATAAACTGTTCCTAAATTATTGGTAATGAAAGAACGAACATAATATTTAGTTCCACCTGTTGCACCTGAAATAGAAATAGTGTAATTTCCTGAAGTTCCAGCATCTATAGCATTCGAATTCGCTAGTGTTGGATTTATCGAAGTACTCCAACAAATACCTCTAGAAGTAACAGCACCACCTCTAACATTTGGAATTGAAACCGTAAATGTTGCTGCGGTTTGCGTAATTGATGCAGCTTCTGATAAGGAAATTCGTGTTGCATTTGGTGCTGAAATTATTTGTCCGTTAGCCGTTCTTCCAAATCCAGATCCTTTTGCTCCATGTCTGCTCGTTGCATCTGAAGCTACAATTATTCTTTGTCCATTTTTATCTAATACTTTGACAAGATTAATTTGTAATGTGACACTAATTGGCAATGAAATACAAGTATTACTGTCTTTAATTATCAAATCAAAATCATAACTTCCTGTGGCATTAGACGCTGGCAAAGGAATCGCTAACGGAGAAGCAGTTATTACCGAATCATTTATTGCTTCAAATGATGGTAATGCACTTGAATTATTTACTGTTAATGTAAAATTAGTAAGAGTAAAATTAGTAGTATATGGAATTAAGAATTCTATATCCATTGTATTTACTGGGCGAATTGTTCCTAAAGCAAGTACTGGAAGTGGGTTCACTGTTACCACCACATCAAATGTACTTGCCACACAATTTCCAGTATCTCCAGAAGTAGCTGTAACGGTATAGGTTGCCGTTTGAACTAACACCGTTGGATTTGATAATGTTCCAAAAATACTAGTTTGTGAAGTTCCTGCTAATCCACCTGTAACGCCACCCGTAACCGTTGGAGCGCTCCAAGTATAAGTAGTATTCACTGGAATTATTGTTGCTGCGGTAGGATTTCCATTGGTTAATACCTTATCAAATGAATCGTTACTACAAATAACTACCGTTTGATTCGGAATTACCGGGGTGGGATTTACAGTTATAGTAACCGTAAATGCAGCACCGATACAACTGCCCGCATCTCCTGATTTTGGTGTTACGGTATAAACAACCGTTTGAACAACATTAGTAATATTGGTTAAGGTTTCCGAAATAATAGCTTGACCAACCGTTTGATTATTTTGTCCCGTTACATTTGCATTTGTTGCAACTGTCCACGTATAAGTAGTATTTGCTGGAACTATCGTAGTTGCAGATGGATTTGAATTTACTGGTGATTTTGTGAAAGCGGTGCCACTACAAATGGTTTGAGCTTGTGCAAAAATAACTGGTCTTGGATTTACATCAACGGTAACTGTGAAAGTTGACCCAACGCAAGAACCTGCAGCACCAGATGTTGGCGTTACTGTATATGTAGCTGTTTGAACCGTGTTGGTTGGATTGGTTAACGTTCCAAAAACAGTACCTTGTGAAGTACCTAAAACGCCTCCAGTTACACCACCCGTAACCACAGGAGAAGCCCAAGTATACGTAGTATTTAAAGGTACAATTGTATATACGTTTGGATTTCCATTGGTTAAAACAGTTGAAAAAGTATCAAAACTACATATTGCAGCTGTTTGGTTTGGAATTTCTGGTTTTGGATTTACCGTTACTGTTATAGTAAATGTAGCTCCTACACAATTTCCTGCAATACCAGAAGTTGGCGTTACTGTATAAACTACAGTTTGTACAGTATTAGTCAAATTCGTTAACGTTTGACTGATGCTACTTTGTCCAACAGCTTGATTGCTTTGACCCGTTACGTTAGCATTTGTTGCAACAGTCCAAGTATACGTTGTACTTGCTGGAACTATCGTAGTTGCTGATGGATTACCATTTGCTGGTGTTAGTGTAAAGGCAGTTGCACTACAAATAGTAGCTACTCTATTAAAAATTACTGGTTTTGGATTTACCGTTACCGTTACTGTAAAGGTAGCACCCACACAGTTTCCAGTTGTACCCGAAGTTGGCGTTACATAATACGTAGCCGTTTGTGGAATATTAGTCGGATTGGTAAGGGTTCCAAAAATCGTAGTTTGTGAAGTTCCTGCTAAACCACCTGTAATTCCTCCTGTAACCGTTGGAGCTGCCCAAGTGTATTTCGTGTTCAACGGAATTATCGTAGTTGCATT